>Ga0081540_1000366_pt1 | contig 45428 bp, 45 predicted proteins | sample TabmetS2T1R1_FD_71024 | JGI IMG/M metagenome (GOLD analysis project Ga0081540, IMG submission 71024) | Tabebuia heterophylla rhizosphere microbial communities from the University of Puerto Rico - S2T1R1 | ecosystem: Host-associated > Plants > Roots > Rhizosphere ...
CGTTCCCCTCTTCTGCGCCGGCGGCATCGCGACCCCGGCCGACGCTGCGCTGATGATGCAGCTCGGCGCCGAGGGCAACTTCGTCGGCTCCGGGATCTTCAAGAGCGAGGATCCAGCGAGGCGGGCGCGGGCGATCGTGGACGCCACGACCCACTTCAGCGACCCGGAGCGGGTCGCGCAGGCCTCGATGGAGCTGGGCGAGGCGATGCCCGGCCTCGAGATCGAGGCCCTGGCGGCCGACGGCGGCCTCCTGCAGGGCCGCGGGTCTTGAACCTGCGCATCGGCGTTCTCGCCATCCAGGGCGACTTCGAGGCCCATCGCAGGATGCTCGAGGGGCTCGGCGCTGATGCGGTCGAGGTCCGCACCCCGGCGGAGCTGGAGGGGCTGGACGGCCTCGTGATCCCGGGCGGCGAGTCGACCACGATCACGATGGGCATGGAAAGAGAGGGGATCGATACGGCGATCCGCACGCGCCACGCCGACGGCCTGCCGGTCCTCGGGTGCTGCGCCGGGATGATCGTCTGCGACCGCGCCCACCTCGGCCTGGCCGACTACACCTGCCGCCGCAATGCCTTCGGCCGTCAGTCGCAGAGCTTCGAGCAGGACCTGGTGATCGAGGGACTCGGCGAGGAGCCGCTGCGCGCCGTCTTCATCCGCGCTCCGTGGGTGGAGGAGGCGGGCCCCGAGGTCGAGGTGCTCGCCGAGGTGTCCGGCCATCCGGTCGCGGTCCGCGACCGCGGGGTACTCGCCGTCGCCTTCCACGCCGAGCTCACCGATGACAGCCGCCTGCACGCCGCATTCATGGCGGTCTGCACGTCGGCGAGGTCGGGCGAGCGGGCACATCGTTAGCTTTCGGACGGCATGAGAGACCCTCGCGTAACGGCGCTGGCGCAGATCCTCGTCCGCCACTCGACGAAGGTGGCCGACGGGGACGTCTGCACGATCGAGGGGGAGTCGGCGGCAGAGCCCCTGCTCCAGGCGGTCTATGAGGAGGTCCTGCGCGCCGGCGGCAACCCCATCGTCAACATGGGCCTCGAGGGTCAGTCGTCCGCGTACTTCGAGAACGCCTCCGACGCCCAGCTCGAATGGGTCTCACCGGTCGCGGAGTGGGCGGTCGAGAACGCCGACGTGCGCATTGCGGTGATGGCGAGCCAGAACACCCGCGCGCTCTCCGAGGTCCCGCCCGAGCGACAGGCGAAGCGCCAGGCGGCGACCCAGCGGTTGATGAAGCGGGCGATGGAGCGGAGCGCGGAGGGCACCTACAGGTGGGCGCTGACCCTGTTCCCGACACACGCCTACGCCTCAGAGGCCGGGATGAGCCTGAGCGCCTACGAGGACTTCTACTACGGGGCGTGCCTCGCGACCGACGCCGACCCCGTCGGCGCCTGGGCGCGGCAGTCGGAGGAGACCAAGCGGCTGGCCGACTGGATCCAGGGGCGCTCGGAGGTCCACGTCACGGGGGAGGGCACCGATCTCCGCCTCGGCATCGAGGGCCGCACGTTCATAGCCGCCGACGGCAGGCACAACATGCCGGACGGCGAGTTCTTCACGGGGCCGATCGAGGATTCGGCCGAGGGCGAGATCAAGTTCCACCTGCCGGCCACCTACGCCGGCAGGGAGGTGGCGGGCGTCCGCTTCCGCTTCGAAGGCGGCAGGGTCGTTGACGCCAGCGCCGAGAAGGGCGAGGAGTTCCTGCTCCAGATGCTCGACACCGACGATGGTGCCCGGCGCCTCGGGGAGCTGGGCATCGGGACCAACTACGGGATCACCAACGGCACCGGAGAGATCCTGCTCGACGAGAAGATCGGCGGCACCGTGCACCTCGCCGTGGGGCGCTCGTATCCCGACACCGGGGGCGTCAACGAGTCGGCGATCCACTGGGACATGATCTGCGACCTGCGCCGTGGGGGACAGATCGAGGTCGACGGCGAGGCGCTGCAGCGCGACGGCCAGTTCGTGGCCTGACCCCTCGGCCTGACCTGATCGGCCTGAAGCGGGTCGCCGCGGCGCGCCGCAACCCTGGCGAGGCGCGGGGGTTCTAGGCGCACACCGGTAGGCGCTCGGCGGGGAGACGAGCCCTCCACGGATGGGTCCGATCCGGGCCCGAATAGGAGGGACGACGATGAACGCAGGCAAGCTGGGTCGGATGGCGCTGCTCGCCACCGCGGCTCTGCTCGTGGGGTTGCTGGCCGCGGTCCCCGCGGCACAGGCGAGGAAGAAGACCGTGACCAAGACCTACGAGGTCGGGGTCGGCTCGCCGACCGGCGGGGTGGCGATACCGATTCCGGATGGTGCCGGCCAGGCGACGCAGCTCGCCCGCTCGGTCATCCATGTCAAGGGACTCAACCCCAGGGGCAAGATCAAGGACGTCAATGTCGGCGTCCGCATCCAGCATCCGTTCGCCAAGGACATCGAGGTGTACCTGGCGAGCCCCCGCGGCGTGATCAACCTCTCGCACGACGTCGGCGGCGACGGGAACAACTACGGCGCGGGCCCGGCGAGCTGCGCGGGGACCTTCACGATCTTCGACAGCAACACGCCGACGAGGATCGACACGCCCGGGCTGCAGGCTCCGTTCGCGGGCTTCTTCGCTCCGGTCGAGAGCCTCGGGTTGCTCAACGGGCTCGGCGACAAGAAGGCGACCAACGCCGCGTGGTCGGTGTTGGTCGAGGACGACGACGCCGCGCACCCGGCGGGATCGCTGGCGTGCTGGTTCCTGCAGATCAAGACGACCAATCCTCGGAAATAGAGCTCGCTCGGCAGGGGAGCGGGGACGGGGCGCCTGCGGGCGCCCCGTTTCATTCCGCCGCCTGCTCCTAGAATCGAGGCCGTGTCCGGTCACTCCAAGTGGTCCTCGATCAAGCACAAGAAGGGCGCCGCCGACGCCAGGCGCGGCAAGCTCTTCACCAAGCTCGCTCGCGCGATCACCGTCGCCGCCCGGGACGGCGGCGGCAATTCCGACGCCAATCCCGCGCTCGGTCTCGCCGTGCAGAAGGCTCGGGACGCGTCGATGCCCAAGGACAACATCCAGCGCGCGATCGACCGGGGAACCGGCGAGGGCGCCGACGCAGCCGCGATCGAGAGCGTCACCTACGAGGGCTACGGCCCGGGTGGTGCCGCGATCATGGTCGAGGTGCTGACCGACAACCGCAACCGGACCGGCTCCGAGATCCGTCATCTCTTCGACAGGCACGGGGGCAGCCTCGGCGAGCCGGGATCCGTGGCCTGGCAGTTCGAGAACCGCGGCGTGATCCTGGTCGACGGCGAGCGCTACGGCGAGGACGACCTGATGCCGGCGATCGACGCCGGCGCCGAGGACGTCAGCGAGGACGGCGACCTGCTCAAGATCACGACCGCGTCGACCGACCTGGCCGCCGTACGCTCGGCGCTCGAGGACGCCGGAGTGGCGGTCCAGTCCGCCGAGCTCTCGATGGAGCCGAAGAGCACGGTCGAGGTGGGGGAGACCGACGCGCCCGCCCTGCTGCGCCTGATGGACGGTCTCGAGGAGCACGACGACGTCGACTCCGTGCACGCCAACTTCGACGTGCCCGAGGAGATCCTCGAGAGGGCCGCCGCGGCGAGCTAGGGCGCGTCCGCGGGCGGACGCGTTCGCCATGCAGGACATCCGGGGTGGGGGCGAGAATCCTGAGGCGTGATCGTGATCGGCATCGATCCCGGTATCGCGAACACGGGATTCGCGGTGGTTCGCACCGTCGGCGAGCGGATGGTCGCCCTCGATGGCGGTGTGATCGAGACGTCGGAGGGCATGCGCGTCGAGCAGCGCCTGGGAAGGCTGCATGAGTCCCTGGGTGAGCTGATCCGCTGGCACGAGCCGAAGGCGATGGCGCTGGAGGATCTCTTCTTCGGAAAGAACGTGAGCTCGGCGGTGAGCGTGGGACAGGCCCGCGGAGTCGCGCTGCTGGCCGCCGCGATCCACGGCGTTCCCTGCTTCGACTACACGCCGCAGGCGGTGAAGAAGTCGGTCTGCGGCTCCGGATCCGCGGACAAGGGGCAGGTCCAGAGGATGGTCGCGAGCCTGCTCAGCCTGCCGAAGCCGCCGACACCGGATCACGCCGCGGACGCCTTCGCCGTCGCCATCTGTCACGCCGGTGGCGCCGCCGCCCGCTACGCCGAGCACTTCGGGCGCCGTCGGGCCGCGACCGCCCAGCCGGTCGCGCGGGAACAGCTTGCGGGCTAGCCGCCGTTCGGAGCCGCGGTCCGGTGAAGGCATCCGGTCCCGGCCGCAGAATCCCGAGACATGATCGCCTCCGTCAGCGGCGAGGTTCTCGTCCGCCGTCCCGACCACGTCGTGATCGATGCCAACGGCGTCGGCTACCGGCTCTCCGTCTCCGCGGAGACGCTCAAGTCAGTCCCGGCCCGCGGCAAGCGGGCATCGCTTCACGCCCACCTCGTCGCCCGCGAAGACGCGCTCAGCCTCTATGGCTTCGCGAGCGAGGAGGAGCGGGACCTCTTCCTGCATCTGATCTCCGTCGGCGGGGTCGGCCCGAAGGTGGCGATGGCGGTGCTCTCGGGCGGACCCGTGCGCGAGCTGCTGCGGGCGATCGCCGCCGGCGACGCCAAGCGCTTCCAGGCAGTGCCCGGGATCGGCAAGCGGACGGCGGAGCGGATCATCGTCGAGCTGAGGGAGAAGGTCGCCGGCGAGATCGAGGGCGATGCGGACTCTGCGCACGCCGCACCCGGCGAGGAGGACCCGAGGTCGCTGGCCCGCGAAGGTCTGCTGAACCTCGGCTACACGCCGCCCGAGGCGGAGAAACTGCTCGCGGCGGCCGAAGGCGAGAGCCCCGAGGAGATCGTCCAATCGGCCCTGCGGAGCGCCGCCGCGGCCAAGGCGGCCTGATGGGGGCCGTGTGACGGAGATCGAGCCCGGAAAGGGCATTCGCACCCCGGGCGTCGACGACGAAGAGGAGATCGTCATCCACGATGCCCGCGCCGTGGGCGGGGACGACGACTTCGACCGGTCGCTGCGGCCGCCGAAGCTCGCCGATTTCGTCAACCAGGCGCAGGTCACCGAACAGCTGGGGATCTTCATGGAGGCCGCCAGACGGCGGGGCGAGGCGCTCGACCACGTCCTGCTCGCGGGCCCGCCCGGCCTCGGCAAGACCTCGTTGGCGCACATCATCGCCGCCGAGATGGAGGCTCCGATGGTGCAAACCGCCGGCCCCGCGCTCGAACGCAAGGCGGACATCGCCGCCTTCCTGACCGGGCTCGAGCCGGGCAGCGTCTTCTTCATCGACGAGATCCACCGTCTGGGTCGAGCGGTCGAGGAGACGCTCTACCCCGCGATGGAGGATCGCCGCCTGCCCGTCGTCCTCGGCCAGGGTGCCGGGGCGCGGACCGTCACACTTGACCTGCCGCCGTTCACGCTGATCGGCGCCACGACGAGGACCGGACTGTTGACCACGCCGCTTCGCGACCGGTTCGGCGTCTCCCACAGGCTCGAGCACTACGACGCCGCCGATCTCCGGCAGATCGTCCTGCGCTCGGCCGGCATCCTCGGGATCGAGGTGAGCGAGGACGGCGCGGAGGAGATCGCCAGCCGCGCGCGGGGCACGCCCCGGGTGGCAAACAGGCTGCTGCGCCGGGTGCGCGACTTCGCGGAGGTCAAGGGCGGCGGCGCCATCGACGCCGTCATCGCCTCGGACGCGCTCGAGATGCTGGAGGTCGACCGGGTCGGCCTCGACCGGCACGACCGTCAGCTGCTCTCGCTGATGGCCACGAAGTTCGGCGGCGGGCCGGTCGGCCTGTCGACACTCTCGGTCGCCATCGGGGAGGAGGCGGACACGATCGAGGACGTCTTCGAGCCCTACCTGCTGCAGCAGGGACTGATCAAGCGAACCCCCCGCGGCAGGGTGCTGACGGAGAGGGCGTACGAGCATCTCGGCCTGCCCGTTCCCGAGGGCATGGCGAGCCTTTTCTAGCCCGGTGGAGGCAACAAGTAGCCAACACGGGTTGGCTAGCCTTGAGTAGGTGCCGTACTTCATCTGCCCGAACTGCGGGAACAGAGAACTGAGTGGGGAGCGCACTGCCGGGTTTTCGACCCGCCCCAAGGGGTGCTCGAAGTGCGGCTTCGGCTTCCTCTTCGAGTTGCTAGACGACTACATGCCCGCCCCCGGCGCGGCCTTCTTCACGCTGGACCAGCAGGCGCGCGTGCTCGATCTCGGCAAGGGGGCCTTCGAGCTCACCGGGCTCAAGGACGAGCAGGTGATCGGCCGCCCGGTACGCGAGGTGCTCGGGCTCGAGTGGATCGACCGCGGGGACGGCGGCCAGGAGGCGGACACCGACGGCGACGGCGACACCGATCCCATCGAGACGACCCTGGAATGGGGAGTTCGCTCGCTGGGAAAGCGGGTCGCCGTCAAGGCCGAGGGCGATCTGCCGACGGAGGCGGTGGCCGATCTCTTCCCGGCCTATGACGACGACGGCGGGCTGTTGCTGGTTCTGACGCCCGAATAGATGCGGCGGCGAATTTCGTGGCCGCCGAATATGTCGGCCACCTGGTGTGTTGCAATTGTGGCCGGATACCCCGCCTCAGACCGCTAGCGTGACCAACTCAACCCCGTGAGCAACCGCCGTCGCAACCTCTTCATCCTCGCCTTCGTCGGCCTGCTGATCGTCGGCTCGGCGATCGTCGTCGCGACGAAGAAGACGACCCTCGGGCTCGACCTCAACGGCGGCACCCGGCTGGTCTTCCAGGCGCGGCCGACTCCCCAGAACCCGACCATCGACGGCTCGGACATCGACCGGTCGATCGAGATCATCCGCAAGCGGACCGACGCCTTCGGTGTCTCCGAGCCGGAGATCTCGCGGATCGGCTCCGACGAGATCCAGGTCGGCCTCCCCGACGTGAGCAACGCCTCACGCGCGGAGCAGGACGTGGGGAAGACGGCGCAGCTCTACTTCTACGACTGGGAACCGAACGTCATTCCGAACCCGGTGAAGACCAACGTGCAGCCTGGCGAGGCCTACTTCAGCCGTCTCTACGACGCGGCCAAGTTCGCCTCGACCCAGGCGCCCAACTGCTTCCAGAACAAGTGCACCACCACGGGTCCCCAGTACTACCTCTTCGACAAGCAGACACACCGCTACATCTCCGGCCCATCGCCGGTGCAGGAGGACCTCTTCGCCCAGCTGCCCGGCCAGAAGCAGCCGCCGAACAGCCAGATCATCTCGGTCCCGCAGGGCACGCTCGTGGTCGAGGAGGGACCGAACGGGGGCGCCGCTCCGGACAACTTCAACGATCCGACGGCGCACTGGTTCGTGATCAGGGACCGCCCGGCGCTGTCGGGGACGGACATCAAGGACCCGAAGCCCAACACGGACAGCTTCGGCCAGCCGATCGTGACCTTCAACTTCACCGGTACGGGGAAGACCGAGTTCTCGGACGTGACGCGGGCGATCGCGCAGCGCGGGCTCCAGAACGCGCCTCCCGGCGTCGCTGGGAACTCGCAGGCGGCCGACGCGTACTCCGGCCACTTCGCGATCGTCCTCGACGGGCAGGTCACCTCGCGGCCGATCGTCAACTTCGTCGACAACCCGGACGGGATCGACGGCACCAACGGCGCAGAGATCAACGGGCTCACCATGAATGAGTCCCAGGACCTCTCGCAGATCCTCCAGATCGGCGCGCTGCCGGTCACCCTCGACCCGATCTCGAGCGAGACGGTCTCCGCGACCCTCGGCCAGCAGGCCCTCGACCAGGGCCTGAAGGCCGGGATCATCGGGCTGATCCTCGTCTGCCTCTTCCTGCTCGCCTACTACCGCTTCCTCGGCTTCGTCGCGGTCCTCGGCCTGGCGATCTACGGGCTCTTCTTCTTCGCCCTGATCAAGCTGATCCCGATCACGCTGACGCTGCCGGGGATCGCCGGATTGATCTTGACCATCGGGGTCGCGGCAGACGCGAACATCATCATCTTCGAGCGCATCAAGGAGGAGGCGCGACAGGGCAAATCCATGCTCAGCGCGATCTCCACCGGCTATCGCCGGGGCATCGCGACGATCATCGACGCGAACGTGATCACGCTGATCACGGCGTTCATCCTCTTCGCGCTCGCCACGGCGAACGTCAAGGGCTTCGCCTTCACGCTGGGCGTCGGGACGATCGCCTCCCTGTTCACCGCGGTCGTCTTCACCCAGGCCTTCCTCGGGATCTTCGGCCGCGCACGCTTCATGCGCTCGCCCGCGGCACTCGGGGCGAGCACCGAACAGCGGGTGCGCTGGCACTTCGACTTCAGCCGGGCCAGCAAGTACTTCTTCACCCTCTCCGGCTGCATCCTGCTGATCGGCGCCTTGGCGTTTGCGACCAAGCAGCTCAACCTCGGCATCGACTTCAAGGGCGGCAGCCGCATCACGGTCGGCCTGGAGAAGACCGCGACCGTCGACGACGTGCGTAAGACGGTCGATAGCGCCGGCATCACGGACGCCGAGGTCACCAAGGCGACCAACAACGAGCTCGGCACGAACGTCTTCGACATCGATTCCAAGGCGAGCCCGCAGGAGGTCCGGGGCCTCCAGCCCGCGCTGCAGTCGCAGTACGGAATCGTGCCCAACGGGTTCAACGCGACGACGGTCGGGCCGACCTTCGGGACCCAGGTCGCGAAGAGCGCGATCTACGCGATCATCTTCTCGCTGCTGGTGATCTGCGGCTACGTCGCGTTCCGGTTCGAGCCGAAGTACGCGGTGCCGGTGATCATCGCCGTCATCCACGACATCCTGATCACGGGAGGCGTCTACTCGCTGACGGGGAGGGAGGTGACCAGCGGTACCGTCGCCGCGTTCCTGACCATCCTTGGTTACTCGCTCTACGACACGGTCATCGTCTTCGACCGGATCCGCGAGAACGTGCCGCGGCTGCCCCGCGCGACCTTCTCCCAGATCGTCAACCGCTCCATGAGCGAGGTGCTCACCCGGTCCCTGATCACGGGTCTGTCGAGCGTCTTCCTGGTGACGGTGCTCTTCATCTTCGGCGGCGCCACGCTGAAGGACTTCGCCTTCGCGATGATGATCGGGCTCCTCTCCGGTACGTACTCGTCGATCTTCATCGCCTCGCCGGTGCTCACCCACTGGAAGGAACGCGAACCCGCCTACCGCCGACGGCGCGAGCGGATCGAGGAACAGCTTGGTCGCGTGCCGGCCTTCCCCGAAGACAACGTCATCGCCCGGGAAGGAGAGGCTCCCGAGCCGGTCCAGGCCGAGACGCCCGTGCCGGCCGCACCCGCGCCGAGCCGCTCGCAGATCCCCGGGGTAATCCCGGAGCCACCCGGGCCCGTGCCGCCGCCGCCCGCGCCCGAACCCGTCGAGCCGGCCGCGCCCGTGGGAGCCCCGCGTGACGGCGGCCGTGACGGCGGCAACGGCGAGGCCGGGGGGGACGGCGCGCCCGAACCCACCGGGGACGGCGTCAGCGATGACGGCGGCAACGGCACCGAGGCGCCCCAGCGCGACCGGCCCGAGCTCAGCGAGGCGAGCGCCGCGGCGCTCCGTCGCGTCCGCGAACAGCAATCCGGCGGTCGTGGCAAGCGCCGTCGCAAGCACGGGAGGAACCGCTGATGGCCGCCCTGGTCTGGTTCACGATGGGCGTCGCCCTCTGGCACTTCACCGTCTTCGTGCCCGACCGCTTCTGGGGCGGGATCGTGGGCGCCTTCATCGGCGCCACGGCAGGGGCGATGGTGAGCGGCGCGGCAGCCCAGATCGCCCTCGGCCAGGGCATCGGCGAGACCGACCTGGCGACCGCCTTCTACGCGGTCCCCGGCGCCCTGATCGGCCTGGCGATCATCTACGCGATCGGCGTCCGCTCGGGCGTCGAAGCCGAGCACATCTAGGCACCGGCGGCCCGAAAACCGGCACCGAAGGGGGTGAGACCTGACTCCCTGGCGCCTTATTCCGGCTATTCCGGAAGAAAGCGCCAAACAGCGCCGAGACGCCGCGATTGCCAGGCTCGCAGCACGCCAACACGGCGCCATTTCCGTGCAGCAGCTGTATTCGCTCGGCGTTCCGTCGAGCGGCATTGGAGACCGTGTCACAGCCGGACGGCTGCACCGCATCCACCGAGGTGTCTACGCCGTCGGCCACCCCCGGCTCAGCGACGAGGGCCGCTGGATGGCCGCCGTCCTCGCCTGCGGCCCGGGCGCCGTCCTGAGTCATCGCAGCGCCGCGGAGCTGTGGCGCATGCTCCGGGGGGCCGCGAGCTCGCCCGTCCACGTCACGGTCGGTGGAGACAACGGACGCCGGCGTCACGAGGGCATCGCCCTTCATCGTTCATCCACCCTCACCCCCGCGGAGTGCACCCCCCGGATGGGCATCCCCGTCACCAAGCCATCGCGAACGCTGACAGACCTCCACCGCACCTTCCCCAGAGAGCTTTTTCAAGCAGCGCTGCGGCAGGCGGAGTACCTCCGCCTTCCGCTCGGCGCGGCCGTCTCCCGAGACCGCACCCGCAGCGAGCTGGAGTCGAGGCTCCTGGCTCTCGCGCGCCGCCACCGTCTTCCCCGGCCGGAGGTGAATGTTCGCGTCGGCGAATACATCGTGGACTTCCTCTGGCGGAGGAAGCGACTGATCGCAGAGCTCGACGGCTGGCGGGCGCATGGGACCCGTTCCGCCTTCGAGGCGGACCGGGCTCGCGACAACCGGCTTCGCATCCTGGGCTTCGAGGTGGTCCGGTTCACCTGGAGGCAGGTGGTCGACGAGCCGGACGGCGTCGTCCGCACGATCCGAGCGCTGCTCGCCTCTCCCGGTTCCGTCTGACCCCGAACCTAGGTTGGCGGGATGGCCTCGACAGAGCCAGCTCGGGCCTTCCAGGCTGATCCGTACGACTACGGGGAGGTGCGCCGGCTGGCCTCCGAGCTCTCCCTGGCCGAGCCGGTCGCAATCACGCTCGTCCGGCGCGGTTACCGGACCGTGGATGCGGCGCGCCGTTTCCTCGAGGCGCGCGAGGAGCACGACGCCCTCGAGTTCGACGGGATCGATCGGGTCTGCGATCAGATCCTCGAGGTGGTCCGTCGCGGCGGCCGCATCACCGTCCATGGGGACTACGACGTGGACGGGGTCTCCTCGACGGCGATCCTCGTCTCCACGCTGCGTTCGCTCGGGGCCGAGGGCGACTGGCTGATCCCCGACCGGCTCGCCGACGGCTACGGCCTGTCGATGGGCACCGTCGAGAAGCTGGCGCGTCGCGGCACCGACCTGATCGTCACCGTGGACTGCGGCATCGGCTCTGTGGAGGAGGTCGCCGCGGCCCGGGCGGCGGGTATGGAGGTCGTGGTCACCGACCACCATCTCCCCGGCGAACGGCTCCCCGACTGCCCGATCGTCCATCCGATCGTCTCGGAATATCCGTTCGAGGGCCTGTGCGCCGCCGGCGTCGCCCACAAGCTCGCCATCGCCCTCTGCGACGCCGCCGGTCGCGGGGCGGTGGAGACCGTCGGCGGCCGCCGGCACCCGTGTGACGGCGACCTCGATCTGGTCGCGCTCGCCACCGTCGCGGACATGGTCCCGCTGGTGGGCGAGAACCGCCGCCTGGTTCGAGAGGGGCTCCGCGTGCTCCGCGACAGCCCCCGCGTCGGCCTGCGGGCCCTGATGGCCGCGGCCAGGGTCGACCCCGAGGCGATCGATTCGGGCGCGCTCGGCTTCCGCCTCGCTCCGCGGATCAACGCCGCGGGGCGTCTGTACCGAGCCGACGCCGGCGTCGAGCTGATGCTGACCCGGGACGCCGACCGCGCCACCCAGATCGCCGATGAGCTGGACCGGGCCAACGGCGAGCGCCGCTGGGCCGAGCAGAACGCCGTAGAGGGAGCGGAGCGGGCGCGGGCAGCCCTTCCCCCGGAGCTCGCCGAGGCTCCGGCCCTGATCCTCGCAGGCGAGGGCTGGCACCCGGGCGTCGTCGGAATCGCGGCCTCGCGCATGGTGGAGCGCCACCACCGGCCGACGATCCTCCTCTCGGTCGATGGCTCGACGGCGAAGGGCTCAGCCCGGAGCATTCCCGGTTTCGATCTCGTCGCGGCGCTCGGCTCCTGCGATGCCCACCTCAGCCGCTACGGAGGCCATCGCGCAGCCGCCGGCCTCGAGCTGGAGGCAGAGGACCTGGACGCCTTCCGGGAGGCGTTCATCGCCCGGGCGGCCGCCGAGATCGATCCCGCAGACCTGGTGCGCAGGGAGCAGCTCGATGCGCTGGTCGGTGTGGGCCGGGACGGCATCGGCATGGACCTCGCCCGCCAGCTCGAGAGCCTGGGGCCCTTCGGCATGGGCAACCCCGGCCCCCGGCTGCTGGTGCCCTCGGGGCGCCTCCGGGAGGTCCGCCCGCTGGGGGAGGAGGGCAAGCACTCCCGCTTCCAGCTCGAGAGCGGGGCCGGGCGGGCGCTCGGCGTCGCCTTCGGCATGAACGGCGAGATCTCTAAGCGGGAGGACCAGGCACTCGACCTCTCGATCGAGCTCGAGGTGGACCGCTGGAACGGCGCCGAGCAGCCTCGGGTGGTGGTCCGCGAGCTCTACCCCCTGGCCGGCGCGAAGGCGGAGGCTCCGGATCCACTTCCCTGCGGCGATCACTGCCCCGCTCCCGAGGCGGAGTGGTGGGAGCGCCTCGAGACCGAGCTGGCCGGGATCGCCCAGGGGCGGCCCGGCGGGCTGCTCGACGTCAGGGCGCCGGAGTCGCCCGGGCGCGAGACGATCGACCGCAGAGGCGGAGCCGCCGTCGCCTCTCTCGCCGAGCTGATCTCGAGCGGTGAGCCGCTGCTGGCGATCTGCGCCGACGGAGCCCGCCGCGCGCGGCTCGCGTCCGAGGCCGCCGACCCGCGCCGGTTCGGGGCTGCCGTTCCCCGCATCGTCTGTTGCCGTTGCGGCGGGGTCGGCCTGGACACCGCCCTCGCGGACGCACCGACGACGGGCCTCGTGCTCGCGGACTGGACGGCGCTCGCGCTCCGACCCCGGGCGCCCCTCGCCTTCCGCCACGTCGTCCTCATCGATCCACCCCCGAGCGATGCCCTGGAGAGCCTCGCCCGAGCCGCTGCCGAGCCTGTCGCGATCGGAGGCGGCTCGGCCTCCTACCTCCATCTCGCCTGGGGCGCGGCCGAGGCCGATCTCGCCGAGCGCCTCTTCGACTGGGAGTGGAACCTGCGGGCCGCGAACCGCGACATCTGGCGTTCCCTGGCCGCGACCGGGGGAGAGGCGGCGGGCCCCGACCTGCGATCCCTGCTCGCCGGGGAATCCGCCTACCCGCGGACCCCCGAGCTCGCGGCTCGCTCGCTCAGCGTTCTCAGCGAGCTCGGCCTCTGCGAGTGGCGGCCCGATGGCGCCGGTTCTGCGCTGCGGGTCTTATCCTCGGAGAAGACCGATTTGAGGCGATCGCGGGCCTACGCGGACTGCGCCGCCAGACAGCAGGAGGGCATCCGATTCCTCCGAAGCAAGGCACAACCGACGTAGCGAGCACCACGAGGGACGGCGACCTGCCGGACGGCGTCGAGCTGAACGACGTCGAGCGGGTGGGGCACACCCGCGTCGGGGCGGCACCTGACGCGACGCCGACCCCCCGCGCGGACGAGATCACGCGCGAGCTCACCGCGGACCAGCGAGCCCTCCTCGGCGACCTCTTTGCGGTCATCGAGGAGCACAAGTCGGACGTCGCGGAGCCGATCGACCGTCAGGAGATCGAGCGGGCATTCGCCTTCTCCTGCGAGAGGCACGCCGGCCAGGAGCGCAAGTCCGGCGAGGACTTCATCACCCACCCACTCGGTGTGGCCCGCATCTGCGCGGGGATGCGGCTTGACACCGCGACCCTCTGCGCCGCACTGCTCCACGACACGGTCGAGGACACGAGCGCCAGCCTCGAGCAGGTCCGCGACGCCTTCGGCGAGGAGATCGCGCAGCTGGTCGACGGCGTCACGAAGCTCACCGGGATCACCTTCAAGAGCCGCGATGAGAGGCAGGCCGAGAACTACCGCAAGATGATGGTGGCGATGGCCACCGATGTCAGGGTGATCCTGATCAAGCTGGCCGATCGCCTCCACAACATGCGCACGATCGGTGCGCTGCCGAAGCAGAAGCAGCAGGAGAAGGCGCGCGAGACGCTCGAGATCTTCGCCCCGCTGGCGCACCGCCTCGGGATCCACGCGATCAAGTGGGAGCTCGAGGACCTCGCATTCGCCACGCTCCACCCGCGCAAGTACGACGAGATCAAGGAGCTCGTCGCCCAGCAGCGCGCCGAGCGGGAGCGCTACGTCGAGGAGGCCGGCCAGTTCCTCGCCACGGAGCTCGCGAAGGTCGGCATCGAGGCCGAGATCTCGGGCCGCGCCAAGCACTTCTACTCGATCTACACGAAGATGACCCGCAAGGGCCGCGAGTTCAACGAGATCTTCGATCTGACCGCGATGCGGGTGCTGGTCGGCTCCGTCAAGGATTGCTACGGCGCGATCGGCATCGTCCACTCGCTCTGGAAGCCGCTCCCCGGCCGCTTCAAGGACTTCGTCGCGATGCCGAAGGCGAACGCCTACCAGGCGCTCCACACCACGGTGATCGGGCCCGAGGGCCGCCCGCTCGAGATCCAGATCCGCACCCCGGAGATGCACGAGCTCGCCGAGTACGGGATCGCCGCCCACGTGATCTACAAGGAGGGCTCCTCGTCCCGCGACCCCGGCAGGGAGAAGATGACCTGGCTCCGGCAGCTGCTCGAGAACGAGGAGCACCAGGGGCCGCAGGCCTTCCTCGAGGCCCTCAAGGTCGACCTCTTCGAGGACGAGGTCTTCGTCTTCACGCCGAAGGGCGAGGTGAAGAACCTCGCCGCCGGCTCGACCCCGCTCGACTTCGCCTATTCGATCCACACCGACGTCGGCCACCACTGCGTCGGCGCCAAGGTCAACGGCAAGATCGTCCCGCTCCACTACCAACTGCGCAGCGGCGACATCGTCGAGGCGCTCACCGCCAAGCAGGGGCGCGGTCCCTCGCGCGACTGGCTGAAGCTCGTTCGCACCAGCCGTGCTCGGAACAAGATCCGCGCCTGGTTCTCACGGGAGGGACGCGAGGACGCGGAGCACAAGGGCCGGGACGATCTCGCACAGGCGTTCAAGAAGCAGGGTCTGCCCTATCCGAAGCTGGCGGGCTCGCCGCTGCTCGTCGACGTGATCCGCGAGATGGGCTTCCGCAAGGCCGACGACTTCTACATCGCGCTCGGGCAGTCGAAGATCTCGACCAAGGTCGTAACCAACAAGGTGATGCAGCGCCTGAAGCGGGGCGAAGCGGTCGAGGAGGAGCCGGCCGAGGGCCTGATCAAGGGCACGGACGACCTCCGCCGCACGAAGGAGGCGACCAGCTTCGGGATCAAGGTCAAGGGCATCGACGACGTCGTCGTGCGCCTGGCCAAGTGCTGCCGGCCGGTGCCGGGTGATGCGATCGTCGGCTACATCTCGCTCGGGCGCGGCATCACGGTGCACCGCGAGGACTGCCGCAACGTCGCCGCCCTGAAGAAGGCCCCGGAGCGCTTCACCGACGTCGCCTGGGACGGCGACAACGAGGCCTCCTACAGGGTCGAGCTCCAGGTCGACGCCTGGGATCGCACCCGCCTGCTCGAGGACCTCTCCCGGACCTTCGCCGAGGCCGGGCTCAACATCCTCGAGGCCCGCTGCGCCACCAAGCACCCGATGGTGAAGAACCGCTTCGTCCTCGAGGTGGGCGACACCGAGCAGCTGAAGCAGTGCATCTCACGGCTGAGGAACGTCGACTCCGTGTTCGACGCCTATCGCGTCACCCCGACCGCCTGATCGGACCAATCCTTTCGGGCCTGAACTGCGTTTATTAGGGCAAGGATGCTCAAGCGCGGGACAGGGAGACGCTGGTGGTTGGCCGTCGCCGTCACGGCCTTCGCCGTGATGGCGTATGCGGGCTTCGCTCTGGCTGCCTCAGCGCCGATCGTGGGACAGGTCGACGACACCTACACGGCAGCCACGTACACGATCGACCAGGGTGAGGTGGCGCAGCTGCAGGTCACCGGCAGCACGCACAACGCCACCGCCCGGGCGAACGGCCCCGACAACAAGCCCCTGTTCCGCAGCCCGACGATCTCAGGCGGCAGCGCCGGGGTCGACGGGACCCAGTATCTGTCGGCGGGCAACTACACCTTCTTCTGCACGATCCACCCGACGACGATGCAGGCCACTCTGGTGGTCACCGGGAACGGCACACCCCAGGCGCGGCCGTCGGCGACGGCCAAGCTACGTACGAAGTCGATCTCCAAGGCCCTGAAGGGCCTGATGGTCCAGATCACCTCGAGCGCGAAGATCGACGGAGTCAGCGTGACCGCCAAGCTCGGGAAGGCGACCATCGGCAAGGCCACAGCCTCGCTCTTCGCCGGTTCCCAGACCGTGAGGGTGAAGCTCAGCAAGGCCGGCAAGAGCAAGCTCCGCGCGAAGAACACGGCCAAAGTCACCGTGACCGCCGATGTCCCGTTCGGCTCGCCGGCAAAGGCGAAGGCGAACCTCAAGTAGCCTGCTCGGCCGCCTTCCGCACCCTCTGGGCCACCTCCCGCATCTGATCCTCGGACTCGTACTTCGTCCGCGGCCAGAAGAAGCCTCGGAGCCCGTCCTTCGGCTTGCGCGGAACGACGTGGACGTGCAGGTGAGGAACACTCTGGCTGACGACGTTGTTCATCGCGACGAACGAGCCCGGCTTCTTCATCGCCTTGGGTATTGCGACCGAGAGCAGTCGGGCGGCGTCGAAGAGCGGTTCGATCAGCTCGTCGGGCAGGTCGCCCAGCGTCTCGTAGTGGTCCCGCGGGACGAGCAGGGAATGGCCGGGGAAGAGTGGGCGGTTGTCGAGGAAGGCGAGGGTCTGCTCGCCCTCGAAGACGACGTGCGCTCGCTCATCGCCGGCGATGATCTGACAGAAGCGGCAATTAGGATCGGCGGCCATTGGCGCGAGAGATTAGAAGCGGTAGGGTCGCGGGGCGTATGGCGCGCAAGGCGGTAGGGAAGCTGCTCATCGCGGCCATGCTTGCGGGCGTGGCGATCATGGGCCCGGGCGTGGCCGACGCGGGCGTCGCTCTGAAGAGCGGGCTCTACAAGGGCAAGACGACCCAGGAGGCCGTCAGCGCGTCCTTCCGGAACATCAAGTTCAAGCTGAACAAGGGGAAGGTCACCCTCACCCTCGAGCCGACGGTTGCCCGCGAGTCGTGCGTCTCGAGCTCGGTCTTCACCGACAGCGGCAACCCCACCGTGAGGCTGAGCCGAAACCGGACCTTCACCTTCACCCGCACCTTCTTGGGCAACAAGTTCGACAAGATCCACGGCCAGTTCGTCGGCCCGGACGAGGTCCAGGGCTACGCGATCTACCACTTCTTCGCCCAGGATCTCTGCTCAGGCGGCAGGTCGAAGGTGAACTTCACCGCGAAGCACAAGTAGCGGCCAGCGGGGCCGTAGCTACGCGACGATGGTCAACGCGCCCGGCTCGACGGCGAAATCGAGCTCGGTGTACTCGCCGATGTAGTCGCCGTCGACCTGCACCGGGAAGGGGCGCGGCAGGCCGTCGTCGTCCCGCGAGACCGACCGCACCGACGCGCTGGACACATCGTCGAACGCCTCGATCTGCTTGTGCTTCGCCACGTGCATGCCGTTGCTCAGCACCCGCGAGGCGATCGGCAGCATGTCGCGCTGCTTGGCCCGCCGGAGCAGCGCCATCGAGATCGTCCCGTCGTCGAGCCCGATTTCCTCCGCGATGCGGATCGGGATGTTGCCGAAGTAGGTGAAGGGATCGGAGTTCTGGGCGATCGCCGTGACCCCCTCGAGCGTCTCGCCGCCGATCTCGAGCTCGAAGCGGACCGGGTCCCGCAGGTAGTGCCGATAGAAGCCGGAGATGGCGGCCCAGGTGTAGTACCACTGCCTCGCGCGGGCCTTGAGGCGCGGATGCGCGTCGACCCGCTTGACGACGGTCGCATCCAGCCCCACACCACAGGCGAAGACGAAGCGCCGCCCGTTGCAGCGCCCAAGATCGATCTTGCGCGGCTGGAAGTCGTCGGCGAGTCCGATCAGGTGCTCGGTCGCATCGACCACGTCGTTCGGGATGCCGAGGGTGCGGCAGACGACGTTCGTGGAGCCGCCCGGCAGGACCGACACCGGCACGTCGGTCCCCGCGAGACCGTTCGCGACCTCGTTCAGGGTCCCGTCACCCCCGAAGGCCACGACGATGTCGTAGCCCCCGGTTCGCGCCTCACGTCCGATCTCGATCGCGTGCTCGGCCGCCTCGGTGTCGACGGCTTCGACCTCGTAGCGGGCCTGGAGTGCGTAGACGACCAGGTTCTTGAGCCGATCCGAGACGGTCGTCGCGTAGGGGTTGACGATGATCAGCATCCGCTTCTTGTCGGCGTCGGGTTCGAGCGGGACGGCCGCGGCGGCCGGCGCGGGCTCTCTCTGGGCAGGGGCGATCGTGGGCACGCCTTCTTCCTAACCCCGCGTCGCAGCCGGGTTACCACCCGGAATCAGGTCGCCGAGCTGGTCGGCCGGCGTGTCCGAGATCGCCTCGTAGCGGAGGACGGTCCCGTCGTCGATCTCGCGGACGCGTCCGGCGTTCACGAGGAGGTCGACGTGCCCGATCACCTCCGAGAGCGTGAGGAAGGCCTGGGTCACCGCGACGTCTGACCACAGCGCCTGGGCCAGCTCGTGGCCGGTTCGCGGCTTCTCGGCGATCAGGCCGTAGAGCTTCTCGGCTCGCCGCTGGTGGAGCCTGAAGCGCTCGTCGATCAGCGCGACGTGATCGGTAATCGGCTCACCGTGCCCGGAGAGGACGATCTCCGCGGGCAGCTCGCGCGTCCGCTTCAGGGATTCGAGATAGGTGACCAGCGCCTGGGTTCGCTCGGCGGACCCGTCGAGCGGGCGCGAGATCAGGGGGTTGGAGGAGATGTGCTTGATCAGGTGATCGGCGGCGATCAGGAGGCGCCTGTCTGGATCCCAGAACAGCGTGTCAGAGGGGCTGTGGCCCGGGCGGTGCTGCACCTCGAGGCGGCGGTCCCGGAGCTCGATCAGCTCACCGTCGCGAAGAGGCAGGGTCACCTCCGCCCGCGAGCCCCAGGCGCGGAAGCTCCCCGTCACCTGCCTGAGCGCGCGGACGACGTCCTCCGAGATCCCGTGCCGGAGCATCAGCGAGGCTGCCTCCTCGTCGTCGCGCTCGGCGTCGGCCCCGAAGTTCTCGACGAAGGGAGCCAGCCGGTCGAGCGCTGCGACCTCGGCCCCGGAGCGTTTCGCCACGATGTCCACCAGCCCGAGGTGGTCGATGTGCTGGTGCGTGATGATCACCAGCTCGAGGTCCTCGATCGCATGACCAAGAGCCCCCAGCTGGCGCTCGAGCTCGTCCAGGGCCTTGCCGGAGTTGGGGCCCGAGTCGATCAGCGTCAGGGGCTCGTCGTCGAGCAGGTAGGTGTTGACTCGGCCGACCTGGAACGGGGTGGGGATCCGCAGAACGCGGACGCCCGCGTCCGAGATCCGCTCCCAGACCTCCTCCACTAGACGGGTTGCTCCTCGGCTCCGCCTGCGGAGCACCCTCGCACGAGGTCAGCCACGAATGAGACCGAGAACCTCGTCCCGCTTGGCCTCCATGTCCTCACGGGAGACGAGCGACTCGAGGTTCAGGCGGAGCAGCGGCTCGGTGTTGGAGGGACGGACGTTGAAGTGCCAGTCCCGGTAGTCGACGGAGACGCCGTCGAGGTGTGAGATCTCGCCGTCCGAGTAGCGGTCCTCGACCTCCCTCATCTTCGCCTGCTGGTCCGCAACCTCCGAGTTGATCTCGCCCGAGAGGAAGTAGCGGGATCGGAACTCGTCGATCAGGGCCGACAGCGGTCTGCCCTCGCGCGAGACGAGCTCGAGCATCAGCAGCGCAGGCAGCGTGCCGGAGTCGGCGCAGTAGAAGTGGCGGAAGTAGTAGTGGCCCGAAACCTCGCCGCCGAAGACGGCGCCGGTCTCGCGCATCCGGAGCTTGAAGAAGGCGTGGCCGACCCGGCTGAGGTCGGACTTTCCCCCGGCGGCGGCCACGGTGTCGCGTACCGCCCGGCTCGAGCGCGGGTCGTAGAGGATGGTCGCCCCCGGCTCCTTGGCGAGGGTGGCGCGAGCCAGCAGGGCGCAGACGAAGTCGCCGTCCGCGAACACACCCTTGTCGTCGATGAAGAAGCAGCGGTCCGCGTCGCCGTCCCAGGCGATAGCCAGATCCACGCCCTCCCTCTTCACCTGCTCCACCAGCATGCGACGGTTCTCCTCCAGGAACGGATTCGGGCCCGCCTCGGGGAAGTCGCCGTTCGGCTCCCAGCGGCTGGTGGTGACCTCGAGGTTCAGCTTCTCGAGGAGTGGCCCGACCATCGGCCCGGCCATCCCGTCGCTGCCGTCGGCCAGGATCCGCAGCGGCCCGATCGCGTCCGTGTCGACGGCCGCGAGCATGTGCTCGTGGAAGTCCGGATAGATGTCGACCTCCTCGACGCTCCCGCCTCCGGGGGGGTCGGGCAGGCCACGCTCGATCTCCGCGCGCACCTCCTGGATCCCGGCGTCGCCCGAGAGCGCGAGGGCGCCCTCCCGCAGCAGCTTCACGCCGGTGTACTTCTTCGGGTTGTGTGAGGCGGTGACCATCGCGCCTCCGTCCAGGTCCCGCGAGCCGACGAGGTAGTAGCTCATCTCCGTGGCCACCTCGCCGGCGTCGATCACCGAGACGCCCTCCTCGACCAGGCCGTTTCTGACCCCCTGGGCCATCCCGGGGGAGCTCAGGCGCATGTCGTGGCCGAGTCCGACACGCAGCTCGGGTGGCTCCTTGCCACGGATCACGCCGAGGACCCGCGCATACGCCCGGCCGATCAGGTGCGCGGTCTCCTCGTCGAGCTCCTCGCCGTAGACGCCGCGGATGTCATAGGCCTTGAAGATCCCGGGCGGGGGCGCGGTGATCGCCATCAACCGAACGCCTCCTTCACCGTCTCGTAGCTGTCGTGGAGCGACTGGTTCATGACACGAGTGTCCCCCAGCACCGGCATGAAGTTGGTGTCGCCGCCCCACCGGGGGACGACGTGCATGTGGATGTGGTGCTCGACCCCCGCCCCCGCGACCCGGCCCTGGTTGAAGCCGACGTTGTAGCCGTGCGGGGCGTAGCTGGCCTCGAGCGCCGCGATCCCGCGCTGGGCAAGGGACATGATCTCGCCCATGGTCTCCTCGTCCAGCCCCTGGAGCTCGGCGATGTGCTCGTACGGCGCCACCATCAGGTGGCCGTTGGTGTAGGGGAACTTGTTGAGGATCACGAAGGCGCGCTCGCCACGGCTCACGATCAGGTTCGCATCGTCATCGCCGGCGTCGAGCGCCGCGCAGAAGACGCATTCCGACTCTTTGTCCTTGGAGGCGTCCTTCACGTAGGCGAGCCGCCACGGGGCCCAGATGCGATCCACTCCAGGATCGTATGTAGCTAGAGCCACCCCCGCCTGCGGAAGTAGCTGACCATGCCGACGAGGAGGATGACCATGGCGCCGACGACCACCCAGAAGGCGGTCATGTCCTGCTCCCCGGGCACGGCGACGTTCATGCCCCAGATGCTCGCGAGCAGCGTCAGCGGCAGGACGATGACGCTGATCGAGGTGAGCACGCGAAGGATGTCGTTGACGCGGTGCGAGAGCACGGATTCGTTCGTGTCCTCGAGCGCCTCGATGACCTCCTTGTCGTTCTCGAGCATGTCCCAGATGCGCTCGTTCGCATCGACGACGTCGTCGAAGTAGATCTCGAGGTCCATGTCGGGCGAGAGGTAGCGCTCCTTGACCTTCTCGAGGTCTCGGAGAACCGGACGCTGCGGCCGGATCACCTTGCGGAAGTTGATGATCTCCTGCTTGACGTTGGAGATGTCGCGGACGATCTCCTCCGAGCGCTCCTCCCCGAAGATCTCCTCCTCCAGACGGTCGAGCTTGTTGCCGATCTTCCGCAGCATCGGGAAGCAGTAGTCGAAGCTGTCGTCGACGATCCGGTAGAGGAGATAGCCGGAACCGCGGCTGAAGAGCTGATCCCGCAGTTCCTCCTTCTGGCGACAGCGCTCGAACAGATACTCCACGGGCTGGATCGGCTGGTTCGGGATCGTGATCAGGAAGCCGGCGCCGACGAAGATGTCGAGCTCTCCGGCGTTCAGTCTCCCGGCGGCGGGGTCGAAGATCGGGAACTGCAGAACGATGAAGAGGTAGTCGTCGTAGACGTCGATCTTCGGCCGCTGGTTACGGGAGAGGACATCCTCGTAGTCGAGGGCGTGGAAGTCGAAGTTCTCCTCCAGCCACCCCTGCTCGAGGGATCCGGGCTGGTCGATCTTCACCCAGCGGAGGCCCTCCGCCGCGATCTCCTCGACCTTGGGGACCTGCGGCTCAGGCGGGAGCGGCGCTACGAGCTCGCCGGCGCGGGTCCTGCGCAGTCTGGGGCGAGGGAGGTTCGGCATCTTCGGGACCTACCGTGATCGTCGCGTCAATCTCCATGGTGATTCCACTGTACTGCGAGCGGGGGGCTCTCGCCGCACGCGGAGGCCCGGTTTTGCGCATGTAAATGCGGATTTCGGGCGTTGGTATAGTCCTGCGTCACATACGCACCACATCAAGAGGGGTGGAGGGACTGGCCCGAAGAAACCCCGGCAACCCCCTCGGATCTCGGTCCGGGGAAGGTGCCAACTCCAGCAGGTGTCGCGTCTCGATCAGCGGCCTGGAAGATGTGGGAAGAGCTCCGAAACGGACCTCCGCCCACCGAAGCCCAGGCGGAGGTTTTTACGTAGAGGAGCCCAATGTCAGTCCAGTCTCTGAAATGCAAGGAATGCGGCGAGACCTATCACCTCGACGCCCGCTTCGTCTGTGAGCAGTGCTTCGGCCCGCTGGAGGTCTCCTACGACTTCTCCGACCTCGATCCCGAGGAAGCCCGTCGGAAGATCCAGGCGGGGTCGCGGGGCATCTGGCGCTACTCCGACTTTCTCCCCTTCGAGACGCGTCCCGGGGATCCGCTCGAGCCCGGTCTGACGCCTCTGATCCGCGCCGACCGGCTCGCCGAGCGGCTGGGACTGGGAGAGGTCTGGATCAAGAACGACGCGGCCAACCCGACCCACTCCTTCAAGGATCGCGTGGTGGCGGTTGCGCTCGCGAAGGCCAAGGAGCTCGGCTTCCACACCGTCGCCTGTGCCTCGACCGGCAATCTCGCCAACGCCGTCGCCGCGCATGCTGCCGCCTCGGGGCTCGACTCCTACGTCTTCGTCCCCGCCGACCTCGAGGAGCAGAAGCTCCTCGCGACGGCCATCTACGGGACCAAGCTGGTCGGCGTTCGCGGCACCTACGACGACGTCAACCGGCTCTGTACGGAGCTCAGCCAGTCCCACCCCTGGGCGTTCGTCAACGTCAACCTGCGCCCCTACTACTCCGAGGGCTCGAAGACACTCGCCTTCGAGACGGTCGAGCAGCTCGGCTGGAAACTGCCCGACCGGGTAGTCGCCCCGATCGCCTCCGGCTCGATGTTCACCAAGGTGGCCAAGGGAATGGGCGACTGGCTCGACCTCGGCCTGGTCGAGGGCGACCTCCCGACCTTCTGCGGTGCCCAGCCGCTCGGCTGCTCTCCCGTGGCGACCGCATTCGCGGAGGGCCGCGACGTCTGCAAGCCGGAGCGCTCACCCGACACCATCGCCAAGAGCCTCGCGATCGGGGATCCGGCCGACGGCCCGTATGCGCTGGAGCTGGCGCGGACCAGCGGCGGCCTGATCGAGTCGGTGACGGACGATGAGATCCGCGCCGGGATCCGGCTGCTCGCGGAGACGACCGGGGTCTTCACCGAGACCGCCGGCGGGGTGACCGTGGGTGTCCTCACCAAGCTCGCCGAGTCGGGCGCAATCGGGCCGGACGAGCGCGTTGTCGCCTACATCACGGGAGAGGGTCTGAAGACGCTCGACGCCGCGCGCGAGTCCTTCCGGATGCTCGAGATCGACCCGAATCTGGACGCGTTCGAGGCCGAGTTCGCGGGCGCGGAGCTCACCGCCTAACTAAGATCCGGCCCGAAATGAGCATCACGGTGAAGATCCCGGCCCAGCTCCGAGCCGCCACGGGTGGCGACGGAGAGATCGAGGTGGAGGGCTCGACCGTCGGCGAAGCGCTCGATGCGGTCTTCGACCAACACGACGGGCTTCGCGAGCGGATCACCCAGGACGGGGACCTCCGGCGGTTCGTCAATGTCTATGTCTCGGGAGAGGACATCCGGTTCCAGGACGGCCTCGAGACCCAGGTCTCCGACGGGGACGAGGTCACGATCCTCCCCGCCGTCGCCGGCGGCTGAGCTGCTCGTGATGGCTCGGCGGGGCGTGCAGCTCACGGCTGGCCTCCTCGTCTCCCTCGCTCTGCTCGTCTCGGCTTCCGCGGCGTCGGCACAGGTGAGCTCCGGCGATCTCCGGGTCGGCGTCGATTCGAACCCGTGGCACCTGGCGGTCACGGACGGATCGGGTCGTCTCGTGCTGAGCGAGAACCGGGGCCTGGGGACGGGCCCGACCGGGACCCTCGGGTTCAGCACCGCCGCCGGCTGGTTCCACGCGACGCGCGTGGCTTCGGGTGGGATGCAGGGTGGCTCCTACGTTGCTCAGCTCGACACCACCGACCCGACTCGGGGGATCCAGGTTCGGATCGACCCCGGCGGCGATGGAGTCGTCTCGCTGACGGCGTCGGTGACCGGCTCGACCACCGGGGTGACCGCGACCGGCATGGGTTTCGATGCCCAGCCGAGCGAGCGCTATCTGGGCTTCGGCGAGCGCTCCAACGCCATCGACCAGCGGGGCAACGAGGTCGAGAACTACGTCTCCGACGGGCCCTACGCGCCCGCCGACCGGTCCCTGATCGGTCCCTTCATCCCGCCGCAGGGCTGGCATCCGCGCGACGATGCGACCTACTTCCCGATGCCGTGGCTGCTCTCCACCTCGGGCTACGGCGTCCTGCTCGGAAACGAGGAGACGAGCTACTTCCGCCTCGGCAGCTCGGACCCGTCCGCCTGGAGCGTCGAGGCGCAGGCGATGAGCCTGCATCTCCGCTTCATCGCCGGTCCGACACCGGCGGATGCGCTCCGCCGGCTGACGGAGCTGACCGGCCGCCAGCCCCCGGTCGCCGCCCCGTGGGTCTTCGGCCCCTGGTATCAGCCGACCGGCTCGGACCAGCTCGGCCAGGCGAGGGCGCTGCGCGCCGCCGACGTCCCCGGATCGGCCGTCAACACCTATCTGCACTACCTGCCCTGCGGCGCGCAGCAGGGGGTCGAGTCCCAGCAGCCGCCGTTCACCTCCGCCTTCCACGACCTCGGGTACGCGATCACCACCTACTTCAACCCGATGATCTGCACGAGCTATCAGCCCGCCTACTCCCAGGCCGCGGCCGACGGCGTGCTCAACACGAACCAGCTCGACCTTCCCTACGTCTACAACCTCAACACGGGAAACCTCTTCAGCCCGGTCTCGCAGTTCGACTTCACCGCCCCAGGCACCCAGGCGTTCTGGAACCGGTTGATCGCAGAGGCCGTCGGCCACGGCTACGACGGCTGGATGGAGGACTTCGGCGAGTACACGCCGCTCGATGCCAAATCCGCTGATGGCACGCCGGGGACCAGGATGCACAACCTCTATCCGACGCTCTATCACTGCGCCACTCGGGACTACGCGCAGGGGGCGCCGCATCCGATCGCGCCGTTCGTCCGCTCCGGCTGGACGGGGACCCAGGGCTGTGCTCAGATCGTCTGGGGCGGCGACCCGACGACGGATTGGGGCTATGACGGCCTCGATTCGGCGATCAAGCAGGCGCTCTCACTCGGTACCTCCGGGATCTCCCGCTGGGGCTCGGACATCGGCGGCTACTTCGGAGCCTTCGCCGGCAAGCTCAGCCCCGAGCTGCTGATTCGCTGGATCGAGTTCGGGGCGGCGTCGGGCGTGATGCGGACCGAGGCGAACGGGTTCAACCTGGGGCCGAACAACCGCCCGCAGATCTTCGATGACGAGATCCTGCCGATCTGGCGGCGCTACGCCAAGCTGCGAACGCAGCTCTACCCCTATCTGCTGGCCGCCGACGGCGAATATCGCCGCACGGGCATGCCGCTCATGCGCGACCTGGGTCTGGTCTATCCGGCCGACCAGAACGCGTCCTCGCAGGAGGACGAGTTCATGTTCGGGCCGGACCTGCTGACTGCGCCGGTCCACGAGCCGGGTCAGACCAAGCGGGCGCTCTATCTGCCCGGCGGTCGCTGGGTCGACTTCTGGAAGGCGCTCTCCTACCGCGACGGGGATGGATCCCTCCGACTGCGCAAGGCCAAGGCGGCGAAGGGCGGGCGCAGCATCACCGTCTCCGCGCCGCTCGAGCAGCTGCCGCTGATGGTTCGCGCCGGCGCGATCCTGCCGTTGCTGCCGGCCGAGACCCAGACTCTTGCGGCGTACGGCCGGAACTCCACCATCGGGCTCGACGACGTCGGCCGGCGCCTCCACCTGATCGCGTTTCCGCGCGGGAAGTCGAGATCGCCGTTCGGGGCGAACGGCGGCCTGCGCTCGAAGGAGGGCAAGGGCTCCTGGAAGCTCACGGTCCGGCGGGCCCAGGGCTACCGGATCGAGCTGGACGCATCGCTGACCACGCTGAAGCACAGGCTCCGCCCCTGCGAGGTCCGCCTCGACGGCAAGCGGCTGAAGCGAAAGTCGTGGTCGGTGAAGAAGGGAGCGCTCAGCGTCCGGTTCCGGGCGAAGGGCGAGGTGGCTCATCTCGGGGTGATCGACCGCTCCCGCTGCGGGCGGGGCTGAAAGCTGCCCAGCAGAGGAGGGGCGCAGTGCCCCCCTCTGTGGACAGGGTGCTCGAACTCAGTGCGCGGTGCTGGGCCTGGCCGGCATCGCGACCGGGAGGTCGGAGTCGAATCGGGTCAGCAGCGTCGCGACGAGCCCACCCGCGCCGATCACGATCGAGAACCAGGTGGGGAGCGCATGGTCGCTGTAGCCGAGCACGAACGGCGCGATGATCAGCGCGACCGTCGCGACCAGATCCGCGTAGCCGTGCCACACCGGCGGTATCAGATGCACGATTCCGTGCGACCAGGCGGTGGCGACCGCGAGCACGGCCGCAGCGATACCGACGGCGAAGATGAACCACTTGGCCGTGTCGTCGTCGAAGTGGAGCACCAATGGACCCACGATCAGAACAGCCGCGAGTGGGTAATCGAGCGTGCCATGCACCGCCGGCGAGATCGGGCCTCGGTGCATGAACTGGGGAGAGTTGGACATAGTCGTCCCTCCTGATAGACCAGCCCAATCAGTGTACGGTCGCCGGCGTTTCTTACCGCTGCTCGACGCGCCCGGCAGGATTCGAACCTGCGGCCTCCGCCTCCGGAGGGCGGCGCTCTATCCAGCTGAGCTACGGGCGCGGGGTGCCAAGTCTAGGCTTGGCGCGTCATGGACCTCTCCGTCGTCTTCCTCGGCACCGGTGGCTCCGTGCCCTCGGCGCGGCGGGCGACCGCCTGCGTGCTGATCCGCTCGGGGGGCAGCCGGGTCCTGGTCGACGCGGGGGAGGGGGCGCAGCGCCAGATGATCAACTCGACCGGGCTCGTCCAGGTCGATGACATCTACCTCACCCACTTCCATGCCGACCACTACCTGGGACTGCCGGGGCTGCTCAAGACCTACGACCTCCTCGAGCGCCAGCGCCCCCTGCGGGTCATCGGGCCGGCCGGGCTGATCGGGCTCTTCGAGTCGCTTCGCCGAATCTTCGGGCGCCTGCGATACGAGGTCGAGCTGGTGGAGCTCGAGCCTGGCGAGGGGCTGGAGCACGACGGCTTCGAGATGCGCGCCTTCGGCGTCGAGCACCGGATGGCGGCGCTGGGCTATGCCTACGTCGAGCCCGAGCGCCCCGGGCGGTTCGACGTTGAGGCCGCGCGCGACCTCGGCGTAGGCGATGCCCGCGACTACGGCCGACTCCAGCGCGGCGAGACGATTTCCGTGAACGGCTCCGAGGTGCGTCCCGAGCAGGTGATGGGTGAGCCGCGGCAGGGCCGCAAGCTGGTGATCACCGGCGATACCGCCCCAAGCGAAATGACCCGTGTCGCGGCGCACGCCGCGCAGCTGCTGGTGCACGACGGCACGTTCGCTGTCGAGGAATCCGCCCGAGCGGCGGAGACCGGCCACTCGACGGCGCGCGACGCAGCGCTGCTCGCGAGCGATGCCGAGGTCGACATGCTCGCAATCGTCCACGTGTCCTCTCGCTACAACGTCTCCAGGGTGCTCGACGAGGCCCGCGAGGCGTTCGCCAACACGGTCGCCCCGCGTGACTTCGACCTGATCGAGATCCCCTTCCCGGAGAGGGGTCAACCCCATCTCGTCCCGGAGGGAGCCAGGCAGCGTCCCGAGCCGCGGGCCGAGCCCGCGCCGATCACCGACTAGCCGCTCCGGCCACTCCTACGATCGCCTCCGCCACGTCGGCGGCCCGATCCTCCTGCAGGAAGTGCTTGGCGGAGACCACCTTCGCATCGATGCCCAGCACGTCCTCGACGGCGCGGCAGCGGTCGGCCCCCAGGGCCGGATCGCGATCGGCCCAGAGGATCGCGGCGGGCCAGCTGACCTCTCGCAGCCCGCCCATGTAGAGGCGCTCCTTCTCCCCCGTGAGCTCGAAGCCGCGAACGATCTGCCGGAAGCTGCGGTCGCCGCCGTCGCGGTGCAGCAAGGCGATGTGGGCGTCGATCTCGTCAGCCGGAGTGGCGGACCGGTCAGAGATGCCCTGCAGGTAGAAGAGCCAGCGCGCCACTGGCGGCCGGACGGTCGCCACCCAGAGCGGACCGAGCAGCGGCGGACGGGCAAGGTCCATCGTCCAGACGCGCCGGAAATGCGCCACGTCGATCACGGTGTCGAGCACGGTCAGGCTCAGCACCCGCTCCTGGTTGCGAAGTGCCCACTCGAGCCCGACCGGCCCGCCGATGTCGTGCAGGACCAGATGGCAGCGCTCGAGGCCGAGCGAGTCGATCGCGGCGCCCGTCCAGCGGCCCAGCCCGCTCCAGCTGTAGTCGAACCCATTGGGCTTCGCCGCCAGGCCCAGGCCGGGCAGATCGAAGGCGACGCCGCGATGTCCACGCTGCGCCAGGAGCGGCAGGACCTTCCGGTAGAGAAACGAGCTCACGGGGATCCCGTGCATCAGCACCACCGGATCGCCGTCGCCCTCCTCGCGCACGAAGCTGCGGATGCCGCCGGCCTCGAACTCCCGGCCCGCGCGTCGATGCCGTTCCACTACCTCCTCGACCGCGCCTCGCACGAGGTCGATTGTCGCCCTATTTGGCCCGGTGCCGCTTCTTGCACTTCTTCGGCGGCGAAGCGGCCTTCGCCTTGTGCTTGCCCTTGCAGGCCCTGGGGCGGCTGTATGGAGGCATCGGCACGATCACGTACGGCGCGACGGGCGCGATCTGGGTCGCCTCGATGGTGACGGCCTGAGGGTCGCCCGCCTCGTCTGGCGAGAGCGGCGGAGCGACAACGGGCGGGACGCAGCCCTGCTCCGGCAGACAGGGGTCGTCAGCGCCGGCTCCGGGCGGGGCGGCAAAAGCAAGTCCGCCCACGATGACGACCGCCCCGAGGGCGAGCCAGATCCGCCTGCCGAATGGATTCGCGCTCACGTTTCCTTCTCCCGAGCCGACGACCGAGTCGGACCTTATTGGTCGCTGATGTCGTCGGTCAATGCGGATTCTTGGTCAATCGCGGTCTGACCCCGCTGCTACGCTGGCGCGGCAAGCCCCTTTAACCACGGTCCCGTGAGGCCGGGAAGGAGCAGAGCAGTGAGCGACGAGAAGGTCGTGCTCGATCACGACGATCTGAGGCGGACGCTGGTCCGTATCGCCCACGAGATCGTCGAGAAGAACGAGGAGTCGGATCGGCTGGCGCTGGTCGGAATCCACACGCGCGGAGCGGTGCTCTGCCGCCGCCTGCATGCCCTGGTCGGTGAGCTCTCCGGCAGCGAGGTGCCGCTCGGCGACCTCGACATCTCCTTCTATCGCGACGACCTCGAACGGCGCGGCACCCGCGACGCCCCGGTCGTCCACGACTCGCACCTGGACTTCGACCTCTCCGGCCGCACCGTCGTCCTCGTGGACGATGTCCTCTACACCGGGAGGACGGTCCGCGCGGCGATCGACGCCCTCTTCGACTACGGACGCCCCGCCCGGGTGCAGCTCGCGGTGATCGCCGACCGCGGCCATCGAGAGCTGCCGATCCGCCCCGACTACGTCGGCAAGAACCTGCCGACGGCCCCGGGAGAGAGGGTGAACGTGCGGCTCGAGGAGACCGACGGGATCGACGAGGTCACGATCACGCTGATGCCAGGGCGCGCCCCAGCCGAAGGCGAGGCGCGACCCGTTTCATGAGGAGGGCGAAGGAGAAGTCATGAAGCACCTGCTCGGAGTAGAGGAACTCTCGCGTGAGGAGATGGACCGCATCCTCGAGCGGGCGGAGAGCTTCGCTGAGGTCGGCCGGCGCGACATCAAGAAGGTGCCGACCCTGCGCGGCCGGACGATCGTCAACCTCTTCTACGAGGCCAGCACCCGCACCCTGTCCTCCTTCGAGCTCGCGGCCAAGCGGCTCTCAGCGGACGTGGTCAGCGTCAAGTCCGCCGGCTCATCTGTCGACAAGGGGGAGTCGCTGAAGGACACGGTCGCGACTCTCTCGGCCTACGACCCGGCGGCGATCGTCATTCGCTCCCCGTACGCGGGCGCCGCGCAGCTCGTCGCGGGTTGGACCGAGGCGTCGGTGATCAACGCCGGCGACGGGAAGCACGAGCACCCCACCCAGGCCCTGCTCGACGTCTTCACCCTGCTGCAGCGGATGGACTCGCTCGACGGGACCGGCATCTGGATCGTCGGGGACGTCCTCCACAGCCGGGTGGCGCGCTCCTGCCTGCTCGCCTTCCGCAAGATGGGGGCCAGGGTGACCCTCTGCGGGCCGCCGACCCTGATCCCCCGTGGGATAGAGGCCCTCGGATGCGAGGTCTCCTACGACCTCGACGGGCTGAGCGAGGCCGATGTCGTCTACGCCCTGCGCATGCAGCGCGAGCGGATGAGCGAGAGCTTCGTTCCCTCCCTCCGCGAGTACGCGGCTCGCTACCAGATCGACTCGCGCCGGCTCGGACCCCGGCAGCTCCTGATGCACCCGGGGCCCGTGAACCGCGGCGTCGAGCTGGCCCCCGAGGTGATCGACTCGCCGCAGTCGCTGATAACCGCCCAGGTGGAGAGCGGCCTCGTCGTCCGCATGGCGATCCTCTACGAGCTCCTCGCGGGCAGTGACCGGTCGCAGCCGGAGCGCGGACCCGCCCCGGCGGACACCCCGACGATTGGACAGCCGGCATGACCCTCGTCTGCCGGTCCGGGCCGCCCGCGAACCTCGTCGTCCGCGGAGCGAGAGTCTTCGACCCGCGAACCGGGCTCGACGACCCCAGAGATCTCGTCATCCGCGAGGGTGAGATCGCCGAGCTGGCGGAGCCCGGAGGAGCCCCCGAGATCGAAGGCGCGGAGAGCGTCGAAGGTGAGGGCCTGCTCGCACTGCCCGCATTCGTCGACCCGCACGTCCATCTCCGCGTTCCCGGCCAGGAGCACAAGGAGGATCTGGAGACCGGGACTCGCTCGGCCGCGGCCGGCGGCTACTGCGCCGTGATCGGGATGGCGAACACCTCGCCGCCGATCGACTCGGCCGCGGTGCTCGGCTCCGTGCGCGAGCGCGCCGAGCGGGAGGCCTCGATTCCCGTCGGCTTCATCGCCAACGTGACGCGCGGGATGGACGGCGCGGAGCTGACGGAGATGGCCGAGCTCCGCGACAGCGGCGCCATCGGCTACTCCGACGACGGCCTGCCGATCGCCAATGCGCGTGTGCTCCGCAGGGCGCTCCAGTATCAGCGGCTGGCCGGGGGGCTGATCGCCCTCCACGAGGAGGACCCCGAGCTCTCCTCCGGCGGTGTGATGCACGAGGGCGAGGTCTCGGCCGCCCTCGGGATGGCGGGGGTGCCCGCCGTCTCCGAGTCCACGATGATCGCCCGGGACTGTTCGCTCGCCCTCTACGAGGACGCCCCGATCCACGTCCAGCACCTCTCGGCCCGCGCGTCGGTCGAGGAGGTCGCCCGCGCCAAGGCGGCCGGCGTCCGGATCACCTGCGAGGCGACGCCCCACCACCTGACCCTCACCGACGAGGCGGTCCGCAGCCTCGACGCCCGCTTCAAGATGAACCCGCCGCTCCGCTCCGAGGACGACCGCCAGGCGCTGATCGAGGGCCTCCGCGACGGCACGATCGACTGCATCGCCACCGATCACGCCCCGCACGCCGCCGAGGAGAAGGAGGTCCCGTTCGAGGAGGCCGCCTGGGGCGTCACCGGCCTTGAGACGGCGTTCGCCGCCCTCTACACCGATCTCGTCCTCCCCGGCGTGCTGACGCTGGAGAGGCTGATCGAGCGGCTGACGTGCGGAGGCGAGCCCTTCGGGATCGAGGCGCCTCGGATCGAGTCGGGCGCCGCCGCCGACGTGGCCCTGATCGATCCCGAGCAGATGTGGACCGTGGGGGAGGAGGGCTACGAGAGCCGCTCCTACAACAACTGCTTCGCCGGCCGCGAGCTGCACGGCCGGGTGCTGATGACCGTCGCCGCCGGCCAGGTCGCCTACCGGCAGCGCTCCTTCGCCCTGGGAGTCGCCTCGTGAGCGGCAGCGGCAAGCTCGATTCGGATCGCGCCGCACTGGTCGTGATCGACGTGCAGGAGGGTTTCCGCAAGGCGATCCCCGACTTCGAGCGGATCGCGCGGGCGACCGCGACGCTGATCGAGGGAGCCGAGGCGATCGGCATCCCGGTCCTCGTCAGCGAGCAGTACCCGAAGGGGCTGGGGGAGACCGTGCCGGAGGTCTCCGAGCACCTCCCCGCGGATCTGCGGCCAATGGAGAAGGTGGTGTTCTCCGCCGCCGAAGCCGAGGGCTTCGACCTCCAGGGCCGCGACCAGGTCCTGGTCTGCGGCATCGAGACCCACGTCTGCGTCAACCAGACGGCGCTCGACCTGCTCGCCGACGGGATCGACGTGCAGGTCGCCGAGGACGCGGTGGGCTCCCGGACCGATGAGAACAAGCGGGTCGGGCTGCAGAAGATGGAGCGCGCCGGGGCCGAGATCACCAGCGTCGAGACGGCTCTCTTCGAGCTGCTCGGGCGCGCCGGCACAGACGAGTTCAAGACGGTCCAGACGCTGATCCTCGACTACGCCCCGAATCCCGAGGTGGTCGGTTGACGCCGGGTTACGTCCTGCTCGAGGACGGCACGCGCTTCGACGCCGAGCTGCTCGGCTCCGGCGGGGAGATCACCGGGGAGGTCGTCTTCAACACCTCGATGACCGGCTACCAGGAGGCGGTCACCGATCCCTCATACGCCGGTCAGATCATCACCTTCACCTATCCGCTGATCGGCAACTACGGCGTCTCCGGCGAGGCGATGGAGTCAGACCGAGTCCAGGCCCGCGGCGTGATCATGCGGGAGGGCAAGAACGGCGAGGATGCGGCCACCGCCGAGGGCGGCTGGCTCGACTGGCTCGGCGACAACGGCGTCGCCGCGATCGGTGGCATCGACACCCGAGCCCTCGTCCGCCACATCCGCGACCGGGGCGCGATGCGAGGCGGCATCTTCCCCGCCGAGACCGCGGAGTCCGAAGCTCGCGAGCTCGTCGAGGCGGAGCCCTCGATGGAGGGGGCGGACTTCGCCCGTCAGGTGACGCCGTCCGGGCCAGTGGAGCTGGACGGCCAGGGCCCCCACGTCGTCGGCATCGACACCGGCATCAAGCTCTCGATCGTCAGGCAGCTGCGCGAGCGCGGTTGCCGGATCACGCTCGTGCCCTGTGACACCTCGGCCGAGGACGTCCTGGCTCGCGATCCCGACCTCGTCTTCCTCGCCAACGGCCCCGGCGACCCCGGCGCCCTCGACTACGTCGTCGACAACGTCCGCGGTGTGGTCGGGAAGAAGCCGGTGGTGGGGATCTGCCTCGGCCACCAGCTCCTCTGCCGGGCGGTCGGCCTCGAGACCTTCAAGCTCCCCTTCGGCCACCGCGGCGCCAATCACCCGGTCAAGGACCTCGACAGCGGCCGTATCGACATCACCTCGCAGAACCACGGCTTCGCCGTTCTCGGCCCGGGGGGCGACCGGACGATCGACGGCGACGAGCCCGTGACCTGGCAGACGGACTTCGGCGAAGCGGAGCTCTCTCACCTCAACCTTTACGACCGGACCGTCGAGGGCCTCCTCCTCAAGGACGTCCCCGGCTGCACGGTCCAGTACCACCCGGAGGCGGGGCCGGGGCCGCATGACGCCCGCTACCTCTTCGACCGCTTCCTGGAGCTGGCGACGTGACCGCTCCGAACACACAGATCGATGCGGTGCGGCGCGCCTGGGATGCGGTGGAGCAGGGAGACAGGGACGGGCTCCGCGCACTCGCAGCGGAGGCCGTTCACCCGGACTGCGAGTGGACTCCGCTGCTCTCCGGCGTGGACGGCAGGACCTACCACGGCCCCGACGGCATGGTCGAGTTCTTCGAGGAATGGCTCGGATCGTTTTCACCCCGCTACGAGAATCGCGAGTACGAGCAGCTCTCGGATGACGTGGTCATGGCGAGCTGCCGGATGTGGATCGAGAGTCGCGAAACCGGGGTGGAGATGGAGCGCGCGATCGCCGTGCTCGCGCAGTTCGAAGACGGCCTGCTGCGCCGCGGGCGGGCGTACGACAGCCGTGAAGACGCGACCGAGGCCGCCCAGGGGCTGCTCGATGCCTAGGCGCGACGACATCGAGAAGATCCTGCTGATCGGCTCGGGGCCGATCGTCATCGGCCAGGCCGCGGAGTTCGACTACTCGGGCGTGCAGGCCTGCAAGGTCCTGCTCGAGGAGGGCTACGAGGTGGTCCTCGTCAACTCGAACCCGGCGACGATCATGACTGACCCGGAGTTCGCCGATCGCACCTACATCGAGCCCCTGCTCCCGGGTCCGGTGGCGAAGGTGATCGAGCGGGAGCGCCCCGACGCGCTGCTGCCGACGCTCGGCGGGCAGACCGCCCTCAACCTCGCCAAGGCGCTGCACGACGACGGCACGCTGGCGAAGTTCGACGTCGAGCTGATCGGCGCCGACTACGAGGCGATCCACCGCGCCGAGGATCGAGAGGCCTTCCGCACCACGATGGAGGAGGCGGGACTGCGCGTGCCCTGGTCCCAGATCGTCACCTCGGTCGCCGAGGCGGAGGCGGGAGTGGCGAACGGCACCATCAGCCTGCCGGCGATCGTCCGCCCTGCGTTCACGCTGGGCGGCCACGGCGGCGGCGTCGGCAACACCGAGACCGAGCTCGCCCAGGTCGTCTCGGAGGGCCTCGCCGCGAGCCCGATCAACCAGGTGCTGGTGGAGGAGTCGGTGCTCGGCTGGGGCGAGTTCGAGCTGGAGGTGATGCGCGACCGAAACGACAACGTCGTGATCATCTGCTCGATCGAGAACGTCGACCCGATGGGGGTGCACACCGGCGACTCGGTGACGATCGCCCCGGCGCAGACACTGACCGATGGGCTCTACCAGGAGCTCCGCGACCAGGCGATCCGCGTGATCCGCGCCGTCGGCGTGGAGACCGGCGGCTCGAACATCCAGTTCGCCGTCAACCCCGAGTCGGGCGAAGTCGTCGTCATCGAGATGAACCCGCGCGTCTCGCGCTCATCCGCGCTCGCCTCCAAGGCGACCGGGTTCCCGATCGCGAAGATGGCGGCGAAGCTCGCCGTCGGCTATGCCCTCGAGGAGATCCCGAACGACATCACCAGGGCGACGCCGGCCTCCTTCGAGCCGGCGATCGACTACGTGGTCACCAAGGTCCCGCGCTTCGCCTTCGAGAAGTTCCCCGGCGCCCAGGGCCAGCTGACGACCCACATGAAGTCGGTGGGGGAGTGCATGGCGATCGGGCGGACCTTCCGCGAGTCCTTCGCCAAGGCGATGCGCTCACGGGAGCTCGACACCGACCCCGAGGTTCCGGCCTCGACCGGCGAGCTGCTCGAGCGGCTCGCCACCCCGTCGCCCGACCGCTTCGACCTGATCCACGCCGGCTTCGAGCGTGGGGTCGAGCTGGAGCGGATCCAGCGGGCGACGATGATCGATCCCTGGTTCCTCCGGGAGCTGCGCGCCCTGGCGACCGATGGTGACGGGACCGAAGGCCTCGAGCGGACCTACCGCTCGGTCGATACCTGCGCCGCCGAGTTCGAGGCGCGCACGCCCTACTTCTACTCCGCACATGAGAGACCATCCAGGGTCGCAAAGCCAGACGCGCCCGTACCCCGCACGCCCGGAAGCGAAGCTGAGGACGTGCGGGTTGATGGCGAAGCTGTCCCGAGCAACCGCCCCTCGGTCGTGATCCTCGGCTCCGGTCCGAACCGGATCGGCCAGGGAATCGAGTTCGACTACTGCTGCGTCCACGCCGCGATGACCGCCCGCGAGCTCGATCGCGACGCGGTGATGGTCAACTGCAACCCGGAGACGGTCTCCACCGACTACGACACCTCGGACCGGCTCTACTTCGAGCCGCTGACGGCCGAGGACGTCCTCGCGGTCTGCGCGATCGAGCGGCCTGAGGGCGTGATCGTCCAGTTCGGCGGGCAGACGCCATTGCGCCTCGCCAAGTCGCTCGAGGAGGCCGGGGTGCCGCTGCTGGGCACACCGGTCGACGCCATCGACCTCGCCGAGGACCGGGGGCGATTCGGTGCGCTCCTCCGGCGCCTCGAGATCAAGCACCCTCCCTACGGCACGGCCCTCTCCTCCGACGAGGCGGTCGCGATCGCGGAGGACGTCGGCTTCCCGCTGCTCGTCCGCCCCTCCTACGTCCTGGGCGGCCGGGCGATGGAGATCTGCTACTCGGCCGACCAGCTCGCGGCCTACCTGGAGCAGAACGTGAAGGCCGACCAGGAGCACCCGCTGCTGCTCGACCGCTTCCTGGAGAACGCGATCGAGGTGGACGTCGACGCGCTCGCGGACGGCGAGGAGTGCTTCATCGCCGGAGTGATGCAGCACGTCGAGGAGGCAGGCGTCCACTCGGGCGACTCGGCCTGCGTGATCCCACCGATGAGCCTGGGGGAGGAGATGCTCGCGGCGATCCGCGCTACCACCCGGAAGATCGCGTTGGAACTCGGGGTGATCGGCCTCATCAACGTCCAGTACGCGGTCGCGGAGGGGGAGCTCTTCGTGATCGAGGCGAATCCGCGCGCCTCGCGCACGGTCCCCTTCGTCAGCAAGGCCATCGGCGCCCCGCTCGCGAAAATCGCCTGCCGACTGATGCTGGGGGAGCCGCTCGCTGACCAGGAGCTGCCGAGCGAGCCGCCGACCCACGTCAGCGTCAAGGAGGCCGTCCTGCCGTTCGCCCGCTTCGCCGGCGCCGACGCCGTGCTCGGCCCGGAGATGCGGAGCACGGGAGAGGTGATGGGCATCGCGCAGGACTTCCCGACCGCGTTCGGCAAGGCGCAGGCGGCGGCGGGCGTCTCGCTGCCGGAGAAGGGGACGATCTTCATCAGCGTCACGGACTCCGACAAGCCCGCCGCGACGCAGATCGCGACCCGCTTTCACGACCTCGGCTTCGAGGTGATCGCCACGTCCGGCACCGCCGAGGCGATCTCGCGCATGGGAGTGCCGGTTCGCAAGATCAAGAAGATCGGCGAGGGCTCCCCGAACGTCGTGGACTGCATCCGCAGCGGCGAGGTCGACCTGGTGATCAACACGCCGACCGGCCTGGGTGCCCGCACCGACGGCTATGAGATCCGGACCGAGTCGGTCAAACACGGGATCCCGTGCATCACGACGATGACCGGTGCCTCGGCCGCCTCGCGGGCGATCTTCGCCACCTCGAGCGGCGAGGCCGAGGTGCGGCCGCTCCAGGAGCTGCACAGGCCGGAGGAGCGCGAGCCATCGCAGAGGTGACGGTCACCCGCCCCCCGAAGCTGGGCGAGCGGGTCGTCGCCCCCTTCGGCCGGCGCCGCTGCGAGGTGACGCGGAATCTCGCCTCCGGCGGGTATCGGATCTTCTCGGCGATCGACCCGGCGGGCCCCCTGCCGGCGGCGGGGCAGTTCTACATGCTGGCCGCCGAAGGCGCCTGGGGCGGCGACGGTGGCCGGCCGTACCTCGCTCGCGCCTTTTCCGTCGCGGACGCGGCTCGCGAGCAGGGAGGTGTGCGCCTCGACTTCCTGGTCCAGGCCGTCGGCCCGGGGACCTCCCGGCTCGCCGCGCTCGAGGCCGGTGAGGGCCTCTGGATCCACGGGCCCCTCGGCCGTCCGTTCTCCGCCCCCGGCGACCTGGCCGACAACGCCGCCGGAGCGATCCTCGTCGGGGGCGGGATCGGCGTCGCGCCTCTGGCGATCTGGCGCCGCCAGCTGCTCGCGGCCGGGATCCCGGCCCGGGTCCTGCTCGGCTTTCGCGACGAGGCCAACTCCGGCGGCCTCGAGCTCTTTGACTGCTCGGAGATCAGGCTGGCGAGCGACGACGGCCACACCGGCCACCGCGGCTTCGTCACCGACCTGCTCGCTGTGCTGCTGGAGGGCGACGATGCGCGCAGTGCCGCCGTCTACGCCTGCGGGCCCCCCGTGATGCTCGAGGCGGTGCGCGGGATGTGCGCCGAGCGCGGGGTCGAGTGCGAGCTCGCTATGGAGGCGCCGATGGCGTGTGGCTTCGGCGCCTGCTTCGGCTGTGCCATCCCCGTCCCCGGCGGCGGCTACATGCGTCTCTGCGTCGACGGCCCGGTCGTTCGGGGCGATGAGATTGAGAGCGCCCTCGTCGCGGGCTCCGGCCACTGATGGTGGACTTCTGCGGCATCGAGCTCCGCCACCCCGTGATCAACGGCTCGGGCACCTTCGACGCGATCGCAGCCCGGAGGGCGTTCGGCGATCAACTGCTCCACGAGTTCCCCTTCTCGGCGTTCGTCTCGAAGACGATCACCCCCGAGCCGCGCGCCGGCAATCCCCCGCCGCGGCTCTGGGAGACGCCGTCCGGATTGATCAATTCGATCGGGCTTCCGAACAAGGGCCTGCGGGGATTCCTGGCGGTCGACCTGCCCCAGCTGGCGGAGCTGCCGGTCCCGCTGATCGTCTCGGTGATGGCGACGAGCCATGACGAGTTCGCCCGGCTGGTCGATGGCGTTGGCGGCAGGGAGGAGGTCGCTGCACTGGAGCTGAACGTCTCCTGCCCCAACGTCGAGTCGGGACTGATCGTCGGCGAGTCCGCCGATGAGGCGCGCTCGCTGCTCGAGCTGATGCGCCCGCTGACCGAAAAACCCCTGCTCGTGAAGCTCACTCCGAACGTCGCCGACCCCGTCCCGGTCGCCGAGGGAGCAGTCGAGGGCGGGGCGGACGCGGTCTCGCTCGTCAACACGATTCGCGCCGCGGCGATGGCGCCGGGGAGCCGCGAGCCGTGGCTCGGCGGCCGAACGGGAGGGCTATCGGGAGCCTCGGTCCGCGCCGTCGCGCTGGCGCAGACCACCGCCGTCGCCGCCGCCGTCTCCGTCCCCGTGGTCGCGATGGGGGGAATCTCCACCGGTCGCGAGGCCGCTGAGATGCTGGCGGCGGGGGCGAAGATCGTTGCGGTCGGCACGGAAAGCTTCCGGGATCCGGCGGCCGGATCGAGGATCGCCGAGGAGTTGGCCGGAGAGCTGGCACGGATCTCCGGTTAGACGGGGGTTTTTCTCGCAAACGCCCGAAAGGGGTTTCCGCTCCCGGTGGCCGGGGATATACTGCCGCCCCGATGCAGGCCCCGGTCCAGTCCTCCAACGCCGCCCCCGAGAGATCACTGGACCAGCGGATGGAAGCTCTCCGCCGGGCGAACGACATCCGCTCGAAGCGCGCGCAGCTGAAACGCGACCTGAAAGCGAACAAGGTCAAGATCCAGACCCTCCTCATGGATCCGCCGGAGTACGTGCAGACGGCGAAGGTCATCGACATGCTGATGGCGGTGCCGAAGTACGGACGGGTCAAGACCAACCGGATCCTCAACCAGTGCCGGATCTCGCCGTCGAAGACGATCGGCGGGCTCTCGGAGCGCCAGCGGGCCGAACTGGTCGCGCAACTGCGCAAGTAGCGGCCCATTCCAGGGGTTTTTCGCGGCCGTCCCGGCGGTCATGATGCTCGCCGTGGGGAAGGTCTTCGTCATCACCGGTCCCTCCGGAGTGGGGAAGGGCACGCTGATCGAGCTCCTGCGGGAGCGCATCCCCGAGCTCGAGCTCTCCATCTCGGCCACCACCCGGGAGCCCCGGCCCGACGAGGTGCACGGCCGCGACTACCACTTCCTCTCGCCGGAGGAGTTCCGTCGCCGCCTCGAGGCCGGCGACTTCCTCGAGCACGCGAGCTACAGCGGCAACTACTACGGGACGCTGCGCTCGGAGGTCGAGGAGCGGGTCGAGAGCTGCCACTCGGTGGTGCTCGAGATCGAGGTGCAGGGGGCTCGCCAGGTCAGGGATGCAATGGGCGACGACGCCGTCCTCATCTTCATCGCGCCACCAGACGAGGCGGTTCTGCGCGAGCGGCTGGAGGGCAGGGGAACGGACTCCGACGATGCGATCGAGCAGCGGCTGCGGACGGCCGAGGTGGAGCTCGCCGCGCGGTCGGAGTTCCCGCTCGAGGTGGTGAACGACGACCTGCAGAAAGCGGCCGACGAGCTCGAGGGGCTCGTCCGCGATCAGCTCCCTCTACACTGATCCGCCCATGGCACTGACCCAACCAAGAGTCGACAAGCTTCTCGAGCACACGGACACCCACTACGCCGCGGTTCTCGTGGCGGCCAAGCGGGCCCGGCAGATCAACGCCTACTACCACTCTCTCTCCGAGGGCGCCTACGGCGAGTACACGCCGCCGATGGTGGAGGTCCCAAGCGGGAACTACCTCACGATCTCCCTGGAGGAGACGGCGGCGGGCAAGTTGAAGTACGAGTACAAGTCCTAGTCCCTAGGAGGGCTCGTGGCCCGCATCCTGCTCGGGGTGAGCGGCGGCATAGCCGCCTACAAAGCGCTTGAGCTGGCGCGCCTCGCCACCAAGGAGGGGCACCCCGTTCGCGTGCTGATGACGCCGACCGCCGAGCGCTTCGTCGGCAGCGCCTCCTTCGAGGGGATCGTCGGCGCGCCGGTGTTGATCGACGAGTTCGAGCGGGACCCGACCCGCGGCGCCTTCCCCGGCGATCAGCCGCCGGAGCACGACCCGATCGGCCACCTCGAGGTGGTGGCGAACGCGGATGCCTACCTCGTCGCGCCGGCCTCGGCGAACACGCTGGCGAAGCTGGCCGCCGGGATCGCCGACTCGATGGTCACCACCTCCTTCCTCGCCTGCACCGCGCCGCGGCTCGTGGCACCGGCGATGAACGACCGCATGTATCGCGACGCCGCGACGCAGGCCAACCTCGCGACGCTGCGCCAGCGCGGGATAACCGTGATCGAGCCGGAGGAGGGGGCGCTTGCCTCCCGCGGCGAGCACGGCCTCGGCAGGCTGCCGGAGCCTCGTGCACTCCTCGATGCGATCGAGGCCGCGGCGCCGCGACCGAGCGGGCCCTGGGATGGGATGCGGGTTCTGGTCTCGGCGGGCGGGACGCGCGAGCCGATCGATCCCGTGCGCTTCATCGGCAACCGGTCCTCCGGCCGGATGGGTCTCGCCCTGGCGGAGCGTGCCGCGCGCCGGGGGGCGGAGGTAACGCTCGTCGCCGCCAACGTCTCCCGCCCCGCCCCGCCGGGGGTCCGCAGGGTCGACGTCGAGACCGCCGCTGAGCTGGCCGACGCCCTCGGCCGCGAATTCGATTCGGCGGACGTCCTCGTCATGGCAGCAGCGCCGGCCGACTTCCGGCCCAAGCGGGCCGTCGGGGAGAAGATCCACCGCGAGGCGACCGGCGCCCTGGAGCTGGACCTGGAGGCGACGGAGGACATCCTCGCCGCCCTCTCGGCCCGCCGGAGCGAGGGTCAGACGATCGTCGGATTCGCCGCGGAAACCGAGGCCGGCCTTGACCGTGCGCGCGAGAAGCTCGACCGCAAGGGGGCCGACGCGATCGTCCTCAACGACGTCTCCCGCTCGGAGATCGGCTTCGAGAGCACCGAGAACGAGGTCGTGATCGTCGAGCGCGGTGGTGAGCACCAGGTCGCGCGGGCCTCGAAGGAGCGCGTGGCGGACGCGATCCTCGATCGCGTCGAGGCGCTGCGGAAGTCCGCGGGCGCCCGTTCCGAGCCGCGCGAGTAGCCACGGAGCGCCCCTCCGGTCTGCTGCGTTGCCGTCCTCCTACACTGGGTGGATGGCCAAGGACGCGCAGGTCCCGAATCACGAATCGCTCTATTCGCTCTATCGGCGGGGAATGGAGCTGCTCGAGGACGGCGACTTCGAGGAGGCCACGGTGCCCCTCAAGGAGGCGGCCCGCCAGGCTCCCGAGAAGAGCTCCGTCCGGGAGGCACTCGGCCGGGCCCTGTTCCGCACCCGTCACTATGCGGAGGCGGCGACCGAGTTCGAGGCGGTCGTCGAGACCCATCCGGTCAACGACTACGCGCATTTCTGCCTCGGCCGCGCGCTGAGCAAGACCGGCGAGACACGGCGCGCCCGCCACCACCTCGCCCTGGCCTCGAACCTGCGCCCCGAGCGCCGGGACTACCGCATCTACAGAGAGCGTCTTGCGGCCGGCACCTAGCGGCGCCGCGTGATGACAGAGATCCGCCTGCTCGTCGTTCCCTACGAGGTCGGCGCGGAGCGCCTGGGGGTCGGACGCGGTCCCGAGCGGCTGCTCGAGGCGGGCGCCGAAGCAGCTCTCGCCTCCCGGGGCGCCCAGGTCGGGCTCGATTTCATCGAGCTTCGCGAACACCGCAGGGATGAGAGCGGGGCCAGCGAGGCCGGGGCCGCCTTCGAGTTGATCCAGCTCGTCGCCGAGCACGCAGGGGCCGCCGTCTCCGACGGCGCCTTCCCCGTGCTGCTCTCCGGCAGCTGCTTCGCCGGAGTCGGCATGGCGTCGGGGCTGAGGGACGACTCCCTCGGGGTCATCTGGTTCGACGCCCACGGCGACTTCAACACGCCCGAGTCCACGATCGATGGCTATTTCGACGGGATGCCTGTCGCGATCCTCACCGGGAGCGCGTGGCCGACCCTGATCGATCGGGCGGGGGTGACGACGGTCCCCGAATCCGCCGTGCTGCACGTGGGCGCCCGCGACTTCGATCCACCGGAGCTGCTGCGGATCGAGTCATCCGCGCTCGTGCGCCTGCCGAGCGAGGAGATCGACGCCGACGATTCAGTGGCCCGCGCGGCGGAGCGGCTCTCGCCGCCCCCGAGCGGCCTCTACCTGCACCTCGACCTCGACGTGCTCGACTCCGGCGACGCCGAGGTCAACATCTACAGCGTGCCCGACGGCCTCACCGCGGCCCAGCTCGAGGCGCAGGTCCGGTCCCTCTTGGCGTCCGGCAGGATCCGAGGCGTCTCGCTGACCGCCTATGACCCGCAGGTTGACGAAGACGGTCAGGTCCCGCCGATCGCCCTCCGCCTGCTCGAGGGCGTGGCGGAGCAGCTCGCCTCTGCATGAGGGCGCTGGTCCAGCGGGTCAGCCAGGCGGCGGTCGACGTCGAGGGCGAGAGGGTCGCCCAGATCGGGCCTGGGATGCTGGTGCTGCTCGGCGTCGCGAGAGACGACACCGAGGCGCAGGCGGACCGCCTCGCCGAAAAGGTCCGGGCACTGCGGATCTTCGACGACGCGGAAGGCAGGATGAACGAGCCGCTGGGCGATCGCGAGATCCTCTGCGTCAGCCAGTTCACCCTCTACGGCGACACGAAGAAGGGCACGCGTCCGAGCTACATCCAGGCCGCACCGGGCGAACAGGCCGAGCCGCTGTATGACCGCTTCTGCGAGCAGGCGGGCGCGAAGAAGGGCGTCTTCGGCGCCTGCATGGGCGTCGCGCTGATCAACGACGGGCCCGTCACGGTGATGCTCGAGGTCTGAAATCACGCTGCTTGCGAGCTCGTGAGGCAGGGCTATACTCGCCGAGGAACCTTTTTTCGCACCGAACCGCGTGTCGAAAGGTGGGCGAGCGCCCGCCTTTTTTTGGGCCTAAGAATGGATACAGACCTTCAGCAGATACAAGAGACCGTCGAGTCACGGCTTCGCGATCAGAAGCCGGACGTCGAGCTGCTCGCACTCGAGCGACCCGCTGCCGAGCGCCTTCTGCTCGTGATCGACAAGCCGGGCGGAGTCGACATCGCACTCTGCGAGCAGGTCACGAACCTGCTGCGCGACCTGCTCGAGTCCTACTCGCTCGAGGTCTCCTCGCCTGGCCCGGAGCGTCCCCTGACGAAGCCGGAGCACTTCCGTCGCTTCGTTGGCCGGCGCGTGCGAGTTCGGACGCGCGAGGAGGTCGCCGGCCACAAGAGCTTCACCGGCCGGCTCACCGACGCCGACGACGAGAGCGTCAGCGTCGACTCGGGCGACGGACCCGTGGCGATCCCGCTCACTGCGGTGCGCCGCTCGAATCTGCTGTCAGACGGAGCCACGAATGGAGGTGTGGGCGCATGACCCAGGAGATCGTCGACGCCGTGAGGATGCTCGAGCAGGAGAAGGGGATTGCGGCGGACACCCTGATGGATGCGCTTCAGGACGCCCTCCTCTCCGCCTACAAGAAGACCCCCGGCGCAGCCAAGTACGCAAAGGTCGAGCTGGACCACGGCACCGCGGACTTCCGCGTCTACGAGCTGATGGTCCCCGAGGACCTCGAGAAGCGCCTCCTCGACGAGCAGTTCGAGGAGCAGTTGCAGGCCGCCGAGGCGGCCGAGGCCGCGGGTGAGCCGATCCCGGAGATCGAGATCAATCGCCCGACCGTCGACCCGGAGACCGGTGAGCGACGGGAGGCCGCTGAGCCGGAGGTCGAGCTCGAGCGGCTCGAGCCCTACATGGATCAGATCGAGAGCCGCGACGTGACGCCGGACGACTTCGGCCGCATCGCCGCGCAGACCGCGAAGCAGGTGATCCTGCAGCGGATCCGCGAGGCCGAGCGCGGCATGATGTTCGAGGAGTACAAGGACCGGGTCGGCGAGCTCGTCACCGGGATCATCCAGCAGTCCGACAACCGCTACACGTTGGTCCAACTGCGTGAGCGCGTCGAGGCCCTCCTGCCGCGCTCCGAGCAGGTCTACAACGAGCGCTACGACCACGGCATGCGAGTCAAGGCGGTGATCACGGACGTCTCGGCCGACACCAAGGGCCCGAGCATCGTCGTCTCCCGCCGCAATCCGGAGCTGATCAAGAAGCTCTTCGAGCTGGAGGTCCCGGAGATCGCCGACAAGCTGGTGGAGATCACCGGCGTCGCCCGCGAGCCGGGCTGGCGGTCGAAGATCGCGGTCGTCTCGCATGCCGACGGTGTGGATCCCGTCGGCGCCTGCGTCGGGCCTCGTGGCTCCCGCGCGCGCCTGGGCGTCTCCCCGGTGCGCCGGGGCGAGAACGACA
>Ga0081540_1000367_pt1 | contig 45207 bp, 39 predicted proteins | sample TabmetS2T1R1_FD_71024 | JGI IMG/M metagenome (GOLD analysis project Ga0081540, IMG submission 71024) | Tabebuia heterophylla rhizosphere microbial communities from the University of Puerto Rico - S2T1R1 | ecosystem: Host-associated > Plants > Roots > Rhizosphere ...
GGGCGGGCACGCCGGCAAGATGTTTGACGAAATGCTAAGACCCCTGGGCGCGGCCGGCGGCAACCGACAGGCGAGCGAGCACGTCACCGAACTTGCCGACGGGCGCTTCGTGGCCGTCTCGATCCAGCCGATGGCCAATGGCGGCATGGTCACCACGCACCAGGACATCACCGAGCAGCGCCGCTCCGAGGCCAAGATCGCGCACATGGCCCTGCATGATGCCTTGACGAACCTACCCAATCGCGTGCTGCTGAACGAACGGCTGGAACATACCCTGTTCCGGTCAAGGCGCGGTGAGATGGTGGCCACGCATATCTTGGATCTCGACCATTTCAAGCACCTCAATGACACGCTCGGGCATCCGGCCGGCGACAAGCTGTTGCAAATGGTCGCCAATCGCTTGCGGGCGTTGGTGCGCAACACGGACACGGTCGCGCGCATGGGCGGCGATGGATTCGCGATCGTGCGGGTTGCGCTCGCGCAGATCGTCGATGCCACATCACTCGCCCAACGCGTGATCACCGCGCTCAGCGAGCCCTATGACATCGACGGTCAGCAGGTGATGATCGGTACCAGCGTTGGCATAACCCTGGCGCCGTCGGACGGTCTGCTTCCCGAGCAGCTGATCAGGAACGGAGATCTGGCGCTCTATCGCGCCAAGGGCGACGGCCGCGGCACCTTCCGCTTCTTCGAAGCGGAAATGGACGTGCGAATGCAAACTCGGCGCCCGCTGGAGCAAGACCTGCGCAAAGCGGTTGTCGCCGGCGAGCTCGAACTCCACTTTCAGCCCGTCATCAACATCGCCAGCGGCAAAATCAGCTGCCTGGAAGCGCTGGTTCGGTGGCAGCATCCGCAAGACGGCCTGGTATCACCGGCAACATTCATACCCCTGGCCGAAGAGACGGGATTGATCGTCCCGATCGGCGAATGGGTCATTAGGCAAGCCTGCGCCACGGCGGCACGATGGCCGGCCGATCTCAAGCTTGCCGTCAATCTCTCGCCGGCACAGCTGCGCAACCCCGGGCTCCCGCAAATGCTGATCAGTGCACTGGCGGCCTCGGGATTGGCGCCCGACCGCCTTGAATTGGAGATTACCGAAACCGTGCTGCTGCACGACAGCGCGGCAACGCTGGCGATCCTGTTCCGTTTGCGCGAGCTGGGCGTTCGTATCGCCATGGATGATGATTTTGGCACCGGCTATTCGTCGCTCAACCGTTCGCAGCGTTTTCCCTTCGACAAGATCAAAATCGACCGCTCCTTCATCAACAACATTGCGGCCGACGTCAGCTCGCTCAACATCGTGCGCGCCGTCGCCGCGCTTGCCAGCGGTCTCGGCGTTGCGGCGACGGCGGAAGGGGTGGAGACCCGCGAACAGTTCGATCTCATCCGATCGGAGGGCTGTACCGAGATGCAGGGCTTCCTGTTGAGCAAGCCGGTGCCATCCCACGAGCTGCAATCGCTCTTCCTGGCCCAAGGGCATTGAGCGCGAGGGCACGCAGCAGGTGGTCGCGGCCTGAGCCGCGCAGCAAGCCGCCCGCCGCAAGGGCTCAGGAGCTTGCGAGCGTTTTGATGAAGGAGCGGTCGATTTTGATTTTGTCGAAGGGGAAACGCTGCAAATGGCTGAGCGACGAATAGCCGGTGCCAAAATCATCCATGGCGATGCGGACCCCGAGCTCGCGTAAGCGGAACAGGATGGCGAGCGTCGCCGCGCTGTCGTGCAGCAGGACGGTTTCGGTAATCTCCAATTCAAGGCGGTCGGGTGCTAACCCCGAGGCCGCCAGCGCGCTTACCAACATCTGCGGCAGCGCGGGATTGCGTAGCTGTGCCGGCGAGAGATTGACGGCGATCCTAAGATCCGTCGACCATTGCGCCGCGGTCGCGCACGCCTGCCTGATGACCCATTCCCCGATCGGGACGATCAAGCCGGTCTCTTCGGCCAAGGGTATGAACGTTGCCGGCGCCACCAAACCATTTTCGGGATGCTGCCATCGAACTAAGGCCTCAAGCCCGCTGATCCTGCCGCTGGCGATATTGATCACGGGCTGATAATGGAGTTCGAGCTCGCCGGCGATGAGCGCCTTGCGCAGGTCTTGTTCCAGGGTGCGGCGAGCCTGCATTTGCACGTCCATCTCCGATTCGAAGAAGCGGAACGTACCTCGCCCATCACCCTTGGCGCGATAGAGCGCCAAATCTCCGTTCCTGATCAGTTGCTCAGGGAACAAGCCGTCCGACGGCGCCAGGGTTATGCCAACGCTGGTGTGTGATGGACAGCAGATTTAATTCGCGGGTTCCTAAACGCTTGTTGCTATAGGCGCAATGCGTCTCAAGCTACCGCAATTCGTGGCTAATAATGGGTAAAGCGGCCCGGGGCCGCGGACCCCCCTCGCAAATTCGTCTAAGATGGGCTGAGGCGCGGCTAACCAAGGAGGCGGTTATGCGCTCGTCAACGCGGCGCGGGGCCATCGCTGGGGCGGCCGCGGCCGCAAGCGGTCTGGCTTTGGCGCCGGCCCGATGGACGCTTGCCGCCGCCCCCGAAGCACAGAAAATCACGCCCGAATTGATCGCGGCGGCGAAGAAGGAAGGCAAGCTCGGTTTTTACACCTCCGTGGAGTTGCCCGTTGCCGAGAGGGTGGCCAAGGCGTTCGAGGCGAGGTATCCCGGCGTTTCCGTGCGGGTCGAGCGTTCCGGTGCGGAGCGCAACTTCCAGCGCCTTCAACAAGAGTATGCCAGCCGGATCTTCGCCTGCGATGTGGTCCAGAGCTCGGATGCGGCGCATTTCATCGCCTGGAAGCGCGATGGCCTACTCGCCTCTTACCTGCCGGAAGAGGTGGCGGCGCACTATCCGGCGCAGCATCGGGATGCCGAGGCAATGTTCGCCTCTTGGCGCATCTACCTCTCGGTCATTGCCTACAATACCAAGCTGGTGAGCCCGCAGGAGGCGCCCTCTAGTTTTGCCGATCTGCTCGATGCCAGGTGGGTCGGCAAGCTGGTCAAGGCCCATCCGGGCTACTCGGGAACGATCATGACGGCGACGCAGCAGATGGTGGCGACGCTCGGCTGGGGCTACTTCGAAAAGCTCGCCAAGCAGAAGGTGATGCAGCTGCAGTCGGCCGCCGATCCGCCGAAGAAAGTGGCGGTCGGGGAGCGTGCGGTCCAGGTCGACGGCGCCGACTACACGATCCTTGGCTTGCAGGACAAAGGTGAGCCCGTGGCCATCGTCTACGCAAATGAAGGTAGCCCACTGATCACCGGACCCGCGGCCATCATGCAGGCGGCGCCCAACCCCAACGCCGCGCGCTTATTCTATAGCTGGGCAATGGGTAGCGAGTGCCAACAGCTCAACGTCACCACGGCCGGGCTGCGCTCGGCGCACGCCCTGGTGCGCGAGCGTCCCGACCGCAGGCCGCTCGATCAGATCAAGGTGATGCGCGAGGACCCGACCGCCGTCGAGGCGCAAAGCGATGCAATCAAGGCAAGGTATAGCGCTCTGTTCGGCGTCTAAATCCTCGGACGCCCCGCGGGTTGCGTCGGGCGCGGGCAAAACCGCGCGCCAAGGCAGCGAAGCAAGGGCGCGGGACCGGAAGGGTGCGGGACCGGAAGGGCGCAGGGCCGTGCAAAAACGTTAAGCGAAGCCTTAACTAGGTGGGTGCAACCCGCCGTCCCCGGCGCGACACCCTTCCAAACGAGCGCAAGTTGCGGCAACTCTAGAGCTCTTGGGCCTGCCCTAGGGGTGCTGGAGCCGAGTGTTTACCGATGGACGATCGCCCACACATCGTCGTGGTAGAGGATGAAGCCGCCCAACGGCATCTGCTGGTTGACTATTTGGCCAAGCAGAACTTCCGGGTCAGCGGCGTCGATGGCGGTGCGGCGCTCCGGCACCTGATCGAGCGCGAACTACCCCAGCTCGTCCTCCTCGACGTCGGCCTGCCCGGCGAGGACGGTTTCACGCTCGCGCGCTGGTTGCGCGAAAAAAGTGGCCGCATCGGCATTATTATGGTGACCGTCGCGGCCGACACCGTCGATCGCGTGGTCGGCTTGGAGACCGGCGCCGACGACTATATCCCCAAGCCCTTCGAGCCGCGGGAATTGCTGGCGCGCGTGAAGAGCGTTCTGCGCCGCGTGCGCGGCGAGGCACCGCCGTCGGGCCCGCGGGTGCGTATGGGTCGGCGCGTGCTAGATCTCGAGAGGCGCGTCCTGTGCGGCAGTGCCGACGGCGGCGAGGAGAGCTTGGCCGCCAGCGAATTCGACCTGCTCAAGGTGTTTGCCGAAAACCCCAACCGGCCCCTCAATCGCGACTGGCTGCTGGAGGTCACGGCGCACCGGGAGATGGAGGCGTTCGACCGCTCCATCGACCTTCGTGTCGCCCGCTTGCGCCGCAAGATCGAAACCGATCCGGCCCATCCCACGGCCATCCGCACCGTCCGCGGGGTCGGCTACATGTTTGTGCCACCCAAGGATTGAGACCGCCGGCGCTCGTCGATCGCCGCCAGCGCGCGGCGGATCTCACCGGCCAGCGGTCCAAGCGCGGCGCTGCAGCCGCTGCGGTCACCGGCTCTGCCGGCCTGCTCGAAGGCCTGGGCGGCCGTGGCCACGCCGAGGGCGCCGACGGCGCGCGCGGCACCGTTGAGCTTGTGGGCAGCGGCGACGGCGCTCGCCAAGTCCCCTGAGCGTACCGCCCCGCCGAGTTCCTGTTCCGTCTCGGCGGCGGTGCGTGCGAACCGTTTGAGAAGCGCGGCGATGGCGGCGCTGTCATCGCCAAGCCAAGAGTCGAGGATGGCGGCGTCGATGGCAGCCGCCGCCTCGGGCCCATGTCGCGTGTGACCGTCGCCGAGCACCTCCTCGAGCGGCACCCAGCGCTGCAGGATGGCGCCGAGCCCGTCCATGCCGATCGGCTTGGTCAGATAGGCATCCATACCGACGCTCAGGCAGCGCTGCTCCTCTCCTTTGAGAGCATTGGCGGTGACGGCAATGATCGGCGTGCGCGGCGTCCCGCGGGCGGCCTCGGAGGCACGAATGCGCCGCGCCAGCTCGTAGCCGTCGATTTCCGGCATATGGATGTCGGCCAAAACCGCGGCGTAGACCCCGCGCGCCCAGGCTTCGAGCCCGGCGGCGCCGTCCGCTGCCGTGTCGGCAGTGATGCCCAGCAGTTCGAGCTGACGCACCAGCACTTCGCGGTTGATGGGATGGTCGTCGACGACGAGCACTTTCGAGCTCATGCCAGCCCTGGCTTGGGTCGGGTTTAAAGGCTGACGCCAGGCGGGGACAGTGGGCGTGAGCGCCGCGGGCGCCGTCGCGAGCACCAGGCGCACGGTGAAAGTGGAACCGCGGCCGGCTTCGCTCTCGACCTCGACGTCCCCCTGCATCAGCTGCGCCAATCGGCGCACGATCGAAAGACCGAGGCCGGTGCCGCCGAAACGACGCGTTGTCGAGTTGTCCGCTTGCGCGAACGGCTGGAATAGGCCGCGGCGCTGCTCCGGCGTCAACCCAATCCCGGTATCGGCGATCGCGAGTTGAAGCGTCGTGCGGCCGGCAGCGAGCGGTGTCGTCTTGGCGCTGACGCGAATGCTGCCACGGGTGGTGAATTTCAAAGCGTTGCCGACGAGATTGAACAGGATCTGGCGCACCCGCGTCGGATCTCCGACCAGGGCATCGGCGGAAGCGGCGGCGATTTCGAAGCCCAACGCCAGGCCCCTATCGCTGGCCTGCTGGCGGAAGGTGCCAATCACGCTGCCGACGAGCTCGGCAAGGGAAAAGGTCGTCTCCTCGAGCTCCAGCCGACCGGCCTCGATCTTCGAAAAGTCGAGCACGTCATCAATGATGCGCATCAGCGCGTGGGCCGAATCGCGCATGGTGGCAATGGTGCGCCAGTGTGAGGCATCGAGCGCTTGGCGCTCAAGCACCTCCACCATCCCGAGCACACCGTTAAGGGGGGTGCGAATTTCATGGCTCATGGTGGCGAGAAATGTCGACTTCGCCTGGTTGGCCGCCTCCGCCTGGGCGCGGGCGCGCTCCGCCACGTCGCGGGCGGTCTCGGCCGCTTCCTTTGCCGCCGCGATGGCGGCCTCGCGGCTCTTGAGCTCGTCGACCAGGCGCAAGGTCTCGATGGCGATGACGGCCTGATCGGCAAAGGTCGTCATCAAATCGGTCTCCTTACTGGTGAAGGGGCGCGGTACTGACCGCGTCAGGGCAATGACGCCGACGGGGCCGGTCTCTCCCGGCAGCGGCACGCCGAGCATGGCCCGGAAGCCGCCGAGCCGTTGCGATTCGCTCCAGGTGTATTCGCGATCTCTGAGGCAATCTGGAATATGCACGATGGCACCCTCGAGCGCGGTGCGTCCGACCAGCGTGTTGCGGCCGGGCTGGATCGCTTGTCGCCGCATGTAGGCTTCGTAGTCGGCCGAGAAGCCGTGACTGGCGGAGAGGTGAAAGCTGTCGCCCCTGCGCTGAAAGACGAAGGCGCTGTCGGCTTCGCATAGCCGCGCCGCAGACTGCACCAAGGTGTCGAGGACGGCCTGCAGGCTGAAGGTGGATCGGCTGATGACCTTGAGCACGTCGCTCGCCGCCAGCAAGGCCTCTTCGACCCGCTTCAGCTCGGTAATGTCGCTGCAAACCACCAACAGGCTGCCGTCGGACAGCGACCTGCACTTGAATGCCACGTGCTGGCCGCCCGCCGTGCGCCGCTCGTAGCGGCTGCCGTCCGCCTGGAGCATCATGGCGATGCGCGCGCCCACCATCTCCTCGATGGCGCCGACCTCGCCAAAGTCGCCGCGCCGGACCTGAAAGCGGATCAGATCGGCCAGCGGGGTGCCAATGCGGGCGATCGCCGCGGAAAAATCCTGAAATTCGACGAGCTGACGGTTGATAAAGCGCAGCCGCAAGTCCGGGTCGAATAGGGCGACGCCTTCGGTCATGCTGTCGAGCACGGTCTCGATCAGGCCAAGGTCCGCCTGAGCGGAGCGCGGGCGCAGCCCGGCCGTTCCGGCTTTGCCCGCGCGTTTGGCAGGCTTGATCGGCCGGTGCGAGGAACGGGGCGTCATGAGGTTCATCTCCGGATCAGGCCCATCATCGCCACGGCTTGTAGCGCGGGCATGTCCTGCCGCGGGCGAATTGTATCGTTGGTATCGCCGCTGACGTGTCAGGCCCAGCTCGGCAAGCCTGTGCGCCGATCCGCCCGAGCGCTGGGCGATACAGGCGATACCAAATCTAACCGTTGTGACATCGCCACGATACGGCCGCGCAATAGGCTGCTCGAAAGGCCAAGAGACGGCAAGCGGAGCACAGCATGCAAGGCCAAATGAGCAATGGCAGGTTCGGCGTCAACAACCCGGTCGTCGCCCTGCACTGCTCGGGAGCCGGCGCCGGCCAATGGCGAGCCCTCGGCGAGGCACTCGGCAGCCGATGCCAGCTCTTTGCGCCCGAGCATTACGGCTCGGCGGCGGCAGGCCCCTGGCAAGGCACGCACGCCTTCACACTGGCCGACGAGGCGGCAAGGACCATTGCTTTCATCGACCGCTGCCAAAGCAAGGTGCATCTGGTCGGGCACTCCTATGGCGGTGGTGTCGCCCTGCACGTGGCCCTGGCGCGCAAAGCCCAAATTGCCAGCCTGACGCTTTATGAGCCGTCCGCCTTTCATCTGTTAAAGCAGCTCGAGGTTCCCGCTGCGGCCTCGGCGTTTTCGGAAATTGCCGCGCTGGCCCGGGAAACCGCCTACCGCGTCAGTATCGGCGATCTCAAGGGCGCCGCGGTCACCTTCGTCGACTACTGGGGCGGCCCGGGCGCCTGGCTCGGCTTGCGCCCCGCCGTGCAAGCCGCGCTGATGCGCTGGATGCCCAAAGCGTCCCTCGACTTTTACGCGCTGATGCAGGAGCCGACGCCCCTTGCCGCCTACGCAAGTCTCGCCATTCCAGTGCTGATCCTGCGCGGTGAATACGCGCCCCGACCGGCACGGCTGATTGCGGAGACCCTGTCGGCACGGCTGTCGCGGTCGCACTCGCGCATTGTCGAGGGCGCCGGCCATATGGGGCCGCTGACGCGTGCCGCCTTCGTCGGCCAGCTCATGGCCGATCACATCGCCACGGTCGAAGCAGCCGCCGAACCCCCGCTCGAGGTCCCCGCGCGGCAGTCCGCCAAGCGCGGGGGGGTCGCGATCCCGAGCCTTGCAGGGGCGGCGCTATGACGGCTTCCTTCGCGCGCCAGCCGGCACAGCTGATGGGAGTTATCGACCTCGCCGACGGCAGGTGCGTCGCCGTGCGCCCGCCGCTGCCGCAGGACCTCGACCTGCTGACCGGCTTTTTTCGCGCCCTATCCGAGCAAGCCCGCTATTTTCGCTTTATGACCAACTATCGCGAACTGAGCGAGGGCTTGGCCCGGCGCTTCGTCGAGATCGACCATGTGTGCCACGTTGCCCTCGTGGCCTATGTCACAAATGCCGGGAGCCGGCGCATGGTCGGCGAGGCGCGCTATATTCTCGGCACGGATGATGCAGGCAGTGCTGAATTTGCCGTGGCGGTGGCCGATGGCTGGCAAGGATTAGGTCTTGCGCGCGCCCTTTTGGCGCGCTTGAGTGGCCATGCCGCCGCAGCCGGGGTGCGCCGCCTTGTGGCTGACACCCTGGCCAGCAACGCGGCGATGCTGGAGCTTGCCAGAGCCGCGGGCTTCACGGTGAGCGGGAATGGCGCGGACCGACGGCTACTGCGCCTTGTCAAAGAGCTGAGCCCAAAGGCTGAGCGCCGGCCAATGCAGAGGTTTGCGGTGCCGGCTCAGGTAGAACTCCATTGCTCTCAAGGAGGATAGACGATGTCGACCTGGATGCCCGATCCGAGCTTTTACCCCTCGCCCCGCATGGCCATGAAGGCGGCACCGGAGGGCCTCGCTTACGTGGCGACCTTCGATCCCGACCGCAAGGTGCCCGACGCGATCGCCGTGGTAGATGTCGACCCCAAATCGCCATCCTACTCGCGCATCATTGGGTCGACGCCCATGCCCAATGCCGGCGACGAGCTGCACCATTTCGGCTGGAACGCCTGCTCCTCCTGCCTGTGCCCCAATGCCCCGCACGCCCACGTCGAGCGGCGCTATCTCGTGGTGCCGGGCTTGCGCTCATCCCGCATCCACATTCTCGACACCAAGCCCGATCCGAAGAACCCAAAAATCGTCAAGGTGATCGAGCCAGCCACGGTTGCGGAACGCGCCGGCTACACACGGCCGCATACGGTGCATTGCGGACCCGAGGGCATTTATGTTGCCGCCCTCGGCAACCGCGAGGGCAAGGGACCCGGCGGCATCTTTCTCATGGACCATGAAACGTTCGATGTGCGCGGCCAGTGGGAGATGGATCGCGGCCCGCAGATGCTGGCCTATGACGCCTGGTGGCACCTCGGCCACGACACGCTCGTCACCAGTGAATGGGGCACGCCCGATAGCTTCGAAAACGGACTAATTCCAGAGGTCCTGCTCGGTGCGCAGTACGGCCGGCGCCTGCATTTCTGGGACCTGCACAAGCGAAAGCACCTGCAAACCATCGATTTCGGCGACAAGTATCAGCTGGTGTTCGAATTGCGGCCCGCCCACGACCCAACCAAAGCCTACGGTTTCGTCAACTGCGTGGTCAGTCTGGAGAACCTCTCCTCCTCGATCTGGACCTGGTACAAGGATGGCGACAAGTGGGCGGTCAAGAAGGTGATCGAGATTCCCGCCGAGCCGGCGAACGAAGCCGATCTGCCGCCGCTGCTCAAGGGTTTCAAGGCCGTGCCGCCGCTGGTGACCGATATCGATCTGTCGATGGACGACCGCTTCCTCTACGTGGCGTGCTGGGGTACCGGCGACCTGCAGCAGTATGACGTCTCCGATCCCTTCAACCCCAAGCTCACGGGGAAGGTGCGCATCGGTGGCATCGTCAGCAAGGCCACGCACCCCGGCGCCAAAAACGGCGCCTTGAGCGGCGGGCCGCAGATGGTCGAGATCAGTCGCGACGGCAAGCGCGTCTACTTCACCAATTCCTTGTATGGAGCCATCGATCCGCAGTTTTATCCGGATGGCATCGAGGGCTGGATGGTGAAACTCGACGCCGGTGTCGACGGCGGTATCGCCTTTGATCCAAAGTTCTTCGTCGATTGGCCGGCGCCGCATCGCCCGCACCAGGTGCGGCTCGAGGGTGGCGACTGCTCCTCGGACTCTTACTGCTATCCCTGAGGCCATGGCGCGCGACGGGCACTTGCGAGCCGCACAGCCGGGATCGCGACGGAGCGCCCGGCCGTGACGGAGGCTTGGCCGTGGTTCGCGGTGGCGGCTTTGGGGGCCCTGCACGGGCTCAACCCCGGGATGGGCTGGCTGTTCGCCGTCGCCCTCGGCCTCCACCGGCAGCGCAGGAGCGTCGTCTACCTCTCGCTCCTGCCGATTGCCGCAGGCCACGCGCTTTCGATCGTAACCGTCGCCGGCCTGCTGGCGGCCACCGATTACTTGCTGGCCCCGCGGCTCGCCGGCATCGGCACCGGCCTGTTGCTGATCGGCTGGGCGCTGTACCACTGGGCCTTTGGCCATCGCCACCGCGTTCGCTTCGGGTTGCAGGTCGGATTGTTGGGCCTTGCGGCCTGGTCGTTCCTGATGGCGACGGCGCACGGCGCCGGACTGATGCTTTGGCCGGCGCTGCTCCCCCTTTGTGGATCGCCATCGATCACCAGCATGGCCGGCGCGGGCTCGTGGCCGACCGCGCTCGCCGGTATTGGCCTGCATAGCGCGGCGATGTTGGCGACCATCGCCGCGGTCGCCGCCCTCATCTATGAGTGGTTCGGTCTCGCCGTGCTCAGGAGCGCTTGGGTTAACGTCGACTTGGTCTGGACCCTGGCCTTGGGCGCCACCGGCACGGCGGTGCTCGTCGCCTCGGCGACCTGACTTTAGGGCCAAGCGGCCGGCGGCAAGGCGTGGCGCCGACCCGGCGGGTCAGATTAAGCTTGCGCCGATATTGATGGCGAGGGCAAGAACCGCCGTGTTGAAAATGAAGGAGATGACGGCGTGCAAGGTGACGAGCCGGCGCAGCGGCCTTGCCCTGATCGCGACGTCGGAGGTTTGCGACGCCGCCCCGATGGAGGTCGCAAAGTAGAAGAAATCCCAATAGTCGGGTTGCTTCTCCTCGGGGAAGACCAGCCCGCCCGCAAGCGCGCCGGCGCTATCGGGCCGGTAGAATTCGTGGGCGTAATGAAAGGTGAAAACCACCTGCGTTACCAACCAGGACAAGAGAATGGTGACGGCCGCGAGCAAGGTTTGCGCGCCCTTGGCCGCCCCGGTTGCCTGCTTGGCGTCTGTGAGTACGCCAAAGATGGTGCTGAACCCCAAAGCAATCGCAATCAGGATCAAGATCAGGATGACAATGGCGCTGTCATCCTGGCGGGCGGCACGCCGCTTCAAGGTGCCGCTGTCATAGGTCGCCATCACCTGCAGCGCCAAGGCGAGATAGACCATGGCACCGACATCGCCGGCCAGCGCCGTGCGAACGTTGGTCGAGACCTCCTGAGGGAGCAAGAAGGCCACCACGGCTGCCGCCATGGCTGCACAGTAAACTTTGGGCCTGATGGCGATCGACCGTGCGATCGATCGCGGTTGGTACCAAGACAGGCGTTGCCGGTTGATGGCTTGTGTCGGCTTCACGTCGCTGACCCGCAAGACCGCGTGGCATTCAAGATGCACTATAGCGACGTTGCCGAAGCTGTCGACCGGGCGCGCAGGCGCCAAATCGCTTGCCGCGCAGCCAGGCGACTACGGCATCTCCACCGTCTCGCGCGGGGGGCCCGCGGCTCAAGCCTCGAGCCGGCGATGGCGCCGCTCGCCTTTAAGCAAAGCCTTCAAGCAAAGTTGTAGCGCGGAGCGGCTGCGCTTAGTGCCGTCGGGCCGGCGTCGGACGCGCGGCGAGCCCGGAGGTGCCATTGCTGGCTCTCGGGGGTTTTCCGGATTGGTGGCGGCACCCCTTTAAGCGCATCCTTTGCCTTGCGACTGCCGCCGCGTCATCAAGGATGTCCCCATGCGTGCCTTGCCGAGCCTCTGTGCGCTCCTCCTGGGTCTTGCCTGCCATGGGGCTCATGCCCAATCCACCGCCAAAACCGAGAGCGCTCCAGCCCCGCCGCCGAAGGCGCCGGTGGCCGCCAAGGAAGCGGTGAACGACATTCGCGGTCAGACCGACGCCTGGTTTAAGGATTGCAAACAGGGTTGGGACGCCGCCACCCATATGAGCCGGCGCGACTACGAGCGCACCTGCCTGCGGATGGCGCAGGAGCGCGTGAAATTCATGCGGGACTGGGAAAAAACCGCGGCCGATCGCGCCAAAACCAAATAAGCGCGACGGCGTCGCGGCGCCCCTGACGGTCGGCAGCGTCCGACCACCCGCCTCTGCGCGATTTTGCCTGCCTGCTCCGGGCCGCGTGCGCGCGCGCGCCAGGTCGCCCCACGAGGTCTGTCAATTTGGCCGCGCCGCCGGCGGCAGCCGGCCGCGGCGCGCCCCAGCGCTTGCGCACCGCAGGGGGCTGTGCCGGGCGTGAGCTTGGGCGATGCATTTAGATCACAAGCGCTCAACATACGCGATCGGGAGCGGGCCGATCCCGATTTGAGCTCGCGGCTCCACCACACAGAAGGCACTACCGTGCGCTAAAGCCGCTGATTCTTCGGCAACCGATTGGTGGTGACGGATAATGGGCAAGTTCAGCCTCGCACTCCTCTTGCTCGTGTGCAGCAGCCTGAGCCAAACCGCGCTCGGGCAATCGGTGAAGGCCCCCGGGCGGGCGGCACTCGACCTGGATGCCGGCGCCTATCCCGAATCGGGCCCCGACCCGCTCACACCGCCCCCGGCCAACGCCCAGCCGTTGTTGGCACCCGGCGCCGCCGGCGCCTTGCCCGAGGCGGGACCGTCCCGCGACGCCGATCCGATCGTGCTGGCGGTGCGGCAGCGGCTCGCCACTGCCCCCGCAGCGCGCGATAGCGGCGAGCAAGCCGACGCGGCGGCACTCAAGGCTTTTTATGCGCAACGGGCGGGCGCCCTTTGGTTGGCCGAGGGGATGCTCACGCCGCGGGCCGAGCAAACCATGCTCGAGATTAGCCAGGCCGACAGCTGGGGTCTGAAGGCCTCTGTTTTCGATCTGCCGAAATCCGGCGCGCCGGGGACGGAAGTCGAGGCGCTGGCCGACGTCGAAATCAAGCTGAGCTTGGCCGTCCTCAAGTATGCAAGAGCCGCACGCGGTGGCCGCTTGGAGCCCACCACGGTCAGCCGAAAATTCGACCAGAAGCCCCCTGTCTACGACCCGGGTTCGCTCCTGCTGGCGGTCGCCGAGCAGGCCGATGTCGCCGCCTATCTGCGCCAACTCCACCCGCGCCACCCGCAGTTCGCGCGCCTGCGGCAGGCGCTTCAGGCGGCCCGGGCCGGACCGGCCGACGCCAATACGGCAAATACCGTTCGGCGCCTGATCGCCAACCTGGAGCGTTGGCGCTGGATGCCCGATGACCTCGGCGACTTTTATGTTTGGGACAGCGTGCCCGAGCAGGTGACGCGGGTCGTCGATCGCGGCGAGGTCACGCTGTCCGAAAAGATCGTCGTGGGCAAGCCCAGCACGCCGACGCCGATTTTCTCGGCCAACATGCAATTCGTCATCTTTCATCCCTCCTGGGGCGTTCCTGCGGGCATGAAGACGCAGGAGCTGTGGCCGCAATTGCGCAATACCGGTGGTGGTTGGTTTTCCAGCTATCCCTTGGCCTCGGCGGTGCTGGCGGGCCACGGTCTTTATGTCTCTCGTGGCGGGCAGCCGATCAACCCCGATGCCGTCGACTGGTCGAAGGCCGACATCCGCGAGTTCGAGTTCGTCCAGCCGCCGGGCCCCAAGAATGTCTTGGGCATCGTCAAATTCCGCTTCCCCAACAAGCACGACGTCTACATGCACGACACCCCGGAGCGACACCTGTTCGGCGGCGCTATGCGCGCCTTCAGTCACGGCTGCATGCGCGTGCAAAATCCGATACGCCTGGCGGAGGTCCTGCTCGCCCACGACAAAGGTTGGACGACAAGCGACGTGCAGGGCTATGTCAGACGCGGCGGGGAAATCGCGCTCAAGCAACCGATTCCCGTGCACGTCACCTACTTCACGGCCGTCGCCGACGATGCCGGCAAGGTGCAATACTTTCCCGATGTTTACGGTCTCGATGATCGCCTGGCCTCCGCACTCGAAGGCGCCCGCGTCAGCCTCGCCGCCACCCCCGCCACCCGCGAGACGCCGGCGCGCCAGAGCGCGCGGGCGCCGGCGCGCGCCAGCTCGCGCGCCCCGCAAAAGGTCAAGGTCGCACCGAGCAGCAACCCGCTGGCGGCCATTTTTTGGAATTAGGGAGGCTTGCCCCCGGCGGCGGGCAACCGCGCGGGCGGCTTGCGCGTTTTTTTTTCCAAGGAATTTTGGAGGCGACCATGAACAAACGGCGCAGGACCTTTCTCAAGACCGCGGGCCTTGCGGGCGGGGCGGCGTTGGCTGGGCTAAGCCTTGAGGCTCCCCGTTCACCCGTTGCCGCACAGGCGCCAGGCATCGGCGCGGGAGCGCAAGCCTTGCCGCGGGGCATGACCTTCTGCACGCTGGCGCGCGGGGGCGGCAGCGGCCTTGGGCTCAAGAGCGATCGCGGCATCCTCGATGTGGTCGCCGCCGAGGCGGCCTTGAAGGAAAATGCGCCGACCACCATCAGCGCCGTCCTTGCCGGCGCCGGCGACCTGGCCGGGCTGCAACGCCTCCTCGAGCGGGCGGCCGCGTCCCACTTCGTCGCCGAGGACCAAGCCAAATTCGGGCCGTGCGTGACGAGCCCCGAGAAGATCGTTTGCATCGGCCTCAACTATCGCAAGCACGCCGCCGAGACCGGCCAGCCCGTGCCGAAACAGCCAATCCTGTTCAACAAGTACAATACCGCGCTCAATGCCTGCGGCGGCGTGATCGCCGTATCCAAGGAGAAGGCGGAAAAATTTGACTACGAGGCCGAGCTGGTGATCGTCATCGGCCGCACGGCACGAAATGTCGCCGAGGCCGAGGCGCCGAACTACATTTTTGGCTATTGCACGGGTAACGACTTCACCGCGCGCGACCTGCAATCGCGCTCGAGCCAGTGGATGCTGGGCAAAACCCTTGACGGCTCGGGACCCATCGGCCCCTGGCTGGTGACGGCCGATCAGGTCAACGGCGACAACCTGCAAATCGAGTGCCGCGTCAACGGTGAGCTGCGCCAGTCCTCCAACACCAGCGACATGGTGTTTAGCTGCAAACAGCTCGTCAGCTACATTTCCCACCACATGACGCTTAAGGCAGGTGACCTCATCTTCACCGGCACGCCGGAGGGCGTGATCTCGGGCTATGCCAAGGACAAGCAGGTGTGGCTGAAAGCCGGTGACAAGGTTTCGACCTCGATCGAAAAGCTGGGTGAGCTCACCTTTACGCTGACTTGAGCTCAAGCAAGCGCAAGGGATCGATGCCGCAGCCGCGGCTGCGCTGATCAGAACAGCCGCCCTGCGCGGCGTCGCCCACTTTCATTTTCACTTTTGCGCGAGCCCCACGCGGGATGCCGCTTGGGGCAGCACCGGCGCCGCCAATCCGACACGAACGCTGCCGACAGAGTTGGGCCTTTGCCGCGGCGGCGCTTGGCCCCGCAATTTTGAGGGATGCAATGATCATGGCTAACCTTCGGATTATGGTTTTGCTGTTGGCGGCGCTGTTTGCGCCCCTGTGGCCAACGGCCGGCTCGGCCAAAGACATTTCGATTTCGCACCAGTGGGCGGCCACCGTCGACGCGCGCGATCGCGCCGCCCGCGTGTTTGTGCATGAGGTTGAGGCGCGGCTGCCCGACATGCGCTTTCAAATCCACCCGCAACTGGCGCTCAAAATCAAGGCCGAGGACCAGTTCGACGCCCTGCAATCGGGCAAGCTCGGCATGAGCGTCTACCCCCTTCCCTACGCCGCCAAAAAGATCCCGGAATTCTCGCTGGCGGTGCTGCCGGGGCTGTTCCGCAGCGTCGAGGCCGCCCGCGCCCTCAAAAACTCCAAGGTCTCCGATCGCCTGCAGGACATCGCCAACGCCAACGGCGTGCATATTCTGGCCTGGTGGTGGGTGGCCGGCGGCTTTGTCAGCCGCAGTCGGGAAATCGCCGGACCCGAAACCGTCAAGGGCTTGAGGCTGCGCAGCGGCGATACCCTGTTCGATCTGATGTTGAGCCGGGCCGGCGCCCTTCCCGTCGACCTCAAGTCGAACGAACTTTATGCCGCCATGCAAGCCGACAAGCTCGACGGCGCGCTCACCTCCTATGAGACCTTCGTTTCGGAGAGGCTTTATGAGCATGCCAAGCACTTCACGGCGGGCAGCCCTGGCATCTGGATGTTTGCCAATCCCTTGCTGATCTCCAAAGCCCTCTGGGACAGCTTGTCGGAGGCGGAAAAGGAGGTCTTCGAGGCGGCCGCCGAAATCTCGGAAACCTATTTTGTCGCCACTCAGACTGATGCCGAGCGACGCTTCATCAAGACGTTTACGGCGGCCGGTGCCAAGTATCATCGGTTTTCGCACGAGGAATACCTGGCCTGGGTACGCTTTGCCCAGCAGACCGCCTGGAAGGAATACTTCGCCTTGAGCCCAACGACCGAGAGCATGCTGCTCGAAGTCGTGCAGACCATGATGGACGATGCCAGTACGAAGTGAGCCCGACCGGGCCACGGGCCTCGCCCTCTCCCCGCCGCGCGCGGCTCGGGCAAAGCGCGGCTTCGATGCGCCAAGGGATTGGCAAAGGCGGCGCTCGGCCCCAACCACCCCGCCGGGGCGATCGCGGATCGAATGGTCTAGCCAAGGCCGCCGCCGTGGCATGATCGTGCCGCGCGGCACATTTCCACGCAGCGCCGTTGTTAGACCCTAGCGCTGACGCCAGACCTGCAGCTTGGCAAATAGCTGTTGCTCCAGCACCAGCTGGAGCAGCTTGACGGCCAGCGCGGTGGCCACGATCAGCGTCGCCATCGCCGCCGCCGCGGCGGTCGCGCCGGCTTCATCCATGTGCACGATCGAGATCGAGGCCAGCTTGCTCGAGGCGCCATAGAGGAACACCACCGCCGACACCGTGGTGAGCGCATTAACAAACAGGTAGATGGCGATGTCCAGAATAGCGGGCAGGCAGATTGGCACGGTGACGCGGGCAAACGTTCGATAGAAGGGCACTTTCAGAGAGGCCGATACGGCCTCGAACTCGCCGTCGAGCTGCTTGAGCGCGGTCATGGCGGTGACGTGGGCCGTCGTATAGAAGTGGGCGATGCTGTTGATGGCGAGCAGCAGGATGCTGCCATAGAGCACGCCCAACGGGTTCCAGCGGGCATTGATGAAAAAGACGTAAGCCAGCCCCAGCACCAGGCCGGGTACCGCCATCGGCAGCATGGCGGTCGCCTGCGCCAGCGTGCGCAGGCCGGTCAAACCAGAGCCTTTTTCGATCAGATAGGCACCACAGAAGATGACCGCGGTGCCGGCGACGGCCGCCAAGGCCGCCATCTTGAGAGAGGCGAAGTAGGGAGCCGCGGCGTTGGGTTCGAAGGTCTCGAAATCATAGTTCTTGAGCGTGAGGCTGAGATTGTAGGGCCAGTAAGTCACGAACGAGCCCCAAACCGCCACGGCCAGCACCGCGGCAATCAGGCCCGCAACCAAGAGGCAGTAAACCATCATCGCCAAATCCCGGCCGGCATTGCGCCTGGGCGCCAAGGGCACCGCGCGCGCCGAGAGCAGGGCCACCTGGCGGCGCTGCACGTAGCGATCGAGTGCAAAGGCGATCACGGCCGGCACCAGCAGCAAAAAGCCGACGACCGCGCCCATTTCGAAGTTCTGCTGTCCGACCACCTGTTTGTAGGCGTCGGTTGCCAGCACGTTGAACTGTCCGCCGATCACCTTGGCGATGCCGAAGTCCGTGATCACCAGCGTGAAGACGACGAACAGCGCCGAGATCAGCCCATAGCGCACGCCCGGCAAAGTCACGGTCCAAAACACGCGCCGGCGCGGCGTGCCCATTGCCGCGGCCGCCTCGTAGAGACGACCGTCGGCCAGCGAAAAGGCCGTGATCAGGATCATCAGGGCATGTGGGAAGCAATAAAAGACCTGGGCCATGACAATGCCCAAGGGGCCGTAGATGCTGGCGCCGAGCAGCCAACTCTTGAGGAAGCCCTGGTTGCCGAAGATGTAGATGAGCGAAATGGCCGGCAGCAGCGACGGGGCGAACAGCGGCAACAGCGCGAGCGCCGCAAACAGCCGCTTGCCGGGCAGACAGGTGCGCGTGAGCCCGTAAGCATAAAGGAACGCCAGCGGCACGACGATCCCCGTCGACAGCACCGCCACGCCCAAGCTGTTCCATACCGAGGCAACCAAGGTTGGCGTCGTGAAGTAGCGCCAATAGTTGCCGAAACCGACGAAGCCCCCGGCGCCGTCCTGGAAGCTTTTCACCAGCAAGGTTGCAAGCGGCAGGGCGATGAAAAGCCCGAGCAGAGCCGCCAGCGCCAGGATGCCGACGCGCATGAGGAGATCCTCGCCGGCAAGCCGGCGCGGCGGCGCGCCGCGCGCGGCCACGGCCGTCATGGCCGCGCCCCGTCGAACACGCGCAGGGCCTCGGCAGGCAAGGCGATCCTGAGACGCTGGCCGAGGCGAATATCGAGATCGCGCATGGCATTGATGGAGAAATCGGACCGCAAGAAAACACGCTCGTCGGCCTCGAGCCGCAGCGTTGCGCGCCAGAAGGCACCGAGAAAGTCGAGCACGGTCACGGTGACGGTGAGCGTGTTGGGTTGACCGGGCTCAAGGCCACGGATCCTGACCTCCTCGGGTCTGAGCCCCAACCGTACCTGCGTGCCCGCGCCGCGATTGCCAATGTGCGTCGAGGTCAAAATGAGGTCCCCGACGGCGAGGCGGTCCGCCGCCGCGATGGTGGCATCGAGCATATTCATCTCGCCGACAAAGTCGGCGACGAAGGCCGTGGCCGGATGGCCGTAGATCTCCGGCGGTGCGCCGATTTGCTCGACGCGGCCGCGGTTCATCACCACGATGCTGTCGGCCATCGCCAGGGCCTCTTCCTGGTCGTGCGTGACCATGATCGTGGTGACCCCCAGGCTCTGCTGCAGCGCCTTGATCTCCTCGCGCAGCCGCACGCGGACCCGGGCATCGAGCGCGGACAGCGGCTCGTCGAGGAGCAGCAGGGTCGGCGAGGAGGCGAGCGCCCGGGCCAGCGCCACGCGCTGCTGCTGGCCGCCCGAAAGTTGTATGGGATATTTTGCGCCGTGCTCGCTCAGCCCGACGAGGCTCAGCATCTCCGCCACCCGCGCCTTGATCGCCGCGCGCCCCTTGCGCCGATTGACCAGCCCATAGCCGATGTTCTGGGCAACGGTCAGGTTGGGAAACAAGGCATAGGACTGGAAGACGATGCCGAAGTCGCGTTGCGCCGGCGGCAGGCGGCTGACATCGCGACCGCCGATCTCAATGCGACCGGCATCCTGCACCTCGAGGCCCGCGATCACGCGCAAGAGCGTGGTCTTGCCGCAGCCCGACGGGCCAAGGAAGCAGACCAGGCGTCCCGCCTCCACGGCAAGCGAAACGTCCTCCAGCGCGCTGAAGGCGCCGAAGCGTTTGCTAATGGCCTCGATGCGCAAGTGCGGCGGGCGGACCGCGCCGCCCGCTGCGATCTGAGACGACGCCACGGCGGCGGTTCGTTCGACGCTTTGCATCATGGGCACCAGCCGCCGACGCGGCCTTGCTAGTTTTTCGGCGCCGCCTTGGCATCGTAGCGCTTCGACCACTCCGCCAGCACGCGCTCGCGGTCATCGGCCATTTTTTGGAAGTCGATCTTTGCCATCCGCGCCTCGGCGTCGGCGGGATAGTTCTTGGGCACGTTCTTGACCTCGGGATGGGCGACGATGGCGTAATACTTGGAGTAAAGCTCGTTGGCCGCCTTGCTTGCCGCCCAGTCGGCGACCTGCTTGGCGAGGTCGAGCTTTTTGCTGCCCTTGACGATGGCATAGGCTTCCATGTCCCAGCCGACACCCTCGACCGGCGCAATCACGTCCAAGGGCGCGCCCGCTGTTTTCTCGCGCGCGCCCCGCATGTCGAGGGCGATACCGGCGATGCGTTCGCCCTTGGCCGCCTGCACGCAGGGGGCGCTGCCCGAATGCGTGTAAACGGCGATGTTCTGGTGCAGGGCATCCATGAAGGCCCAGGCCTCGGCTTCGCCCATCAGCTGTAGCCACGCCGCAACCGTCAAATAACCCGTTCCCGAGGATGCCGGGTGCGGCATCACCAGCCTGTCCTTGTATTTGGCATCGGTCAGGTCCTTCCAGGATTTGGGCGCCTGCAGGCCAACCTTCTGGGCCTCTGCCGTATTGAAGCAGATGATGCCCACGTAGGCGTCGTGCGCCGTCCAGGTGCCGTCCGGCGAGCGAAAGCCTGGACGCAACGCCTCGGCACCCTTGGGCTGGTAGGCCTCGAGCAGCCCGGCTTTTTTGAAGGCCAGCAGGCTGGAGGCGGCAAGCCCCATGACCATGTCGGCCTTGGGATTGTCCTTCTCGGCCAGGAAGCGGGCGGTAATGACGCCGGTGGAATCGCGCACCCACTCGATCTCGACGCCCGGCACCGCCTTTTCGATTTCCGCCTTGAACGGCGCCAGCTGATCATTTTCGAGCGCGGTGTAGACGCTGAGCTTGGTTTTCTGCGCCAGCGCCGGTGCAGCAAGCACGCCCGTGGCCAGCGCGCAGGCGGCGGCCACCCGACAAAGTTTCGCGAACATAGAACGGTACTCCCCTCGAATGCCGCCTCTGCACGCTCATGTCGGCCAGGGCAGCGAATAGGTCTTGACGTTGGTGTAGCTTTTCATGGCCTCCCAAACGCCTTCCTTGTAGCCAAGGCCCGAATCCTTGATGCCGCCGAATGGGGACATCTCGATGCGATAGCCCGGCACTTCCCAGACATTGACGGTGCCCACCTCCAACTCATTGATAAAACGCGTGATGTAGTCGAGCCGGTTCGTGCAAACCCCGGACGACAGGCCATAAGGCGTGTCGTTGGCGAGCGCGATCACCGCCGCAATGTCGTTGGGGCAGCGGATGATCGGGATGACCGGCCCAAAGGTCTCCTCGTAGACGAGCGTCGAGCGATGGGGCACGTGGTCGACGACGGTGGCCGGATACAGCGCGCCCTTGCGCTCGTTGCCCAGCAGCAGCCGCGCGCCCTCGGCTAGCGCAGCATTGACGCGCTCTTCGAATTGGCGGGCGGCGCGCTCGTGGATCACCGTCCCGATATCCGTGCTGGGATCCAGCGGATCGCCACATTTCAGCTTGCGCGCCTTGGCCAGCACCAGCTCGGCGAACGCTTCGGCAACCGCCTCCACCACCAGGATGCGCTTAACCGCGGTGCAGCGCTGCCCGGAATTCCTGGTGGCACCCTGCACCGCCAATTCGGCGGCGGCCTCAAGATCGGCATCTTCCATCACGATCAAGGGGTCATTGCCCCCCAACTCTAGCACCAGGCGCTTGTAGCCAGCCTTCTCGGCGATGTACTTGCCGACCTTGACGCTGCCCGTGAAGGTGACGATGTCGGCGCGTGGATCGACAATCATGGCGTCGCCCATGCTGCCGGGGTTGCCGGTGACGATCGACAGCATCTCGCCCGGCAGGCCCGCCTCATAAAGCACATCCGCCAGCAACAGTGCCGTCAGCGGGGTGAGTTCCGTCGGCTTGGCCACCACGCGGTTGTTGGTGGCGATGGCGGGGGCGATCTTGTGGCTGATCATGTTGAGCGGGTGATTGAACGGGGTGATCGCCGAGATGCAGCCGCGCACGGGTGTGCGCGAGGTATAGATGCGCCGCGCCTTGCCGTGCGGAGTAATATCGCAGGCATAAACCTCGCTATCGTCGCGGATCGCCAGCTGTCCGGCCAGCATATAGACGTCGCAGGCGCGGCCGACCTCGTACAGCGAGTCCTTGAGGCAAAGGCCCGATTCGGCGGTGATCAGGCGGGCGATCGCCTCGCGGCGCCCCGCCAGGATCTCGGCCGTGCGCAGCAGGATCTTTTGCCGTTCATAGCGCGTGAGCTTGGGCCGGTAGGCGTAGGCGACCCTGAAGGCCTCGGCCACCTGCGCCGGGCTGGCGGCCGGCACGGTGGCCACGACCGCGCCCGTATAAGGATTGCGGACCTCGATGCGCTCGGCGGCATCGACGCGCTTGCCCGCGATCCGCATCTCTTCGTGCGCTTTGACCGGCAGCTTGGAGGTGGCGACGCGGTCCTGCATGACGGCTCCTTGCGCCCTCTTCAGCGCACGCAGTTCAAAGCCAGGTCAAAGGCGTCGAAATTGCGCAGGCTGCGACCTGGCGCCACCGCCAGGCGCCGGTTGCAAATGACGGGCACGCGCTGCTCGGTCAATCCTCCGTGCGAGCGCAGCGGCTCGTTCAGGCCCGACAGGTCGTGCAGTTCCGGCGCGGTGCCAAGCGCCTTGTGTCGGCTGGAGAGGACGACGATGTCGCCGAGGCGATCGGGCGGCAGCTCGAAGCGCCGACACGCCTCCTCGCGGGGCAGGGCGAGGTCGATGCCGTCGATGGCTTCCAGCTTGGCGATGAGCTGAGCCCGGTCGGCACCGGCCGGCACATGCACGGTCGCAAACGAACCCAGCGCACCGTGATGCACGACGTAGGGATCGGTGATGGGTAGGATGACGCGTGCGCGGTCCTGCCCGAGCCACGCGTCGAACAGGGTCTTGAGGTAGATGACGTCGGGCGTCCCGTCGCGCCGGTGCTTATCGTTCATGCCATGATCGGCGGTGGCCAGGATGATGGCGCCGTGCCGGTCGAGTTCGGCCAAATAGCCGTCGATCATGGCATAAAAATCGTTGGCGAGCGCCGTGCCGGGACCGGCCTTGTGCTGAATATAGTCGGTGGTGGATAGATACATGAGGTCGGGGCGCTCCGCCGCCAGCAGCTTGACGCCCGCCGCAAACACGAACTCCGACAAGCCTGCCGAGTAGACCTCGGGCAGGGCTAGGCCGACGAAGCCCAGGGCATCCTCGATGCCGTTGAGCCGCCGGGTCGCTTGCTCGGCGCGCTCGGCGGAAAAGGCAATGGCACGGCCGTCCGTGTACTGGAGCCCATGCGACAGCAATCCGCGCAGCTTATCCTTGGCGGTGACCATGGCCACCTTGGCGCCCGCGTCCTGGAAGGCCTTGAGGATGGTGGGGGCGCGCAGGAATTCAGGGTCGTTCATCATCACTTCCTTGCCCGCGGCCGGGTCATAAAAGAAATTGCCGGCGATGCCGTGCACCGCCGGCGGTCGGCCCGTGATGATGGAGAGATTGTTCGGGTTGGTGAAACTCGGGATGACGCAATCCGCCTCGAGGTTGGCACCATCGGCCATGAAACGCGCCAAAGTCGGCGCGCGCCCGGCGGCAATGGTGGCCTCGATATAGCCGGGCTCGGAGCCGTCGAGGCAGATGACGACCGTGGGCGCCGTCGGCATGCCATAGCGGCGGCCGTTGCAGGTCACCTGGACTTGGGGCGGACGCGCCGTCATGGGGCTTGCCTCACCGCTCGCTCGCGCCAAGGCCGGTCACGCCCAACTCGGCAAGCACCTGGCGGATGGCGGCGAGCGCGCCCAGCATATGCTCGGCGTTGAGCCTGCCGATGCAGCCAATGCGAAAACTGTCGGCCACGGTGAGCTTGCCCGGATAGATCACGTAACCGCGCTCCTTGAGCTTGTCATAAAAGCTTTGGAAGACGAACTTGGCATGCTTCGGCATATGGAATGTGACAATGATCGGCGCCTGCAGGCGATCGCTGAGCAAGGTGCGAAATCCCATGCCGCGCATACCCTCGATCAGGATGCGGCAGTTTTCTGCATAACGCGCCCCACGTCCGGGCTGGCCGCCCTCGGCGAAGAATTCCTTGAGCGCTTGATGGAACGCCACAATCACGTGGATCGGCGGCGTGAAACGGTATTGCCCATTTTTCGCGAGCGCCTGCCACTGGTCGTACAAGTCCAGGACCAAGGTCGTCGCGTTGCCCTTGGTTTCGGCCAGGGCCGCCGCGCGGCAGATAACAAACCCGAGCCCCGGCACGCCTTCTATGCATTTGTTGGAGGAGGCCGCCACGGCATCAAAGCGCGTGCGCTTTGCATCAAGCGGCAGCGCACCGAACGCGCTCATGGCATCGAGCAGGAGGCGGCGGCCGTGCCGCTCCGCCAGCCCGGCGATCTCGGGTATCGGGTTCAAGATGCCGCTGGTGGTCTCGCACTGCACGGCAAATACGTGCGTGATGGCCGCATCGGCCCGCAGCATGCGATCGATCACGTCGAGGTCGGGCGGCGTATCTTCGGCCGTCTCGTGAAGGCTGTGGCTACGCCCGGCGACTTCGCAGATCCGGCGTGCGCGCTGCCCGTAGGCCCCGTTCACGAGAATGAGGAGCTTGCCGGTGCGGGGCAGAAAGCTCGTCAGCATCGCCTCCACGGCGAAGGTGCCCGAGCCCTGCACGGGCACGGTGACGTGGGTGCCCCCGGCATTGATGACCTGCGGCAATCGCTCGAGCACCTGCCCGTTCAGCGCCAGAAAGTTGGCATCGCGTGAGCCCCAGTCGTGCAGCATCGCCGCCTTGACGCTCAACGAGGTGGTGAGCGGCCCGGGGGTCAAGAGCAGCGGATCGCCGGTCTCGGACGCGCCGCGAACAAAGCCTTCCGCCATGCGCCAGCCCCTGTTGCCTTCCCACCTTGCCCCAGCCGCTGGCCGCAGGCTAGACGTCCCCGCCAGCATAGGCAAATGCGCGCGAACGGGCGACAGGACCGGCGGCGCCGGGGCGATGGCCTCCTTTGTCAGCTTCCGCGGCTATCAGCGCCAGCATCCTTTTCGCGAGAAGCCCAAGGCCGCAGCCGATGGCGGGCCCCGTCACTGTCCCCCGCGACTGCCCGTGATTGGCCCCCCGACTGGCCCCCCCTGACTGGCACGGCTCGGGCGGCCTTAATCGCTTGGGCTCACCCCATCGCTTGGGGCTTGCGGCGCGCGCGCTGCCTTAAAACTTGTGCTCGAAGGACAGGTAGAAAAAAGCCCCGACATCGGCCGAGCCATTGCTGAACAGGATCGGTACGCCGGCGCCGACCACCAGCTGGGCGTCATCGCCAAAATTGAACGCCTGCCGGAACCCCGGCAGCAGCGTGAACTCGAACTCCCGTTCCAACCTGTTCTGTGGATTGACGCTTTCGACCCAGTCGGCAACCGCCTCAACCAGCAAATTGAAGTCGCGTGTCACCGCATAAATGGCGCTCCCGCCCAGCCGGTAGGTGGTTGGCTGGTGGCCGGCGACGTCGAAAAAGGAGCGCAGCCCCGCGTTGCCATTGAGCGTGACACGGTCGGAGACGATCTTGCTGACGGGCAGCAGCAGTTCATAACCGTAGGATTTCTCGCGGGCCTCGAGGGGGCCGCTGGCCTCGATCTGATTGGCCGCCGGCAGCACCAGGCCAATGCGCGGGGCAATCGCCGGACGCGTGGCGGTCTCGGTCTGGGCCTGGTAGCGATAGTTGAGGGTGAGGTCGCCGACCCCGCGGCTGCTGCCGCCGAAATTGTAGGGCACCGAGTAGGAGAATTGGTGGGTTTGGCTAAAGATCGGCCACTCCTGGCTGAAGCTGAATTGCCATTGGCCGTCCTGACGGCGCAAATTGGTGATGTGCTGCACGTGGCCGGCTTCTTGGTTGTAGGCTTCCTCGATCAGGAACGAGTTGTCCTGGATGCCTTTGGCCAGAGGCTCCGCGGCAACCGCGGCGGCCGCCGATAACAACAAAACCCATAAGCCGAACGCGAGCGCTTGCATGTGCCGTCAGCACCTGACCGAGGAGCAAATCGGCCTCATTGTTCACACGTGGCCTGCGGGCGCACTATTGGGAGGGGCCCTGGGCGTTAATCGCCGGCGCCGGTGAAACGGGAATGCCACACTGGCTGGCCCCGGCCTGGCGCGTCGCCGGCCGCGGCCGGCGACGCTCAAAAGATGTCGCGCGCCCACCCGGCCGCCGCCCCGGCCTTGACGCTAAACTTGGGCTTAAGGTACGGTCTTCTATACAAATGAGCACCCGCGCAGCACCCGTGGCGGACGCGCGCGCCTGGCGCCCCTTGTGCTTCCGCCGCAGCCCCGCGCGCAAGCCGCGAAGCAGGAGCATTCAAAGATGGGAATGGACCGGTTTGGTAACCAGCATGCGCCCGATTTATCCTATGCACGCGGCGCCATCCTGGCGAGTACCGCCGACGATTTTCGCAAGCTCCAGCACGCCTGGGGGCTGATCCGGGAGCGCGGGCCGGAGCAGGTTTTCATCTTTACGGGTCTCGAGCACACACTTCCCATGCAGCAGGAGGATTTGCTGTTTGCCGACGACGAGGTCGGCCCCGCCCTGCACTTCGATCGGCTCAAGGAGCTGGCGCTGGAGCACGTCGGCGGCTCGGCCGACAAGCACGACGTCGCCCCCTTCAACCGGCTGACCGGGGCGACCATGGCAACCCACCTCACCCTGGTCAAACCCGGTGACGTGGTGATCGGGGTATCGGCCAGTCACAGCCATCCCTCGGTGGTCCGCGCCGCCAATCATGTGGGGTCGCGTTTCACCGACACCGCCGGCCTCGCCGCCTTCAAGGAGGTGCTGCAGCGGCAGCCAAAGGTTGCGCTGGTGGTATTGACGCGGCTTGCCGTCACCTACGAGCTATTGCCGATCGAGGCCATCCATACCATCGTGCGCTTGGCGCACGAGAAAGGTGCCCTCGTCTATGTCGACGATGCCGGCGGCGCGCGCGTCGGCCCCGCCGCCTTCGATCAGCCGCGCATGCTGGAGATGGGTGTCGACGTGGGCGCCACCGGCCTCGACAAATACGGCACCGTTGGACCACGCTTTGGCCTGCTCGCCGGACGCAAGGACCTGGTCGAGCGTATTCGTGCGAAGGGCTTCGAATTCGGCCTCGAATGCCGGCAGATGCTGTATCCAGCGGTGGTGCGGACGCTGGAGAACTACAGCCCGCAACGCGTGCGCGACCTCATCGCCGCCACCAAGCAGGTGAGCGCGGAGCTGCGGCCCCTGATCGGCAACCGCATGCGCGAGACGCCGACCACCGCCCAGATCAGCGCCGACGACATTCTTGAGATCGCCATGGAGCGCGGCGAGGTGAAGCAGGCACCGATCGTGCCCTACGAGGCGACCGCGGCCCTGTGCATGCTGCTCTTGCGTGATTACAGCATGCTGACGGTACACTTCGTCGGCGTGCCGCCGGGGGGCGCCGACCTGCTAATCAAGTTCCTGCCGCCCGAGACGCTGGCACGCTTTGGCGGACCGAGGAAGTTCGCGCAGGCTCTCGACGCTTCCCTGACGAAGCTCGGCAGAATGCTGCGCGCGCCGGAACGGCTGCGCGAGCTCTTGTTCGGCACCAACGCGGAGAGCGTGCTGCGCCAATAGGGTCCGCATCTCAAAGGGAGGCTGTCATGAAACAGGTTTGGCAGAAGATCTTTGCTCGCGCATGGACAACGCCCGCCCCCCTGGTCGCCGCCTTGGTTTTGCTCTTTTCAGTCGCTGCCGCTGAGGCGCAGGAGCGATCGCGCCTCGATGAGGTTCTGCAGCGCGGCAGCCTGATCGTCGTGACGCTCGGGACGGTGCCGCCCTTTGCCTTCAAGGACGACAAGGGCGAATTGGTCGGTTTCGATATTGACGTGGCGCGGCTCGCCGCCAACGCGCTGTTCCGCGACCCCAACAAGATCGAGTTCGTGATCGTCACCAGCGATGGCCGCTGGCCCGCAATCGAGAGCGGCCGCGCGGACATGGGGGTTGGCGGCACCACGGTTTATCCGGACCGGGCCATCCGCGTCGCCTTCACCCGAGCCTTCATCGACTCCGGCATTTCGATCATGGTGGCCAAGTCGGCCGGGATCAAATCGCTCGAGGAGCTGAACCAGGAGAAATACACCGTCGCCAACCTCAACAATCCGCAGATGGCCGATCGCGCCCAGATGTTTTTTCCCAAGGCCAAGATCATTACCTTCGATACGCCCTCCGGCGAATTCTTGGCGGTGAAAAGCGGGCGCGCTCAGGCGCTGCAAATCGACACGCCCACCGCCGACTATTTCGCCGCCACCAGTGCTACGGATTTCGAGGTGTTGCCGACGCTTTTGACCGCCTCGCAGAATAACGGCATCTATTTGAAGCCCGGCGACTTCAAGTGGTGGCTGTGGCTCGACACCTTCGTATCGGAGCTGCGCACCGGTTCGCTTTATCCCAGGTACGCGGAAATCTACCAGAAGTGGTTCAAGAAGGATCCGCCGCCGCAAAAGTTCTACTTGCCGCCAGCGCGCTAGGCAGTCGGGCCGCATGGGCCAATACCGGGCCTGGTTGGAAGCCTACGGTGCAGCCTTTCTCGACGCCGCGGCCTGGACGCTGGGCGTTGCGGTCGCCGCCTTCGTCTGCGCACTCATTTGGGGTGCCTTGCTGTTTTTCCTGCGCCTCAACGGCGGCCCCTGGGCTGCGCGCACGGTCGACGCCTACGTCCAGCTTTTGCGCAATACGCCGGTGCTGCTGCCGATCTATCTCATTTATTTCGGCTTTCCCCTGGTCGGCTTGTTGTGGCCGGCATCGATCTGCGGCGGCCTGGCCCTGGTGGCGCAGAATGGCGCCTACATTTGTGAGATTTTCCGCGGTGGCTACAAGGCCATTGATCGGGTGCAGCACGATGCCGCCAAGAGCCTTGGCCTCATGCCGTGGACCGCGTTTCGCAAGGTGACCTTGCCGCAGCTGCTGGTCTACTGCATCCCGGCGCTCGGCAACCAGGCCGTGCTGCTGCTGAAGGACACCTCGCTGTTGTCGGCGATAACGGTGGTCGAGCTGACCATGCAGGCAAAGGTGCTGACCGAGCGCACGGGCGCGGCTTACGCGCCCTTCCTGGTCGCGGCGGTGTTTTATCTTTTCATGGTCTGGGCCATCGAATTCTTGACCCGGTTGGCGCAGAGGGGCGTGCGGTGGAGATGACGGCGTCCGATCTGTGGGTGCTGGCGCAGGCGGCCGCAATTTCGCTGCTGATGGCGCTGGCGGCAATCGCCTTCGGCACGTTGCTGGCGGTGGCCTTGACGCCGCTCGCCTTTGCGCCGTGGGCGCTTGGGCGCGCCATCTACCGGCTTTATATCTTCGTCGTGCGCGGCATGCCCGTCCTGCTGCTTGCCCTTTTGGTGTTTTATGCCCTCGCCTCCTTTTGGGGCCGGATCAGTCCCTACGCGGCCGGCATCGTGGTTTTGACCCTCTATCTCGCCGCCCTCATTGCCGAGGTCTTTCGGGGCGGCGTGCTCGCCATTCCGCGACCCTTATGGGATTGCGCCAAGAGCCTCGGCTTGCCGCGGCTGTCGATCCTGCGGCGCGTGGTCAGCCCCCTGGTGGCGCGCTATGCTCTGCCGCCCTACCTCAATGTTTGCGTGATGGCGGTCAAGGCATCCTCGGTCCTGTCGATCATCAGCGTTTGGGAACTGACGCTGGCCTCGCGTGAGATCATCGAACGCACGCTCGACGTCTATCGGGTGCTCGCCGTTGCCGCCCTGTTCTACTTTATCATGTGCTTTGCCATCGACCGGCTCGGCCGGAACCTGGAAAGCCGGCTGGCGGCCAGAGGTTTCGCGGGGGAGCGGCTGTGATCGAGCTTCGCGGCATTCGCAAATCCTTTGCCGGAGTGGAGATCCTGCGCGGCATCGATCTCAGCATCGGCGCCGGCGAAATTGTGGCCTTGATCGGCCGCAGCGGCTGCGGGAAGACGACCTTGCTGCGCTGTATCAATTTTCTCGAAGACTATGATGCCGGCGAGATCAAGCTCGACGGCGAGGTACTCTGGTACCGAGCCGACGGCACGGGCGGGCGGCGGCGCTGTCCGGAAAAGGATTTGGCCCGCCAGCGCCAGCGCATGGGCATCGTCTTTCAGCAATTCAATTTGTTCCCGCACATGACGGCGCTGGAAAACGTCTGCCTCGGGCCCCGCTTCGGGCAGAAGCTGGCCGCGGACGCCGCCGAGCTCAGGGCGCGCGAGCTCCTCTCCCGCGTCGGGCTGGCCGATCGGCTCAATAGCTACCCGGCGCACCTGTCCGGCGGCCAGCAGCAGCGCGTTGCCATCGCCCGAGCGCTGGCGATGAAGCCACAGGTGCTGCTGTTGGATGAGATCACCTCGGCGCTCGATCCGGAGCTGGTGGCCGAGGTCGAAGACGTGATCCGCGCCCTGACGCAAGAAGGCATCGCCATGGTTCTGGTCACCCATGCCATGTCCTTTGCCCGCGAGATTGCACACCGCATCGCCTATCTTGCCGACGGTCAAATTGCCGAGATCGGGCCGCCCCAGGAGGTGCTCGACCGGCCGCGCGACAAGGGCTTGCGGGAATTCTTGCGCCGGATCCGCTAGTGGCCTGGGGAGCGAGCCCTAACGCTGGCGCCGGCGCGGGCGCTCCAATTTCAGCGTGTAGTAATAGCGATCGGGGCGCAGGTGCGACCAGAACACGACGACGCTCTTGTCTTTCTGGTCGCAGAAATGCCGCACCATGAACAGCAGCGGGGCGCCGACGGCAACCATCAGCAAGCCCGCCACATAAGGGTCGGCCGCAACCGCCTCGATCTGCTGCTGCTCCTCCCAGATCCTGAGCCTCAGGCGATCGCGCAACTCGTGCACGATTGCCGTGTTGCGCAAATCGAGCTTGGCGACCTTCCTGCCGATATCGAGGGGCAAAAACGCTTCCTCATAAGAGAACGGCGCCTTTTCGAAATGTCGCAGGCGCCCGATGTGGAACACCTCGGCTGTGGGAACCAAACCCATCATCGCTACGACGCTTGCAGGCGGCGACGCCGGCTTGGCGTCCAACACGGTCGCCCCGGTGTCGAATTTCAAGGCTGAGAAGTCCTCACTCAGCCCGGTTAGCCGGTGCTCGTGGCCGAGCGTGGGCCGCTTGGCCACGAAGGTGCCTTTGCGGCGCCGGCGCACGATCAGGCCGTCCTCCTCGAGGCCGCGCAAGGCCTCGCGCACGGTTTCGCGTGCCACGCCGAACTCCCCGCTCAAGGCGTTCTCGGTCGGGAGCCGATCGCCCGGCAGCAGATCGCGCGCCAGACGGCGCATCAGCAGCTCGCGGATCTGCAGGTATTTTGGATATGGTGTAAAAAAGGAATGGCTCACGGTGGCCCCAATGCGGGCGGCGCCTGTCGGGCAACGTGCGACCGAACGGGATGGCCGTCAACCCTGCCCTTGCCCAAAATCACCCGGCCCAAAAAGACCTTGCCCAAAAAGACCTGGCTCAAAAAGACCTGGCTCAAAAAGATCGGGCCCAAGAAGATCGGGCCCAAAAAGATCGGGTCCGAGAAAGGCGGGCCGAAGAAAATCCGACCAAAGAAATCCCGGCTCAAGGAAATCCGACCCAAGAAACCCCGACCCAAGAAACCCCGACCCAAGGAAACCCGACCCCGACACCAGGAAATCAGAGCGGCACCCGCCCCGCCCAGGTAAGCCCGCGTCGAGGCGGCCCGCTTTTCGGCTGCGCGCGGTATGGCGCCCGCAGCGATTGGCCGCCGCCGGTTGGCAAGCGATGCCTCCAAAGCGCTATCCTTCCCCGGCGTTGGGAAAGAACAATTGCTGGCCGTCGATCTTATAGGCGCGGATCGCCTCTTGCCCTTCGCCGGAGACGAGCCAGTCAATAAAGGCCTGGCCCAGATCCTTTTTTACGTTTGGGTGCTTGGCTGGATTAACCAGAATCACGCCGTACTGATTGAACAGGCGTCGGTCGCCCTCCACCACGATCGCAAGATCGCCCTTGTTTTTAAAGGATATCCAGGTCCCTCGGTCGGATAGCACGTAGGCGCCCATGGCTCCGGCCGTGTTCAGCGCGGCGCCCATGCCCTGGCCGATCTCGCGGTACCATGCCGGCTTGGTGTTGGCCGGATCCAGATTAGCCTGCTTCCAAAGCGCGAGTTCGGCGGCGTGCGTGCCCGACTTGTCACCGCGCGAGACAAACGGGGCCTCCGTTTTGCTGATCGCCTGCAGCGCCGCCACCACGTCGTTGCCGCCCTTGATCTTGGCAGGATCGGACTTCGGTCCAATCAGCACGAAGTCGTTGTACATCACAGCGAACCGCTTAACGCCGAAGCCGTCGGCGACGAATTTTTCTTCCTGCGGCTTTGCATGCACGAACACCACATCGGCATCGCCGCGGCGGCCGGTATCGAGCGCCTGCCCGGTGCCCTGTGCGATCACCCTGACATCGATGCCGGTCTTGGCCTTGAACATCGGCAGGATGAAATTGAAGAGCCCCGAATCCTGGGTCGAAGTCGTCGAGGCGACCACGATCGCCTTCTCCTCGGCCGCGGCGGGCAATGCCGGCGCGAGCTGAGAAAAAAGCAGAAGAACGATCAGCTGACGCAGCCGCAGGCCCATGTTGTTTCCTCATTAGCTCGCGTTAAAGAATAAGTTCGCCGGCCAAAAACTGCTTGGCCATGGTCGTGGCCGGGGCCTGGAAGAAGGTTGTCGCCGCGGCCTGCTCGACGATGCCGCCATTGGCCAACAGCACCACACTGCCCGCCAGCCGGCGGGCCTGGCCGAGGTCGTGGGTGGCCATGACGATCTTCACGCCGGCCGCCGCAGTGCGCACGATGATGTCTTCCACGCTTTTGGTAGCGGCGGGATCGAGGCTGGCGGTGGGTTCATCGAGAAACAGCACGGCGGGATCGCGCGCCAGCGCGCGGGCGAGCGCCAAACGTTGCTGTTCACCGCCGGAGAGCCGCCGCGCCGGACGCTCGGCGACGCTGCCGAGCCCGACCGCCTGCAACAGGCGCTCAATGGTGGCCGCCTCCGGCACGCGGGCCGCCGCCTTCAGGGCGAAGGCGATGTTGCGGGCGGCCGAGCGTCGCAACATCACGGGCTTCTGGAAGACGAAGGCGCAGCGGCGCCGCGCGATCTCGGCGCCGGAGGCATAAAGGATGCGGCCGGCAACCGGCGTCAGCAACCCCATCGCCAGTTTCAACAAGGTGGTCTTGCCCGAGCCGTTGGGGCCCAACAGCAGCGTCGGCGGGCCCGCCGAAATGGCAAGGCTGATGGCGTTGAGAATGGGGGTATTGCCCGCCGCGTACGCGACATCCTGAAACTCGATCGGCAGGGGATTGGAGCGATCGCGCATGGGGCTAGCCAACATGTCGTTCGGACCAGCCGCGCGCGGCCCACGCCAAGGCGTTGACCGCTAGGATCACGGCGATCAACACCAGCCCAAGACCGATGGCGAGCGGCAGGTTGCCCTTGGAGGTCTCGAGCGCAATGGTGGTCGTCATGACGCGCGTGAAGCCGTCGATGTTGCCGCCGACGATCATCACGGCACCCACCTCCGCCGCCGCTCGGCCGAAGCCCGCGAGCAGCGTGGTGATCAGCGAAAAGCGCGCATCCCAGAGCAAGGCCAGCACGCGCCGGGCGCCGGTGACATCCATCGCGGTGAGCTCGTCCCTGTATTCGGCCCAAAGGTCCTCGATCACCTGTCGCGTCAGGGCGGCGATGATCGGGGCAATTAAGATGGCCTGGGCGATGATCATCGCTTGCGGCGTAAACAGAATGCCGAGCTCGCCGAGCGGCCCAGAGCGCGACAGCAACAGGAAGACCACGAGCCCGACCACCACCGGCGGCAGCCCCATGGCACCGTTGACGAGTACGATCAGCGCGTGGCGTCCGGGAAAGCGCGACAGCGCCAGGAGCGCCCCGAATGGCATGCCGACGCCGGCGGCCAAAACCGTTGCCGACAGCGTCACCAACAGCGACAGGCCCACGATCTGGAAAAGCCGCGCGTCCCCGGACCAGATCAACTCCAGTGCCGTCATGCCGTCCAAGACTGCCACTCCGGTCTATTGCTCCCCCGAATTTCTTGTGTTTTCTTCCAGTCAAGTCAAATACCAGAATTGGTGCAATCATATGCAGTTTGGCGCAGGCCTGCAGCTGATGACCACGGCGGAGGCCGCGGCCTACCTGCGGCTGCGGGAACGCAAGCTTTACGAATTGATCGCCGACCGGCAGATCCCCTGCACCAAGGTCACCGGCCGCTGGCTGTTTTCGCGGGCCGATCTCGATTGCTGGCTGCTTTCCGGCATGGCGCGCCCCGAAGGCATGGTGCCGCCCGAGCCGCCGCCGATTGTCGGCGGCAGCCATGATCCGCTTTTGCAATGGGCGCTGGCCGAGAGCCGGGCCGGATTGGCCATCCTGCCGGAGGGCAGTCGCGCCGGCTATGAGCGCTTTCTCAAGGGCGAGGTGGTCGCCGCGGCCATCCACTTTCACGACTTCGACGGCGACGATGCCGACGCCAACGTCGCCGTCGTCAGCCAAGAAACCTCCCTTTTTGATGCGGTCTTGCTGGGCTTCGCGGCGCGCGAACAGGGCCTGCTGGTGCCCGCTGGCAATCCCCTTGGCCTGACCGGGCTGGCGCAGGCTTTAGCGCAGAACCTGCGCCTGATTGTGCGCCCCGATGGCGCCGGCGCCCAACAACTGTTGCAAAGCCTGCTCAAGCGCGCCGGGCTCGCCCTGTCCCAGTTCCCCCACACGGTCTGGGCCAGCACCGGTCCCGACGTGGCACAGGCCATCCGGGCCGATCGTGCCGATTGCGGCATTGCCACGCGCGCCGTGGCCAACGCCGCGGGCGTTGGCTTTGTGCCGCTGTGCTTTGAGCGCTTTGACCTGCTGGTCCGCCAGCGCGACTATTTTCGCCCGCCCCTGCAGCGCCTCCTGGCCCTTTTGGCCGATCGGCGCTTTGCCGCGCAGGCAAGCGAGCTCGGCGGCTTTGATGTGTCTGCGGCAGGGCAGGTGCGCTGGTCGCCGTGACGCGGCAACCGAGCCCACCTTGCCGGCGTTCCCTGGGACGGCCTAGCTTGCCGGCTATGCGGCAACGACGGAGACCTCACCTGGCGGCCATGCTGCAACGACGACGTCTGCTGCTTTGCCTGCTGCTTCTGGCGCCAACGGCCACGCCGGCCGCCGCGCAGCTGCGCGGCCACGGCGGTCCGGTGCGGGCCTTGGCGCTCTCCCGCGACGGCACCGAGCTCGTTTCGGGAAGCTTCGATACCACGGCCATTCGCTGGTCGCTGGCGGCCGGCACGGCCGAGGCCGTGCTGCGCTTCCACGCGGGCGCGCTCAATGCCGTGGCGTTTTTGGACGATGGACGCATCGTCACGAGCGGCGAGGACGGGCGCATCGCCATCTGGCGGAAGGGCCAAGCCAAGCCGGCCGATGTCCTCCTTGGCCATAGCGCGCCCGTCGTTCAGCTCGCCGTCTCACCCGACGGACAGACCTTGGCCTCGGCCAGTTGGGACGGCACGCTGCGTCTGTGGCCGCTGGCGGGCGGAGCCCCGCGCGCCCTCGAAGGCCATCGCCAAAACGTCAACGGGGTCGCCTTCACGCCGGACGGGCGCGCCCTCGTCAGCGTCGGCTACGACGCCACCCTGCGGATTTGGCCGCTCGCGGCTCCTGGCAGCCCCCGCATTCTCACCCTGCCCTCGCCGCTCAATGCCGTGGCCGTGGCACAAAGCGGCGAGATCATTGCCGCCGGCGCCAGCGGCAAGGTCTACTTTCTGTCGGCTGCCGGCGATGCTGCCGGGGAAGTTGCGGCCGCGGACGCCCCGCTCATTGCGCTCGCCATCTCCGGCAACGACCAGCGCATCGCCGCCTCGAGCATCAAGGGCGCGGTTGCCATCATCGACCGCGACAGCCGCAGCATCGCGCGCACTTTGGTTGGCCCGGGCCTGCCGGCCTGGGCCGTCCTTTTCCTTCCCGACAACCGTGGCTTGCTGACAGGTGGCGGCGATCGCGTCATCCGTCGTTGGAATAGCGAGACCGGTGAGCAAGTGGGCGAAGTGGCGATCGGCGGAGCGGTTGATCCGCTGGCGGGCTTGGAAGCCGAGCCCGGCGCCCGGGTCTTTCGCGCCTGCGTGGCCTGCCACACCTTAAAGTCACACGACGGCCCGCGGGCGGGCCCGACACTGGCCGGCGTGTTTGGGCGCAAGATTGCATCGCTGCCCGGCTACGACTTCTCGCCCGCCCTTAAGAACCTCGAAATTATCTGGACGCCCCAGACCCTGTCCAAGCTGTTCGAGCTCGGACCGGCCGCCTACACCCCCGGCAGCAAGATGCCCGAGCAAAGGGTCGGCGCCGAGGACCGCTCAGAGCTCATTAGATTTCTGGAGAAGGCAACCAGAGAGTAGCCCAAGGGGGTGTGCCGGCGCATCGGCCCTGCGCGCGCGCCCCGAGCCGGGGCGGGCCTGCCTCAGCCCTCCTCGCGCTCGTCGAGGTAGTCTTGGGTCGTGCGCACCGGCTTGCGCGCCGGCGCGCCGTAGGGATCGAAATCCTCTTCCGAGATCACGGCGACGCGGCAGTCTTCGCACATCTTCAGCACGTCGAGGCGCTTGGGAGCGCCCTTGTACATCCAGTGCGTGTTGGCGAGCTTGGCGGCAACGCGCTCGATCGTGCTCTTGACGCCAAATGGCTTGCCGCAGCGGATGCAGGCGAAGGGAGGCTCCTCCTTGAGCACCCGGGAGGAGGCGGTGGCGGCGGCAAAATCGATCTGCGGCCGGAGCGCGATGACTTTTTCGGGACAGGTGGCCTGGCATAGGCCGCACTGCACGCAAGCATCCTCGGCAAAGCGCAGCACCGGCCGCTCCGGATCGTCGCTGAGCGCCCCGGTGGGGCAGGCCGAAACGCAGGCAAGACACAGCGTGCAGCCCGCGGCATCGACGAGAACCGTGCCGAGCGGCGCCCCGGCCGGCAGCGGCAGCACATCGACGGGCTGCGGCGCCAGGCGATTAAGTTCGCGCAGGGTCTGGCGCAACAGGCCGCGTTTGCCGCCGACCGGCATGAAGCTGGCAGCGCTGGGCGCCACGCGGCGAGCCGGCCCTGCCCGCAGCGCCGCATCCAGGGCTTCCGGGTCATCGGTCTCGATGGTTGCCACGCCATCGCTGCCATAGCCGAGCCCCGTCAGGATGACGTCGGCCAAGGCGATGTTGTATCTGAGACCCGCCACGCCGTGGGCCGGTCGCCCGCGCAACAAAAAGCGCAACGAGGAGGCACCGTAGGCGAAGGCCGCGGCAATCGCCTCCAAGCCGACCTGGGTCACCTCATTGACCGCGAGCGGCAGCACGTCGGCGGGAAGTCCATCGCCGTGATGGGCAAGCGCGCGGATCAAGGGCCCCCCATGCTCCTCGTCGTGCAGCAGCAGGCGGGCACCGCGGCCGCCCGCCTGCCGATAGGAGGTGAGCAGCGTCCGCAGCTTGCGCAACAAGGCATCTGCCGGGGGCAAGGCGTAGGACGCCGCCCCGGTCGGACAGGCAGCCGCGCACTCCCCGCAACCCGCACACAGCACCGCGTCGATGGCGACGTGGTTTCCCGCGGGCACGATGGCGCCGGTTGGACAGAGGTTGAGGCAGCGGCTGCAGCCGACGATGCGCGAGCGCGCATGCGCACACAGCTCGGCGCTGAAATCGATGTAGCGCGGCTTTTCGAAGCTGCCGGATAGGTCGCGGGCCCGCAACACCGCCTTCAGCATGCCGGCGGGATCATTGGGGTCGGCACGGAGGTAGCCATCGGTGAGCGCGGCGGCCGCGAACAGGGGAGCGCCGCCGCTCAAGTCGAGCACCAGGTCGCACTTTGATTGCGTGCCATCGCGCGCGGGCCCGAAGGCGAGGATGCCGCGCGAGGAGGGCGCCGGTTCGGCGAAGGCGTCGACCGTGATCTCGAAGGCCCCGAAGTGGCCGCGCGCGGCGCGGATCACTCCGCACACCACCGGAAATTCGGTGCTCTGGCCCGCCGGGATCGGCGCTGCTGGCTTGATCAGCACGGTGACGTCGAGGTGGTCTTTCAGCAGGTTGCCGGCCTCGATGGCGCGCTCGTCGCGGCCATAGATCAAAACAATGCCCTCGCTCTCCACCTCGATGAGGGGTACGGGCGGCATGGGTTCGGCGGCCGCGGCAATGAGCGCGGCCATTTTGGGGCCGGCGGCGGCGGCCTCGTTCGACCAGCCCGCGGCTTCGCGCACATTGACATAGGCGACGGGCTCACTGCGTCCGGCCGCGCTTGCCACTTCCTCGAACACGGCGACTTCCTGCGTGCAGCCAACGGTCAAAGGCCCCGCTTCCGCCGCCCAGGTCTGGAAGCGGGTGAGCTCAGCCCGGCACAGTTGACGCGCCGTCGTCAGGCTGGCGCTGCCACAGCCCCGGCGCATGGCCCCGACGTCGAGCGGCATGGTGTCTTCGCAGGAACAAACGACGATGCGACCCGCGTCGCGACGCGGCTCTTGCGGAGATTTCACACCGGCGTCGGCGCCGGAGATTGGCCGTTGAGACTTAGCCATTGAGGTGCGCAAGCCTGATGGGTGAGGCTGTTGGCCGAGGCCGTGGGCGATTATACTCGTGGATAAGAGAATGCGCTAATCCGGGTCCAGGCCAGCAATTGCAATGCGCAGCCCAAGCCGCACATCCGACCCTAGGGCGATCGATCTGCCGCCCCCGTTCCAGCTCGTCCGGCTGAGGGAAGTGGGCGACGCCTTCGCCCATGCCAAGGCCATTGCCGCCGCGGCGGGTGCGGGGACCCTGACCTACGTTGGCCGCTTCGACGTTGCCGAATTTGCCATCGTGCTCGAACCGGAAGAACCCCTGTGGTCGGCGCGCCGGGCCTTCTATGCCGGCATGGTGGCGCTGCGCGATGCTTTGCTGGGACAGGCACCGCCAGAACGCCCGATCACCTTCAGCTGGCCCGACGCCATCTGTGTCGATGCCGGATTGGTCGGCGGCGGCCGCCTGGGGTGGCCCGACGGCGCCGACGAACGCGCGCCGCCGGATTGGCTGGTGTTCGGAGCCGCGATCCGCACCATTGGTCTCGGCGAACATCAGGCGGGCCTGGCTTCGTTGGCAACGGCGCTGAGCGAGGAAGGCTTCGAGGACGCGGGCTCCGATCGGCTGGTCGAAAGCTTCGCGCGCCACCTGATGCGGGCCATCGACGCCTGGCGCACTGACGAGTTCGCCACGGTGAGCGGCAGCTATCTGGCCCATTTGACGCTTGCCAAGGGCGCCATGCCGTCGCTCGCCGACAACGGCGACTTGCTCATTGGATGGCGTGGACAGAAAGAACCCGACCGGCAGGCGCTCGCGGCGGCCCTCGCCACCCCGTCATGGTTCGATGCCGCAACGGGAGGCCCGCGCACGTGAAGCTTTTGCGCACCATTAGGCTCGATGCCTCCGACGCCTTTGTGTTCGAGCGGGCCGCGACGCCGGGGGAATGGGCGGTCCCCGGCGCCTTTGCCTTTAGCCACCTCAACGTCACCGAGCTCACCGGCAAGGCCCGCGCCGCCTTTCGTTCGGGCTTTCTCGGCATCGAAACGCTTGGCTGGTCGACGCTGGCCGAGGTGGTCGAAGCGAGCAACGCCGAGCGCGACGCCGCCGTCGAGCGCCTGGCCCAGCAGCTGGTCCAGAATTTTGGCGCCCCCGACCTTGCTTGCGCCCGGCCGGCCGCGGCCGAGGAAATCGATTTTTCCGCCGCGCTCAGCGATCACCCCAAGGGCATGCTGGTGGCGGTTGCGCGCCGCTGGGAGGATGGCGCCATCCGCGAAACCTTTCGCACCCTCACCCCCAGCATCGGGCCGAAGCCGCTGCGCGCCTATGCCTTCCTCGAGGTCGACGGCGAGGAGCCGGACGAGGAGGTGGATCTGAACGCGATCGGCCAGGGGTTTGGCCCGCGGCCCAAGCAGGGAGATCGCAGTTGAGCGGCGACTTCTGGCTCTCCTGCGGCCATCACCTCGTCGATCGCGACGCCGGTGGTGGCTTGCGCATCACCGATGACTTGCTCAAGGCCTATCTGGCGCGCCCGGAACTGGCGCCGCCGGCCGCGGCCAACGCCGCCGAGCGTGCCCTGCATGCCGCCGTGCTCGCCGCGCCGCGCCGCCCCGTGACGCCGGCAGAGATCGCCGCCATTGCCGATCAAGACGCGCGCGAGAACTGGCAAGTCATGCTGGCCTTTCGCGCCCACCTGCTCGAGCACCCGACCCTGGAGGCGGTCTATCTCGACATCGTCCGCAACAACCGCAGGGTCCCCCATATCTTCCTAAATCAGATCGCGCAGCTCATTTTGCGCAACGTCCTCGACGGCAGCGATGATGCGTTCGTGTTGCGCGCCGCGGAGCTCTTCTTTCGCCCGCAGCGGCTGGCGCTGCACGAAAACGCCCTCATTGCCGCCGATGAAGAAACCTTGGCCGGGCTCGGCGGCCGGCCGCCCTCCCCGCTGATCTCGATGCTGGGCCTGCCGCCCGCCGCCGAGATCGACGTCCTCAACGAGGACACCGCCGCCGGCTATTGGGGACGTAGCGATCTTTTCGACCTGGCGCTCGACCTCACCGCCGGCCGTCGCGGCCAGCAAGCGCTGGCCGAGGTCATTGCCCGCTGGCTCAAGCATCTGCTGGGGCTCGAGCTGACGGTCGAGCCGCTGACGGCGTTGCAGGAGGCCGCCTTCAGCTGGTATGTGGGTCTCGATGCGGAAGGCACCCGCTTGTGTGATGCGCTGTGGCGGGGCGAGGAGCTTGAGGACCTGGCGGAGGCCAGCGTGGTCGGGCTCTACCGGCTGACGTTCGCCGATCCGTCGCTGATGCTGGAAAAGGTCCGCGGCGAGCCGGTTTATCTGATGACGGCGATGCCGGCCGACAAGGTCCTGCGCCTGAAGCCGCAAAACCTCATTACCGGGCTTCCGCTCCGGCAGCTGGAGGCGGTGAGTTGAACGCGACGGCATTGCTCAGCTTTCCCGTGGGCGTCCTGGTCGAACGCCACAAGGCGTCAAGCCCGTGGCTCGACTTCGTCTGGCGACCGGTCTCGGTTCTGAGCGGGCTGCCCGCGGCGGCGCCCTGGACCCTGATCGGGACGGACGGCGACACCCAAACCTTCTACGCGGGCACGGCCAGCGTCGAGCTCTATCGTACGGAGACGGCGAACTATCTCAACAATCTGAGCTCCGGGGCACCGTCGCTGTGGGTGGTGCTGCGGCCCCGGGAGGCCGACCCTCCCTACGACGTGCTGGCCGTGACGGCGGATCCCGCCGAGGGCGAGGCGTTTGCGGAGGCCGGCAACGACCTGATCGAGGCCGTGCCGATGCCGGCCAGCATCGCAGCAGCGCTCGAGGCCTTCATCGCCCAACACCACATCGAGCGTCCAACCTTCAAGCGCCAGCGCGATCGGCAGGGCTGGTCGGCCCCCGAGCGCCGGGGCGGCGGAGAGGAGCAGTCGTGACCGGCAAGCCCTCAGAACCATTCTTGACGCGCTGGTCGCGCCGCAAGCGCGAGGAGACCGATGCCGCCGACCAAGTTGCCGCGGCTGCCAGCCCGCAACCGTCACAAACGGCCGAACCTGGCCCGCCCGCTCCGGCGCGGCCGGCGGCGGCGGCCGACCCACGCCCTGGCGAGCAGCGCCGTGGCGAGCAGCCACTTGGCGAGCAGCCGGGCGACCTCGAAGCCCTGCCCTCCCTCGAGACCATCACCGCGGGCAGCGACATTCGCGCCTTTCTGCGCGCCGGCGTACCGGCCGAGCTCACCAAGGCGGCGCTGCGGCGAGCCTGGACCAGTGATCCTGCCATTCGCGATTTTATTGGCCTTGCCGAAAACCAATGGGACTTCACCGATCCGACCGCCATTCCGGGCTTTGGCCCGCTCGGGGAGGGCGAGCAGGTTTCGAGCCTCGTGCGCCAGGCCCTGGGGCAAGCCCTACCCCCGCCGCCTGCGGCCGAGCCGGCGGCAAGCGCCGACGCCCTCCCCGAGGGGCGGGAGCCGGCGGCGGTGCAAGTGCATGGTATGCCAGACAGAAACGAAGATGATGGCGGTGACAGCCGAGCAGTAGAAGGGCAGCAAAATGTTGCCCTTGCTGCGGCGCAACATCCCGCTGCCCCAGCAGACCCCGTCCGTCCATCCAGTCGACGGACCCACGGCAGCGCGCGCCCCAAGTAAAACGATAGGGCGTAGTCTTGGGTATGTTTTCGAGCCCATAGCCTCTTCCTGTGGGCCACTTATCCATAGCCCAAAGCTATTGACGCTAGCGTTGCAGAAGCATTAGGGTCCTGGTCTGTTCCAACTCCGAGGCGCCACGCGCCTAACTCTTAGGCAAATGCGGGACCACGGTTTACAGGAAGCGATTCGCGCCGCCGGCGGCATTGGCGAACTCGCGCGCCGGCTCGGCATCTCTCAGCCTTCGGTTTCAAATTGGGATCGTGTTCCCGCGGAACGCGTGTCGTCGGTCGAACAGGCGACCGGTGTCGCACGCGCGCTGTTGCGGCCGGACCTTTTTGCAGCCGAGGGGCGGGAAAACCTGGATGAGGTCGATGTTGCGCGCGCCCGGGAGTACGCGTTGCTGGCGACCCTGTTGGGTCGCAGCCCCGATGCCGCCCTGCTGAAGCGGCTGGCGCAACTGAAGGGTGACGCCACCCCGCTCGGCCTCGCCCACGCTGCGCTGGGCGAGGCGGCCCAGCGCAGTGAGGAGGAGCACGTCGGGCGGGAATATTTCAACCTTTTTGTTGGCCTCGGGCGTGGCGAGCTTTTGCCCTATGCCTCCTACTATCTGACGGGGTTCTTGTACGAGCGGCCGCTGGCGCGCCTGCGCGGCGACCTCAGGCGGCTCGGCGTCGAGGCGGCACCGGGACAGTCCGAGCCGGAAGATCATGCCGCCACCTTGTGCGAGATCATGGCCGCGCTGGTGGGCCGGGAGACCTCGGCCCCGGCCGGGGCCGACAAGGACATTTTTGAAAAGCACTTGGCGCCTTGGATCGGTCGCCTTTTCAGCGATCTGGAGCGGTCGCCAACGGCCGACTTTTACGCCTGCGTCGGGGCGCTGGGCCGAACCTTTATGGAAATCGAAACCGAGGCTTATGGTCGACCGGCCTAAGCAACCGGTTCGTTGCAGGAGGAGGCAGTCATGAAACCGGATAAAGCCAAGCTCGGGCGCCGTGACTTTCTGCGTGCCCTCGGCGGTGGCGCGGGGCTGGCGGCGGCAAGCGGTTCGCCGGCAACCAGCGCCCGGGCCGACAGCGAGAACAACGAAGAAAAACGCAAGGCCCGCTACCGCGAGACCGAGCACGTCAAGACCTTTTACCGCGTCAATCGCTATCCAACCAAGCGCTAGGGGAGGCCGGCAGTGCTCATCAAGAAAAGCGAACGCCAAGCGCGTCGCGGCGGGCTCGTGGCGGCCCTTGCCAGCCAGTCCGCCGGCGGCATGGATCGTCGCGCCTTTCTGCGCCGCTCGGGTCTGGCTGCGGGCAGCCTTGCCGCCCTCGGCGCCCTGCCGCTCGGCGGCATCCGCAAGGCCGAGGCTGCCGGCCCCGCGCCCGCCAAGGGCATCATTCGGCAGAACATGTGCACCCACTGTTCGGTCGGCTGTACCGTGATGGCGGAGGTGGAGAACGGCGTGTGGGTCGGGCAGGAGCCCGGCTGGAACAGCCCCATCAATCGCGGCTCGCACTGCGCCAAGGGCGCCGCCACCCGCGAGATTACCCATGGCGATCGGCGCCTGCGCTACCCCATGAAGATCGTGGGCGGCCAGTGGCAGCGCATTTCCTGGGATACGGCCATCAACGAGATCGGCGACAAGCTGCTCGCGATCCGCGAGAAGTCGGGCCCCGATTCCGTCTACTGGTTGGGCTCGGCCAAATTCACCAATGAGGCATCCTACCTCAATCGCAAACTTGCAGCCTTCTGGGGCACCAACAACTCCGACCACCAAGCGCGGATCTGTCATTCGACCACGGTCGCCGGCGTCGCCAACACCTGGGGCTACGGCGCCATGACCAACAGCTACAACGACATCCGCAATGCCAAGACCATGATCGTCATGGGCGGCAACCCGGCGGAGGCCCACCCCGTATCGCTCCAGCACGTGCTCGAAGGCAAGGAGCTCAACCGCGCCAACATGATCGTCATCGATCCGCGCCTGACGCGAACGGCGGCGCATGCCACCGAGTATGTGCGCATCCGTTCGGGCACGGACATCCCCGTCATCTACGGCATGCTCTGGCACGTCTTCAAGAACGGCTGGGAGGACAAGGAGTTCATCAAGCAGCGCGTCTACGGCATGGACGATATCCGCAAGGAGGTCGAGAAGTGGACGCCCGACGAGGTCGAGCGCGTATCGGGAGTGCCCGGTGCCCAGCTCGAGCGCGTCGCCAAGATGTTTGCGACCGAGAAGCCGGCGACCCTGATCTGGTGCATGGGCGCCACCCAGCACACGGTCGGCACCGCCAACGTGCGCGCCTTCTGTATCGCGCTTTTGGCCACCGGCAATGTCGGCAAGTTCGGCACCGGCGCCAACATCTTCCGCGGGCACACCAACGTGCAGGGGGCCACCGACCTCGGCCTCGATATCGTGACGCTGCCCCTCTACTACGGACTGGCGGAAGGTGCTTGGAAGCACTGGTGCCGCGTCTGGGAGGTGGACTTCGCTTGGATGGAGTCCCGCTTCGACACGGTCACCGGCGCCGACGGCAAGCCCGTCAAAATGATGAATGCGCCGGGGATCCCGTCGACGCGCTGGTTCGACGCCACGCTGCTGCCGAAGGATCAGGTCTCGCAAAAAGACAACCTGAAGGCCATGTTTGTCATGGGCCACGGCGGCAACACGGTGACGCGCATCCCCGAGGCTTCCGCCGGGGTCGACAAGCTCGAGCTGTTGGTGGTTGCCGACCCGGTACCCACGACTTGGGCCATCATGGGTAACCGCACCGAGAACACCTACCTGTTGCCGGTTGCCACTAGCTACGAAGTCGCGGGTTCGCGCACGGCCTCCAATCGCTCCCTGCAGTGGGGCGAGCAGATCGTCAAGCCGGTGTTTGAGTCCAAGGACGATAACGAAATCATGTATCGGTTGGCGACCAAGCTCGGCTTCGCCGACAAGATGTTCAAGAACATCAAGGTCGAAAACAACGTGCCGGTTGCCGAGGATATTCTGCGCGAGATCAACCGCGGCGGCTGGTCGACCGGCTACTGCGGGCAGTCGCCGGAGCGCCTCAAGTTGCACATGGCCAATCAGAAGGACTTCGATCTCGTCACGCTGCGGGCGAGCGATGGCCCATGCAAGGGCGACTACTACGGCTTGCCCTGGCCATGCTGGGGTACGCCGGAGCTCAAGCACCCGGGCACCCATACTCTCTACAATACCAATCTGCACGTGATG
>Ga0081540_1000368_pt1 | contig 45151 bp, 45 predicted proteins | sample TabmetS2T1R1_FD_71024 | JGI IMG/M metagenome (GOLD analysis project Ga0081540, IMG submission 71024) | Tabebuia heterophylla rhizosphere microbial communities from the University of Puerto Rico - S2T1R1 | ecosystem: Host-associated > Plants > Roots > Rhizosphere ...
CGCGGGCGCTGCGCTCCATTCTGCCGGCGTGGCCTTGATCTCCTCGAGCTGAGGTAGCGGTCGCGATCCGCTCGTATCCCCTTCGTAGCGGGCGTCGGCTGCGCCAAATCGAATCCGATCATCAAAGCGTAGCAAGGTTTCGGTGACAGGCTTGCCATTGACATGCGTGCCATTGGTCGAACCGAGGTCTTTCAGTCGATACGTTTCACCGGCCGACTGCAACTGCGCATGCCGCGCTGAGACCGAAGGATTATTGATGATTATCGCGTTGTCCGGTCCGCGTCCTACTGTGACCAGCTGGTCCACAAGTTCATACGTCGTCCCGCTGATAATGAGCTTTGGCATTTTAGCGCTAACTTAGGCAAAAACCTGGCGTTTGGTCGAGGAATTCTTGCGGAAAAGCAATTTGGGCGAGTTCGCATTTCGGCGATTAGACGATGCCCGTGCATTGACGCTTCGATTCAGTATCTGTACGCTTAGTCCTATCTCGTTCGGATCGAAACCGAGTCTGCAATAGTTGGAAGGAGTAATATTATGGCGACGTACATCAGTTTAGTGCAATTCACCGACAAAGGTATCCAGGCGGCTAAAGAAACCACGGAGCGGGTCGCTGAGTGGGTTGCCAAGGTGGAGTCGAAAGGGGTAACTTTAAAGCAGATGTATTGGACTCTCGGTCAGTATGACCAGGTGTGCATCTTCGACGCGCCAGACGACGAGACGGCTGCCAGCGTGTTACTCGCCGCTGACATGCTGGGTAACATTCGCACCCAGACATTGCGTGCTTTCACGGCATCGGAGATGGAGAAGATCCTAGCGAAAATACCCTGATCCGGCTGACGTTAATTCTGGAAGTGTTGCGTTACGTCCAGTCCCTCCTCAATCATCCCGTTGACTAGCCCTGGGAGTTGGTGGTGTTCGATAACGAGCGCAGGACCAAACCGCTGCGAATGATCTTGGGCGTTTCGGGTAATCCATTCATTCGCCCTTTGGGTAAGAGGCCTAACGAGCGCGAGCGTGCCCTGGGGCAGAATCCAGATGTCGGCTTTACGCGCGGCGCAGTTCATTGTTTACAGTCTGCTTTTGGAACGGCGGCTCTGGCTTGATCGGAAACAGCGGCCGGAAAACCGCGAATGTGTGCGATAAGCACGCAAAGGAAATGACCAGAAATATTGCTACACTCTTCACGGCGCTTGCTTTCATCATCCTTCTCCGGAAATCGCACAGCAAAGTTCCTGGAGATGGTTCAAACAGGCTCGTGACCTCTGAGCTTCCGGGGAAGATTTCTGCGTCTGTTAGGTAGCGATATTTCCAATTATCTAGAGATTTGACTCGTTCGTCTCCCAACTCTCTCCCCGCTACACTCGCAGCGTAACCGTCCATGTCGCTCGTCCCACTCGCTTCATTCCTCGGGTTCGCATCCAATGACGGGAGTGGAGTCGATTGACCGTATGCAGCCTCGCTCGCATAGTGCCCACTTCCATGGGAATCGAGTTTACGCGTAATTTCTGCATCATCGCGCACATCGATCACGGCAAAACGACGTTGTCGGACCGGTTGCTCGAGCGCACGGGCACAATCCAGGAGCGAGAAAAGCAGGACCAGCTTCTTGACTCAATGGACCTGGAGCGGGAACGCGGGATCACGATCAAAGCGCATCCGGTCACGATGCGTTACACGAGCGAATCCGGCCAGAGCTATCTGTTGAACCTGCTCGACACTCCCGGGCATGTCGATTTCAGCTATGAAGTCTCACGCAGTCTCGCCGCGTGCGAAGGCGCGCTTTTGGTTGTTGATGCGGCGCAGGGGGTGGAAGCGCAAACTGTCGCGAATGTTCATCTCGCTCACAAGCAGGGGCTCACGATTATTCCGATTATCAACAAGATCGACCTGCCGAACGCCGATGTGGCTTCTGTGCATCGCCAGTTGGAAGAAATTCTTGCGATCCCTGCCGAGGAAGCGATCCAAGCGAGCGCGAAAATGGGAACTGGGATCGACGAAATTCTTGAAGCAATTGTAAAGCGCATTCCGCCGCCACGACAGCTGGCGGATCAAACGTTGCGTGCGCTTGTTTTTGATTCGGTGTTTGATGTTTATCGCGGCGTTGTGGGCTATGTGCGTGTCGTTTCCGGAACGATGGAAGCGAATCACGCGATTACGTTGATGAGCAACAACGCGCGCTATGAGATCAAGGAAGTGGGCGTGTTTACCCCGAAGATGCTTCCGCAAGAAAAGTTAAACCCTGGCGATGTCGGTTATTTCATCGCAAACATCAAATCAACCGCCGACATGAAGATCGGCGATACGATCACCGACCAGCGTCATCCCGCGCGCGAGCCGCTCCCAGGTTTTCAGGAAATTCATCCCATGGTCTTCAGTGGGATCTATCCGATTAACACGGGCGACTTCGAACATTTGAAGACAGCAATCGCAAAACTGCGCCTCAACGACTCTGCCTTTATCTATCAACCGGAAAGCTCCGTTGCGCTCGGATTTGGATTTCGCTGCGGCTTTCTTGGGCTACTTCACATGGAGATCATCCAAGAGCGGCTCCGGCGCGAGTACAACATGGACATCATCGCTACTAGTCCAAGTGTTGTGTATGAGGTGCTCACCACGCGCGGAGAAAAATTATCGATCGATAATCCGGCTCACCTGCCTAATCCGAGCATGATCCAAGAGATTCGTGAGCCCATCGTAAAGGCATACGTTCTCTGCCCGAACGAAAATATCGGCGACATTCTGCAACTGATTCTGGAAAAACGTGGCCAGATGGAGCGCACCGAGTCGCTTGATACGCGCCGAGTCATGTTGCATTGCCAATTGCCGCTCAACGAAATCCTCGTTGATTTTAATGACAAGATTAAGAGCATTACACGCGGCTACGGCTCCATGGATTACGAGCACGCCGGCTATCGCGCGGCGAAATTGGTTAAACTGGATCTGCTCGTTAATGGGGAGCCGGTCGATGCGTTTTCGACGATCGTGCACAAGGATCGCGCGGAGGCGAGGGGACGCCAGCTCGCGGCGAAACTAAAGGAAGTAATCCCGCGACAGCTCTATCAGGTGGCGATCCAGGCGGCTATTGGCGGAAAAATTATTGCGCGTGAGAGCGTTTCGGCATTGCGAAAAAATGTAACCGCGAAATGCTACGGCGGTGATATTACGCGCAAGCGAAAGCTGCTGGAGAAACAAAAGGAAGGCAAGAAACGGATGAAAAGCATCGGGAAGATTAACATTCCGCAAGAGGCTTTTATCGAGGTGCTCAAAGCGCAATGATTTCTGTCATGTCGAGCCGTTCGACTTCGCTCGGGACAAGCTTCATCGAGACATATCTGGAGGTTTTCCCCGATTGAGAAAATTTAGAGACTCCTAGACTTCGCTCGGAATGACAGAAGGATAGTTGATCTAACCCATGTTTACGTCGCGCCAAGTAAAACATAGTCGCCTGCTGCTGCGGCACGCCAGGAAATATCTGCGCTACAAGGACGATCAGCTCAGTAGCGCGGATCGGGATCAAATTACTGCCGGCATGAAGGATCTCCGTGAAGCGCTAAGGCAGAGAGATCGGGAGAGAATTCACAGCACGGCCGATGCGCTCGATAAAACACTTCACAAACTGACACCGGTGACATGGGAGTCACATTGGCGAGAGAATTGCGAGGTGATTTTGGTGGCCATCGTTGTTGCAGTCGGCATCCGTTCTTACTTCTTACAACCGTTCAAAATTCCCACAGGTTCGATGCAGCCAACCCTGAACGGAATCATTGGTTATCCGAGTACAACTCCCGCGCCGAACATTCTGCGGCAGATTGGCGAGTTCATCGTCCTGGGTCGCAACTACATTAACGTTGTTTCTCGCGAGGATGATCAGCTTCTTGAGATCCAGCCCAGGAAAATGTTTTTTTTCTTTACGTTTTCACAGCTGATTTGCCAGCGTCAAAAATATCTGGTCTATGCGTCGCCTGACACGCTTAGCCATGATTTCAATGTTTTCCCAGGCCGCATTTATCATCGCGGCGACATCATAGCCAGAGGCGCAATCGATACGGGTGACCAGGTGTTTGTCGATAAGTTCAGCTACAACTTTGTTAAGCCGCATCGAGGCAACGTTTTTGTTTTCCGGACAAATCACATTCCAGGTATTCGCGAGGATCCCGAGGCAGGCTCGCCGTTTTATATCAAGCGGCTTGCGGGACTTCCTGGCGACCTGCTGAGAATCGATCCGCCGTTTCTCTACGTGAATGGAGACAAAGCAGAAGGTTTCGGTTTTGCCCGGGTTATGTCAGCGAAACCTCCTTATCGCGGCTATGCCTTGGGACACGAATATCTGTCTCAACCAGACCGGACATTCACCGTGCCGCAGGATGGTTACTTTGCCTTGGGTGATAACAGTTACAATAGCTACGATAGCCGTTATTGGGGAGTAGTACCAGAGGAAAACCTGGTGGGTCGTGGTTTGTTGGTTTACTGGCCGTTCCACCCACACTGGGGCCTGATTCGCTAGATGATTTTGCAACAGGTAAGGCCGGACCGCCGTGCCGCCCGTTCGTGTTTGGAGCTGCGTCGCCTGAGCCGAGCCGCGCTCTATCAAAACATTGTTTGCTAACATGTGGCGACATTTGCCGCGGCTGTATCCGTTACTTGGACTTTGCGGTGGTTACGCGATTGTGATGATCTTCAGTCCGGTGCGGCATGCGCTGGGGGACGGTTTTCGTTGTATCCGACGCTACAAACGCATCTGGATTACCTTTGCGCTCCTTGGGTTTGGCTATTTCCTTTTTCAGTTTGTCACTTTCACTCCGATTCGGAACTGGGCCGATCTTGATCTGAACCAGATCATCTCCTTGCCGCGCTGGTATTGGCCGCGGTTCGTGGACATATGGCGCGAAACTCCGCTGCCCGCCCTTGAAGGAGTGGCGGGCATTTTCGATAACGCTACGACAACTTATCCGCTCTCTGTCGTCGCCGCCGTGTTCATGCTGGCTAATTGGCGTGGACTGCACGGCGCATTGCTTCGAGCTTTGTGGAAGCGTTATCGGTTCTGGGGTCATCTTACCTATTTGATTCTGTTGCTGAGCGCGGTGGCGTCGCTCTTGAAACCAATTGTGTTCTGGCGACTACCAGAGTGGAGTGGGTTGGTCTCGAGTGCCGGGCTCCTTCGCATCTCCGCCACAGTCGATGCGACCGCTTTCATTTTCGAATATCTCCTGGGCGTCTATATCCAGGTGTATCTCATCACCGTCTGCCTGGCCTGGATAAAGGGTGTGAGCTTTGAAGAAGGAGAACTCTTTCGCTTCGCCATGCGCCGCTTCAGTTATGTTTTAGAATGGGCCGGGATTGTCGTTGCGGTGAGCATGTTGATTGTCCGGTTGCCTCTTCTGCTCGCTTATTTCACCAACATTCCCGGCGTCCTCGACTATCTGCCAATCGCAAGAGTGCTGATGAGCATCTTGATCATAGCGTTTTGCTCGGTCCAAATCTCGCTGGCGTTGCATAATGAAACGGTGATCGATGCAATTCCCGCCCACTTCCTGTTTGTCCGGAAAAACGCCGGTCGCCTCGGGTGGTTTTTGGTTATCTGCGGCATCCATTTCTTTTGTATAATGGTGTGCGATGCCATAGTACGCGGCGCAATTGCGGATCGATTAGGCGCACTGTTCCTTTGGAAATTGAGCTTCGCTTTTCTTCGAGGAGTCATCACTGGCTGGCTCTTAGCTTCGTGGGTCTGTTTATTTCGCCAATGCGAAGCCGGCCGCATCAGCGGCGAGAGATGGATTCAGTATTAGAAAAACCGGCCTTGAGAAGAGCAACACTGAATGCGGCGACAATTACGCGCCAAAGCAAATCCAATCTCGCTCTCGCGTTTGTTTCATTAGGACGCGAGCAGAAACGCGATATCACCATTTTGTATGCTTTCTGCCGCGTCATTGACGACATTGCTGATTCCTCGGACCTAAGCGCGGTGGAAAAGCGAGTGCGTCTGGCGAAATGGCGTCAGATGCTTCATACCGCGGCCCCGGATGAGCCGTCGCTTGGTCGCGACATAAGACAATTGATCGCCAAATACTCGCTGCCCATCGGCATGCTGGAGGAAATCATTGCTGGTGTTGAAATGGATCTGAGCACGGTGCGATATCCCACTTTCGAAGCGCTCCGTATTTATTGTTATCGGGTTGCCAGCGCGGTTGGTCTGGTAAGCATCGAAATTTTTGGCTATCGGAACCAGCGCTGCAAACAATACGCAATCGAGCTGGGGCTGGCGTTGCAGATGACCAACATCATTCGTGACGTGGGTAAGGATATACAGAATGGCCGCATCTATCTTCCTCAAGAAGATCTAGCCCGGTTCCATTATTCCGAGACCGAGCTGATACGGCGGCATTACAACGAGCGATTTGTTCAACTGATGGAATTCCAGGCGCAGCGTGCGCGTCAGTTTTTCGCCAATGCCGCTGCGGCTCTGCCCGTTGAAGACCGGAGAGCGATGACGCCCGCGGAAATTATGGGATCGGTTTACGGCGGGTTGCTGCGGCGAATTGAACTGGACAAGTTTCGTGTTTTCGAAAAACATTACAAATTAACCAGAATCGAGAAGGCTGGTCGAATCGCCGCGCAACTTTTCAAATCTTTTTTGAATTCGCCGCGTCGAACGTCCGTCTGACTTCCCGATTACGAAACCTTACTAACGAATATGAAACTAAATTCTCTGAAAATTCTGTCGGCGATTGTCGTTGGCCTTTTTGCTCTCGGCTCCGCCCTTCATGCTCAAATGTCTGGGAGGGATCCCGTTGATTCCCGAACAACCCACCCAATCATGACAGCGACGGCGATTACTCAAGCAGATGCTGAAAAGAAATACCCGGCAAAGGGAGGCCAATATCCGCGGGGGAACCGAAACCCGCATGATCCTTCAGGAGTTGTAAGCAGTCCTTATCCGCCATATCAACAGTACGACTGCTCGAAAGTAGTTGCGCATGGTGGGCTAGTCTTGGACGTGCGTGCAAAGAAAGTATTTATATACCCCTAGCACAGGGTCGGCCAGACAGGGGTGTCTTTAGACTGTCCCCGCAACATTGGGGGACCCACGTAATTTAATTCGGGAGAAGGGGCATGATAAAGCCACCCGGCGGCGGGGGACCATATGGGCGCCGGGCCGGGACGCCAGGTTCGTATTACAGTCCTTACACAGGACGCGTCTACCATCTTCGAGGAGTTCCACCCGGTGGACTTACGCGCGACGTCGATACCGGCCGGCTTTTTCCGCAAACCGTAATTACCTATTAAAGATTGGATCAGCGCGCTTGTGCCTGGAGTGCATCCACAAGTGCTCGCGCTTCATCGGTCATCTTCAACAACTCCGGCCAAGGGCGATGATAGTTTTCCCCAGGCAATTTACGCGTCGCATCAAACCCCATGTGTGAGCCAATGTTCTGCTCGCTGGGGGCGTGATCGAGCGAATCACTGGGATTCTTGATAACAGTGGTGTCCCGCGCGGGATCAGTGTTCGCGCACAGTCGGAAAAGTACTTCGCTTGTATTGTGCACATCGCAATCTTCGTCTACGGCGACGATGTATTTACTGAACATCATCTGGCCCATGCCCCACAGGCCGTGCATCACTTTGAAAGCCTGGTAAGGATACTGTTTTCGAATACTGACAAAGACCAGATTGTGAAAGACACCTTCGGGCGGCAGTGTCATGTCGACAATTTCCGGGAAATTCATTTTGAAAACCGGCAGCAAAATACGCACGCTCGCGTCCCCGATGTAATAATCTTCCATAGGCGGGACACCTACGATCGTGGTTGGATAAACTGCGTCATGCCGGTGCGTGATTGCCGTTAAGTGAAACACGGGGTAATCCTCGATGGCGGTGTAATAACCAGTGTGATCCCCAAAGGGCCCTTCCGGGCGCAGTTCGCCAGGTTGGACATAGCCTTCCAGGACAAAATCAACGTCCGCAGGTACCTCAAGGTCGATTGTCTTGCAGCGAACAAGTTCGATCGACTTTCTTCGCAGAAAACCGGCGAACAGAAGTTCGTCCAACCCGTCCGGCAGTGGCGCAGTTGCAGCGAAGGTATATACTGGATCGCCACCCAGCGTGACTGCTACCGGCATACGCTCCCCGCGTTCGTAATAACGTTTGCCATGACGCGCGCCCACCTTGTGAAGCTGCCAGTGCATCCCAGTTGTGTGTCTATCGTAAACTTGCATCCGGTACAGGCCGACGTTGCGGGCTCCGCTCTCGGGGTCGCGCGTGTGCACATTTGCAAGCGTGATGAAGCGGCCGCCGTCTTTGGGCCAGCATTTAAGTATCGGCAGATCGTCGAGCGAAAAGTCGTCTCCATTTTCGATGCGATGCACGACTTCCTGGCATGGCGCATTACGCACGGATTTTGGGCGCGCATGCAGGAGATGAATTCCCTGCTTGAACAAATTCCAGCCTTCGCGGAGATCGGTAGGCGGCTTTGCTTTTAGAATGAGTTGAATTTCCCGGGCGACATCTTCGATATCCGTAACCTGGAGCGCGAGCGCCATGCGATGATCCGACCCCATCGTATTAATCGCGACGGGAAACTGGGATTTTTTCCCATCGATCACAGGCTGTTCGAAAAGAACAGCCTTTCCGCCACCAAGCGATTTCATTTCACGATCAGCCCATTCTGCGATGAGCAGATCTGTATCGACCGGGACTGTGACACGCTTCAGCTCGCCGGCTTGATCAAGGGCGTCGAGAAAAGTGCGAAATGAGCGATAAGCCATTGCAGGGACGTATCGCTAACCTGATTCGTTTGGCCACAGAATGCGAACGAAATTGTTTTAGGAGCCTATGGCGGCGGCGACGGCAAATGTCGGAAGTAAACAACTCTGCCGTCGGCGAAAGTGACTCCTTTGGACGGGTAGGGAAACTTGGGCGGGATGTATGACCAGTCGAATGGCCCGTAATAATACGGCCCGCCATAGCTGGGAGGTGTTTCATAACGCAAATAGACCCACGTCTCCGTTGGACGGCCACGGCCGTAGCCCGGGATCGTTTGCTCCGGGGTACCCCAAGCCAGCCATACCGCATCCATGGTCATACCAAGGCGAATCTGCCCCTGACTTACCAGCGCCTGGTCCTGTGGAGAGAGACGCTGGTAAACTTCGGGGCGTTGAGAGATGCGCGTTCCAGGGGTCCCGCAACTCGTGAAAAGCAGCGCGGCCGCTACTATCCCAAACGTCCGCGCGCCGAGTTTCAGTTGGCCGGCTTGTTCAAGAACTTCGATGAAATTTCGAAAGCGCCGGTAAGCCATTGGTTAGGCGTGCTGCGATGCTGATTTGTCCATTGGTAGAATGCGCAGCATTTTTCTAATTCCCTCTAATTCGACTCCAGGTATTGGAAGGACATAACCCTGTTGTTGGAAAAAGTGACCGTCTTATTTGGATAGGGAATGCTCAGCGGAATCAGGGAATAATAAAATGGATCGTAGAAAGGATCGCCAAAGAAGCCAAAACCGGGACCGTAAGAACCATAATAAGGATAGTAGTAAGGATAAGTGGCGTAATACACGTAGACCCACGTCTCAGTAGAATGGCCACGCATGTTACCTATAACCTTCGAATCGGGCGAACCCCATGCAAGCCAAACTGCATTTCGAGACATGCCGTAGCGAATTTGCCCCTGGCTCACCAGCGCCTGGTCGCGGGGCGAAAGAGTTTGGTAAAAGTCAGGATGATCGGAGATTCGCGTCTGAGGTGTTGAACAGCTGGCGAGGATCAAGACTGCGAGCACCGTTGCGCCAGGGAAAAATCGACGCCTCATAATGCAGGGAAAATCTTAACGCCACGGAATTGCGAGTCAAACCATGCGGTTTCTTGATTCAACATCGCCCTGCCCGTAACGTTACGCTGCATGCAAGATCGATACGGCCATCGAATTTCGTACCTGCGTGTCTCGATCACCGATCGTTGCAATGAGCGCTGCACTTATTGCATGCCTCAGGAATTACAGGAGTGGTTGCCGCGCGAGGAAATCCTAACTTTTGAAGAAACACTGCGCCTGATTGGCATTGCGGCGGAGCTGGGCGTTTCCAAAGTGCGAATCACTGGAGGCGAGCCGCTGACGCGGCGTGACGTGATAGATTTCATCAGACGAATTCCTGAAATCTCCGGCATCAGAAGCATCGGTCTTTCCACGAACGGGACATTGCTCGCTCGTGAAATTGCGCCGCGCAAAACAATGGCCAGCGGTTTACGCGCAGCCGGTGTGACATCGGTTAATATTTCACTCGATACATTGGATCGAGCGGTCTATTCGCAAATTACCGGGCGCGATTTCCATGAGCAGGTTCTCCGTGGAATTGACGCAGCTATCGCTGCCGGCTTCGAGCAGATCAAACTGAACGCCGTTCTGATGCGTGGCCGAAATGAGGACCAGTTAATTCCGCTGATAGAATTTGCCGCGCAGCACGATTTGATTCTCCGCTTCATCGAAATGATGCCGGTAAGCACAACCGAGGTGCTAGACGATGACAACTTCATGCCGATCCATCAGGCAAAGAGGGTGATTGAATCGCATTATGGCCGTTTGATTCCCGAGACTGAGTTTAGGACGAACGGCCCAGCCACTTATTACCAGATCCCCGAACGCTGGCAGCGAATTGGCTTTATCGGAGCGATGACCAATCTGCATTTCTGCGAGAGCTGCAACAAACTTCGCCTCACGTGCGACGGCAAGTTGCGTCCCTGCCTTGGCAGTTACCTGGAATTCGACATTTTGAAACCGATGCGCGCCGGCGCGAGTGACGAAGAGCTTAAGGCGTTTTTTCTGGATGTGGTCGATCGGAAACCGGAGCAGCACGACTTTCGAGATAATTATCAGCCAAACCGCAGGATGATTGCTATCGGCGGTTGAACTGCGCACGTCATGCCGAGCGAAGTCGAGACATTCCGCTGCATCGACGGCGGTGGCACTCCGGGTTTCCTCGACGCCCCTTTGCTTCGCTCGAAACGACAAGGATGGCAAAAATGAAACGGCTCACGCACATCGGCACGGATGGCCGTGCGCAGATGGTCGATGTATCGGCGAAGCCGATGAGTAAACGGAAAGCTGTGGCGGCCGGGAGGATCCGACTCCAACGCGAGACGCTCGACCTAATTGCGAGCAATCAAATCGCCAAGGGAAACGTTTTCGCGACCGCACGGATTGCCGGTATCCAAGCAGCGAAACAAACGGCCCAGCTGATTCCGCTTTGCCACCCACTGCCGCTCGGCGACGTCAAGATCGAGGTTGTTACTTCCAACAATGGAGCCGAGGTGCAATGCACCGCTCAGACAATTGCGCAGACCGGGGTTGAGATGGAGGCGCTGGTTGGCGTCACGGTTGCGTTGCTCACGATTTACGACATGTGCAAGGCGGTCGATAAGGAGATGCAGATTTCTGATGTCCGGCTACTCAGCAAAACCAAGCAAACCGTACACGGCGCGGAAGGTAGAGCAGCGGAGTAATGAAGTAATGAAACTGAAACAACACTCCAGTTCTCCAGTATCTCAACCCTCCAGGCAGATAACCGTTGGTATCATCACGATCTCGGATCGCGCCAGCGCAGGCGATTACGAGGATCTTGGCGGACCTGCGGTGAGAGACGCGGTCCAAAAGGCACGATGGCAAGTCCTGGCGGAAGCGATTGTTCCCGACCACGCAGAACGTATTCAGCAAGCAATCCGTTCGTTTTCGCAGCAAGGCTGCGGCTTAATTCTGACCACGGGAGGAACAGGCGTCGGGCCGCGGGACGTTACTCCGGAAGCGATTCGCGCCATTATGCGCGTCGAATTACCTGGTTTCGGCGAAGTGATGCGCGCTGAATCCATGAAGATCACGGCCAATTCAATCTTGTCGCGCAGTCTGGCAGCAGTCGTCGATCTTTCGCTCGTGATCGCCCTTCCCGGAAAGCCCAGCGGAGCCGTGGAGTGTCTCGGGTTCGTGCAGGGAGCGATTCCGCATGGGGTCGCGCTCGCACAAGGGACGCCTACCTCGTGTTGAAGCTCGCATCAGTCAGGCCAAACCAGCAATCGCATTAGTTGCCTGCCGTAATCTGTAAGATGCGCATTTGCGCCATGGCCGGAAACTATGTCGCGAGTCAGATGGGAATAATCGACCGAATTTTTTTTGACGTAAGTCAGCTCGGGCTGTGTCGCGTTTTTATCGCTTGATTCTATTCTCAGGGGCACACCAGACTGCGCAAACGAGACTTCCCATGAAGATTTTTCGTTTCGGCTCCCTGTCGTGAGCATCCACGAATAAAGTTTCGGCAGCTCGAAATGCCGCGCTCTAGGGACCGTCACCTTGTAAAACGTCTCCTCGCGACCGAGGAATTCGGGAATGGTCAGCGAGGGATTTTTGTGCAGCGCAAGATACAACCGTGCGATATCGAGCCCGGCGAGATTCATGCCATTAAAAATACCGTTGTGATTGGGATCGTTCCTAAAGAATGCGTTGTACCACGATTCGAAGTCACGACTAAGCATGAGATTCAATTCCAGGTGGAGATGCGCGCGTTCCCTGTTTAATCCTGTTCCGGTGTAGCCCATCACCGCGATGCGCTGGCCGCGTTTCACCATGTCCCCTGGTTGGACTGCGATCGAACTCAGATGTCCGTACAAGCTGTAGTAATTCGAGCCGCCCCAGCGATGCTCAATGACGACGTATTTTCCATAGTTCGAGTAGCTGGGAACAGAGTTAACGTGCACCACTTTTCCTTCAGCGATGGCGTGTATTTCGTCGAGCGGTTCACCGTGCGCGTCGCGAAGCAGTGGGCGAATATCGATGCCTTCGTGAAAACGGGTATAAACAACGCCACCCGCTGTGTCGGTTGGATCACGGACAAAACCGTATTGACCTCCTTCCCACGGCGTTGATTTCACACCGTTAAAGTTGCGGTCGATGTACTGGTAGAATGCGGCGCCACCGCCAGAAAACAGGGCGTCATTGTCGGTTGGCAAGACGAGATTAAGAATCTGGTTCTCTCCCATCGCCCCAGAACATATCGAAACGAACATGAAAAATGTCGCGATTAAAAGACGATTCATGTGTTACAGGAGACGCGAGTCAGTTCCCAGCAGCGTGTTATCGCTTCCGTTTTCCGATCATGCGCCAGTCTTTTTTCATTAATTCGATGTCGGCCGAGGTTAGTCCGGACGGAACGTAGATTTTTCCGTCAGAAACGCGCTTGTCGATTTCCAGTTCAGTGATCGGACGGCCATTAATAAACACAAAAAGCAAGCGGCCGCGGCGCTCAACGCTTAAAGTATCAAGGACGACTCGCCCATGCTCGTCGAGTTGAAACAGCGCACCGTAGGTTCCATTTGCAGCAGGATACGGAGAAAACGCCATTACGTCGCGTTCTGAAATCCACGGCATTTTTTCAATTGCCACAGTTTTCCCGGAGAGTTGCGCGCGAACAGACGTCGCGAATACCTCCGTGTCCCGAGCGTTTGCTTGTGCGTGCACGCGGAACGTGCAATGTCGTTGTTTTGCCAGGCCTTCGGCCGCGGCGAAAACCACGCAAAACGCAAGTGCACAGAGAGTTTTCATGCCGATTGGATAAAGGGTTTGACAGGGTTTTTGCAACCTCGAAAGCTTTTGGGTCTGTTTTAACCCGCTCATGAAGCGACAAACCGTTTTGCACATTCTCATATTTTTCGTTGTCGGGAGCATGTTTGCTCAGGACGCGGTGCCAACGTCTACACCTGCACGCAGGCGCGGTTGGCTAGGCCGTCTCCTCCATCCATTTTCTCCCGACACAGTTCCCCAATACAAGGATGCCAGACTTCGCGGTCTTACCGTCGATCTGCAAATCACGCCGCAGACCATCAAGCTGTCTGAGGTCCGGCAACTTGGTATAAAATTGACACTGGCAAACATATCCAAGCGCCCTGTAACGCTCGATTTTCCGACAAACCAACGAATAGAAATTTATCTAACGAATTCCGAAGGGAATATCCTCACAAAGTGGTCCGACAATCACGCGATCGCAGAGAAACCCGCTACGATTTTGATTAACCCGCAGGAGCGGATCGAGTACAACGAAACAATCGCAACGCGCGACCTCACGCCAAACAAGGTCTTTATCGCCGAGGTGTTTTTTCCTCAGTATCCGGAGTTGCGTGTCCGGCAAAAATTCCTGGCCGTGCCGTGAACTGAAACGGAAGAGCAGTGGAGCAATGGATCTAAGTGCAACATCACTCCAGCGCGCCGATACTCCATTGCTCCTATTTTCCGATTACCATACTCATCCCCAGGGACATCGGGTCCAGCGCTATACACAAGCATTGCTTCAGCCCTGGGCGGATTCGGCGCGTAAGATCGGGTTAACAGACGTCGCCTTTACCGACCATGATCGTTATCACGCCGGGATCGACTTCAATGAAATCGATCATTTGCGGGAGAGAAATCCCGATCTGAAACTCCGCGCTGGAATTGAACTTGATAACGATCCCATTCACTCGGCGGCCGGCCGAAAATGGATCGAGAAGCATTGGGACAGACTCGATTTTGTTCTCGGCTCGGTGCACTTCCTTGATCGCGCCGATCAGATGTTCGACAGCGTGCCAGACGGCGCGACGCAATTCGAAGGCCGTGATGTGGATGCGATTTACCGCGATTATTTTCGCCGCGTTCAGGAAATGGCGGCGAGCGGGTTGGTCGATTGCCTGGCTCATCTTGATCTGGTCAAAATCCATGGTCATCGGCCCGGAGCGGAGATTGGCGCTATTGTCAATGAAACGCTCGATTTTATCCGAGCGCGAAATCTCGCGATCGAACTTTCCACCGCTGGATGGCGCAAGCCCGTGAACGAAGTCTACCCAGGCGATCGGATAGTTGAATTGGCAATTGAGAAAGGGATACCCTTTACGACTGCCTCCGACGCGCACTCGTATGCTCAACTGGGCGAGAGTTACGCTGGGCTCGCGCAAAAGATCGCTTCTTTTGGGATTCGCCAGATCTGCATTTTCGACAAACACCAGCGCTTCATGCGCGCTGTTTGTGCCGAACCACTGCTATAGCTGAAGGTCGAGCTGCGACCGTCGCTCTGCTGCGATGGCTTGTTCCGTTTCTGACGGCAGAATTACTTTAAGCTCCAAACGTTCAGCAAGGCGCTGGCAGGTTTCGGGCGCAAACCCTTCGAAATGATTGCTCACGAATGCCCAGACATTGCGTACTTCAGAAAGATGCCGTTCAATCTTGAGCGACCAGCTTTCAAGTGCAGCTTCGCGTTTCCATAACAACTTCTTGTAACGATGAACGTGCCCACCGTCGACATCGTATTTGGTTGAGTAATCGCCAAGCAGACGCAGATAGAGGAAGTCAGAAGTACGCGGCAGGAATTCGAAAGGAGCAAGATTTCGTTCGTTCAGAGGAGTGGTGTCCGCCCACACCCAGCAAATGCGATACTTTTCCAAAAGCCGGATGAAATAGGGCCGATGCCATCCGGCGTGACGAAATTCGATCGCAAAGCGGAAATCCCTTGGCAGTTGGTTGAGAAAATTGCGCAACGCCAGTTTGCCATCCTTAGGCGTGAAAGACGGCGGAAGCTGGATCAGGATAACGTCGAGTTTTGCTCCAAGTGGTTCGATGGCGCGGAGAAACGAACTTAGCTCGGCAGTGCAATCATGCAGCCGGGAAGCGTGAGTGATCTGTCGGGGAAGTTTACAGGTGAAACGGAAGCCAGTCGGAGTCATCTGGATCCAACGCCGAACGCTGTTTTCCGGTGGAACAGCATGGAAAGTGGAATCCACTTCAACCGCCGCAAAATAATTGGCATAAAATTCCAACCAGTGAGCTTCTGGCAAATCCGACGGATAGAAAACGCCACGCCAGTCTTCAAAGCCCCACGCGCACGTGCCGATGCGTACCTTCTGCTGATCGGTCAGATTCAAAGCGAGAATGCAACATTAGCCAGTATCCTGTCCTTGGAAAAGGGTTCACTTCTGGAAATATAGTGAATTTCAACTGGCGCTTTCGCGGCCGCCGAAACTTGACTGGGAGCATAAGTCAACTACCCTGCACCACCCATGCAAATCGCTATTCGTGTGCTTCTAGTTTTCGCGGTTGCCGCATTTCTTTTGCCCGGGTCCAGCAAGGCGTCTGTTGTCTTCAAGCCGGGTAAAAAACCTGAGTACGTTGGCCCAGGCGGTGTAGAAGAAGAACTGACCGGCGATGCTGTCGACCTATTCCAGATTGGCGAGGCTGCCGAAAAAGAAGGCAATTATAAACGCGCGACCAACGCTTATAAAAGTCTCGTCAAACGCCATCCCAAAGACAAGCTCGCCCCGGAAGCGCTTTATCGGGCCGCTCATTTACAGGAGCAAGCGCACAACTACTTTGTGGCAGCGGGGTATTTTTCACAGTTAGTAGAAAAATATCCCGGCAGTCCGCATTTCGAGGAAGCAATCGAGGCGCAGTTCCGAATTGGCGAAATTTATCTTAACGGGAAGAAGTTGAAGTTTCTTGGCATGCCGATCGCCTCGGCGTTGGATCGTGCTGTAACCGTCTTCGCCAACGTGGTTCGGACCGCACCCTACGGAAAATATACTGCCCGGGCCCAGTTTGATATTGGTCTTGCGCGCGAGAAACAAGGCGCCAACGATGCGGCTATTCAAGCATACCAGGCTGTCGTGGACAAGTTTCCCAATGAGCCTGTCGCCGTGAATGCCCAATACCAAATCGGCTACATTTGGTTTACAGCAGCACAATTAGGCACCAAGGATGCGGCCGCAGCAACGAACGCTAAGACTGCGTTCGAAGATTTTCTCTTCCATTATCCCAAAAGCGAGAAAGCAGCACAGGCTCGCGCGAATCTCGATATTCTCGAGCACAAGCAAACGGCCAACTCTTACAAGGTTGCCAAATTTTACGACAAGCAAAAATATTATCGCGCCGCGGTTATTTACTACAACGAGGTGATTCGCCAGCAGCCGGGTTCTCAGGAAAGCAATGAGGCGAAGAAGCGGATTGACCAACTGCGCGCAAAATTTGGAGATGCGGCTCTTCAGCCGGCGCTTCCTGTGGCACAGGCCAGCAAGAAGAAGAGTGACATGCACGGCGCGCGAACTGCCGAAAGCGGATCGGCGAAACCAGGTCCGGCAAACAACGAAGCGCCGTTGCCGGCGTCGGACAGCGACAGCTCGCTGCCGCCCCCTGCTTCGCTTGCGCCCGATACGACCACCGCGCCTGACCCGCTGCTAGCTCCGCCGGGCGCGGGCGCAACCTCCAATGCATTGCCGAGTTCCGACCCATCGGCTTCTCCCGGAGCGTCCGCCTCACCGGCGCCTTGAAAGCCTTATTCGCCACCCTATTCTGCTTTGCCCTGGGTGGTTGCCTTGGCTATCACATCGGTCCAGTTAAGCCGTATTATCTGCGCGATGTCCACACCCTCGCAGTACCGACTTTTAAAAATCGCACCCTCGTTCCTCGGATTGAAGTGTTGGTTACCGATACCGTGATCAAGCAGTTACAACAAGATGGGACGTACCAGATTACCAATGGGGACAAGGCGGACGCTACCCTTACAGGTGAAATATCCCGGATTACCCGGGCACCCGCTCGCTCAGTGCGAGGCAACGTTTTGGCTACGACCGAATTTAGCCTGTGGCTGGTGGTAAAGTACTCGCTGACCGGACGGGATGGCAAACAACTGGTAGCGCCGAATGACGCGATTGGAACAACCACCTTCTTTGTAAGTAGCGACGTGACTACTGACGAGCGGCAGGCATTACCCCTGGCGACTGAGGATCTCGCCGGCCGACTAGTTACCCAAATAAGCGAGGGTTGGTGATGAGTAATGAAAGGTGAAGAAAAGCTTTGGACCATCCTCAACGACAAACTCGATACTTTGCGCGCCACAAATCGGTTGCCTCAGGCGATCCGCGTTGCCGAAACAGCCCTTGAAATCGCTAAGCGCGCCTTCCGCGGTACCGACCTTCCGCTGGCGACCAGCTTTGAGAAGCTAGGGCAGCTTCTCGATCAAAAGGGAGATCGCGCGGCCGCCAAGGGGTATCTGCTCAAGGCGCATTCGATTCTAGAAAAACTAAACCCGCCAGACCAACTTGCCATCTACCGCTCGGCGAAGCGGCTTGCGTTTCTATGCGACACTCTCGGCCAGTCTGAAGAGGCCGTTAATTTCTATCAGAAAGCAATCGCTGCGGGCACCGAAATCGAAGACATTCATTATTCGGATCTCGGCACCATGTTAAACAATGTTGCCCTGATCTTGCGTAAGTCGGGGCGACAAAAGGCAGCTGAACCTTGCTATCTGCGCGCATTGCAGATTTACGAGAAACAACTCGGACCAGACCATCCCGATGTTGCCTCAGTACTAAATAACCTCGCCGTATTCTACACGAATGAACGCCGTTTCACTGAGGCAGAGAAAATACATCTTCGCGCTCTGGCCATTCGCGAAAATTTAGACCCACCTCCGCTTGCCGACATTGCGCAGTCAAAATGCAATCTGGCCGTCGTCTATCATTCACGCGGCGATTACGTCAAAGCGACGGAGCTTTATCAGGCTTCTCTCAAGATTTGGGACCAGGTGAAGGATAAACCTTTGAAGGACTACGAGATTGTTGTATCCAATTATGCCGATCTTTTGCGCTCGCTTGGTCAGGTACGCAAAGCGCACCAATTGGAGGTTCGTGCACGGAAGAAACGCTCGGCGTGACTTCCGAGCTTCTTTCCTCTGTATAGTCTCCGGTTTGACCTTGCAGGCGGCTGGCACGCGCGCATTGTAAGGGCCACCGGTTTGGCTCGCGTGGCGGAATTGGCAGACGCGTACGGCTCAGGACCGTATGGGGAAACCCGTGGAGGTTCGAGTCCTCTCGCGAGCAGTGCTTTGATTCCCCAAATCACCGGCCTTATTCGAAAGCAAAAACTATCGGTAAGCTGCCGATTTAGGTTGTATTGATCGACTACTTTCGTGCAGTTTTCCGTCGCGCGGCCCAGCGGGCCTTCATCAACTGCGAGAGCCTTCTTCGGCCAGCAGGTGTGAGTCCACCACCTTTCTTGGCTGAAGGTGCTGGCTTTGTCCCGCCGGACTTTCTTCTTGCTGCCCAACGGGCCTTCATTAGCTCGGATAGCTTTCTCCGACCAGCAGCCGTAAGTGCGCCTTTTTTCTTAGCGGGGGCTGGTTTCGTTCCGCCTTTTAGTCTAGCCCATCGGGCCCTGGCAGCCGCTGAAAGCTTGGCTCGGGTTGAAGGCGAAAAGTACCGCCCTGCTGCCTGTTTAGCGGTAGGGGTTGCCGCGGGTCTGGCAGGTGCGCCTCCCAGGATTGAGGAAAGACGTCTCTCCAGGTTATCAATTTGTCGGCGTAGTGAAACTGCTTCTTCTAAAGCTTTAACTGATATATCCATACCTGTGACATAGCCGGAGTTTGCGGCATTCGCAATCCTTTTTTATAACAAACTTTATGCCTAACGTTTCTTACGTGTGGCTTTCAAACATTAGTTACCCCATGTGGTAAACAAGAAATGAGTTATCGTAAATTGCGAGCTGACGTTTTATTGACCTCCAAATGACAAAATCCGGTACCGCAACAGAACCCATACGAGTTCGGCAAATGTTTGGCGCCATTGCCAGACGGTACGATCTGGCTAATCACACCCTTAGCTGCGGGACGGATTTTTATTGGCGGAAATGCGCGGCGAACATAGTCGCCAACTGGCGGCCAGGCAAGATTGTAGATCTTGCAACTGGCACAGGAGATCTGGCGCTCGCGTTACAGAAGAAACTGCCGGATGCGGAAGTCACAGGCGTGGACTTCCTTCCTGAAATGCTGGAGTTGGCGCAGAGCAAAGGTCTGCGCAAAACAGTGCTCGCAGATGCTATGAAATTGCCATTCCGGGACGGTTCGTTTGATTGCGTTACCATAGCCTTCGGCTTGCGTAACATGGAGAATTGGAGAGACGCGCTTGTTGAGATGTCGCGGGTACTTAAGCGAGATGGGCGCTTGTTAGTGCTTGAGTTCTCACTGCCGACGGCATCGATTGTGCGCACCATCTATCGTTTCTATTTGCACCGCTGCCTCCCGTTGCTGGGCTCCTTTTTGACCAGAAAAAAAAGTGCCTATGACTATCTTGGAGACTCAATCGAGGAATTTCCTAGCGGGCATGCGATGATCGATTTAATCGAAGCGAGCGGTTTTAAGCATGCGACGCTTCAGCCGTTGAGTTACGGCATCGTGACGATTTATACCGCACAGAGTTTCTGAGAGCGAACGCGGTTTGCAAGGTCACGGTGTAACGGTGGGCGTCGCACTTGGCGTTGGCAATGATTGCGCCACAAGAGGCAATCTCAAGCTATTTAAAACCGAATCCGTAATCACAAACGTTCCTTCGCGGCCGTCTACATGAGCGCACCACGTTCCGTCATTAGCCCGAGCGCCGATTATCAACCTATGCGATGCCTTGTTGTCAGGCGAAGTTGTGAATGCAAGAGTGAGTTGGGGCTTTTCCAAGCCGTCTTGAGGCTTCGTTGCTCCAAGCCAACGCACCGCATGCAAGCTCGACAACGTGTTGAGTAGCGATTGCACATTTGTTCCATCGATCTGACCCGTGCCGTTTAGCCAATGCCATTGGTTATTTTCGCCGCGTTCCAGCGACAGTTCTTTGTCCGTGGTTATGCTGACACGGTGAATTTGATCGGGTTTAAACTTAAAGATCGATAGCTCCTGCCATTGCAAAGGATCGGCTGGGATCTGGTCCACCAAGCCACGTCGGGCTGCCACGACAAATGGCTCATCTGTAAGGCGTGCGTAAACATTGTCCCCGTCTTCCTTTCCAAAGGCGAGTGTAGCAAAGGGTTGCTCACCAGCCTTGGTCTCCGCAGTGTTCTCCGAGGCGAACGAACTGAACGTTAATTGCAGACGCGGTTTGTCCAGGCCGTATTTTGGCAGATTCGAAGCGACATCTTCCACGAACTTTGTGACCCGCTCGTTTTGCAATGTGTCAATCAAGCGGCGGACCGCCCCTGAATCTGCGGCTGTATTGTTTTGGTTGGCGATGGTCCAATTTCCATCCTTGCGTGCAAGCACTGTCTTACCTTTACCTGGAACATCGATCGTGATGCGATCCAGAACGTTCGTGTCGATCCGAACCAAATGATAGTCACGCAAATCGGCTGGTTTAGTGTTCAGAGCCTCTTCAATCTTCTTGGGTAACGTGTAAACAGCCCCGCGGGGAGCAAACCGTACATAAACCTGCTCCTTTTCTTTCTCAGGCACGCCGCCGATTTGCAGCATTTGGCCCTTGTCCTCCTGGCCAAACACCTTGATAGAGTCGGCGATTTCAACCTTTTGGTCCTTTCTTCCTTGCTGACTAAATAACGTGATTGAGCCGCGCGGCTCTGCCAGCCCATAAGGTCGCAGATCGCCGTGATCGTCGGCCACAAATTGTTGAATGCGCGCCGTTGTGATTTGTGCAATCAGGTCGCCAACCTTCTCATCATCCGCGCGAGCGCGAAGTGGTTTGACGATGTCCCAGTGTTCATCTTTCTTCTCTAACTCCATTTCGCCAGCAGGCGTCTTTAACGCGATGCGACGCACCTGCGCAGTAGTCACATCAGTTAATTTTTTGTCGCGAAACTCCTCCGCTTTTTTGTCGATGTCCTTCTTAACCGATTGTCTGGCGAGAAATGTTTCCTTCGAGTTCTCAAAGCGGACATACATCCTGCCTTCCAATGCGGCGTCTTTTCCAAACAAGATTTCAGGTGGTCTGTCAGCGCCGATCAATTTAAGCTTAAGCTTTGGTCGGTTCAGACCGTATTCATTTAGTTTACTCTTATCGGCCTCAATATCTTTCGCCGGAATTGTTCCCTCCTTTTGCCAGGTCTCCAGGTCCGATAGCAAATTCTCAACTAAGGCACCGTCTGCTTGATCTTTGATTGGGGTTTCAAGCCGCCATTTGTTGTCGCGGCGTCGTATTTCTATTTTTTCATCGCCATTTTGAATGATGATGCCATCGACCTTGCTTCGATCGAAATTAACCACATTCTGCGCCTGCCGCCTGGCCTCTTCCGTGCTCGGCTGTTTCATCTCAAAGAACCGGAGGTACGCGAACACACCGAGCACAACGACAGCAAGGATTAAAGTAGTTCTCCAATTCATGATTCAATTGTTGTTATTTTGAGCGAAGCGAGAATCCCGAATCATTCTCCTTGGCGTCGCAGCCAAACAATAGCCATAGATGTTTCGCTTTGCTCAACATGACAGCAAAGGCTTAGACGCGCCGTTGCCACCAAACCACGGTACCGATCACGGCGGGGATCAACGGCATGAAAATCAGAATAATCCAACGCAGGCGAGCCAGCGCATCTTGATCAAGACTGAAAGTGAGAGGCTTTGAAACTTTTGGCGCGATACCGATTAGTTGTTCTCGACTGAGCAGCCAGTTCACGCTGCCGGAAATGAAATCGAGCCCTTGCTGATCTTGCGTAATCGCATTGTCTTGAACGAAGGTCGCGTTACTAACGACTACCAGGCGCGACGAGTTCACCTGCACCCGCTCATCCGCACTGCCGCCCTTTTCAACGGCTGCGCCTATTATTAGTGGTATATTGCTATCCCGATTCGCATCAGCCTGCAGTTTTGCTTGGTTGTCGGTGTTATAATCTGTCTCGGCAAAATAGCCTTTTTCAGCCTGGATTAAGGGCTCAAGGCGGGTGTTGGCCGCACGGACGCGGTCTGGCTCAAGGGTGAGCGAAGAAGTGCCGCCCAAAAAGAGCGCCCGTACGTCGGCTAATCGTTTTGTGATTGGGCTGTCGCCGAGGAATCGCGCTTGAACATCTCTTGTTAGAGCCAATTCCTGGATCCCGGTTCGCAGAAAAACCATCAGTCTATCGTCATTCACTTTAACGCCCAGCTCGTGGACAAACGCATCAAGCTTTGGCGTTTTCGCCGCCGGATCGAAAAGAAGCAAAATCCGCCCTTGTTTATCCCAGAACTTGCGTAGATCTTTCATTTCGCGATCTGAAAAATCGTATTGCGGCCCTATGATCATGACAGTTTTTACGTCCTCGGGAATCGCATCCAGATCGAGAAGGTTCAGCTCTTTGAACCGGATGTTTTCGTTTTCGATGAATGTTTTCAGGACGGTGATCGCACTCCCTTCAGCAAGTGGCGGTTCCTTGTGACCAAGGACGTATCCAAGAGTCTTCTTCTTTCCTTCCACAAGGTCGATCATTGCGCTGGTAATGGCTTGTTCGCCTTTGAATGCGGCTACGCGAGGGCTTTCGCCCAACGCCATCCCGCTTTGGTCGATATCAGCCATCTCGGATGCCTTGACCGTCTTATTGCGTCCTTCGTAATCGACTATTAAAAGAGGCTCGTCGGTAACGACTTTGTATTTGTCGAACAACTCCTTTGCTCGGGAAAGACTACGCTCCGGATCAATGTGCTCGATATCGACCTTTCCGTTACCGGCATATTGATATTCCGTCAGCAAATTCTGGACGTCCGTGCTAATCGGTGTGCTAGGCGGAAAGAAAACCGTGATACGCATCTTGCCCTTGAGTGTGTCAAGGAAACGTTTCGTTTTATCTGAGAGCGCATATTTTTGGTCGCGTGAAAAATCCCAACGCGCGTAATGTTTGAAGGCGATCGAGTTCACCATCGCAGCCAGAAACAAAACCAGCACGATTTGCGCGAGAACATTGAAACCGATTCGAACCCGGCGAATTTTTTTCCCCGAACGCGCTGGGCGCTGGTTTGTTTCGTTAGTCATCGGTTAGAGCCTCCATTTGCGGGATTGAAACGCCTGGTGCGTAAGCGTCAGCATCACGATGGTCATACTCACGTAGAGAACAATTGGGCGTGTATCGATCACACCGCGCGAGAACGTTCCCATGTGTTCGATCGCAGAGAAATAGCCTAGCAAATCGCGCGTTTCCGAACTCACATCGAGCAGAATGAACTGAACCAGGCCCAGGAAAAACAGTAGCGTAATTGCGCAAAAGGAAATGATTGCCGCGATGATCTGGTTTCGGGTCAAAACGGATGTGAGACAACCAATGGAGAGATAAAACATTCCGAGCAATAAGAGCATCAGATAGGACCCGGCGTATGCTCCGGCCGAATGCGCCGCCGGCTCATTCGTGACTTTGAAAAAGATGGCGAAGTAAAGCAGTGTCGGGATCCAGAGAATTACGTAGAAGACCAGCGCGCCAAAAAATTTTGCTAATACTACCTGCCAGTCGCGCACCGGGACGGTTGTCAGTGGTTCAATCGTGCCGAGCTTAAATTCCTCGGCAAACAGGCGCATCGTGATCAGCGGAAAAATCAGAACAAAGGCGAACCAGAAGAAGACCGAGTTAAAAAATGCCTCCTGCACAGTGTATTGCACCTGGCGCTGGTTCATGAAGGAGACCTGGAAATAGAAATCGATCCCGCTGACTATCAGGAAAAAGATGAGCACGATGTACGCGATCGGGGAATGGAAATAGCCGCGTACTTCGCGAGAAAGGAGGGCGTAGAATTTTCTCATGGATCAAACATTTAGCATTGAGCGCCGGACCGCTTCGCCAGACATCGTTACACTGCGTCAGAGTGCGTGATTTCCACGAACACATCCTCAAGCGTTGCACGACGCTGAGTCAGTTCGCGCACAGACCAGTGGCGCTGCGTGGCCAGGCGGAAAACCTCTTCGCGCACGTCGACGCCGGATTCCACCCGCAGCGAAAATCTCTTCCAATCGTCTTCCCCGTCGGTGATCACTTCCCGCACACCTGAAATCTTCTTTAACTCCTCCGCGCCGTCGTCTTTTCCCACCTTCGCTTCAAGAACAACACCGCCGGCCTGCCTTATTTTTCCGAGTAAATTTTCCGGAGTATCGCATGCCTCGATTCGCCCTTTGTGAATGATGATCACCCGGTTGCAGGTCATTTCTACCTCCGGCAGGATATGCGTCGAAAGCAAAATTGTGTGCTGCTCACCCAGGTTCTTGATCAGCTCCCGCACCTGTCGAATTTGGTTTGGGTCGAGGCCGATTGTCGGCTCATCCAGGATCAGCAAGTCCGGTTCAGCGAGCAGCGCGTCTGCAAGTCCGACCCGCTGTCGATATCCCTTGGAGAGGGCCCCGATCAGCTTGTTCTCAACGCTCTTGAGACCACAAAGCTCTTTTACGTCGCCAACACGCTCCGTGACCCGACGATGTTGGACTCCCTTTAGGGCTGCGCGGTAACGCAGGTACTCTGTTACACGCATGTCGCTGTACAGCGGCACGCTTTCCGGCATGTAGCCGAGATGCGCTCGTGCCTGGAGGGATTGTTCAAAAACATCGAATCCCGCGATAGTGGCACGGCCAGAGGTAGGCGGCATGAAGCTGGCCAAAATGCGCATTGTGGTGGTTTTGCCCGCACCGTTGGGTCCTAGAAATCCCATGATCTCGCCCCGGTTAACCTCGAAATTCAAATCCCGGATGGCAGGCTGACCAGCGTAACGTTTTGTCAGATTTTCGACCTTAATCATTGAGCAATATTTCCATAAGACAACAGAACCTGGATTGCGTTGCTAATTTTTTAACGCGCCGTCATGCTCAAAGTGGCGAGCTGTTGGTTTTGTCCTCGTGGGCGGATTGCACCAACCGTGAAGTCGAGTTTTGCGCCGCTCTGCACATCTCGAAGCACTTCCTCGACTTGTTTGACGGAGTTCGTTTCCGATTTTCCTGCGCGGTAAATCACTAGCCCGCGCTCGAGCCCGGCTTCATCCGCCGGACTATCTGGTTCGACTGCGGTAATCAAAACCCCGCGTCCGCGGAGGTAACCGAGTGCGTCGCTTAGTTCCTGATTCAAATCCTGTAGCTGCAGTCCAAACAACTTTTCCGCGTTCGACACGGACGTATCGAGCGCCGTCGCAGGCTGGTTCTTTGGTTTGGCTTGTTTCTGCGCAACTTTCTTAAACTGGTTCACGCTATCGCGCACCACGTCCGCCGGGATGGCGAAACCCATTCCCTGAGTGGGGACGCCTTGCGGCGTGAACGCCATTTTTGCGGAGCTGATGCCGACCAGCCGGCCCGAGAGATCGATCACTGGCCCGCCGCTGTTGCCTGGATTAATAGCCGCGTCCGTTTGCACAAGCCCCTTATACTCGGTCTGGTCCACAGTGATGTCGCGTTTAACCGCGCTAAGCACGCCCCGACTGATCGAGCTCCCATATCCAACTGCGTTACCTACTACGATCACAGTCTGGCCGAGTAGGTTTGGCGAAATATTATCAAGGCTGATAAAAGGAAATTCTGGCTTGGCTTCGATCTTGATGAATGCCAAATCGGTCTTGTCATCGCCAGCGATGTAGTGAGCGTTGTACGTTTTGCCGTCGTTTGTGGTCACGTGAATTTTCAAGTCTGCGGCGCGCTCGACCACGTGCTGGTTGGTAACGATGTAGCCTGCCGAGTCGATAATGAAACCGGAGCCGAGACTTTGCAGCGTCTGGCGAACTTCGCGCGGTCGAACGCGATTGTAACCAAAGAATTGCGCGTAAAAATCCTCTACCGGATCGCGTACTGTACGCCTTACCACTCGCTCAGTATTAATATTCACGACTGCCGGCAAGACTTTCGCCACTGCCAGGACGGCTGGCTCTGAAGCCGGATCGGCCTGGCCGAAGCAAGCTGCTACTTGGGCCAGGATCACCAGCGCAACAAATAGCTTTTGGCATGGATTCGCTTTCATCCTCAAATCACTCCCAACCGTTTATGATCTCTGTGGGAACCGTGCGCGCAAGTAACGAGGCTGCCTCTGTACTGTCAACTTGCCGCACCGCGTAATCGTCGGAGATTAAATTTGCTATGCGCACTTCAATTGGGGCTCGCGCAAACCTAGAGCTGATCGAAGAGAATTACCGTCGCTGGCAGCGGAATCCTGAGTCCGTTGACGCCGGATGGTCAGCCTTCTTTGAGGGATTCGAGCTTGGGAATTTGCCGCAGCGCGACGGCGCGGCCGCTGCGGAGGCGCGCGAGGCGGCGTTACAGACGCGCGTCGATGGTCTCGTTTACGCGTATTGCTCGCTTGGTCACACAATTGCACGGGTCGATCCTCTGGAAGAGACGCGCCCGCAAAATCCATTGCTGAGTCTGCGTGAGTTCGGCTTCAGCAACGCAGACCTCGATCTTCGTGTTTCGTCGAAATTCTTCCTCGACAACCGGCCGATGACGTTACGCGAGATGGTCTCCGGTCTGGAGAGAATCTACGCCGACTCCATCGGATCGGAATTCATGCACATCCAGGATCCGCGAGTGCGGGAATGGGTCCGAAAGCGATTGGAGACACGACCACACAAGCATTCGACTCCAGCGGCCGTGCAGGTGGCGCTGTTACGAGCGCTACTTGAGTCGGAATCCTTCGAGATATTCCTGCATACGCGTTACGTAGGTCAAAAGCGGTTTTCGCTTCAAGGCTCCGAATCGCTCATGGTGATCCTCGACACAATTCTGCACAAATGCCCGGAAGGCGGTGTCGAGGAAATTTGCATGGGTATGGCGCATCGCGGCCGACTCAATGTCCTGGCAAATTTTCTACGCAAATCGCTCAAGGTTATCTTTACGGAGTTTACCGAGAATTACATTCCCGAACTGGTCGCCGGCGATGGCGATGTTAAATACCACCTGGGCTACCATTCGGTACGCAAACTTGCCGCCGGTGCGGAGGTCGAGATTCGGCTCTCGTCGAACCCGAGCCATCTGGAAGCCGTCGATCCAGTAGTTGAGGGGCAAGCCCGCGCCAGACAACGGATTCGCGGTGATACCGGGCACAGGCGGAAAGTCCTGCCGTTGCTGGTGCACGGCGACGCCGCGTTTATCGCGCAGGGGATCGTGGCTGAGACGCTCAATTTGTCGCAATTACACGGGTATAGTACCGGCGGGACCATCCACATCGTCGTAAACAACCAGATCGGGTTCACCACACTTCCCAGGGATGCGCGGTCATCAACGTACTCCACTGACATCGCCAAGATGATCGAGGCACCGATTTTTCATGTGAACGGCGACGATCCGCTGGCGGTTAAGTTTGTTAGCGATATGGCGTTTGATTTTCGCCAGCGATTCGGCCGCGACGTGGTGATCGACATGTATTGCTATCGTCGTTACGGCCACAACGAAGGTGACGAACCCTCGTTTACGCAGCCCGATCTTTACGCAAAAATCGAGAAGCGGCCCTCGGTTACGCAGCTTTACAAGCGCGAACTACTCGAAGCGGGAACGCTCAGCGAGGACGATGCAGTCTCACTGGAAACGGAGTTCGGTTTGCGGCTCGAAATGACGCGTGATGAAGTCGACGCCATAGAGAAACGCAAGGCCAGCGAGAAAGCGAAGTTCAGAGAATCCACAGCGATATTTCAACCGGAATACTCGAGCGAGTCGGAGCCGACCGCGATCAGTGAGAAAACGCTTAAGATCATCGTCGATGGTCTGACGCGTGTTCCAGAGGGTTTCGAGATTCAGCCAAAAATCAAACGCATTGTTCTGGATCAACAACGGAAAGTCTTCGAGGAGGGCGGCCCCTATGAGTGGCATTATGCCGAGTCGTTGGCATTTGGATCACTGCTTCTTGAGGGAATCCCGATCCGATTGTCGGGCCAGGATAGCTCACGCGGCACGTTTAGTACGCGGCATTCGGTGCTGTACGATGCAAAGACCGGCAAACCTTACGTGCCCCTGATGCATCTCGCACAGAAGCAAGCCCGCATTTGCATTTACAACAGCCCGCTCTCAGAAGCTGCGGTTCTCGGGTTCGATTATGGTTACTCGCTTGATTATCCAAAAATGCTTTGTCTGTGGGAGGCGCAGTTCGGTGATTTCTCCAATGGCGCGCAGACGATCATCGATCAATTTATAGTTTCTGCGGAATCGAAATGGCAGCGGCCGAGTGGGATTGTATTGCTGCTTCCTCATGGCTATGAGGGCCAGGGCCCGGAACACTCCAGTGCCCGACTGGAGCGCTTTCTGCAAGCCTGTGCCGAGGACAACATACAGGTCTGCAATCTGACCACCGCCGCGCAGTATTTTCATGTGTTACGGCGTCAGATGAAGCGCGACTTCATCAAACCGCTCATCATCATGACGCCAAAAAGTCTGTTGCGAGCGAAGTTTGCTTCCTCGCCTGTGGAAGAATTCATCCATGGCCGATTCGAAGATATCCTCGGCTCGCCCGAAGCCGGCTCCTCCGCCAAGGTTAACCGGATCATTCTTTGCTCCGGCAAAGTTTATTATGACCTGCTTAAATACCGAACCGAACGCAAAATCGACGATGCAGCGATCATACGCGTCGAGCAGCTATATCCGTTAGCCGAAAAAAAGCTCCGCGAAATGCTCAAGCCATTTTCAAAGAATGCGAAGTACGTCTGGTGCCAGGAAGAGCCAGAAAACATGGGCGCCTGGACTTTCATCGAGCCGCGGTTGCGGACAATTTTCTGCACCGAAATCGCGTACGCAGGTCGCGAAGCCAGCGCCAGCCCAGCCGTCGGTGCGCTGGCCCGGCACAAACGCGAACAGGCCCGCTTGGTGGCCGATGCGTTTTCAGTGTGAGAGCACACTCTCATATGGCCCGTTAGTCCCGAGGTGACCTATGATACAGACGGGCCGTATGTGTTGACGAAACGCTGCTAGCTCGCGACGCTCCTTTCACGCATGGCTATAGAAGTTAAAATACCCTCCGTAGGTGAATCGATCACCAGCGGTGTTGTCTCCGCTTGGCACAAGAAATCCGGCGAGTTTGTGAACGAAGGCGAGGCCCTCTTCACACTTGAGACCGACAAGGTTTCCACCGAGATCGTCGCAGAAAAAGCAGGCGTACTGGAAACGAAGGTTCCGGAGGGGCAGGAGGTGAAGATTGGTGAGGTAGTCGCCGTAATTGACGATTCAAAACGGCCGGCGGCGGAGCAAAAAGAAGAGAAGCCCAAAAAGAAAGAACCGGAAGAAAAGAAAAAAGAAAGCGGGCCGGAGAAAAAAGCCGCAGCAGAAAAAGCTCCTGTAGCCACGAGTGCCGATGGCGGCAGACCCCAGCCAACGGCAGCGGCTACGGCTACAACAACGCTTTCGCCAGCAGTCCGCCGAATTGTCGAAGAAGAAAAGCTTGATCCGGACAAAATTCGCGGCACTGGCGAAGGAGGCCGCCTAACAAAAGGAGACGTCCTGGCTGCAGCCCAACAGCGCGGCAAAGCGGACTTGTCCGCCGTAACCTCGGCGAAGACGGAAGAAAAAATTGAAGTTCGGGAAGCTGAACCATCCAGTGACGGGCGGTTCACGCGCAAAAAGATGTCGCCGCTGCGCCGCAAGATCGCGCAGCAACTTGTGATGGCGCAGCATACAGCGGCGATCCTGACGACTTTCAACGAATGCGACATGAGCGCTCTTCAGGAATTGCGCCGGAAAAAACAAGATGAGTTTACGAAAAAGAACGGCGTCAAACTCGGTTTGATGTCGTTCTTTGTTAAGGCGTGCGTAGAGGCCCTTAAATCCGTCCCGGTGGTCAATGGCCACATCGAGGATGAGGATTTCATTCAAAACAATTACTATGATATTGGCGTGGCGGTCGGCACGGAGCGCGGACTGGTGGTTCCGGTCGTGCGCGATGCGGACAAGAAAAGCTTTGCAGGTCTGGAACGCAACATCGCCGATTACGCCAGCAGGGCGCGCGACGGAAAACTGAAGATCGAAGATTTGCAGGGCGGTACCTTCACCATCACAAATGGCGGCGTGTATGGATCGCTGTTTGCCACACCGATTCTAAATCCGCCACAAAGCGGCATTCTTGGCATGCACAAGATCATGGCGCGCCCGGTTGCGGTGGATGGCAAAGTGGAAATTCGCCCCATGATGTATCTCGCCCTCAGTTACGATCACCGCGCAATCGATGGAAAAGAAGCCGTCACTTTTCTCATCGAGGTCAAGGACTGCATCGAAGATCCGAAAAAACTGCCCCTGGATTTTTAGAATAAAAGCGGTGCGACGGTGCTCCGCCGCTTTTGTCTGGACGATTGCTCCGCTTCAGGCGGCATGAGAAACTGACATATGGAAAAATTTGATGTCGTTATCATTGGCTCTGGACCCGGCGGTTACGTCGCTGCGATCCGCTCCGGCCAACTCGGTTTGAAGACTGCGCTTGTCGAAAAAGACAAGGACCTCGGTGGTACTTGCCTCAACGTGGGCTGCATCCCGAGTAAAGCGCTCCTGACTTCGAGCGACCATTATATGTTCGTCAAAAAGGAAGCCGCCAAGCACGGGATCGTCATCGACGGCGCGCATGTGGACTTAGCGAAGATGCAGCAGCGCAAAGACAAAGTTGTAAAGACTTTCAACGGCGGTGTGCGCTCGCTCATGAAAACTAACAAGGTTACGGTCTTGGAAGGTGTCGGCACAATTATCGCCCCGGGAAAAGTTTCCGTTAAATCGGCCCAAGGCGACGCGCAGGAGATCGAGACCAAGAACATCGTAATCGCCACCGGCAGCGCGCCGGCGGAACTGCCATTCGCGAAATTCGACGGTAAAACAATCGTGAGCAGCACTGAATCGCTTACGTTCAGCGAAGCTCCAAAGAAGCTCGTCGTGGTCGGCGCGGGCGCGATAGGACTGGAGCTGGGCTCCGTTTGGAACCGGCTCGGTTCCGAAGTGACGATATTGGAATTTCTTCCGCGCATCGCAATCGGTTTTGATCTTGAGCTTTCGAATCTGCTTCAACGTTTACTTACCGCTCAAGGAATGACTTTCCACCTGGAAGCAAAGGTCAGCGCTGTGAAAGTCGATAATGGTCGCGCGATCGTAATTGCGACTAAAGACAAGGAAGAACTAAAATTCGAAGCCGACAAGGTGCTGGTGTCCGTCGGACGTCGCCCGTTCTCTGACGGCTTGGGTGCAGAAAAAGTCGGAGTGGAGCTTGACGACAAGAAGCGCATTAAAGTGGACGAACATTTCCGTACTAACGTCGAAGGGATTTACGCAATTGGCGATGTAATCGCCGGGCCGATGTTGGCGCACAAAGCCGAGGACGAAGGGATGGCTTGCATCGAAATCATCGCGGGCAAGGCCGGCCATGTGAACTACGGCGCCATCGCCAGCATCATCTACACCAATCCCGAACTTGCCGGCGTTGGTCTTACTGAGGATCAAGCAAAGGAAAAAGGTATCGATGTGCGCATTGGCAAATTTCCATTCCGTGCCAACAGTCGCGCCCTTACTGGCGACGATGTGGAGGGGATGGTGAAGTTTGTTGCAGAAGCCAAAACCGATCGCATTCTAGGCGCGCACATTTTGCACCATGTCGCTTCAGAGTTAATCGCCGAAGCCGTTTCAGTGATTGAATTCGGTGGCAGCTCCGAAGACATCGGCCGTACCACTCATTCTCATCCCACCCTAAGCGAAGCCGTCAGAGAAGCCGCGCTAAATGTAGAGAAACGCGCGCTCCACATTATGAACCGGTAATCGTTGGCCGGTCGCCACTTGCAACGCTGATAGGTCGCTCGAAGTTATCTCGACATTGCGGCTTCGCGTCGCCGAATTACAAGCAGCGCCACCAGCGCGGAGACTGCGCAAATAATCGCCCCGAACGCGAGCGCGAACGATGTGCCAACCCAGTGCGCAGTGGCGCCGGCTTCGAGACTACCCAGTGGAATCATGGCGCCGAAAACAAGCGACCACACGCCCATGACGCGGCCGCGCATTTCATCCGGCACAATCGTTTGTAGCACCGTGTTCGACGTGGAGAAAAACAGGAGCATTCCGAATCCGGCAACAAGGAGAAATGCGAGGCAACTGTAAAAATTTCGGCTCAACGAAAGGGCGAATAGCGCAATCGAAAATATCCAGACGCCACCGAGTGCCAGTCGTCGCGCTGTAAACAGATGTCCATAGGTCGCAACGACCAGGGCACCGATGAACGCGCCGGTCCCACTCGCGGACATCAGGATGCCGTAACCGTTCGCACCGCGACCAAGCACGTCGCGCGCGAAAGCTGGCATCAGCACTCCGTACGACCACCCGAACACCCCCACTGCGAGGAAAAGCAGCAGGATCGTCCGTACTCGCTGATGTCTCAGTGAATATACGATGCCGTTCCATGCGTGTTCAGTGGCAGAGACGACGTGCGCCAGCGGTTGAAACGGGGGTAGGCGCATCATCAGCAGACCGGCAATCACCGCAACAAACGTCAGGCCGTTCAGGAAGAAACACATTGCAACGCCAACCCACCCAATCAGTAAACCAGCGACCGATGGACCAACGACACGCGCGCCATTCACGATCGAGCTGTTGAGTGAGATCGCGTTCAGCAGATCTTCACGGCTTGTCATTTCGACCGTGAACGACTGGCGTGCCGGCATATCAAAGCCCATGGCGACGCCGTTCAATGCAGCGATAACGATAATGAACGACGGCGTGGCGAACCCAGCCCAAACACCAGCCGCAAGTAAGAACGCGCAGACCATCTGGGCCGTCTGGGTCGCGAGAAGGATCGAGCGCTTCGGGTGACGATCGGCGAGCGAGCCGCCCCAGATCGACGACAACATCATCGGGGCGGATCCCATGGCGGCGACCACGCCGAGCAACAGCTTTGAATTCGTAATTTGATAAACGAACCAACTCATCGCGGTTTGCTGCATCCATGTGCCAACGAGCGAGACGAGTTGCCCCCAAAAAAACAGCCGATAATTGCGATGCCGCAGCGCGCGGAATGTGTGCCGCCAGGTGACCTTACCAATAGGGACGCGACGTGGCCGCCCGCTGACGTCTTCTGGTACGCGCGCAGTTTCCGTGGTTCTTGTTGACATCACAAAAGAGACCACGGCTCTTCAGGTTTCGCACGCAGCAAGGAATGCCGATCTCCAGTCTGCCTCGGGGCCGATCTGAGGATCGCTCTTCTTGGATAGACACTGAGGATTGTCTGCCTCACTGGCTCGGCTAAGTATGAGGAGTGGAAAGCACCGCTGCTATTCTGTTACGGAAACGAAAGTTCAGCGACACAAGCCTGATCATTTCATGGTGCACGGAGTCGTTCGGTTGCATCCAGGCAATCGCCAGGGGCGCGCGCCGGCCAAAAAGTCCGTTTGCCGGAAAGCTGGATTTGTTTTTTGAAGCTGAAATCTCCATCGTGCGAAGCAGAAAGTCGGACTTGCATACGCTCACCGAAGTTGTGCTGAAAAATCCGTTTGCAGGGATTCGCAGCAATTATCTGCGTACGCAGACTGCGGCCTATTTTGTCGAGCTAATGGAGATTTGCACGGAACGAGACCATAGGGAGCCGGAATTGTTCGCGCTGCTGCATCGAGCTTTCGGTTACCTCGATGCAAACGATCCGACGGCGCGAGCGGTTTTTCATTTCGAGACGGAGCTCGCCCGGATTGCCGGCGTGCACGACGAGAAAAAATTGAAAGCCGACCCGGCATTTGCGCTTGGAAATTTATTCGGCCGACTGCCGCTTTCCCGTACGCCTCTGTTGAAAACGCTGGCGACCGAGGCGAAAAGCCGGGACAGTTCCAAATGAAGCAAGGCAATCTTATTGCTGCACTCTTAATCACTGGCCTGAGTCCTGCCGTAATGGCGAACGAAACATATAAGTTCGATCACTCGGGCTCGACGATCGGTTTCAGTGTCCACCAATTTCTGGGCACCACGCAGGGAAAGTTCACGAAGTTCAATGGCAAGATCGACGTCGACCGCAAGGATCCGCAGAATTCCTCGGTGACGGCGCAGATCGACGTGCGCAGCATCGACACGCGGATCAAAAAGCGAGACGATCATCTGCGCAGCGCGGAATTTTTTAACGTCGAAAAATTTCCTCAGATTGCATTCAAAAGCCGGAGCGTAAAACAGACGGGCCCGCAAAGCGGCGACATTCTCGGCGATCTCACCATTCACGGCGTGACCAAGTCGGTTACGCTTCATGTCAAACTGCTTACACCGCTCAACGAAACAAGCCGGACGCGCTGGGCGGTAACAGTCGATCCAATCACGCGGCGTGATTTTAATCTGATGTTTGCCCCCGCGACCGAATCAGTGTCCGGAATCAGCCAGACAGTCGCGATCAATATCGAGATCGAGGCGAAACGCGCGGAGTGAGAGGCGCATGACGTCAAGCATGGTCATCCTGAACGAGCCGCAGCGAAGTCGAAGGATCCCGTGGAAATGCCCTCGGTTTTACCGCGAAATTCCTCGACTTCGCGCGGAATGACGGAATGATGGAAATCGTTCCCCTTGGAGATTCCGCTCTGGTCGTTCGTTTGCGCGAGCGATTCGACGATGCGCCTGAGCAGACGTTGGATACAGTCCTTCGCGCATTTCAGCAGCTTCAAAACGCTGTGATTCCTGGGGTCACTGAGCTCGCGCCGGCTTACACAAGCGTCACAGCTTTCTTCGATCCGATTACAGTCGCCAAAGGCGCTGAAACATCGGACAAGATGTTCGATTGCCTGGTGGCGCGCATTCGAGCCGCTGTAGTCGCGGGCGCTGACCGCGGCAAGCACCGGACAGGTACACAACGCCGTGTGCGTTTGGTCGAAATTCCGGTCTGCTACGATCGGGAGTTTGCGCTCGATATCAATGATGTTGCGCGACGCGCGAATATCTCTCCAAGCGAAGTCATCCGTCTTCACAGCACTGCTGAGTATCGGGTAGCCTGCATCGGATTTGTTCCCGGATTCCCATTTCTGGCTGGTCTCCCGAAGGAACTGGCGACACCGCGACGGGACGTACCGCGAAAACAAATTCCACCCGGTTCCGTCGGGATCGGTGGTGCACAGACGGGAATTTATCCACTGCGTTCGCCCGGCGGCTGGAATCTCATCGGTCGCACACCAAGGCGTTTGTTCGATCCTCAGAAAAATCCACCGGCACTTTTGCGAGCGGGCCAGCGTGTGCGTTTCCGCAAAATCTCGCGCGATGAATTTGAGTCCTTCAAGTGTTGAACAGTACTCATGAGCGTATTTGTTGAGCGCGCAGGATTTCTCTCCAGCGTGCAGGATCTTGGTCGCACTGGCTTTCGTGAGTTTGGCGCTTCGGCAGGCGGCGCGCTCGATTCGTTCGGGTTGCGCGTGGCGAATCTTCTGGTGGGCAACGATGAAGGCGCGGCGGGACTCGAGGTTACTCTAGGTGGTTTGCAATTGCGCTTTGAGGATGAACGTGTCGTCGCGTGGTGCGGTGGTGACTTCGATGTGCGCATTGGATCGAGGGTACTGCCGGCTGGCCACGCGGGTGTAGTTAGTGCAGGTGAAAAATTGGAGATCGGTGCGCCCAAGACCGGTTGTCGATCCTGGTTGTCAATTTCCGGCGGGATTGATGTTGAGCCCATTCTCAATAGTCGCTCGACCGACTTGCGAGCCGGTTTCGGGGGATTTGAGGGTCGTTCATTACGCGACGGGGATGTTCTTCCGCTGGGTATCTGGCCGGGCTCGTCGGCCCCCGCTACGGGTATTTCCTCGTGGACCGCGCCACATGATTGGGTAAGTCCGGCAAAGCCCAAACCAATTTTGCGTTTTATTCGCGGCGTCGATTGGAATCGCTTCAACGCTTCAACTTTTCAACGCTTAACGAGTGAAGCATTCGCTGTTTCACCCGATTCCGATCGCATGGGCGTGCGTCTTGAAGGTCCGGAACTAAAGCGTGTCGATGAGAGTGATCTGGTCTCCGAAGCAGTGGCTCCCGGTACAATCCAGGTTCCGCCAAGCGGAAAGCCGATTTTACTTTTGGGAGATTGCCAAACCATCGGTGGCTACCCGAAAATCGCGCACGTGATCACTGTTGATCTCGGTGTTGCAGCACAACTTCGCGCCGGCGATCACGTCCGTTTTTCCGAGGTCTCGCTAGCTGACGCACACCGGCTTTTGCTTGAGCGCGAACGTGAATTCGATCGCTTCCGCGTCGGTATTAACCTCCAACGCTCATGAGACTGTCAATCGATCTGAACGCCGATCTCGGCGAAGGAGCAGGCCACGATGACGAACTGTTCGAGCTCATTAGCTCGGCGAATGTCGCGACTGGTTTTCACGCCGGCGACTCCGATTCGATGCACGCTGCGGTTTCTGCGGCGAAAAAGCACGGAGTCGCTGTCGGAGGGCATCCAAGTTTCTTCGACCGCGAAAATTTCGGACGCAAGGAATTAAAAGTAAGTAATCAGGAAGTATTCGACGCCGTGGTTTATCAGCTTGGAGTTTTTCAAGCGATTGCCTCCGCCGTGGGCGTGCAACCGAGCCATGTCAAACCGCACGGTGCTCTCTATAACATGGCGGTGCGCGACGACAAACTGGCCGATGCGATTGCCCGAGCCATTGAATCGGTCGATCCGAAGTTAATTCTCTTTGCGCCTGATAACAGCGAACTCGCCCGCGCCGGCGAAGCGCATGGGCTGCAAGTCGCGCGCGAAATTTTCGCCGATCGTAATTACCTGAATGACGGCTGGCTGGTCCCACGTACGCGGCCGGATGCGTTGCTTCATTATCCAAAAGAAGCTGCCGAGCGGGTGATGCGGATGTTACGCGAAGGCAAAGTGCGGTCGGTGGAAGGCCGCGACGTCGAGGTGCGCGGCGAAACAATTTGCGTGCATGGCGATACGCCAGGAGCGGTTGAGTTCGCACGTGAATTGCGCTTACAACTCGAGCGCGAAGGCGTGAGAATCAGCGCGCCGCAGAGTTTGTTGTGAGCGATAGAATCGACAATCGCGAGCAGTCCGGTCTCGTTCGTACACTCGGACCGATCGACGCCACCATGATCGTGATTGGCTCCATGATTGGCTCGGGGATCTTCATCACTTCGGCCGAATCGTCGCGGCTGAGTGGTGCGCCGGGTTGGCTGCTTCTCGCCTGGGCAGTTGCCGGTTTGTTAACGATCACCGGCGCATTGTGCTGCTCGGAGCTCGCAACAATGATGCCGCGTGCGGGCGGCGTTTATGTCTTTTTGCGCGAAGCATACGGTCATTCAACCGGATTCTTGTATGGCTGGACTTTGTTTCTGGTAATTCAAACAGGAACCATCGCCGCGGTAGCGATCGCGTTTGCAAAATTTCTAGGCGTCTTTGTCGTGGCAGTTTCGCCGGAGAATTATTTGGTTCCTCCGGTTTCGTTAGGCCACTACGCGATCAGCTTATCAACAGAACAACTCGTCGCGATCGGTTTAATCGCGTTGCTGACGTGGAGCAACACGCGCGGGCTTGAAGTCGGAAAAATTATCCAAAACACATTCACGTTCGCGAAAACAGCGGCGCTCGTCGCTGTGGTGGTGATCGGTTTGTCGTTAGGCTGGAAAGCCAATTCTGCTGCGTTGGGATCGGCATGGTGGGACTCTTGGGCAAACGGTTGGAGTCCGCAGACTGTCCAGCCCGGCTTTACATTTGTCGGCGGGATCGCCCTCGTGTTGCTATTTGGAAAATCGATGGTCGGTCCGCTTTTCGCGCAAACGGCCTGGACAAATGTCACGTTCATTGGCAGTGAAATACGCGATCCCGGAAAAAATCTTGTTCGCGCGCTTGTCGTGGGCTGCGGCATCGTTGTCGTCCTCTACCTGCTGGCCAATCTTGCTTACGTCGCGGTGTTGCCGTTCTCGGAAATCGAGCATGCGGCACACAATCGCGTGGCCGTGGCCATGATGAACAACATTTTTGGTCGTCCCGGCGCAATGTGCATGGCAGCAGCAATCATGATTTCTACCTTCGGCTGCAACAACGGCCTGATACTTTCCGGAGCTCGCGTTTACTATGCGATGGCGCGCGACCGTCTGTTCTTCAAAAGAGTTGGAACCACCAATCGCTTTCGTGTTCCGGCCGCTGCGTTGGTAATTCAGGGGATCTGGACCGCGCTCCTGACTCTGCCACGCACGGTGACACGCGATTCCTCAACACATCAGGTTGTTTATGGAAATGTTTACAACCAGTTGCTCGAATACATCGTCTCGGCGGATTTACTTTTTTATATACTAATGGTTGTCGCCGTAATGATTTTGCGACGAACAAAGCCCGATGCTGGTCGCCCATATCGCACTTGGGGTTATCCGTTCGTACCCATTATCTCGGTCCTGCTTGCTGGATTACTGATTGTCGATCTTGGATTTCTCGCGCCCGCAACCTCAGGAATCGGAATCCTCATCGTGTTGACTGGAGTGCCGGCGTACTTCTTCTGGCGGAAGTTCGGTGCGATCGAAATGAATCCATCTCGCGCTTGAGACGCGAAACGTATTTGTATGCCTGCAAAATCAAGGAAACAACAAATGGCCGCTGGCGCAGCACTCGCGGCGAAGCGCGGAAAGAGTTCAAAGGCGTCGCTCAAAGGCGCTTCGCGAGGAATGTACAAATCGATGAGTAAAGCGGAGCTACGCAGAATGGCCAAGACCAAGCGCAAAGGGAAGCCGACAAGGAAGAAGCGCCGTTAAGGAATCGAGGAAGGCTTCGAGCGTTGGTCGTTGCTTATAATCTGCATGACCTGTTTCAAAGGCTCAGCGCTCACCCGGCTTGTGCCAGTAAAGGGATGATCGAGAACGTATATCAAAGACAGAATCATTGTGATTGTCACCGTAAGCGACCCTGCAATCAAATATTGCGCCCTGATGTTTTTCATTCCGAAGAAATAGGTGTACGAAATACTGATTACGCTGCCAACAAGCAGGACCAACCAGACAACCGGTGGCACCGTGTCATTTCCCGCAAATATTCTGAGTCGACGGTACTCAGCCAGGTTGTTTAACCGCTTTAATGCTTCGGCGTACATCTCTCGGTTGGGAACCGACTTCTCATTAATCTGATAGAACACTGTAATAAGCTTTAGCATTGCCTCGTTGGAATGGAGGCTTATCTCACCCTGCGTCATTCTTTTCAGTTCATCATTGTAAACCGAGGTGACATAATCCAGTAGCGTTTGCCGTATCGTTTCACCTTCGGGGTCGGGAAATACTTGTGTAATGTGAAAAATGTCGGCGACCTCATTGGCTTCCAGTTGCAAGTTCTTTGTGGCGTCGTCGTATCCACTCCACGTAACGAAAACCACAAACGCGAGCAGCACCCCGTAAAACAGTCCGAAGGCATTGAAGATGATTGCTGCTACCTCGTGGTTCTCCTTTAGTACTTCCGCGGAATACCTTTTTCGCACCAGGTAAAGGCCTGCCAGGGCAAACGAGGTCGTAATCGCCGAAACGATAAAAAACGAAATCGGCGCCGGTAAGTTAAGTAAGAATTGCACAGCCCCGGGTAACTTCTCGCCAGAAACTTAATAAATTGTCGAGAGAAAAGAATCGATTTTACAGGTGGAGCGTTTCAAACTGTTCGCCCATTATGAAAACAATTTCCCTTTTCGGCCTCGCCTTGCTTTTGGGTTGCGGCGGCGTTTTCGCCCAGAAGACGTTTCCGGGTGGAATCGTTTACGGCCCCAAGGCCGCGTTCAAGATCGATGCGCCGGCAGGGTGGGTTCTCGATAACAGCGCCGGAACCGAGCAGGGACTGCCATGCGTTCTCTATCCAAAAGGATCTACTTGGGCAGATGCGAACGCGATCATGTACGCCAAGATCGCAGGCACAGATTACGAGGACGTTGGAAAGTTTGTTGCCATGGCAATCCAGCAGATGGAAAAAGCGCACGGCAAGCCAAAAGAGAAAGTCGACTCCGGAAAAACAGGTGACGGGCAGCCGTATTTCATCAACGAATATCCGGCCACCAAGTCATATTCCCAATGGGAGCGCGTTGCCTACATCCAATTGCCCAAGGCAGTTGCTTACATCGTATTCTCGGCACGAGACGAAGCGAGCTATCGAAAAAATTTTCCAGCGCTTAACGAAGTGCTTAAATCGTTTGCCTACATGAAAGTTGATGGCGATCACAAATAACATTGATCGTCAACGCGCGCTTAGCGCGCGGAAGATGCGCAGTTCGCCATAGTCGTACTTGCCGTCGAGTAACGCTCTCACGTCCGCAAGTTTTCCGTCGGGAACTTTTCGAAACGCGGACGCGATTTCCTCGCGTTGCGCGGCGGTGAAGAAACGGTCGGACTCGAGGGATTCGCCGGATATAATCGCGGCTTCAAGATGATCGTAAACGGTGCTCCTCACGAATCCGCGTGCACCGGAAATATCGTCCACTGATTCGCCACCGCGAAAACGCCGAAGCGTTTCTCTCTGGCTTTCATTCAAGCGTAAATGACCCGGTGGGCGCCGAGCAGCGATGCCGGCAGAAAATGTCCGGCGCGGATTTGTGGCAAGATAAGTTTTGATTTCGCCCAGGAAAACGTCGGCAAAATCCTTCAGTTTTTGCTCGCCCACGCCGGGAATTCGGCGAAACTCGGTCGCGGTCGCTGGATAATGTTTCGCCATTTCACGGAGCGAAACATCGGAGAAGATCACGTAGGCTGGCACGTTGCGTTCGTCCGCCAGGTTGCGCCGCAGACCGCGCAAGCGCTCGAACAACACTTCGTCGCATTCAATCGCGCCCGCGCGAGCCTTTTGATCCCGCGCGACAACTTCAATCTGCTTAGTGAGCGTGATCGGCGTACGATGGCGCAAGGCGTCGCGACCAACCGGCGTGAGACTTAAGGTCGCGAACTTTCCCGGGGCGGATTCGATGAGCCCCAGACGCAACAACTCGCGCCCGATCGCCTGCCAGGCTTCACGTTTCAATTCGCGGCCAATCCCGTAAGTGGAGAGCTCATTGTGGTTTCGTTGCCTGATCGCCTCCGTGTCCGCGCCGCGCAAAACATCTGCGATATGATTTACCCCAAATCCAAATCCGCTTTTCGCGTGGATGCGATGGACACAGGAGAGAAATTTCTGGGCAGGAATCGTTCCATCGAATGTCTCGCGCGGAGTCAGGCAATTGTCGCAGCCGTCGCACGGCTGTTTGGTGTATTGCTCGCCGAAGTATTGCAATAGCGTCGCGCGCCGACATTCGCGTGTCTCGGCATAGTGCACCATTTGGCGCAGCTGCTCGCGTGCGATTCGTGCTTCGCTTTCGCTTTTTTCCTCGATGAAATGGAGGTGCTTGGCCACATCGCTCGCGCTGAAGAGCAATACGCATTCGCTGGGCAACCCGTCCCGACCTGCGCGCCCGGTCTCCTGATAATAGCTTTCCAGATTTTTCGGGAGATCGTAATGTACCACCAAGCGAACGTTGGGCTTGTTGATGCCCATCCCAAACGCAATGGTCGCAGTGATCACACGAACGTCGTCGCGCAGGAACGCTTCCTGATTCTTTGTGCGCTCGGAATTCGTTAGGCCGGCATGGTACGGTTTCGCGATGACGCCGTCTTCGCTGAGATTCCGCGCCAGCGATTCCGCGCTCTTCCGGCTAGCGCAGTAAACGATGCCGCTATCGTTAGGCCTGCTGCGAATGAACTCGAGTAACTGTTCGTAGGGCGCCGCTTTTGCAACAACGCGGTAAGTTAGATTTGGTCGGTTAAAGCTGGCGACATAACAGCCCGGCTCCCGCAGCTTCAGCTGCTTCACGATATCCGTGCGCACGCGTTCGGTAGCCGTTGCAGTGAGGGCCATCATCGGCACGTCCGGAAAATGCGTTCGCAATTTCTTGAGCTCGCGATATTCCGGCCGGAAATCGTGGCCCCATTCGCTGATGCAATGAGCTTCGTCTATGGCGAACTGCGCGATGTTCCAGTTCAGCGCGCTCTCCAAAAACGTATCGAGCATCAGTCGTTCCGGCGCGACGTAAAGCATCCGGTACTCACTCCGATGCAGCCCGCGCCAGCGGGCTTTGGCGTCGTGCCTATCCAGCGTTGAATTCAAGTAGGTCGCGGCGATCCCGCTGGTTTGCAGCGCATCCACCTGATCTTTCATGAGCGAAATGAGCGGCGAAACCACAATCGTAAGGCCCTGCCGTATCAAAGCCGGCAATTGAAAACAAAGGGACTTGCCGCCACCTGTTGGCATCAGCACGAACAGATCACGCCCGGCTAGGGAATCGCTGATGATCTCGCGCTGCAGCGGCCGGAATTGGTCGTAGCCGAAGTGTTTTTTGAGCGTGCCGGCCAAGTCCATTTTGGTGTTTTATAGGAAAATTTGCACGTTTCGCACACACAATTCACGCGGTACGGAACATAGACTTTTGGTCTGTGCGCCTTGCGGAGTTGCAGTCCCGTGAACCATTGTCGGGCAGTTACAGTCGAAATATTTCCGCTAGCCTACGGCCAGAGGCATATGTTTCGCCGCTTATTTCTGCCGCTTCAGGCGAAAACCGTCAGCATGCGCCCCGGAGCCACTCGCATACTCAACCAATCCCACGCCTTTTTTCCAAACGATCTTCTTTAAATGACCTGAGGGATGGCCTGAATCGTAAATACACAGATCGACTTTCAGGTTGATCGTTGTTTTCCATAAGCCGTCTTCGTGATTGAATTTGCCAGTCGTAATCCCGTAGATGTGGCCGGCGTCGAATTCAGGCGGTTTATCCATCCACTGAGATCTTCTTCACAGCGGCCTCATTGTCTCCTTCATTCAACAGAACGATGCGGTCATCTGTGACGATGAAATAATCAGGCCGAATTTCACGCTTCTGCGGCGGGTGCGATTCGAGATCGGTAAATTCGATTTTGAAAATTCCGCCCCACGGCATCTTGGCGAGGCGCGTTGTGACCACTCGGGCGGTGAGTGGGATTTCGTCCTGCTGAATCTCGTCGCCCCACTCGGTCCCTTGAAATTTGGCAGAGACCGCCTTGTCGGACGGCGCATCGAGAAATGGGTTTGCTGCCTGAGTAAAGCTGGACAACAAGGCCGATATCATAACGGTCGCGATTCGGCGCAAGTTCATATGGCAATCCTAACGATCCAGCGATTGACAATGCACGCCGGAATTTCCTACTCTGGCCGCCTGAAAACGCTCCGGTTACCGGGTCTGCTGGCAACCTCACTTCTTGTTCTGTCATCGTTGCCGGGGCAGGACGCGAAATTTGCAGCCGAGAACTTAAAATACAGCCGCGATTTTTATTCAAAGGTTCATTTCGTCGCGATCGCGAACTTGTCCTTGGGCTCGGCAGGCACCGCGGAATTTAAGTATGATCGTTACCCGAATGGCGGACCGGAACGAATTCAGTGCGATGATGGGGAGTTCGCGCGGAAGGATGGAAAGGCGTGGCTAAAATCAAATGATTGGGGCGAAACCGGCAAACCCGTTGACGCACAAACTTCGAAGCGACTGAACAACTGGATCAGTCTGATTGATGCACGATTGAATGGCGAGCCGGCTTCGAATGATCCGAGCGAAGGCGCGACGGTGATGAAATTCATGGGGAAAGAAGATGAGGGCGAGCGGGAAGAATTCGTTTTCGAAGAATCAAAGGAAAAACCCAAAACGAAGTCCTATCCGCACGTCAGCTTCGGACGATTCAAGAACGCGAAGGACCAGCAGGTCTTGCTTTCGCATTTTTCCGGTCCCATGCGGCTAGGCGGACACGACGCGCTGGTAAAGATAAATTTCAGCCACCTGGTCGCGGTCCAAATCCAGGATGTCACAGAGAAATCGCCGTCGCCAGCGACCGAAGAGTCTGATGAAAACCTCGTTAACAGCGGGATCGAAAGAGCGAAGAACGGTGACTTGGATGGTGCGATGGCCGATTTCGATCGTGCGATTAAGCGTAATCCAAAAGATGATGCCCCTTATTATAACCGCGCCCAAGCTAAGCGGCTGAAGAACGACACGCACGGTGCCATTGCCGACTACACCCGAGCCATCGAACTAGGCTCTCAAAACCCCGCCGCTTACAACAATCGCGGCAACGCCAGAGCGGAGAATAACGATCGGGATGGCGCAATTGCTGATTATACCCGCGCAATCGAACTGAAACCCGATTACGCACGTGCCTACTATAATCGAGCAGTCGCGAAGAAGGAAAAGGGGGATGCAACCGGGGCTGCCGCAGACTTCAAACGCGCGCAAGAACTGGATCCGCAGCTCGTAAACGAAGGATCTTCTGGCGATGCGAATAGCGATCGCTCCGGCGCGAATGGCGGACCCGCGCCAACGACCGTCAGTCTCTTGGAGGGCAAGCTGAAGCTCGATCTCCCGCCGGATTTTTCTCGGGACGCTGATGATCCGAAGGATCCAAGGACGCTGGCCAGATTCTCAGGCGCGGAGGGCGCATGGGGAGCGGTATTGCGGGGCACGCATGGGCTCACGCCCGACAAGCTGGAGGGCTATCTCAAGATGCGCGTAGCAGAGTACTCT
>Ga0081540_1000369_pt1 | contig 45088 bp, 37 predicted proteins | sample TabmetS2T1R1_FD_71024 | JGI IMG/M metagenome (GOLD analysis project Ga0081540, IMG submission 71024) | Tabebuia heterophylla rhizosphere microbial communities from the University of Puerto Rico - S2T1R1 | ecosystem: Host-associated > Plants > Roots > Rhizosphere ...
TCCCCCACAAACACCCGGAGCGCCCCAACCGGCCCCCCAACCCCCCCGGGGGGGGAGGGGGCCCCCGCGAACATCGTCACCGGCTCCACCCCCCCCGCCGATCTCGCTCCCGGGAGCGGGACCCTCACCAGCCAGAAGCGACGGGACATGCCGGGGCTGGGCGGCAACTGCCCCGACGGGCAAGAGATCACCAACTCGATCTGTGCATACCTCCAGTACAACGCAGGTGGGGTGAGCGGCTGTGACGGGACCCTGACCTCGTCGACCAGCCTCACGCTGCGCTACGACGCGAAGCCTCCCGTCGTGCCGGGGATGACGCTGCTCCCGCAGGACGCGAAGATCATCGTGCAGCTGGATGCCCGGGGGGAGACCCTCGACCACTTCGAGATCCAGTACGCCGAGTCTCCCGAGGGCGACGCCGGCCCGGACTGGAGGCAGGCCGCGAACCTCGAGGCCACCAAGACCAGCCAGCCGATCACCGGGCTGGTCAACGGCGTGACCTACCTCGTGCGCTCCCAGTCGGTCGACGTCGTCGACAATGTTTCCGGCTACGACACTCCGCAGACCGCCACCCCGCAGGCGTCGAACGGCTTCTGGGGCGAGTACAAGGACGTCGGCGGGCACGAGCTGGGCGGCTGCAACGTGGCCGATGCAGCGGTTCCCTCGGTGCTCGGGGCGCTCGGGGTGCTGGTCGCCCTCATCCGGAGGCGCCGATGAGGGCAGTGGCTCTCGTGGTGCTCCTGGCCGCCTCGACGGCGTCTGCGCAGACGGTGGTGCAGATCAAGCCGCCGCCTCCTCCGGAGCCGCCGATCGGCTTCATGTTCGAGCTCAAGATGGGGACGTTGATCCCGCGGGTCGGCGACGAGCCGGGGCTCTCGTCCAACCCCTACGAGACCATCTTCGGCAACAAGAGCATGCTGTACGGCGGCGGGGAGATCGACTTCATCGCCTGGCACGGGTACGGCGCGGTCAGCGTGGGCTTCGCGGCCGGCTACGCGGAGAAGTACGCCCCGGCGATCCTGGTCACGAACGACGCGAACAACGGACAGCCCTCGACCGAGAAGACCGCGCTGATCATCTTCCCGCTCCGCGTACCCGTCGGGTACCGGTTCGACGTGCTGTGGACGCGCTACCGCATCCCCTTCGTGCCCTACGTGAAGGCCGCACTGCTGATGACGCCGTGGCGGGTGACCAAGGGTGGACAGACCGAGGTGGTGAACGGGCAGTCCGGCGCGGGTCTCAAGTGGGGCTACGGCTTCACTGGCGGGGTCGCGTTCATCCTGAACATCCTCTCGGAGCAGATGGCGAAGGACATGGTGACGGACACGGGCATCCGCCGGACGTACATCTTCGCGGAGTACAACTACGACAAGCTCGACGACTTCGGGAAGGTCGGGCTGAACCTCTCGGCCCGCTACTTCACCTTCGGGCTGGGCTTCGAGTTCTAAGGTGGCGCTCACGGTCCTCTACTTCGCCGCGGCTCGCGAACGTGCCGGCACGGCGCAGGAGACCGTGGAATGGGGCGGCGGCCAGGTGCGGCAGCTGCTGGAGACGCTGGCCTCGCGTCACCCGGACCTCCGGCCGCTGCTCCCGCATCTCCGGGTGGCGGTGAACCAGGAGTTCACCTCGCTCGATGCGCCGGTTCCGGACCGGGCCGAGGTGGCGCTGGTTCCGCCGGTGGCGGGCGGCTCGGACTGCTTCCGGCTGTCGGACGCGCCGCTCGTGCTCGAGGAGGTGGTGCGGGCGGTGGGAGGTCCGGAACGCGGCGGCCTGGTCACCTTCACCGGCACCGTGCGCTCGGAGACGCGCGGCCGCCGGGTGCGCGCGCTGAGCTACGAGGCCTACCCAGGGATGGCCGAGCGGGCGATGACCGCCATCGGTCGGGAGATCGAGTCCCGGTGGCCCGGCTCGCAGGCAGCCATCGTCCACCGGGTGGGGACGCTGGTTCCCGGCGACGCGGCGGTGGTCATCGCCGTCTCCGCGCCGCACCGGGCTGCGGCCTTCGAGGGTTGCCGCCACGCCATCGAGCGGCTCAAGGCCGACGTGCCGATCTGGAAGAAGGAGCGGTTCGAGGACGGCGAGGAGTGGGTCGGGCTCGGGCCCTGACGCGCTCAGCGCTTTCCGGCGTCGGCCGGAGACGAGGGAGGCTTGGCGGCCGGCGCCCCGGCGGGCGGTGACCCCGCTGCTGCTGCGCCTGCGGGGGCGGCACCGGCAGGTGCTGCTCCGGTCGGCGCCGCGGTGGGACCGGCGGCGCTCGCCTTCGCCGCGAGCGCCTTGCATGCGTCACTCAGCTGGTCGCGGTGCTGCTCGAGGCACTTGGCGAGCATTCCTTTCGCCTGGGGGACGGACGCGCAGAACTTCGCGATGTCGTCCTTGCACTCGCCACCGCCGGTCGTGCGGATCTCGTTCATGCGCGCACGGCAGCTGACGGACAGCTCGCCCTCGTGCTCCCACAGGCAACGGTAGAGCCGGCCGCCTCCGGGCTGGACCGACTCGCAGAACGCCTGGACGTCCTCCTTGCAGGGTGAGTCCGTCTTGACCGCGATGACCGGCGGCATGCCCGCGGCGGCGGGAGCGGCCGGGGGCGTCGCCTGCGGGGCGGGTGCCGCGGCCGGAGCTGCCGGCTTGGGGGTCGGCGCCGCTCCGGCGGGTGCGGCGGCGGGAGGCGCTCCGGCGGGCACTGCGCCTGGAGGTGGTGGCGGCGGTGTCTGGGCGATGGCCAGCGCGCCTGCGAGTCCGGCTCCGAGGAACAGCGCACGTCGCACGTTCATGGGTCCCCTCTTTGCCCGCGGTGGGGCCGGACCTTACACGGTCGGGGAGCCGGCGGGGGCGGTTGACCATCGGACCAAGGTCCCATGGAGCCTCGACGGGGACCGGGAAGGAATCGCGGGTTCGCGATGCGTCCTCCTGGCCTGAAGGATCGAAGCGTGCTGAGCCCCTACGACCGGGCCTCGGAGGTGCTCTTCGGGCTGATCATGGCCCTGACGCTCACCGGGGCGCTCAACGTGGCCAGCGCGACGGAGCAGGAGACGCGAGCGCTCTTCGTCAGCACGCTGGCCTGCAACGTCGCCTGGGGCTTCGTCGATGCGGTGATGTACGTCATGAACGCGGTGCTCGGCCGGGGACGGGCGTTGCTCCTCGACCGCGCGCTCCGCGAGGGCAGCGATCCCGCGCGGCTCCGCGCGCTGCTCGCGGAGGTCCTCCCGGAGCAGGTCGCCGAGGGCCTGAGCGCGACGGGCCTCGACGCCGCACGGAGAACCGTCATGGTGCATCCCGACCTCCACGCGCCAGCGCGGGTCCAGTGGGAGGATGTGCTCGGGGCAGTCGGCGTGTTCGTCCTCGTCGTGGGCACCACCGTGCCGGTGGCCCTGCCGTTCCTGTTGATCTCGGATCTCACGCTCGCGAAGGTGGTCTCACGCTCGCTCGCCCTTGCGCTGCTCTTCGCCGGGGGATACCGGCTCGGGCGCTACTCGGGGGTTGGCCCCGTGTGGATGGGCCTGACGATGCTGGGCATCGGCGCGGTGCTGGTGGCCGTCGTGACTGCGCTCGGCGGATGAGGCTGCCCGGAGCCATGCGGGTCGTGGTCTCCACGGCGCTGCTCGCGTCGACGCCCGCATGGTCGCAGCCCGAGGAGCATCCACGCGAGGAGGCGAGGCCGTGGACCTTCGGCGCGTCGCTCTCCTGGTACTTCATCCACGACGACCAGAACTTCGGGGTGGTGACCGCGCTGGCCGACCACGGTCCGCTCCATCTCGAGGTCCGGTACAACTACGAGGCGATGCGAACGGGCTCCGCGTTCATCGGCTGGAACTTCGAGTTCGGGGAGACGGTGACCTTCGGGGTGACGCCCATCCTGGGCTGCATGTTCGGCGAGAAGGGCGGGCCCATCCTGGGGCTGGAGCTCGCCATCGCCTGGGGCCCGCTCTCCTTCAGCTCGCAGGGCGAGTGGGTGACCGACGTGCAGAAGGACACCGGCGGGTTCGTCTACGTCTGGTCCGAGCTCGACGTTCGCCCCTGGGAGTGGATCCGCGCAGGCATGGTGGTGCAGCGGACGCGCGTGTTCCACACGGCGCGGGAGGTGGTGCTGGGTCCACTGCTCGGGGTGAGCGTCTGGAAGCTCGACCTGACGGCGTACTGGTTCCAGCCCGGGGGCATCGACGAGTTCTTCGTGGCAGCGATCGGGGTCAGCTTCTGACGCTGCGGCGGGGCTAGGCGGTGCGAGCGGCGGCGCCGGTGGCCGGCGAGGCTTCCGGGACCGCAGCGGTCTGCGGCAGGAAGTGGTCTCGCACCACGTAGCGCCGGGCGATGAGCGCGAAGCAGAAGGCCGCGAAGAGGGTCAGACCCGCCCAGAAGAGGAACTCGGTGGTGCCGTGCACGAGGCCGAGCTTCTTCACCAGCACCACGACAAAGTTCCCGGCGAAGGTGGTGAGCAGCCACAGGCTCATGATGCTCCCCTTCATCCGCAGCGGGGCCTGGGTGTACGCGAACTCGAGGCCGGTGATGGAAACGAGGATCTCCGACACGGTGAGCACCACATAGGGGCCGACCTGCCAGAGCACGGAGGGGCGGGCTCCGCTCTCCAGCGCCTGCTGGATGAACGCCACGCCGACGAAGGAGGTCGCGGTCAGCACCAGCCCGACGCCGATGCGGCGGAGCGGCGTGAAGCGAATGCCCCGACGCTCGAGCCAGGGGTAGAAGCCGTAGGTCACCAGCGGGACGAGGAGCATCACCAGCAGCGGGTTGACCGCCTGGAGCTGGCTGGGGGCGAGGGTCAACGAGCCGACCTGGAGGTCGAGGTTCCGGGCCTGGAGCACCCAGAGCGAGGCCTTCTGGTCGAAGCAGGCCCAGAAGAGCGGGATGGGGGCGAAGATGCTCGCCACGCCGAGGACTGCGCGGGCTCCCTCGACCGCCTCGGGCGGGTGCTGTGCGCGCGCGCGCTCCCAGAATCCGCCGGGCGCCTTGCCGAAGAGGCCGGAGAGCAGAACGAAGACGAAGGCGTGCCGGTCGGGCTCCTTCGGAGGGACACGAACGTACAGCCTGCGGCCGGCCCAGAAGATCAGCGTGGCGACGGCCATCAGCACGCCGGGGATGCCGAACGCGACGCGGGGGCCGAAGTGCTCGAGCACCTTGGGGATGGTGGCCGAGGCGAAGAAGCTTCCGAGGTTCACCGACCAGTAGAACCAGCCGAAGACCTTCGGCACGAGCGAGCGGTTGGCAGTGGTGAACTGGTCGCCGACGAAGGCCGAGACGCAGGGCTTGATACCGCCCGAGCCGAGGGCGATGAGGAAGAGGCCGGTGTAGAAGCCGCGCTCGCTGCTCTCGAAGAAGGCGAGGCAGGCGTGCCCGGCCACGTAGAGCAGGCTGAGCCAGAGGACGGTGCGGTACTTGCCCCACCACCAGTCCGCGATCACGCCGCCGAGCAGGGGGAAGAGGTAGACCCCCATCACGAAGGTGTGGAAGACGGCCTGGGCCTGGTCGGCGCGGTTCCCGGTGTGACGGGTCAGGAGGTAGTCGACGAGGAACACCGTGAGGATGTTCCGCATCCCGTAGAAGCTGAAGCGCTCCGCGGCCTCGTTGCCGATGATGTAGCGGATCTGCGGCGGGAAGCGGGGTGCGGCGTCGGTCACGCGGGGTCCTCCGTCGGGGCGCGGCGGCGACGGTGGCATGCCACGGGGGCGGGGCGGGGCACAAACGCCCGGGTTGCTCAGCGTCCCAGGGTGACCGACAGGACCTGCCGGACCTCCCCGTACGCGAGCCAGGCGACGGCGGCGACTCCGGCGATGAGGCTGAGGGTCTGGAGGAGGGTCTGCACCCGGCCGTCGACCGGGCGTCCCCGGGCGGCTTCCCAGAAGGTGAGGAGCATGCGCCCTCCGTCGAGCGCGGGGAGCGGGAGGAGGAAGAACAGGGCCAGGGCGAGGGAGAGCGCGGCGAGAGTCCGGACGAGGGAGTCGATGCTGGTCTCGGCAGTCTCGGCCGCGCCCCAGACCAGAGCGCCGACGGTGTGGTTGCGAGCGGAACCGCCCCAGGGCTGCGCGAGCAGTGCGCCGGCTTCACGGAAGATGCGCTCGAGGACCACCCCGGTGTGGAGCACGGCCCGCGACAGCGCCTTCGCCGGAGGGAGCCGCTCGAAGGCGTAGAGCTGGCGGAGGCCGATGCGAGGGCGGCCCTCCGCGTCGAGCTCGGGGGTGACGACGAGGGTGACGGTCGCCTCCCCCCGGCCCACGGTGACGCTCGGGGAGCCGTCGGGGGCGCGGGTGAGGGCCTCGACGAGGTCGGCCCACCCCTGCACCGCGTCGCCGTCGACCGAGAGGATGCGGTCTCCTGGGCGGAAGCCGGCCTGGGCGGCCAGCGAGCCCGGCTCCACGCCGCCGACGGTCATGCCGACCGGGTGGTGAGTCCCCGCGGTGAAGAGGCCGGCGAGGAGCAGCACCGACAGCGCCCAGCTCCCGAGCGGGCCGGCGGCGAAGACCGCCAGCCGGCGCCCGACCGAGAGAGCGGCGAAGGGGACCCCGGAGACCCGCGTCGCGTCGTGCGGATTCTCGCCCTCGAGGCGGAGCCAGCCTCCGAAGGGGATGGCGCCCAGGGCCCAGTGCTGGCCGAGCGCCCGGAAGCTGAAGAGCGGCGGGCCGATCCCGAAGGAGAAGACGACGGCCCGGGTGCCGAAGATGCGGGCCGCGAGGAGGTGCGCCAGCTCATGGGCAGTCAGGAGCACGCCCAGGGCGAGCAGCGCGAGGAGGGCTCGCATGGGATCTGCCCGCCAGCGTACCAGCGGGGGCGGTGGCTCGACACCTTCGATTGAAGGGGGCGCACGGCGTCTCTAGACTCTGCGGTCCGCTCGGATGAACGCACGCATGGCACTCGCGGTCCTCACTTCCTCTCTGCTGGCCTGTGGTGGGCGGACGCACGAGCAGGAGGAAGGGTGCTATGCCCTGACCCCGGTGCGCCCGACAGGAATCATCCGGGACGAATGCCAGCTGCTCGCCGACGCGGCGGCGAACCTCGGGGCGCGGGTGGTGCTGTCGGGGAACCTGGTGGAGGTGGACTTCCGCTTCTCGACGCCGACCCTGGGCGAGCTGCTGACCGTGTCCATGGCCGGCAGTTTCGCGTACGCCGAGGAGGCGTTCAGCGCGGATGGAACGGCGGCCAACACCCTGCTGCCCATCGGGGGGCAGTCCTGTCAGCTGCAGCTGGTGGACGTGCACCTCGATGCCACCACGGAGAGCCCGACCAGCTTCTCGGGCTTGATCCGGATCACCACCTCCACGCCGCGACCGGAAACCTGCATCTGTCAGGCCTGGTTCGAGTACCAGGCTGGTCTGAGCACCAACGAAAGCCTCTGTCCCTGAACGAAGAGGAGCGTCGCCATGGCCGACTCAACCTCCCCGGAGATCACCTCGGTCCTCACCGAGGGTCGCGTCTTTCCTCCGCCGCCGGACTTCGCGCGGCGGGCGCACATCAAGTCGATGGAGCAGTACCGCGAGCTGGCGGCGCAGGCCGAGCGTGACCCCGAGGGGTACTGGGGCGCGCGGGCGAAGGAGGAGATCTTCTGGAAGACGCCGTTCCAGAAGGTGCTCGAGTGGAAGCCTCCGTTCGCGAAGTGGTTCCTGGGTGGGACCACCAACCTCTCCTACAACTGCCTCGACCGGCACCTGGCGTCGCACGGCGACAAGACGGCGCTGATCTTCGAGGGTGAGCCCGGGGATCAACGGCGCCTGAGCTACCGGGAGATGCACGCCGAGGTCTGCAAGCTCGCGAACGGGCTGAAGGCGCTGGGCATCAAGAAGGGGGACCGCGTCGGCATCTACCTGCCGATGATTCCCGAGGCAGCCATCTCGATGCTGGCGTGCGCACGCATCGGGGCGGTGCACTCGGTGGTGTTCGGCGGGTTCTCGGCCGAGGCGCTGCGCGAGCGGATGAACGATGCCGGGGCGAAGGTGGTCATCACCTCCGACGGTGGATGGCGGAAGGGCGCGGCGGTGCCGTTGAAGGCCAACGTGGACCAGGCGCTGCCCGAGATGACCACGGTGGAGAAGGTCATCGTCGCCCAGCGCACGGGGAAGACGCCGCCGGCGAAGGGACCGAAGGACGTCCTCTGGAACGAGCTGGTGGCCTCGCAGTCGACGACCTGCGAGCCCGAGTGGGTGGACAGCGAGCACCCGCTGTTCATCCTCTACACCTCGGGGTCGACCGGGAAGCCGAAGGGCGTGCTCCACACGACGGGCGGGTACTCGGTCAACGTCTCGCTCACCACGCGGTGGGTGTTCGACCTCAAGGAGTCCGACACCTACTGGTGCACTGCGGACGTGGGCTGGGTGACCGGACACAGCTACGTCGTGTACGGGCCGATGATGAACCGGGCGACGGCCTTCATGTACGAGGGTGCGCCGACGACGCCGGGGCCGGATCGGTTCTGGGAGATGATCGCTCGGAACAAGATCACGATCCTCTACACCGCGCCGACGGCCATCCGGGCGTTCATGCGACTCGGGGAGGAGCATCCGAAGAAGCACGACATGTCGAGCCTGCGGCTGCTCGGGACGGTGGGCGAGCCGATCAACCCCGAGGCGTGGATCTGGTACCGGGAGGTGATCGGCGGTGGGCGCTGCCCGATCGTCGATACCTGGTGGCAGACGGAGACGGGTGGGATCATGGTGACGCCCCTTCCCGGTGCGACGCCGACCAAGCCGGGGAGCGCGACCTTGCCGCTGCCGGGGATCAAGGCCGAGGTGCTGGACAAGGACGGCAAGCCGGTGCCGCGGGGGTCGGGCGGGAAGCTGTTCATCACGCGCCCCTGGCCGTCGATGCTGCGGACGGTGTACGGCGATCCCGAGCGCTACGAGAAGACGTACTTCAGCGAGATTCCCGGCATCTACTTCACGGGCGACGGCGCGCGGGTGGACCAGGACGGCTACCTGTGGGTGATGGGGCGGGTGGACGACGTGGTGAACGTGGCCGGACACCGACTGGGGACCGCAGAGGTGGAGAGCGCGCTGGTGTCGGAGGGGCGCGTCGCGGAGGCTGCGGTGGTGGGGCGTCCGGACGAGCTGAAGGGGACGGCGCTGGTGGCGTTCGTGACGCTGAAGAAGGGCGTCGAGGCCACGGCGGCGATCAAGCAGGCGCTGTCGGCGCACGTGGCGAAGGAGATCGGGGCCATCGCGCGCCCGGACGAGATCCGTTTCGCGGAAGGTCTGCCGAAGACCCGTTCGGGAAAGATCATGCGCCGTCTGCTCCGGGACGTGGCCGCGGGGCGTCAGACGACGGGCGACACGACGACGCTGGAGGACCTGAACGTCCTGGCGGCGCTCCGCAACAACGAGGAGTAGCCGGCCGTCCGCCCTCGAAGAGCTCTGAAGGTGTCTGGCACCTTCGGGGGTCCATCACGTGGTTTCCCCTGTCATCCCGGTGACTTGGGGGACGCTCGAAGGCCCCTTGCCCGATTGAAGGCGTCTGGCACCTTCAATCGCCTCCGGCGCCCGGCCCAGGCCAGCTCGTCGGCTGCGCGAATCGAAGGCGCGAATCGAAGGGGAATCGAAGGTGTCTGGCACCTTCAATTCGCCCGCCTTCAATTCGAGGAGCCCCCGGCGATCGGCCTCGGGGCTACTCCTCGGCCGCGCAGTCCTTGAGCACCCGGAAGGCGTCGAGGAAGCGGTCCACGTCCGGTGCCGGGCCTCGCCACATCGACATGAGCGTGTAGACGCATTGGCCGGCAGCGACGACCTGGATCCGGATCTCCAGGCCCTGCGCATGGAAGGAGCAGCTCTGTGCGGTCCGCCCGTCGCGCCGCGTGCCTCGGGCGTCGGCGGCGATCTCGTACGAGCGCGCGCGCGCAAATTCGGCGCAGAAGCCGTCGAGCACACCGGCCGGGTCCAGTCGTCTACCCCGGGCCGGCCGGCGGCGCTGCACGAGGAACGCCTGGTCCTCGTTCCCGTGGGATTCGATGGAGAGGAGCCGCTGGTTGCCCTCGATCCGCTCCGCCTCGACCCGCAGTGGGGCTGGCAACTCGGTGCTGAAGGTCCCGTCGGGTGCCTCGAAGCGCGGCCAGCTCGGCTTGCAGCCAAAGACGGCGAGGCCCAGCCCCAGCCCCAGCACGAGGTACCCGCGCTCAGCCATGACGACCGAGATGCACGACCGCCGCCTCGAGGAGCGCGGCAATGCCTCGTTTCGAGGTGTGGACCAGCTTGCGGCGGAGCGCGGGTGCCGCACCGGTGTAGAGCGTGCTCACCCGGTGGTCGAGCTCCGATCCACCCCAGAGCAGCACGAGGTCCGCCCAGTCGAGATCGAGCCGGGCCTGGTTCAAGGTGCGTCGCTCCGTGCCGTCGACGAGGCGGAGCTCGAGTCGGTCCGAGAGCGCGTCGCGCAGCTCCTCGCGAACCGACGGCGAGCCGCCCACGATGGCCACCCTCCGGATTCCCGCGCGCTGACAGGCCGAGACCAGCGCTTCCTCGGCGCGGCGGTTGTCGGACCCGCCGCACGAAGCGCATGCGCTCCGGTGCGCGGTGAGCACCGGCTTGCGTCCCGACCGTGCCGCCGCGGCGACGCAGGCCGGGGTCGAGCAATGCCTGTACAGCTGCGCATCGAGGAGGCTTCGCGCGCGGTCCTCCTTGGCCGCGCTCATCCGGGTCTTTCCCGCGCGGGTCAACCCACCCGACTCGAGCGTTTCTCGGGCGAGCACGCGCGCAACGGGTAGATCGAACCCCTCCGCCGACAGCCAGGCGTCGATGTCGACGTCGTGACTCACGGACCGGCCGGTTCCGGAGGAACCGGCGGCGGCTCGAAGAGCATCTCCTGGATGGGATCGAGGCCGAGGGCCTGTCGCACAGGCGCGAAGCTCCGGCGATGAATGGGGCAGGCGCCCAGCGAACGCAGGGCGGTCTCGTGCTGCGGGGTGGGGTATCCCTTGTGTGCGGCGAAGCCGTAGCCGGGGTACTGGACGTCGAGCTCGGCCATGTGCGTGTCGCGAGTGGTCTTGGCGATGATCGAGGCGGCCGCGATCGTCAGCGACAGCGCGTCCCCGTGGATGATTCCCCGCTGCGGAACGGGGCACTCTGGAATTCGGCGGGCATCGACCAGGACGAAGGTCGGCGTCGTGGGCAGCCCGAGGAGCGCGCGCCGCAGCGCCAGGAGACCGGCGTGGTAGATGTTGAGGCGGTCGATCTCCTCGACCGCGGCCACGCCCACCGCCCAGGCGACGGCGTCGCGCTTCAGCTCCAGCGCCATCCGTCCCCGGGTCTCGGGGTCCAGAGCCTTGCTGTCGTCGATGCCGCGGAGCCGGTAGTTCTTCGGAAGGATCACCGCCGCCGCGACGACCGGCCCGGCGAGCGGGGCCATCCCCGCCTCGTCCACGCCGGCGACGTGGAGGTGCCCGGCGTCCCAGAGCTCGACCTCGAAGCGGAGCAAGTTGCGCAGCCGCTGGCCTTCCGACCGATTCTTCTCTCGACGGGAGCGGATGGCCCGTGCGAGCTCGCGCGCTGCCCGCCGGTCGTCCCGCTCCAGCGCGTCGAGCAACCCATCAGGCACCGGGCGACCGCGGATGAGGAAGCGTTCGCGGAGCACGCCGATGGATTGGAAGAGAAGCCGCTCGAGGTCGGACATCGTGGCGGGGACAAACGCTACACGCGTGGACCGACAGCCTGGAAGTGTCTCCGGGTCCTGGTGCGACGCGGGGCAGTCAGCACTCGGCGCTCCGCGAGCGCAGATTGCCTCGGGTTTCACTCCCGCGCGAGCCGTTCCCCGGAGGCGCCGTCGAGTGGCGCGCCGGCCCATCGCTCGAATGCGGCGCGCTGGGCATCGCTCGGTGATTCGACGGGCGCGAGCCACGCAGCATCCTCGGGTCGGCGCTCGAGTGTCAGCGGAACCTCGACCAGCAGGTCCCGGCGGAAGACCGAGACCCGCAGCACCTCGCCCGGGCTGCGGTCATCCGATCGCGAGACCAGCGCGGCGGCGTCGCCCTTCACCCCGTCCACGGCGATGACCTCGTCGTCGGGGTAGAGCCCGGCGGCCTGGGCGGGCGAGCCCTCGAGCACGCTCGCGATGCTGTTGCCCCGGGCGACGATGCCGGTCCAGCCGCGCGCACGGCTGTCGCCTTCCTTCAGCCGTGGTGGTGTGCCGCCCTTGTCGCCCACTGACTCGCGGATCCGCGTGCGCAGCCTGAGTCCCACGTGCTCGAGCACCGAGGTGTCGAGCTCGTCGGTGCTCCTGAGCGTCCGGTCGAAGAAGCTCTTCAGATCCGAGCCGGCGACCTCGGACGCGGCCGCCTCGACGCCGTCCTCGGGAACCCCCCTGCCGTCGCCGTACCGAGTCCAGAGCAGGCGCATCACGTCGTCGAGGCTCTTCGTGTCGCGGGTGCGGCGGCGAATCTCGAGGTCCAGGCACAGCGCGACCAGCTCGCCCTTCAGGTAGTAGGACACCGCGCTGTTCGGGGTGTGCTCGTCCTGCCGGTAGTACTTGACCCAGGCGGTGAGCGAGGCCTCCTCCAGTGTCTGTACCCGGCGACCGGGCGTGGAGGAGAGCGCGGAGAACGCCTCGCCCAGGCGCACCAGGTACCGCGACGCGCTCATGCGGCCGGCTCGGCGCACGAGGAGATTGTCGTAGTACGAGGTGATTCCCTCGAAGGCCCAGAGGAGCCGGGTGTAGTTCTCCGCGGCGTAGTCGAAGGGGACGAAGGCGCGCGGCTTGAGCCGCTTGACGTTCCAGAGGTGGAAGTACTCGTGCGAGGCGAGGGTGAGGAAGTCCTCCCAGCCCTTGGCGGTGGAGATCTGCGCCCGCGGGTAGATGAGCGCGGTGGAGGCCGCGTGCTCGAGCCCGCCTCGACCCTTGTCCACCAGGTAGAGCAGGAAGAGGTAGCGGGGCATGGGCAGCCCGCCCCACAGCGCCGCCTCCGCGTCGCAGACGGCTGCGAGATCGGCAGCGAGCTTGCTCGCATCCACGGTGCCGCCCCACACCACGACCTCGTGCGGGACACCTCCGGCCTCGAAGCGGATCGGACGGTGAGGGCCGACTTCCACCGGGCTGTCGACCAGGACGTCGTAGCTCGGGGCCTGCCAGCCGCCGTCGGTCCGCTCGAGCGCGGTGAACACGCTCCAGCCGGGCGGCGCGTCGACGCTGAGGTGGTGCGGGCGGTCGCGGAGCGCCTCGGAGTAGAGGAACAGCGTCGCGCCGTTGAAGAAGCCGTGCGTCCCGTCGAGGTGGCTGGTCCGGACGGTGAGCTCGTTGGCGTAGACGCAGTAGCGCACTCGCACCGGCCGGCCACGGGGCCGCAGTCGCCAGGTGCGCTTGTCGAGTCGCTCGACGCCGACGCGGTCGCCCCGGTCGTCGGAGGCGGAGAGTTCCTGGATATGGCGCGCGAACTCGCGGACCAGGTAGCTGCCAGGTGTCCAGACCGGGAGAAGCAGGTCGAGCACGTCGGCGGACGGGAACTGGGCCTCGACCTCGAAGAGATGCGAATGAGGGCGGGACATCGAGACGCGGTAGTGGACCGCTTCGCTCATGGGTCCGTGGTGTGTAGCAGAAACTGGCTCGCACGCAGCGGGCCGTGTCCGGTCGGCGACGGCGGGTCCGGCGCGTGCGCGGGTCGAGTCGACGACCTCGCGGTCGGCGCCGGTGACCAGGAGGCCGGTGACCACGCGGGTGGCGCTGCCGGACCTGGCGCCAGGCGGGGAGGGCCACGGTGGCCCGGTTCGGGGGAGAGGGGTCAGCGCGCGCGGAGGAGGATGGCGCCGAAGAAGCCGTCGGTGCCGTGGCGGCCGGGCGAGAGCCGGAGGAAGTCGCCGGTGCTGACCTTCTCACCGAGCTCCGGACCGAGCCGGTCGGCGGGCGGGAGGGTGCGGAACGTGGAATGACGTTCGAGGAACTTGGCGACGACGGACTCGTTCTCCTCCTCGAGGACGCTGCAGGTTCCGTAGACCAGCCGGCCGCCGGGACGGACGAGCGGCGCGAACTGCTCGAGGAGCTGGCGCTGTCGCTCGACGTGCTGGGCGAGCATCGCCTCGGTCAGGCGGTAACGCGCGTCGGGCTTGCGGCGGAACGTCCCGGTGCCGCTGCAGGGGGCGTCGACCAGCACGCGATCCGCGCTGCCCACGAGATCGGCGAGCAGCGGCGCGACCTCCGGACCGGAAGCGGGAATGGGCCGGATGCGGACGTTGTGCACGCCAGCGCGGCGGGCTCGGCGCTTCAGCTCCTCCAGGCGCCGAGCATCGATGTCGAGCGCGAACAGCTCGCCCCGGTTGCGCATCTGTGCGGCGAGCTGGAGCGTCTTGCCTCCGGCGCCGGCACAGGCGTCGACGACCCGGGTGGGCGGCGCGTCGACGAGCATGCCGAGCAGCTGGCTGCCCTCGTCCTGCAGCTCGAACAGTCCTTCGCGGAAGCTCGGGAGGGCGAAGGCGTTCTGGCGCGTCTCGAGGAAGAGCCCGAGCGGGGAGAGGGGTGTCGGGCGGGCGTCGACGTCTTCGGCGCGCAGCCGCTCGAGGAGCGCCGCGCGGGTGGTGCGGAGCAAGTTGACGCGGGCGGTGAGAGGGGCGCGCTCGTTCATCGCTGCGGCTTCGGCCTCGGCGCGATCACCGAACTGGCGCAGGAACCGCGCGGCGAGGAAATCGGGCAGCGAGGCGTCCAGGGCGAAGCGTTCGGCGCGGGGAAGCGCGCGGAGGCCAGCCGCGGCACCGGCCAGCGATTCAAGCACGCGGGACTCGTCGGGGCGGAGGCCGGCGGTCCGGGCGACGCGGTCGGGCGATTCCCCGTGAAGCAGCCGCGAGGCGGAGAGCCGGAGCAGGTCCTGCTCGGTGGTGGGGCGCTGGTCGAGGCGAGCGCCGGCGCGGTCGAGGAGCGCATCGACGGTTCGCTGGCGCCTGAGGAGCGCATAGACGCGCTCGGCGACGGCGCGGCGCTCGTTCGAGTAGAGGTGCCGCTTCGTCCGCAGCACGTGATCCAGCGCGCGGTCGGCCAGCCACCCCTCGTGCCGCACCGCACCATAGGCCTCGAGCGCCGCCTGGCTGACCAGGTCCTCCCGGAGGGGTCGCTCGTCGAAGGTGCCAGACACCTTCGATCCGAAGGTGCCAGACACCTTCGATCGGCCGGAGGGGCCGGATCGCTTGGGGTTTCGCGGGCTTCTGCCGGAAACCGAGGAACGACCGCGGTGGCGGTCCGGGGGCGGCCGCGGCACCGGAGTCAGTACCTGGGCATGCGGGGATCGACCTCGACCGCCCACCCCTCGATGCCCCCCCGGAGGGACGCCGCGGAGATGCCCACCGACTCGAGAAACGCCGCCGCGTGATAGCTGCGGACGCCGAGGTGGCAGAGCACCACCACCGGTCGGTCCGCCACTTCCCGCACCTCCTCCAGGCGGGCCGGGAGCTCCTGGAGCGGGACGTTCAGCGAGCCCGGAATCGACGCGACCCGCACCTCGTCCGGATTCCGGACGTCGAGGACCAGAGGTCGCTCGGCCTCGGGACCCTCGAGGGCGCGCGCGAGCTGATGCGCGCTGACCTCACGCACGGGCATCCGGGACCTCGCAGCCGGGCACCGTGTCCGACAAGATGATGATCGCGCCCGGGCGACACGTCGGACAGGTAGGGTCCCGCCGGAGCGAGAGCTCGGAGAACCGGGTCCCGAGCGCATCGAAGGTGAGGAGCCGCCCCACCAGTGGCGTCCCGATGTCGAGCAGCAGCTTGAGCACCTCGTTGGCCTGCACCAGGCCGATGAGACCGGGGAGAACTCCCAGCACCCCCGCCTCGGCGCAGGAGGGCGCCAGCTCGGGTGGCGGCGGCGCCGGATACAGGCATCGGTAGCACGGGCCCACGCCGGGAAGGAGCGTCGTCGCCTGTCCCTCGAAGCGGTACACGCTGCCGTGCACCAGCGGAATGCGCTCGTGGACGCAGGCGTCGTTCAGGAGGTATCGCGTCGGGAAGTTGTCTCCCCCGTCCACCACCACCTGGAAGTCGCGGACGATCCGCAGCACGTTCGCCGCGGAGAGGCGCTCATGGAAGGTGACGACCTTCACCTCGGGGTTCAGCGCGGTGAGCGCGTCCCTGGCGCTGTCCGTCTTGGGCCTGCCGGCGTCCGCGCTCCGATGGAGCACCTGGCGCTGGAGGTTGCTCACCTCGACAACGTCCGAGTCGACGATGCCCAGCGTGCCTACTCCCGCGGCGGCGAGGTACAGCGCAGCCGGAGATCCGAGGCCACCGGCGCCGAGGACCAGGACCCGCGCGGAGGCCAGTCGCGCCTGTCCGGCCTCGCCCACCTCGGGCAGCGAGAGATGGCGGCGATAGCGTGCCTTCTGCTCGGCTCGAAGCTGGACCGGACGCACCCGGGGGAGGCCGAGGTCGCTCCAGCGGCCGAAGCCTCCTGCCAGCGAGGAGACCCGTCCGTACCCGAGCTCGAGGAGTGTCCGAGCGGCGAGCACCGATCGCACCCCGCTCGCGCAGTACACGACGATCTCGCGATCGCGGCTGACCAGTCGCTCGATGCCGAGCTCGAGGTTTCCCCGCGGGAGCAGCAAGGCGCCGGGAAGATGGCCCTCGGCCGTCTCGTCCGGCTCGCGCACATCGAGCAGAACCGGGCCGCCCTCGTCCCGAAGGCGGGCGGCGACCTCCTCCGGGCCGACCTCGGCGACGACTGCACGGGCCTGCTCGAGAAGCTGACGGAAGGTGGGCATCGGGCCTCGACTGCGTATAACAGACCCGGCCGCGGCGGCCAGGAGGCGCGGGGAGAATGACGCTCGACGGACGCGTGACGCTCGTGACCGGGGGAGCCATCCGGGTGGGACGGGCCATCGTGCAGGGGCTCGCCGCCGATGGGGCCACGGTGGCCATTCACCATCACGACTCGGCCGACCAGGCGCAGTCGCTGGTCGCGGAGCTGCGCAGCCAGGGCCAGCGCGCGGAGGCGTTTCGCGCCGATCTCACCGATGACGCCCAGCTCGCGTCGCTGGTGACCGAGGTCGAGCGTACGCTCGGTCCCATCCAGGTTCTGGTGAACAGCGCCGCGCAATTCACCCGGGCGCCGTTTCTCGCGACCGATGCGGCGATGCTCGATGCCGAATGGCGCCTCAACGCGCGTTCGCCCTTTCTCCTCACGCGAGCGGTCGCCCGGGGAATGGTGGAACGACGCGAAGGGGTCGTGGTCAACGTGCTCGACATTGGCGGGGCGCTGGTTCCCTGGAGAAACTACTCCGCCTACTGCATGACCAAGGCGGCGATGAGCATGCTGACCCAGGTGCTCGCGCTGGAGCTCGCCCCAGATGTGCGAGTCAACGGCGTGGCGCCCGGCACGGTGCTCCCTCCCGAGTCGCTCGGGGCGGAGGAGCGCGAGCAGCTCCGCTCTCGGATCCCCCTGCAGCGGCTCGGGAAGGCGGAAGACGTGGCGGCGGCCGTGCGCTTCCTCATCACTGGGTCCGACTTCATCACCGGCCAGGTCATCGCCGTGGACGGGGGGCGTGTCCGGGGCAGCCCCTAGGGTGGATTCGCCCGCCGGCACGTGGAATCCCCCCCGGGGCATGGATATACAGGGAGCATGGACACCTCCACCGCCACCCCCGCGGCGCCCGCTCCTGCGACGACTGCCGCCTTCCCGCTGAAGCTCACCGCCCGTGCGGTCGACCAGGTCAAGGCGGTGCAGAAGCAACAGGGGTTCGAGGGGTACTACCTCTCCGTTCGCGTGGTGCCGGCCGGGTGCAGCGGGTTCGGCTACGACCTGAACCTCGTGAAGGACGTCTCCGCGAACGACGTGGTGGGCGAGCAGGACGGCATCCGCCTGGTCACCGACGCGCTCAGCCAGCAGTACCTGGCGGGCACCGAGGTGGACTACGTCGTCGGGACGACGGCCGCGGGGTTCAAGTTCGAGAACCCGAACGCGAAGTCCACCTGCGGCTGCGGGACGTCCTTCTCGACCTGAGCCGACCTCAGGGCTCGAGCAGACGCTGCCACGCGGCGACGGTTCCCTTTCGCTCGAGCCTCTCTCGCCGGCGGGCGTGCGCTGCCTCGAAGGCCGCACGCTCGGCGTCAGTCTCCAGCTTCAGTGGTGGAACAGTGGCCCGGGAGCCATCCTTCGCGAGCGCGACGAACGTGAGGAGCGCCGTCGTCGTGAGGTGGTGCTCGCCGGTCAGCGGGTTCTCGGCGGTGACGCGCACGCCCACCTCCATCGAGCTCCGGAACGCCGCCAGGACCCTGGCCCGCAACGTCACGACCCACCCGACGCCGATGGAAGCGTGGAAGTGGAGGTCGTCCATGCTCGCCGTGACCACCGCATGCCGGCAGTGACGGCCCGCGGCGATGCCTCCGCAGACGTCGATCCACTCGAGGATTCGCCCGCCGAACGCGGCATTCAGCGGGTTGGCGTCGGAGGGGAGGATCATCTGCGTCATCACTGCGATGCTCTCGGCGGCGCTCTTCGGTTCCATGGTGCAGGTCTCTAGCCCAGGACCTCGCGGAGAAGGTCTGGTCGGTCGGTCATGATGCCGCCCACCCCGATCGACATGAGTCCGCGCATGGTTTCGGGATCGTCGATGGTCCAGACGTTCACCCAGCGCCCGAGTCGGTTGGTAGCCTCGAGGAACGGCGCATCCACGAGGCGGACCTCGCCGTAGTCGAGTGGCATATCCAGGACCTGGAACCGCGGGTCGTCCGGAGGCTCTTCGCCGGACTTGATGGCGAGCACGAGCTGAGTGAGAGCGTCGCGGGGGTAGAAGGCGCAGACCTCGGGGGCGGCCGAGACGAGTCGCTCGGCCAGCGGATCGAGCTCGCTCCCCAGGCAGACGCGGCCGGTGGCGCGCTCCGAGCGAAGGAGGCTCGTCACGGCGGATTCGATTCCGGGGGCCTCCGCCTTCACCTCCACGTTGAGCCGGGCCTCCGGAAACGCTCGGAGCAACTCCTGGAAGGTCGGGATGCGCACGCCCTTTCCGCGGAAGGGGTAGGTGCGTCCACCGTCGGGGGAGAAGTGGAACCCGGCGTCGAGCCTCTGCAGCTCGGCGAGCGAGTGCTCGGCGATTCGACCATGGCCGTCGGTGCAGCGCTGGAGCGTCGGGTCGTGCGAGACGACCAGCTCCCCATCGCGCGTGGCGTGAACGTCGAGCTCGAGCATGTCGGTGCGCCAACGATCGACCGCGGCGCGGAACGCCGGGAGCGTGTTCTCGGGGGCGAGCAGGGCGCCGCCGCGATGGGCGATGTGGAGCGTGGGGCGAAATCCCTCGAGGAAGGGGTGGCGCATGGGCCGGGAGTGTCCGCCGATTCCGGTGCCGAGCGCTCCGGCCATCGCATCGGAGGCCGGACGCACCGGTAAAGGCGTAAGTGCCTGGAAGCACTGGCCCCGGGCGTGCGCCGCGGCTGAGCGAGGCAGGTGCATGTCACGTGTGGTCACGTCGAGCCGCTGTTGGCCGCTCGAGAGCGCTGGGCGCCCCGTGCCGTTGGCGGGCTCCCCGAGCGACACGTAGAATCCCAGGTCGCATGGCTGTCTCGCGGAAGCGAAAAAACATCGTCAAGAAAAGGACTTACACCTCTCCTCGACTCGCCGTGATCCGTGGTCGGGTCCCCGAGCCGCAGCGTCTGCTGCGCGTCTGGAAGCGGGTCCTGGAGCGGCGGCTGCGCGCGCGGCTCCGGGCCGAGGTGATCGTGGAGGTGCACGACAACACCCACACGATGGTGACCTTCGAGCGGGTGAGGCGCGGGTGGCGGATCCGGGTGCACCACATGTTCCTCGCAGCTCCCGAGGAGGTGGTGACGGCGCTGGCGGAGTTCGTCCGTTCGGCGGACGCCCCGAGCTCGGCGGTGCTGGATAGGTTCATCGAGCGGAACAAGGCGTTCATCCGCCGGGTGTCACCTGCGCAGTTGCGGCGCCGGTTGCGGATCGATCCTGTCGGCCGGCATCACGACCTGTCGACGATCTTCGCGGCTCTGAACCGGCGCTACTTCGCGGGGCGAATCGCGGCGACGATCACCTTCGGACCGGCGCCACGAAGCCGGCGACCGCGGAAGAGCATCAAGATGGGGAGCTACTCGGCGGACTCGCGGGTCATCCGGATCCATCCGGCGCTCGACCAGCCGAAGGTGCCCCGGTACTTCGTGGAGTGGATCGTCTTTCACGAGATGCTTCACCACGTTTACCGTGCGCGTCGTGGGGACGATGGGCGCCGGTGCGTGCATCCCCCGGAATTCATGGAGCATGAGCGCCGGTTCCACGACTTCCATCGCGCGCAAGCCTGGGAGAACGAGAACCTCGACGTGCTGCTCCGGACGCGGGTCGGGTAAAGGTTCCGCGGCCGAGCAACTCAGGCGCCCGCCTCATCGGCGCCATCGAAGGTGTCTGGCACCTTCGGCGCCCCTCATCGTCGCCATCGAAGGTGTCTGGCACCTTCGGGGGGCACCTTCGGGGGGCACCTTCGGGGGCTGGGGCTGAGGAATCCTCAGCGAATCCGAGGCCTGCGGTGCAGGAAGCATGAGACCGCGGTGGGCAGTCCCTCGATCGAAGGCGATCGAAGGTGTCTGGCACCTTCGGAGCCCGGGGGCGAGATTACCCAATGAATTCGAGGCCGGCGGTCAGGGAAGGATGAGCCCGCCGGGGCTTCTGCGCTCGCCCGCCGGAGCCTCCGCACCGGTCCCGGACCGTGTGCCGTCCTCGCGACTGTCGGCGCTCGAACCGGCCCCTCCGCGCGCTCCAGGCGCCTTCGCCATGAAGGCCAGGACCTTGCCGAAGAGCTGCTCGGCGAACGGGGGAAAGAGCCCCTGGGCGTCGTGGAACATCCGGCGGGCCGTTGCCCGGGCCACTCGGGCTGGATGCTCGGCTCCACGTCGTTCGAGCGCGGCGGCGATGGTCCATAACCGGCGCGCATAGAGCCGACGGCGACCGGCATCGAAGAACTCCTCCGCCTGACCCCGGACCCTCTCGCGGAGCGCCTCGGCTTGCTGCTCCGTGCTCAGGGCCAGCGGGCTGGTCCGGATCTCCTCCACCCTCAGGGCGAGCCGCTTCAGCTCCGCCTCGGGTGGAAGCCAGGCAGCAACCTCCGGCTCGCGATGCAGCGCACCACTCTCGACCGCGAGTGCGGCGTCGCCATCCTCTGGCGGCGGCAGCGCCGGAAGCTCCTCCGTCGCCGCCTCGATCCCGAGGTGACGCAGTGCCACGTCGCTATCCGGAGGGAAGGCGGTGCGGGTTGCCAGATTGGACCGCACGGCCTCCGCCAGGAGCGTCCGACCCTCCTGGAACGACAGCGGAAGCAGCCGCTCCATCTCGGGGCTCCGGGCGAGCTTGCGCCAGGCGCCCCGTGCCATCTCCGCGCGGCTGAGCGAGAGCAGCCCGAGCTCGTCGGACACGAGCGCCTCCACGATCTCCACTCCGCTGCGGACGGGGTGTGCAAGCAGGAGCGCACGTTGCCCCGTCCCGTCCGGCAGACTCGCGAAGCCGGGGAGCTGTTCGGCTCCCGAACCAGCCGAAACCACCGCAGGCGCCTCCGAGGGGCGTGCCCGTTCGGTCACCGGCACACCCGCGGAGCGGAGCCGGTACAGCGCACGCCGGGCCGCCTTGGCGACGTCGCGGTGTGGCGATGCGGAGAGCACCTCGGCGGGACCGGGCCGCCGGAGCGCGACTGCCGCCTCGAGCGCTGCGAGCGCAAGGTCGGCAGGGAGCGATCCCGGGTCGACCGCCTCTCCCTCCAGGAGCTTCCGGGCCAGCTCCCAGCTCTCGCCCACCACGCCCTCGGGCGCACTCTCTCCGGCGTGCAGCGCCGCGGCCAGCTCGTCGACGTTCATCGTGCGTGGTTCTCCAGCCACGCCATACCACCCGCGACGTCGACGGGGGTCACGTCCGATCCAAAGTGACCACCGAAGACAGCCCGCGGGTCGACACCCCGAACGAGGAAGTGGCTGTACGCCGGGCCCATGCTGTCCCAGCGGAATCCATCGGGTCGCCACTCACTCGGAAAGGTCGGCGGGGGCGCACCGCGATAGCGGATCGGCGAGTGCGGGGTGCGCGCGAAGCTGAAGTTGGTGATGCCCCCGCGCAGTCGAGCAGGAACCGCTGCAGCGTGAAGGAACACCGGGTGGCGCATGACGCGGGACCCCGGGTCGAAGACCAGGCCCATGATGCGCGGACCCGGCGGTGTCTCCTCGGCAAAACGGAGGAGCGGCGCTGCCTCGAGGTCGAAGGCGCGAAACGCACTCCCCAGGGGAACGGCCAGCACGAGCGCCGAGACCAGCCCTGCGCCGAGGAGGACAGGGCGGATGCGGCCACCGATCACCGGCACCGATGCGATGACGAGCGGTGCAGCGAGGTGTGCGTAGCGGGTGTTCAGGTAGTAGACCGCGCCTCGGATGTCGAAGGGCAACAGGAGGAAGAGCAACCCGGCGAGGACGGCGAGGCCAGGCAGCCGCCACCGCTCGAGACGCCCCTCGCGAGGCGTGGCGCGCTGGCCGGCGAGCCAGAGGACGACGGCGACCATGGCGACGGCACCGACCGCCCGGAGACCCCAGCGGTCGCTCCCGTCGCGCGTCAGATTCGCGAGCACCTCGAGGAACTCGTCGAGGTTCTGGCGGAGCGGCTTGAAGGAGAGGTTGCGTTCGGAGAGGAGAGGGCCCCACGCCTTCCACGGAGCGCCCTCCTGGACCTCGGCGGGCGCGAGCAACCGGCCGGCGCCCCACACTCCGAACAGCAGCACAGCGGGGATCGTCGAAAACACAGCGGGAAGCCGCGGCCGGAGCGGTCGACCGGGACCGTCCTCGGGCACTCGCGTCGTGAGCAGCAGGAAGGGGAGCGCCAGGGCGAGGAAGAGGAACCCCTGGACGTGCATCAGGACCACTCCCACCAGCACCACCGCGTGGACGAGCGCCCAGCGTCGTCGTCGCTCGGCGTCGGCGAGTGCGCGGAGGAACAGGCCCGCGCACAGCAGGGCGAGCACGAACGATGCGCTCGAGTTCACGAACCCCCATCCGAAGCTGTCGCCGTACGCGAAGGGGAGGGTGAGGACCGCCGGCCAGCGCGGACGCCCGAGCGAGCGGAGCAGGAACGCCATCGCCAGCGGCAACCCTGCGACCATCGCGCTGAGGAAGAAACGGTTCGCGAGCTCCAGCGGGACGACCCACGAGAGCAGGCTCACCAGGTAGTAGTAGCCGAGGTACGGAGTGAGCTCGGCCCGCGCGGCGAAGACCTGTGGATAGAGCGTGGTGGGGTCGTCCAGCCGGTGGAGCGCCGAGATCAGGTGAAGGTGCTGCGGCAGGTCCACCATGGGCAGCTGCCGGGCGCACCACAGAGGGGCCACGCCGGCAATCACCGCAAGGGCGAACGCCGCGCGCGCGACCCTCGGATCGGTCGGATTCACGTCCCGGGTTGCTGCGCCACCAGGACCGGCCACCCGCTGGCCATCGATTCGCGGAGGAAGGCCGCGAGGCGGCGGCGGGAGAGATTGACTGCTCCCTGCATCGGGTCGACCAGCGCCTCCTCCCCGGTGCTTCGCTCGCGCCGGAGGGAGACCGCCTCACCGCAGCGCTCGCAGCGGATACTCACGTCGCGGACCAGCCCGAGAGGGACAGCGTACCGTGTGGCGCAGCGGTGACACTTCCACACCAGCGCTCGCTCGCCCTCCTCCGCGGCAGCGAGCGCCTCGAGCTGGTCCGCCATGCGCAGGATTGCCGGAAGGTCCTGGGGCGGCTGGGCGAAAACCAGAGAGGGGGATGCCTGGGGCCCCGGCGCTCCCATGCGTCGGAGACCGTCGGAGGCAAACATTTGCTGGAGCCGGTCCCGGACCCGCTGGTCACGGAACTCGACCCCGGCGAGCGCGCGATCCATCAAGCCGACGCTCGGGGGAAGCTCGGGCTCGACCAGCGCGTCCGCCGGCAGCAGCTGGGGCGGGGACACCAACCGGTGGCCGGGGATGGAGAAGAAGCGGATGCCCACGATCGGAAGAACCGTTTAGCAGCCGAACGTGACGGGGCAAAGGTGCGGGATGGGGGGCACGTTCAGGACCAGTCCAGCATCCGCTTCAGGGGCTTGTATGCCGCGAGCCGGAGTGACTCGGGCATGACGAGCTCGGGAGAACGCTCGGCCATGCAGCGCCACACCTTCTCCATCGTGTTGAGCTTCATGTACGGGCACTCGTTGCAGCTGCACCCGTTTTCCGGCGGCGCGGGGATGAAGATCTTGTCCGGGGCCCGGGTCCGCATCTGGTGAAGGATGCCGGCCTCGGTGACCACGATGAACTCGTGCTTGGGGCTCTTCAGCACGTGCTCGAGGATGCCCTTGGTCGAGCCGATGTAGTCGGCGTGCTGGAGCACCCGCTCGAGGCACTCGGGGTGAGCGACCACCTCGGCGTCTGGGTGCTGGACTTTCAGCTGGACGATGAGCTTCTCGCTGAAGATCTCGTGGACGATGCAGCTCCCCGGCCAGAGGACGAGCTCGCGTCCGGTCTGCTTCTGCACCCAGCGACCGAGATGCTGGTCGGGCGCGAAGATGATCGGCCGGTCCCTGGGTGCCTTCTCCACCATCTTCACGGCGTTGGAGGAGGTGCAGATGACGTCGCTCATCGCCTTCACCTCGGCGGAGCTGTTGACGTAGGTCACGACGAAGGCGCCGGGGTGCTTGGCCTTGAATGCGGCGAACGCGGCCGGCGGAGTCCGGTCGGCGAGGCTGCAGCCCGCCTGGAGGTCCGGGAGGAGCACCTGACGGGAGGGATTCAGGATCTTCGCCGTCTCGGCCATGAAGTGGACGCCGCAGAAGACGATGACCTTCGCTTCGGTGCGGGCAGCTTCTTGCGCCAGCGCGAGGCTGTCCCCGATGAAATCGGCGACATCCTGGATCTCGCTCTCTTGGTAGTAGTGGGCCAGGATGACTGCATCGAGCTCCTTCTTCAGCGCGCGGATCGCCGAGTCGAGCTCTGCGGGGGCGGGCGTGAAAGGCATTCCGGCGTGACTCCTTCAACGCCTCGCTTAACCGGCTCGCGACCCGAGTTCCAGCACCGCGAGGTGAGATGGACCCTCGAGTGACCGGTTCGGTCGGCGGGCGAACCGTGCTCGGGCACCCGCGCGGGCTGTTCCTGCTGTTCGCGACCGAGGCCTGGGAGCGCGTGCAGTACTACGGCATGCGGGCGTTCCTGGTCCTCTTCCTCGTGGATCGGGTGCACGGCCTCGGGTGGAGCGAAGGGCGCGCCCTCACCCTGTACGGCTGGTACACGGGCCTCTCCTACCTGAGCACGGTGGCTGGCGGCTGGGCTGCCGACCGGCGTCTGGGGCAGCGGCGGGCTGTGGTCATCGGCGGCACGGTGATGATGCTCGGGCAGTTCCTGTGCGCGCTGAAGCAGGAGCCCTTGCTCTACGCAGGTGGGGCCCTCCTCATCGCGGGGAATGGTCTGTTCAAGGCCAACATCTCCACGATGGTCGGGCAGCTCTACCGGCAGGGAGATCCGCGGAGGGATGCCGGCTTCACCATCTTCTACGTGGGCATCAATCTCGGGGCCGCGGTGGGCCCCTTTCTGTGCGGGACACCGGCCGAGAGGATTGACTGGTCCCTCGGGTTCGCGAGTGCGGGGCTCGGGATGGCGATCGGGGTGCTGATCTTCGTGCTCCTGAATCGCCGGCTGCTCGGACCCGAGGTCGGTGCGCCGCCCCCGAAGCAGCGCACGGCAGAGACGACGGCTGCGCGAGCACCGCGCCTCACCCGCGAGGACCGCGACCGGATCGTCGTCATCTTCGTGCTGACCTTCTTCGTGTCGGTCTTCTGGGCGGGGTACGAGCAGGCTGGGGGTTTGATGAACCTGTTCACCGACCGCTCGACGGACCGGCTTCTTCTGGGACATGAGATCCCCACGACCTGGTTCCAGGCGGTGAACTCCGGGTTCATCTTCCTGCTCGCGCCGGTGTTCGCGGCGCTGTGGCAGCGGCTGGCGGAGTCAGGGCACGAGCCGTCGACCGCGCGGAAGATGGCGGTCGCGCTGCTGGCGCTGGCGGTCAGCTTCGTGCTGCTTTACTTGGCGGCGCGCCGGGCGGAGGCGGTGGGGAAGGCGGGGATGCTGTGGATGGTGGGGGCGTACCTCTTCCAGACCATCGGGGAGCTGATGCTGTCGCCGGTGGGACTGTCGATGGTCACCAAGCTCGCGCCGGCCCGCTACGCCTCGGCGCTGATGGGTGTGTGGTTCCTGTCGAACGCGGCCGGCAACAAGCTGGCGGGGAGCATCGGGGCGCTCGCGGAGGGTCACGGTGACGCAGCGGTCTTCCGCGGCATCGCGGTGGGATCAGTAGTCGCCGGCGTCATCCTTTACGCGATGGGGCCGCTCCTGCATCGGATGACCCACGGGGCCGAGGACGTCTTCCCCGACCCCATTCCCACGACGACCTGAAGGCCCGAGAAGGTGTCTGGCACCTTCTTGGCTCGGTTCGTGCTCGGTGCGTTGGTGGGAGGCGCACCTGATGAGCAGACCGCTTCGCATGCTTGATTCGTCGGCCATTTACCTCACCACGATTCGATGCCTTCACGGACGGCTGTTCATGCGTCCGTCTCGGGAGACGTATGAGGTCCTTGGCGGTGTACTCGCTCGGGCGGTGCGCCTTCACGGCATCGAGATCTTCGCTTTCAACTTCGCCTCGAATCACCTGCACCTGATCGTGCGGGCACCCCGAGGAAACCTTCCGCAGTTCATGCAGTACCTGCTGTCCAACATCTCGAAGAAGATCGGCGCGCTGGTCAATTGGCGGGGTGCCTTCTGGGAACGGCGATATTCCGCTCAGCCGCTGCTCGATGACGTCGCCTTGCTCGACAAGGTTCGGTACGTACTCGCGCACGGAGTCAAGGAAGGCCTCGTGCGTCGGTGCGCGGATTGGCCAGGGCTCAGTGCTCTCCCGCTCATGCGCGACGGACAGCCGCGCACCTTCCGTTGGCTGAACTGGACGCGTCGCTGCCGGAGCGCTCAGCCGTCCAAACGTGGGTCTCGCCTCGACGAGCGGTGGGCTGAGGACGAGGAGCTCAGGCTCACCAGCCTCCCTGTCCACGGATTCGGGCGCCTGAGCGTCGTTCGGCAGTTCCTGGACGAGTGTGTGCGCGCCATCGAGCAGGAAGCTCGTCTGGCCTACCGCACGGTGATGGGGGCCGGGCGTGTCTGCGCGCAGCCCCCTCAGCGGCGGCCACCGCGACCGGAACGCTCGCCCACGCCCTGGTGCCACACGACGGTTCGGCAACTCAGAGACGAGTTCATGGAGCAATACCGCTCGTTCGCGACGGCGTTCCTCGAAGCGTCGGCGGCGTGGCGCCAGGGCAATCTGGGGGCAGCTTTCCCGATCGCGGCCATCCGGCCCTTCCTCTGGCCCGGCCCGATACAGATCGCCCACGCGGCATAACGTCTCGAAGGGAAGCCGAGAGGCACCGGTTCTTCCGTCATCCGAGGCCCAGTTCGGGCCAGCGGAAAGGCGGAGCCTCAGTTCAGCTAGGCTTCGTCGCGGTTTGCCGCTGCGCCCACCTGTTCAAGACGATCAAATCGCGGAATCTCGACGGCCCACGCGACCTCTGATCGACCGCGGCAGCGGAGCCACGAAGGGATCCGCCGAGGTTTCATCGCAGATCGATCGAAGGTGTCTGGCACCTTCGCAGAAGGTCGTCGTTGATTTCGTGGAGCGAGTGGACGACCGCGTTCGCACGTGAGAAGCGCGGGTCGGCCACCGGCCAGCGTTCCGGCACCGCGATGCACCGCATGCCTGCACTGGTCGCCGCCAGCACCCCGTTGACCGAGTCCTCCAGGGCCAGGCAGACCCGTGGCGCGACCCCGAGCCGCGCTGCCGTCGTGAGATAGACCCCGGGGTGCGGCTTCCCGAACCGCTCGCCCTCCGCGGACACGACCTGCTCGAACTCGGACTGCAGTCCCACCCGCTCCAGCGCCCCCTCGATCAGCGCCAGCGGTGACGACGACGCGAGCGCCACCCGCAGCCCGGCCCGGCGCACCACCGCCAGGCTCTCGCGAACTCCCGGCTTCAAGCTCGCCCGGTCTGCCAGCAGCGCCAGGACCCGCTGCAGGATCCGGCTGACAACGTCCTCGTGCGACACCGCCGTCCAGGGGTAGCGCGCAGCCCAGTAGGCCACCGCCTCGTCCAGCCGCAGCCCCGTCGTCTCGTGGGAACGCTCCGGGGTGAGCGGCACGCCGACCGAGCCGAGCACCTCCATCTCCGCTCGTTCCCAGCACGGCTCCGAGTCGATCAGCAGGCCATCCAGGTCGTAGATCACGGCCTGCACAGGCACCGTCTCAGCCTCGCGATCGCCGCGGCCCGGGATCACTTCGACGCCGCCACCTGCGCCGCAGCCGGCATTCCCCGACCTGCCTGCGCGAACCGGCCGCGCTCGAGCACCTGGTGCAGGTACCGGCCGGTGTGACTCGCCTCGACTTCGGCCACCTGCTCCGGTGTCCCGGTGGCCAGCACCCGTCCACCACCAGCCCCGCCCTCGGGCCCCAGGTCGATGACCCAGTCCGCGCACTTGATGACGTCCAGGTTGTGCTCGATCACCACCACCGTGTTCCCCGCCTCCACCAGCCGCTCCAGCACCCGCAGCAGCTTCCGGATGTCATCGAAGTGCAGGCCGGTCGTGGGCTCGTCCAGGATGTAGAGCGTCTTTCCGGTCGCCACGCGCGCCAGCTCGCGACTGAGCTTGATGCGCTGGGCTTCTCCTCCGGACAGCGTCGGCGAGCTCTGCCCCAGGCGCAAGTACCCGAGCCCCACGTCCTCCAGCGTCTGCAGCACCCGGACAATCTCCCGATGCACGGCGAAGTGCTCCTTCGCCTCGTGGATGCTCATCTCGAGCACCTCGGCGATGTTCTTCCCCTTGTACCGGACCCGCAGCGTCGCCTCGTTGAACCGCTTTCCCCCGCAAACCTCGCAAGGCACGTACACGTCGGCGAGGAAGTGCATCTCCACCAGCTTCACCCCGTCGCCCTCGCACGCCTCGCACCGCCCGCCCTTCACGTTGAAGCTGAACCGCCCCGCGTCGTACCCGAACGCCCGCGCCTCCTGCGTCAACGCGAAGACCTCCCGGATCGCGTCGAAGACCTTGGTGTAGGTGGCCGGATTGCTCCGCGGTGTCCGCCCGATCGGCTTCTGGTCGATGTCGATGACCTTGTCGAGGTTCTCGACACCCTTGACCGCCTTGTGCCTCCCCGGAACCACGCGCGCCTCGTGAAGCCGCTGCGACAGGGCAGGGTAGAGGATCTCGTTCACCAGCGTGGACTTGCCCGCTCCGCTGACGCCGGTCACCGCGACGAGCAACCCGAGCGGGAACTCCACCGTCACGTTCTGGAGATTGTTCTCCTTCGCGCCCTCCACCACCAGCCGCGGCTTCCCCGGAACGCGACGGTGGCGCGGCACCTCGATCATCTCCCGTCCGCTCAGGTAGGCGCCGGTCAAGCTCGCCGGGTTCGCCATCACCTCGGCCGGAGTCCCCTGCGCGACGATCCGCCCACCCAGCTCGCCCGCCCCGGGACCGAAGTCGACGATCCAGTCCGCGGACTGCATCGTCTCCTCGTCGTGCTCGACGACGATCACCGAGTTCCCCAGATCTCGCAGTCGCTTGAGCGTCGCCAGCAGCTTCCCGTTGTCCCGCTGGTGCAGCCCGATGCTCGGCTCGTCGAGGATGTACACCACCCCGGTCAGCTCGCTTCCCATCTGGGAGGCGAGCCGGATCCGCTGGCTCTCCCCGCCCGAGAGCGTCGCCGCGCTGCGGTCGAGCGTCAGGTATCCGAGCCCAACGTCGAGCAGGAACCCCAGCCGGCTCTGGATCTCCTTGAGCAGCTCTCGCGCCACGGGCTCCTCCGCCGGCGTCAGGGGCATCCCGAGCAGGAACTCGCGGGCATCCCAGATGGTCAGCCGCGATAGCTCGACGATGCTCTTCCCATGCACCTTCACTGCCCGCACCTCGGGTTTCAGGCGCTCCCCGCGACAGGTCGGGCAAGGCTGCGGCGAGAAGAAGCGCGCGTAGTACTTCCGCATCGCCTCGCTCTGGGTCGTCCGGAAGGAGCGCAGGAGCTTGTTGACCATTCCCTCCCACTCCATGGTCCATTTCCCGCCCGAGCCCCACTTGACGGTGAACTCCTTCCCACCGGTGCCATAGAGGACGATGTCCCGCTCGCGCTTGCTCAGCTTCGACCACGGCACGTCCAGGTCGATGTCGAACGCCTTCGCCAGCTGCTCGACGAACTCCGCGGTCCAGCCCTCGCCGCGAACCATCCCGCTGCTCCACGGCTCGACGGCTCCCTCCCGGATGGTGCGCGAGGGATCCGGCACGATGAGATCCGGATCCATCTCCGGCTTGGTCCCGAGCCCGTTGCAGTCGGGGCACATACCCAGCGGGTTGTTGAAGCTGAAGTGCGCCGGCGTCAGCTCGCCGAACGACAGGCCACAGTGATGGCACGCGTTCAGCTCGCTCATCACCCGAGAATTCCCACCGCTCTCGTCGGTGAGCATCAGCACCCCCTTGCCCTCCCGGAGCGCCGTCTCCACCGAATCCGTCAGCCGCGACCGCAGCTCGGGCTTGAGGACCAGCCGGTCCACCACCACCTCGATGCTGTGCTTGGTCTTCTTGTCCAGGGTGATGGGCTCCTCGAGGCCACGGACCCGGCCGTCGATCCGCGCCCGGGCGAAGCCGCGCTTCTGGGCGTCCGACAACAGATCTCGATGCTCGCCCTTTCGCTCCTGGACCAGGGGGGCGAGCACCATGAGCTTCGTCCCCGCCGGCATCCGGAGAATCTCCTCGACGATCTGCTGCGCCGACTGCCGCCCCACCCGGCGCCCGCACTTCCAGCAGTGCTGCGCCCCGATCGAGGCGTAGAGCACGCGCAGGTAGTCGTGGACCTCGGTCACCGTCCCCACCGTCGAGCGCGGGTTGTTGCTCGCCGCCTTCTGCTCGATGGAGATGGTCGGCGACAGCCCTCGGAGCGTCTCGTACTTCGGCTTCTCCATCTGTCCGAGGAACTGCCGCGCGTACGCCGAGAGGCTCTCCACGTACCGCCGCTGACCCTCGGCGTAGAGGGTGTCGAAGGCGAGCGAGCTCTTTCCGCTCCCGCTCACCCCGCTGAAGACCACCAGGGCCTTCTTGGGCACGTCGAGGGAGACGGACTTGAGGTTGTGCTCGGAGGCGCCCCGGATGGAAATGACGTCGGGCTCGGACATGCGCAGCCAACCTTGTTAACACCGGGCCCGAGCCGAGGGCACGGGCCATGAGCGACACCGCTCTCATCGTGGGGGTGGGTGACATCCACGGGCGCTTCCACCGGGTACGGACCTGGCTGGACGCGCTCGAGCACGCCCTCGACCGGCCCGTCGACGCCGTCCTGGCCGTGGGAGATGTCGAGGCGTTCGCCACGGCGGACGACCACCGCCGCAAGGCCGCCAAGCGGACGATGCCCGCAGAGTTCGCTGCCTTCGCCCAGGGCGAGTCGCGGATGACGCGGCCCTTCTATTTCATCGGCGGCAACAACGAGGACTTCGAGAGCTTGCACGCCCTCCCCGATGGCGGCGAGGTCGCCCCGGGCGTCCACTACCTGGGGCGGGTGGGCACGGCCACCATCGCCGGAATCGGGATCGGCTGGCTCTCGGGCATCTACGCGCCAAAGTGGCTCGACACTCCGCTGCAGTCACCCACGACCGCTGCCACCCGGAAGCAGGCCGGGTACTTCCGTCGCCCCGAGGTGGATCGGCTTCGTGCCGAGCGAGGGCTGGACATGCTCCTCACCCATGAGTGGCCGCGCGGCCTCTTCGCCCGCACCCCGGGGAAGCCGGTACGGCCCTGGATGGGCAACCAGCTCACGCGTGCCCTGGTCGACGAGGTGCAACCGCAGTGGCTCCTCTGCGGACACTCGCACGAGCGCTTCGCCGCGACGCTGAATCACGGAGGTGGAGTCCAGACCCGTGTCGCGTGTCTGGACGAGGCGGCCGAGCCGGAGGGTGCGGTGCTCTGGATGGAGTGGAGCCACGGTCACCCGCTCCGGGTCGGGTGGGGAATCGACGGACAGGCCTCGTGGACCCCTGCCGACGCGTGGGGTGCTCCGCGCGGCGCCTCGGTGCGGCGAGTGCCCTGAGGGCGTACCGGGGGGATCGCCTGCTACGCTCGCCCCCGCGTGCGGACCCTGTCGTGTCTCCTGGTGTTGCTCGCGACGCTCGTGACCGGGTGCAAGGGGACCGACCTCGGCTCGGCCAGCTGCACCCCGGGCTGCGCGAGCGGTCTCACCTGCTTCGACAACGCCGACTTTCCCGGAGGCGTGTGCACCGTCTCGTGCTCGAGCGGCGAGAGGTGCCCCGAGGGAAAGGTCTGCATCCCGCTCTCGACCGGGGACTTCTGCTTGCCCTCGTGCTCCTCGGGCGACGGCTGTCCCACCGGGCTGGTGTGCGGAGCGGGGGGTAACGCCGGCCAGGTGTGCCTCGCGCCTGCTGCAGCACCGGCCTCGGCGGTCAGCTGTCCGACCCTGCCGGTGGCCAACAGCGGCGGCACCATCGACGTCCCGGAGCTCACCGGGTGCGTGCAGCCCATCGTCCAGAGCACCTATGCCCCGGCACCCCCTGCCGACGGCCTGACGCTCGCGCTCGGCGTCCACCAGGTCGGTGAGACCGTGCAGTTCCAGCTTCCGCCAGGAACGAGTGGCTTCACCGTCGTCTCGCAGGGAGAGGCGACCAACGAGGCGCGGGTGACTGCGTTCGGCAACGTGTTCCCCAACTCGCCGCTCCCGACGCCCATCGCGGCGCCCGACGGAACCTTCTTCGACTATCCGAGCTCGTTCGAGAGCACGCCGTCCGACCGGATGCTGACCTGGTCTCCCATCTCTCCCGTGGCCGCCGCGGTCACCTTCCCCAACGGAACGGCGGGGCTCCGGAAGGCCGCGCAGGGGCTTTCTCCGGGCAACTGGACCCTCACCGTGAGCGACCTCCTCCACGAGTGCGGCGCGCTCGGCTGCGGCGATCCGTCCTCCGGCTCCACAGCGAACGTGTACGACGTGACGGTGCTCACCCGCTCGGGCGCCGTTCCCGACCGAGGCGCGCTCGACCTCGTCATCTACCTCGTGGACGGAAGGGTACCGGCCGCGAGCGCCGTCGCCGACGCTGGCTTTCAGCGAATGCTGCAGCGGGTGGCCGCGGATCTCACCCGAGCTGGCATCTGCCTGCGGACCGTCACCTACTACGACGTGCCCGCATGGGCTCGAGATCGCTGGGCGATCGTGGAGGTGGGCTCGGAAAAGACGGCAGATCCGTGCAGTGACTACCGGCAGCTCTTCACCCTGGCGCGACCGGGGAACGCGGTGAGCGTCTTCCTGGTCGGCCAAATCACGGACCTCGACGCGCCCCCGGGAAACCGCACGGTGGGGTACGACGGCGCCATCCCCGGCGTCTCGACCTTCAGCGGGACGACCGCGGGAGGGGCGATCGTCTCCAGCGCGGACCTGTCGAGTCCGACCGGGTGCGGAAGCGGCTTCAGTGTGTCCTGCGGTCCGGACGTGGTGGGAGAGACGGTCGCGCACGAGGCCTCTCACGCGCTCGGCCTGTTCCACACCACCGAGAGCCTGGGGGCATCGACCGAGGACTTCGACCCCATCACCGACACCCCCCAGTGCCTGTGCTCGCTGTGCGTCGCCGGAAGCGAACGAGCCGGGTGTGCCGATCCACGCGGGGGGACCGGCACGACGCAGGTGGACGGCCCGGCGTGCAGCCAGGGCACCCAGGCATGTGGCGGCGCGGACTACCTCATGTTCTGGACGTTGACCGACAAGTCGGCCGGCAACCTGTCGCCACAGGAAGGCCAGGTGATGCGGATGAACCCCCTGGTGCGGCCGCTATGAGCCCGCGCCTGATAGGCATCGCCGTCCTGGTCGCCGCTGTGCTCGGCGGAAGCCCCCGCGCTGCCTCCGAGCCGGAGCTGCGCGAGCGCGTCGACGGGCTCCTTGGCGCATACCGGGCGGTGAGCGTCGCCGAGTGGCGTGCGCTTGGGCCGGAAGCGGCTCCGGTGCTCGAGCGAATGGCCCGTGATCCGGCGGCGTTGCCCACCCGGCGAGCGAGGGCTCTCGCGGCCCTCGGCGCCGTCCGTCAGTCGGTCGCCGGTTCGCTGATCCGGGAGCTGGCCGCCGACAGGTCCGCGCCCGACGTCCTCCGCTGCGCAGCGGTGGACGCCGCCCCGAGCGTCCTCGGTCCCGCGGCGACGGAGCTGCTCGCCCCGCTGCTCCGGGACCTCGACCCGGTGGTACGACTGCGGTCGGCCCAGGCGCTCGCCGGCTCCGGTGCCGCCGGCTGCCACGCAGTCGCCGCCCAGGCGAGGACGCTTGCCGCGTCCGACGCCATCGCCAGGACCGCCGCGACCTGCGAGGCGCGGCTCCGCTCGAGCAAGCATCCAGGGCGCTGAAAGGCCTCCAGGCAATTTCGTTCGTGATTTTGGGCGCTTGCCGGGCCCGAGGGATTGAAGGTGTCTGGCACCTTCAACGGGCACCTTCAACGTGCCCGAGCGATCGAAGGTGTCTGGCACCTTCGAGGCCGTGAAAGGGATCCAGCCACGGTGGATCGGGGATTTTCGCCGCGATGTGGCGGGGGGGCGACCTGGTCCCTCGCCTGCTCCACGGGCGTCGAGTCGAGGCGGACTCCGTGTCATCGCCCGGGCGTAGCGTGGCCGGTCCACCATGGAGCGTCCGGACAACGACGAGGCCTGGACCCTCGAACGGCTGCGTGACGCCGTCGTCCCGCCGTCGGGACTGAGGACGTGCAGCGGCCCCGCGCTCCACGGCCTTCTCGCCGCTGCGGTGGAAGCGGTCGGCCCCGGGCCGTTCGGCACCCCGGCCCGGAGCCCCACCTTCCTCTTCGCCTTCGCGGCCGTCCTCGAGGAGCTCGCCCTCGGAAGCGTGTCTGCGCCGACCCTCGTCGAGGCTGCGGAGCGTCTCGGGACAGCCGGCGGCCGCCTCTCGCATCTCGCTCGGCTGGTCGACGACGCCACCGCGCGCATCATCCGGGCCCGCGTGGAGCTCGCCGCCTCGCGCTGGGTCGCCGCCAGTAGCGTGCTCGCCCGCGGCTGGCCGGCTTCGCTCCCGGGTCGCCGGGTCGAGCTGACAGCCGCTCCTCCGTTTCCACCGGCCGTCGTCGGGTTCCTCGCGGCGCTGGCCCGCACCGCCTCGTCCACCGGGCGCTCCCTCGTCGTGCACGTCCCGCTCACCGGCGATGCCAGCCTCGACGCCGCGCTCGAACCACTGCTCCAGGCGCTCGAGGCCGGGCCCGATCTTCCCGGCGTCGAGCTGCTCCCCGAGCTCTTCGAGGCTCCACTCTCCGAGGCCGTCCGCCGACTCGCCGGGGCTGCACCCGGAAGTCTCCCCACGGAGGCGCTGAGAGCGGTCGTCGCGCCAGGCTCTCGGCGCGAGGCGGCCGCGCTGGTCGACGCGCTCCGGCGGGCGCTCGACGAAGGCGCCTCGCTCGATCGCTGCGCGTTCGCGCTGGTTGCTCCCGACGATGCCGCCGACCTCGAGCGCGCGCTGGAGGACGCCGCAATCCCGGTGGGTCGCCGCCTGCCCGTGCCGCTCACCACCACGGCCGCCGGACGCATCGGCATCCTCTGGGCAGGGCTCACCGCTCGAGGCGCACCCGCCGAGGAGCTCGCGTGGCTCCTCAAGCAGCGCCTGCTGCCCGCGCTGCGCGTCGAGCGGCGCCTCGACCCGCTTCCTCTGCTTCGCCGTGCGGGTGTCCGCGACGGCGCGCTCGGTTCCGAGAACGGAAGCAGCGCGTACCAGGTCCGCCTCGCTGCCTTCGCGGCACGCAGGCGCGAGGTGGGCGCCGCACCCGACGCGGACGACGCAGACCGTCTGCTCCAGGCGGCCACGACGCTCCTCTCCCTCGCCGAGCGCATCCCCCGCCGGGGCCGGCTCGCCGACCTCCTCGAGGCATGGCGGGCAGGCCTCGACGCTGCCGGGTTCTGGACCGCCCTCGAGCAGGAGCCCTTCGAGGCCGATCCCCGCGCTCGCCGTGCCACCGCGCGCGAGGCCGCCGCCGTCGAGGTCTGGCGAGCCTTTGTCCGCGACGCGCGCGCCGGATGGAAGGCTGCCAGAAGCTCCGGCCCCGAGATGGATCGCGCCGCGTTTGGCAGATGGCTCGCCGATGCGGCGGGCAAGCTCGTCGTCGAGGCACCCCCGGCCGTCACCACCGGGGTGGACCTGCTCCCGCTCGAGTCGCTCGACGGGCGCCCGCTCGACTTCCTCGGGGTGTCGAGCCTCGATGCCGCGAGCTTCCCGCGCCGCGCACCGCCATCGCTCCTGGGCGACGAGGAGCGGCAGGCGATCCACGGCGTGCTCGGACGCGCCGCCCTGCCCGCCTGGGTCGGAAGCGGTGATGCGCGGTCGCCGCTCGCCGAGGCGGTGGACCGCTGGCGCCTGGGGAGAGCGCTCGCCTCCAGCGCCCGGGTGGTCATCACTCGCCGCCGCAGCGCGGGGGGCGCTCCGGCCGACCTGGTGCAGCGGCTGCTCGCCGTCACCGGCACGCAGGAACGCGATGTCTCGTCCCGGCCGATCCCGCTCCTGGCCGAGGCTCCCGGGCCGGCCTGGGCGCGACTCCGCCTGGCGCTGGAGGCGTCTGTCGCGCCGGACCTCCGCAGCGCCCCCCCGGATCCTGTGGCCGCGGCGGCGCTGGACGAGGTGAGTGGAGCGACCTGGCTCGAAGATGCACGGGCGCTGGCAAGCATCGAGGCCGAGCGGCTACAGACTGGCGCCGGCCTCCGTCCGCCCGGCGCCTACAGCGGTCTGCTCGGATCGGACGAGGTGCGGGCCGGCGTCGACGCGCGCCTCGGTGGATCGCCGGAGGGCCCGCTGTCGTCCACCAGCCTCACCGCGCTCGCCAATTGCCCGTTCCAGGGCCTCTCGCGAAAGGTGCTCGGCCTCGAGCCCCCGGACGACGGCGCCGAGGAGCTCGACGCCCGCGGCCGGGGACAGTTCCTCCACGAGGCGCTCGAGCACCTGGTGAAGCGCCTCCTCGCGCAGGGACTCACCGGCACCGATCCGGCCACACTGCCAGAGGATCTCGTCCCCACCGCCATCGCGACCGCGGCCCGGGAGCATGCCCGGTGTGCACCCACGGGCCATCCACGCCTCTGGGCGCTCGCCCAGGCGAGGGCGCGCAGCACCCTGGAACGGCTCCTCCGCTCGGGCAAGCTCTACCCCTTCGCCGGCCTGCGCCCTGCTGCGGCCGAGGAGCGGTTCGGCCCGGACCTCGAGCTCCCGGCGGCGCTCCCCGGTGAACGGCCGGTCTACTTCCGCGGCACCCTGGACCGCGTGGACCGCGGGGAAGCAGGGACCGGCGTGCTCGACTACAAGAGCAGCAAGCGCAGGGATCGAGCCCGCGCCGAGGTACTGGTCACCGACTTCCAGCTCCCGCTGTACCTGCTCGCCCTTCGCGCGCGCGGCGAGCGGCCACCGTTCCAGGCCGGATGGCTCTCGCTCCGCACCCTGGAGTACCTGCCGCTCGATCCGGATCGCACCGGCCCGCTCGAATCCTTCCTCGCCACCGACGCCGCCACCCGCGCGTCGAGCACCGCGCCGAACCTCGCGACGGCCATTCACTCCCTGCTCACCGAGCCGCGCCAGGGGTTGTTCCCGGTCCGGCCGCGCGAGTGCGGCTTCTGCCCCCTGGGCTCGGTGTGCCGGGTCTCCGAGCGCCGGGCGCCGCAGGGAGGCGAGGGATGAGCGGCACCCGTCCCAACGCCTGCGTCTTCGCCGGCGCCGGCACCGGCAAGACGCATGGCCTCATCACCGAGTGCCTCCGTCTGCTGGGCGGGGTGGACCGCGACGAGCCACTCGCCCCGGCGCGACTGTGCCTCCTCACCTTCACCGAGAAGGCCGCCGCCGAGATGCGCGGGCGCCTCGCCGCGCGAGTGGCCGCGCTCGCCGCCGGCGAGTCGTCCGAGCCCGAGCTGAGCGCCATCTTCGCCTCCGCCGGCCGTCCCTTTCCGCCCGCGTCCGAGTGGAGGCGGGTGCAGGCCCGCCTCTCCGGCGCCACCATTGCCACTTTCCACGGCTTCAGCGCCGGGCTCCTCCGCCGCGCGCCCGCGGGCTCGGGCACGCCGCCGGATTTCGTGCTCCTCGACGAGGAGGAGTCCATCGATCTGCTCGAGGAGCTCGCCGAGCGCCTGGTCCTCGAGCGCCTCGAGGGGCGCGATGCCGCCGTGGAGGCGCTGTGCGGCGAGCTGGACCTCCGCGGCCTGCGTCGGACCGGCCTGGTCGAGCTGCTGGTGGACCAGGCGCGCCGGGTCCGAGATCACGGGCACTCCCCTGCGCAGCTGCCGGTCACCGGCGTCGCCGACGTGAGCCGTGCGTTCGCCGACTCGACCGCGAGGGCACGCTCCGCGGTCGACGACGCGCTCGTCCGCGCTCGTGCCGAGCGAGCGGAGTGCGAGCCGGTGCTCGCTGCGATCGGCGATTTGCTCGTCGGCTGGGGACCGGACACCGCGCTCGAGCGCGCGGCGCGGCTCGCCGACTTCCGTGATGCGCTCCCGGGGAGGGGAGGAAAGAACGGCCTCGGCACGGCGATCCGGACCGCCCGCGATGCGCTCACCGGCGGAGACTCGCCGCTCGGCGCCACCGCGCTGATGCTTGCCCGCCCGCACGAGGAGACCTGGCGCGGCCTCCTCGTCGAGCTGTCTCGCCGCCAGCGGGCCGCGTTCGACGAGGCGGGTGCCCTGGACTTCGCCGAGCTGCTCATCCGCGCCAGGGACGTTCTGGCGGGCGACCCGACGCTCCGGTCGCGCGAGCAATCGCGGATCGGAGCGCTCCTTCTCGACGAGTTCCAGGACACCAACGTGCTCCAGCTGGAGCTCACCTTCCTCCTCGCCGAAGCGAGGGACGGAGCGCCGCGCCCGCTCGGTCCGGAAGGACCGCGTGGTCTCCCCCTCGAGCCTGGGTTCCTCTGCGCGGTAGGTGACCGCAAGCAGTCCATCTACGACTTTCGCGGCGCAGACGTGGAGGTCTTCGAGGAGCTGGCCCGCGCCGTCGAGGCGGGGGGAGGGGAGCGACGGTTCCTCCGCGTGAGCCGCCGGGCGCAGCCGGAGCTGGTGGTCGCGCTGAACGGCATCCTCGGCCCGGTCCTCGGACAGACGCCCGGCGCGCCGTGGGAGGTGCCGTTTCGTCCGGGCGAGGACGACCTCCAGCCCTGGCGCTCGCAGCACGGGCCGGTCGCATGCGTCGAGCGGCTCGTGGGCGTGGCCGAGGAAGACCGCGCTGACGAGCGCCGCGATGCGGAGGCGGATCTCCTCGCCCGCAGGCTGGCGCTCCTGCTCGCGCCGGACTCGGAGGCTCGTGTTCCCGAGGGCGCCGGTTCCCGACCTCTCCGTGGTGGCGACGTCGCCATCCTGCTCCGCTCCTTCATGGAGGTGACGCGGTACACCGACGCCCTCGCCCGCCACCACGTCCCTCACCGCGTCCTCCGCGGGCGGGGCATCTTCGCCTCCCCCGAGGTCCGGGACGTCGCCGCGCTTCTCGGGTTCCTCACCGACCCGCGCAACCCACTCCACGTCGCCGCGTGTCTGCGAGGCCCCGCGGTGGGTCTCTCCGACGCGACGCTGGTCCGCCTGGCGCTCCCTCGTGGTCGCCTCGACGCGCGCGTGCTGGCCGGCGCCCTCCCTGCGGAGGCGATGCCGGGGGAACCGGAGCGCTGGGCCAGGTTCATCGCAGTCGCCAGGCGGCTCCGCGCCGGACTGGACCGACGGGCCCTGGTGGACGTGCTCGAGGATGCCTGGGGTGCGCTCGGCACCCGCGCGGTGCTCGCCGCATCTCCACACGGCGAGGAGCAGCTGGCGAATCTCGAGGTCGTCCGCCAGCTCGCCGCTCGCTGGGATGCCCGCGGGCGTCCGGACCCAGCGGCCTTCGCGCGGCGCCTGGTCGAGCTCGCGGATCGGGACCCGCGAATCGACGTCGAGGAGGTGGAGGACGCGCGGGGAGGACCGGCGGTCCAGCTCCTCACCGTGCACGCCGCGAAGGGTCTCGAGTGGCCGGTGGTGTGCATCGCGGACCTCGGAGCGAGCCGCCCTCCATCCAGCGGCCGGCTCCTGGTCGATCCCCGTACCGGGCTCGCCTTCCGGCCCGCAGTTCCCTGGAGCGCAGATCCGCATCCGACGCCTCGTTCGGTCGCGCTGGCGGAGGTGCTTGCCAGCCGCGATCTCGCCGAGAGCCGCCGGGTGCTCTACGTGGCGATGACTCGAGCCCGCGATCGACTCGTCCTCTCGGGCATCCCTGGCCGGGGCGGCCAGCGCACCTGGGCCGGATGGATCGATCCCGTGCTCGACGCGCCGGAGGTCCGGCCCCGGGTTTCCCGTCTCGACGACGCGGCGTGTCCAGCGCTTCCTCCACGGCCTGCCACGGCGCGCCCCGACGTCGACCCGACGCAGGTACGCCTCGCTCTGGGCCGGCTCGAGCCGGTCATCGTCTCGCCGGAGCCGTCGGTGCCGCTCGAGGGGCTGGCTGCGCTCGAGGGGTGCTCGCGGAGGTTCCAGCTCCGTTTCCTGGAGGGTCATCGGGAGCCCGAGCTCGGCGCCGCATCGGGTTCCGGCTCTTCGAGGCACCGGGATCGACGCCTCGAGGCGCTCCGGCAGATCCTGGCAGCACTCCCGCTGACGGCCTGGCGCTCCGGCATCCCGGACGATGCTCTCGGCGCGGCCGCCGGTCGCGTCGGGCTCACGCTCGCCGAGGCCGAGGCCCTTCAGCTGGCGCGCCCGCTGCGGCGCCTCGCGCATGCGCTCCGCGGATTCACGGCGGCGGACTTCTCGTGGGCGACGGGCGTCCCGTTCCAGGCCCGGATGGGCACGACGTGGGTGCAGGGGGTCTTCGATCTGCTCCTCTCCGGTGCGCCTGGAGATGCAGCCGTGTGCCTGGTTCCGGGCGTGCAGGCAGAAGCTCCAGCGAGCGTGGCGGTGGTTCTCGAGTCGTTGCGGTCGCGCGTCCCCGAGGGACGGCAGCTCAGGGTCGCGCTTGTCGGAGTCGACCAGCGGGACGAGCGGCTGCACTGGGTATCGGATCCGACCGTCACCCTGGCAGCGGTCGAGGCACGGCTTCGCTCGGCGGTGAGCCTCGGACCTGCGCTGGCCGATCCCCTCGAGCGCCACGGGTGTGAGGCGCTTGGCTGTGGCTTCCTGCGGCGTTGTCACCCGCCGGACCGCGGGCTATAGGCCCGAGCCGCGATGCCGAACGTCGTGGTGGTGGGTGCCCAGTGGGGCGACGAGGGAAAGGGCAAGGTCGTCGACCTGCTCACCCAGCACGCCCAGGTGGTCGTTCGTTTCCAGGGAGGGAACAACGCCGGGCACACGCTCGTGGTCGGCGGCGAGAAGACCATCCTCACCCTCATCCCCAGCGGGATCCTCCACACCGGGAAGACCTGCGTCATCGGCAACGGAGTCGTGCTGGATCCCTCGGTCCTCGTGGCGGAGATCGACGCGCTCCGGGCCCGGGGCGTGATCCGCTCCGAGTCACAGCTCATCCTCTCCGAGTCGGCGCACGTCATCTTTCCCTGGCACAAGCACCTCGATGTGCTGCGCGAGAAGGCCCGAGGCGCCTCGCCGATCGGCACCACCGGGCGCGGGATCGGCCCGGCCTACGAGGACAAGGTGGCGCGGCGAGGGATCCGGGTGCGCGATCTGCTCGACGGCGCACGCCTCGGACGCAAGGTGGAGGAGCGCCTCGCCGGTGCTCTGGACGAGCTGCGGCTTCTTGCAGGGCGAGCGGGAACGGAGCTGCCCCCGCTCGACCCGTCGGCGATCGCGCGCGAGTACGCCGCCTTCGGCGTCCGGCTCCGGCCGCACGTTCGCGACGCGTCGCTCTACCTGCATGGCGAGGCGAGGGCCGGGGCGCGCATCCTCTTCGAGGGAGCCCAGGGAACGCTGCTCGACATCGACCACGGCACCTATCCGTTCGTCACCAGCAGCAACTGCGTCGCCGGGAACGCGGCCGTCGGGTCCGGCCTCGGACCGACCGAGATCGACCGCGTGGTGGGTATCAGCAAGGCGTACACCACCCGGGTCGGCGGGGGTCCGTTCCCCACCGAGCTGAACGACGAGATCGGTGAGCGCCTGCGCAAGGTGGGCGACGAATTCGGCTCGGTCACCGGTCGGCCGCGGCGGTGCGGCTGGCTCGACGGCGTGGTCCTTCGTTACGCCGCGCGAGTGAACGGGCTGTCGGGGCTCGCGCTGACCAAGCTGGATGTGCTCTCGGGCTTGCCGGAGCTGAAGCTCTGCACCTCCTACTCCCTCTCCGGGGCGCACACCGCGGACTTCCCGTCGGACGTGGACGAGCTGGCCCAGGTCTCCCCGGTCTACGAGACCCTGCCAGGGTGGGAGGAGCGACTGGCCGGCGTCCGCAGCGTCGACCAGCTCCCTGCCGCCGCCCGCGCCTACGTGCGCCGCGTCGAAGAGGTGGCCGGAGTCCCGGTGGTCTGCATTTCGGTCGGGGCGGATCGAGGGGAAACGATCCTCCTCGAGAACCCCTTCGATCGGCCTGGCCCCCGCTGAAGGGGTGCCCGCTGAAGGTGCCGCTGAAGGTGCCAGAGACCTTCGATCGCTCAACGAAGGTGCCAGACACCTTCGATCGGACGCGCAGGCTGCCGAGGTGAGGTAAGCGTCCTGAAAGGCGATGGTTTTTGGCCCGTCGATGAATCGATCCGTTGACAAGTGACTTGAGGTCACTTAACTCCTCCGCCTGCCTGGTGACCGAGGGTCACTCGGGCGAGTCCCGGAGAAGGGTATGAGGGGGCCGGGGCGCCGGACGGCGGTGAGGCGCAGCGACCACCAGGCTCAGGAGCGGGTGCAGCCATGAGACAGGCCATCGACATCGGTTCGGCGCAGGACGTGCGCGCGGAGATCCGCCGCCTCTTCGATCTCCAGGCGGCGTCCCGCTGGACCGTGTCCCGATCCACCGCTGCGGAGCGGAGGAAGAAGCTCCAGCGCTTCAAGGCAGCGCTGGAGAAGCACCGGGCCGCCATCGCCGAGGGCGTCCGGCGCGACTTCGGTCGCTCGGCCGACGAGTCCGAGTTCATCGAGATCCACCCGTCGCTCGAGGAGATCAACCACGCGATCGCCCACCTCGGCGAGTGGATGCGACCCGAGCCGGTCGAGGCCCCGCTCCTCCTCGCCGACACCGCCAGCGAGATTCGCTGGGAGGCCAAGGGCCAGGTCCTCATCCTCGCTCCCTGGAACTACCCGGTGTTCCTCACCATCGGTCCGCTGGTGGGCGCCATCGCCGCGGGCAACGTGGTGATCGTCAAGCCCTCGGAGAAGGTCCCCGAGACCAACCGAGCGCTCCGGGTCGTGCTCGCCGAGGCGTTCGGCGAGAACGAGGTGGCGATGGTCGAGGGCGAGGTCGCCGTCGCCGAGGCGCTGCTCGAGCTCCCCTTCGACCACATTCTCTTCACCGGCAGCACCCGGGTGGGGAAGGTGGTGATGGCCGCCGCCGCCAAGACCCTTGCCTCGGTCACTCTCGAGCTGGGCGGCAAGTCACCGGCGATCGTCGCCCCCGACGCGCACCTCGACCGTGCCGCGCACGCCATCGCCTGGGGAAAGTTCGTCAACGTCGGCCAGACCTGCGTCGCACCCGACTACGCGCTCGTGCAGGAGGGTCAGCGACAGCAGCTGCTCGATGGCCTCCGCGCCGCGCTCGAGCGGAGCTACGGCGCCGAGTCCGCCTGGGCCACCAATCCCGAGCTCGCGCGCCTCGTCGATCCCGGCGCCTTCGCTCGCGTGAAGGGCCTCGTCGACGACGCCGTCCAGCGCGGCGCCAAGGTCGTCCTCGGCGGTCAGTCGAACCCGGCCGAGCGCTACCTCTCGCCCACCATCCTCGTCGACGTACCCCCGGACGCGCCCGTCCTCCAGGAGGAGATCTTCGGGCCGGTCCTTCCGGTCGTCACCTACCGCACCTTCGAGGACGCGCTGGCCTACGTCCGCAGCCGCCCCAAGCCGCTCGCGCTCTACGTCTTCTCGCGGAAGGGAAGCACCATCGACGCCACGCTCGCCGAGACCACCTCCGGTGGCGTGTCCATCAACAACACGCTGCTCCACCTCGCGAACCCCGGGCTCCCGTTCGGAGGCGTCGGGCCGAGCGGCATGGGCAACTACCACGGGCGCGCCGGCTTCCGGACCTTCAGCCACGAGCGAGCCGTCCTGCGCCAGCAGGGAAACCCCATGTCCCGCTGGCTCGCCCCGCCCTACGGCGCCCGGATGAACCGCCTGGTGGCCCGGCTCGCGCGGTGGCTGGAGTGACCGGTCCCCGGCGCGCCCGGAGCCCGGAAGACAAGGAGCAGCGGCGGCAGGACATCCTCGACCACGCCTGGGCGCTCTTCCGTGCGCGACCCTGGGCCGAGCTCACCATGAGCGACGTCGCCGAGGCCGCGGGTCTGTCGAAGGCTGCGCTGTACCGATACTTCGAGACCAAGGAGACGCTCTTCCTCGAGGTCGAGGCCGCCCGCCTCGGCTCCTGGCTCGGGCACCTCGGCGCCGAGCTCGATCGTCTCCCCCGGCCGGCCAGCCCGGACGCGGTGGCGGCGCTCATCGCCGACTCCCTCGTTGCGCGCCCCGGCCTGCCCCGGCTCCTCGCGCTGCTCCACGTCAGCCTCGAGCAGAACGTGCCGTTCGACGCGGCGCTGGCCTTCAAGCGGGCGCTGCACGACTGGCTGCTGCGCCTCGGGAGCCAGCTGGAGGCGGCGATGGGCTCGCTCCCGCCCGGGACCGGCCTCGGCGCCGCGCTGCAGCTTCACGCGCTCTCGATCGGCCTGTGGCAGATGGCGGACGCCGGGCCCGTGGTGAAGCGGCTCCTGGATAGACCCGAGCTGCGCCCGCTGCGCATCGACTTCCACACAGCCCTGGTCACCGGCGCCGCGACGATGCTCCGGGGACTGACCCGGGCCGAGCGCCAGCCCCAGGACGCGTCCACCCGCCGTCAGGCTTGAAGCCCCTCTGCGCCTGCTCCGGATGCGGGATCGTCGATCCCACGGGTGAGATGCTGCCCCGGCCCGGCCCGAGCAACTCCGGCGCTTGCGTGCGGCACGTCGCTTGCGGTCGCTCGCCGCCTCGATGGGTTCCGGGCTCCACGCCCTTCGCCTCGCGGTGCGCTCCCTGGTCCGGAGCCCGGGCGTCTCCCTGGCCTGCATCCTCGCCCTCGGCCTGGGCATCGGGG
>Ga0081540_1000346_pt2 | contig 45067 bp, 34 predicted proteins | sample TabmetS2T1R1_FD_71024 | JGI IMG/M metagenome (GOLD analysis project Ga0081540, IMG submission 71024) | Tabebuia heterophylla rhizosphere microbial communities from the University of Puerto Rico - S2T1R1 | ecosystem: Host-associated > Plants > Roots > Rhizosphere ...
AGCGCATCGTTGAGCTTCATGTGGCGCTTGCCCAGCCCCCGGCACCCGCGCACCGCGGAGAGACGCTTCCTGAGCCCGAGCTTCGCCACCGTTCCCTCGGCCAGCGCCCGCTGGCTGACCAGCGCGAGGCTGATTGCGCCCGGCGCCCGGGCCCCGAACATCGGCCGCATGATCAGCGGCTGGGGCGTGGGGATGGAGGCGTTGGCGTCACCCATCTGCGCCCAGGCGATGAACCCGCCCTTGATCACCAGCTCCGGCTTCAACCCGAAGAAGCCGGGCTTCCAGAGCACCAGATCCGCCAGCTTCCCCACCTCCACCGAGCCCGTCTCGTGGGCGAACCCATGCGCGATGGCAGGGTTGATCGTGTACTTCGCGACGTAGCGCCGGATGCGGAGGTTGTCGTTGTCGCTCTGCTCCTCGGAAAGCCGGCCCCGCTGCTCGCGCATCTTGTGCGCCGTCTGCCAGGTGCGGGTGATGACCTCGCCGACGCGACCCATCGCCTGGCTGTCGCTGGACATCATGCTGATCGCCCCGAGGTCGTGGAGGATGTCCTCGGCGGCGATGGTCTCGGCGCGGATGCGGCTCTCGGCGAACGCCACGTCCTCGGGGATCTCCCGGTCGAGGTGGTGGCAGACCATCAGCATGTCCAGGTGCTCGTCGAGCGTGTTCACCGTGAACGGCCGGGTGGGGTTGGTCGAGGACGGGAGCACGTGCGGCACGCCGCACACCCGGAGGATGTCGGGCGCGTGGCCTCCGCCTGCGCCTTCCGAGTGGTAGGCGTGGATCGTCCGGTCCCGGAAGGCGGCGATCGAGTCGTCGACGAATCCCGACTCGTTGAGCGTGTCGGTGTGGAGGGTGACCTGGACGTCCTCGCCCTCGGCGACGTCGAGACAGCAGTCGATGGTGGCGGGCGTGGTCCCCCAGTCTTCGTGGAGCTTCAGGCCGAGCGCTCCCGCGGCGATCTGCTCGAGGAGCCCCTCCGGCCGCGAGGTGTTCCCCTTGCCGGTGAACCCGACGTTGAGCGGGAGGTCGTCCACCGCCTCCAGCATCCGGGCGATGTTCCAGGCGCCTGGAGTGCAGGTGGTGGCATTGGTCCCGGTGGCCGGGCCGGTGCCGCCCCCGACCCACGAGGTGATCCCGCTGGCCACCGCCTCCTCGGCCTGTTGCGGACTGATGAAGTGGATGTGGCTGTCGATGCCGCCGGCGGTGAGGATCTGCCCCTCGCCGGCGATGGCCTCGGTCGTCACCCCCACCACCATCCCCGGCGTCACGCCGGCCATGACGTCGGGGTTCCCGGCCTTGCCGATGCCGGCGATGCGGCCGTCCTTGATCCCCACGTCGGCCTTGTAGATTCCGGTGTGGTCGACGATCAGCGCGTTGGTGATGACCACGTCGAGCGCGTCGCGATCCGCGGCTCCGGCCTTCTGACCCTGTCCATCCCGGAGCACCTTGCCGCCACCGAACTTGCACTCGTCGCCATAGGTCGTCAGGTCGCGCTCCACCTCGGCGATCAGCGCGGTGTCGCCGAGACGCACCCGGTCGCCGGTCGTGGGCCCGTACAGGTCCGCGTAGTGGCGCCGGTCGACACGGCGGCTCATGACTGCCCCCGGTGGGAGAAGCCGCGCTCCTTCACGTTGGCGAGGAAGCGCGAACGGTTCGCCTCGTCCACCGGACCGTCTCCGAGCGAGTTCCCTCCGTGGACCACCTTCGCTCCGGCCAGGGCCACCAGCTGCACCGTCTTGCTCTCCCCAGGCTCGAACCGCACCGCCGTCCCCGCCGGGATGTCCAGCCGCATCCCGTAGGCGCGCGCCCGATCGAACTCCAGCGCGCGATTGGTCTCGGCGAACGGGTAGTGGCTGCCGACCTGGATCGGTCGATCGCCGCGGTTCATGACCGCGAGGCTCACCGTCTCCCGTCCGGCGTTGATCTCGATCTCCCCCGCCGCGGCCATCACCTCTCCCGGCACCGGCGCCTCGGCCGCCGGCGGGAACGGCCCCGGCACCGGCAGGAAGCTCCCCTCCAGCGCCAGCGCGAGGTCTCCCTGCTCCAGGGCGATGGGGTGGTGGACGGTGACCAGCTTGGTCCCGTCGGGGAAGGTCCCCTCGACCTGCACCTCGGCGATGAGCTCCGGAACGCCGGGAAGCACCTGGGCACGTCCGAGCAGCCGGCGGCCGACGTCCATCAGCTCGGCCACGCTCCGCCCGTCACGGATCAGCTCGAGGAGCTGCGCCGAGATGAGCGCCACCGCCTCCGGGTAGTTCAGCCGCAGCCCGCGGGCCAGGCGCTTCTGGGCCAGGAACCCCGCGCCGTGAAGGATCAGCTTGTCGATGTCACGCGGCGACAGATGCATCGAGCCTCCAGGGGTCGTCCCCGAGCAGGGAGGGAAGGGTGGCCAGGTGGCTGCGCAGGTGCTGGACGAGCTCCTGCACCGTCGGCGCCGCGGCGCGGACCACCAGCGCGCCGTCCCGGAGCGGACTGGCCGACTCCACCAGTGTCGCGCCGCTCTGGACGGGACCGGCGTCGATCCGTTCGCGGATGGACGTCGCCAGGCTCGCGAAGAGCGGGCCCACGAGGAGCAGTGTCCCGATCGCACCGAAGCGGCCCATCCGCTCCTCGAGCGGGCCGTGCTCCGGGTCCAGGAGCCAGCGCTCGTCCAGGTAGGGGAGAACGCGGAGCGTGCTCTCGCAGCGGGTGAAGCCCCAGCGCTCGCGACCAGCGGAGAGCACTTCCCAGAGCAGGAGCGAGCTGCCGGGGGCCAGGCCCACCTCGGTCCGCTGAGCATACCGGGCACCGGCGAAGCAGGCGGTCGGGTCCGGGAAGAGCATGAGCGCGCCGCCTTCTGCCACACGGGCCTCGGTGACCGAAGCGGCACCGCGGGTGGAGCGGAAGACGCGCGTGGGCCCCTGGGAGCTGACGAACGCCCGTGCGTCGCGTCCGACCGAAATCTCCAGCTCGAGCCGGTCGCCGTCCACCAGCCCTCCCCCGAGCGTGCTGGTGTACGCCCACGCCGCCGTGCCGTGGTTGCGCGGGGTGAGGAGCCGGAGCGGGCTCTCCGCATACGCGGTGTCCACCGCAGTCCTCGTCCCCGACTGCCGGAAGGCTAGGGCGCCCCGGGCCATGCCGGGGTTGTAGCGCGGTCACATCGCGAAACCACGCGTCTAGCGCTGGGCTCTGGTCCAGCTCGAGTCAGGATCGAACGTCTTCATCGCCTTGACCTTGGCCGGCGTGTCGGGTCCCAGGTCCTTCTGGAACACGACGCCGGCGTGGTTGACCAGGAAAGTCGTGATCCCCGAGTTGCCATAGGAGGCCGGCCAGGCGACGAGACCGAAGCCACCGTAGAGCTTCCCCTTCACCAGATAGTTCACCGCTCCGCCCGCGGCGTGAGGTCCCTGCGCGGTGAGAATCCGGTAGAAGTAACCGTGGTAGGGCGTGAGCTTGCCCGCCTCGACCTGGTAGCCCTCGCTCTTGACACCGCCGACCCGCGGGCCGAGCGGGCTCTCCTCCATCCCGGGCTCGGCCGGCCAGTACAGGCCGTCGCGCTTTCCCTTTGTGCTGACCAGCAGCTTGGCGTAGGTCGGCGGCGCGTTCCCCTCCGGGTTGCGCTCCCGGTACTCGCGCTGCGCGTCCACGTAGGCAAGGCAGACCTGCATCGCATCGAGCTCGTTGCGGCCGACACGGCGGGCGAGGACCTCCTCCTTGCCGGCCTTGACGTCGAACGACCACCCCGTCTTGCCCTGGACCAGCGGGATGGGGAAGGGCCACTGGTCGGGGCCTGTCACCAGCGTGCGGGCGCCGTCCGCCCCGGACACCAGCGCGTGCGACTGGTCGTACTGCTCGAGGAAATGCTGCCCGGCGGCCCGGTCGGCCACCGCATCGCCCGAGGCGATCAGCGACTTGCCGTCGCTGCCGAGCACCTCGAGGAGCTTGGGCTTGTCTGCGGCGCGCGCCGCAGTCACCAGCGCATCGACCGCGGCCTCGGGGGACGGGAAGGAGCGGGGCGGAGCGGCGAGCGCCGACGCTCCCACTCCGAGGAGGAGAAGGACTGCGCGGCACATCCGGGTGGCATGCACTTGCATGGGCTTTCCTAGCGCCTGCGGCCGCCGCCACGGCCGCCGCCTCCGCCGAAGCTCTCCCGCCCACGGGTGCTGGCGGCGCGCGTCCCGCCGGCGTCACCGACGCCGTGAAAGGCCGACCCGCCCCCGCCTCCACTCCCCCCGCCAAAGCTGGCCGGTTGCGCTCGCGTTCCTTCTCCACCCGCCCCGAACCCTCCGCCGGCGTGCGTTCCGGCTCCTCCTCCTCCAGGCACGCTCGGAGTGGCGTGAGTGCCGGCGCCACCTCCGCCGGGCATGCTCGGATTGGCGTGAGTCCCGGCGCCGCCCCCGCCGGGCATGCTCGGATTCGCGCGAGTGCCGGCGCCGCCGCCTCCAGGCATGCTCGGATTGGCGCGGGTGCCGGCGCCGCCTCCGCCGGGCATGCTGCCACCGGACGGCGGGCGGAAGTTCTGCGCGCCGCCACCTGCGGCGATCTGCTGCCGACCCTGCTCGGCCTTTCCGCGGAAGGCGTCGCGCGATGCCGCGCTCTGCGTCCCTCCTCCGCCCTGACCGAAGCGTTGCTGGGTGCTGGCGTCGCGGTACGGCACGCCCTGGCGGTGACCCGGATCGTGGTTCCAGTTGACGTTGTTGACGTTGATATTGTTGACGTTGATGTTTGTGTGATTGTACCGATTGTAGTTGTTTGTGTTGATCACCACCGTGTTGTGGTAGCCCCAGCTGCACCCGCCCCAGAGCGCGGCTCCCACCGCGAGGCCGACGCCGAAGGAGATCGCCGCGGTGGCTGCGACGTACCCCGGCGGATAAACCGGCGGCGGCGGATATGCCGGGTATGCCCACGTGCCGTAGACCACGGTGGGGTTGTACGCAGGCACGTAGACCACCTGAGGATTCGCGGGCTCGATCTTGATGACGGTCGGCGGGGCCTGCTGGACCACGACGGTCACTCCCGCGTCTGCGGGCGGAGGCTGCGCCTTCTCGGTCGTGACGGTCTGCTCCTTGGAGGACTTCAGATTTCCCGCCGCCTGTGCCTTCGACCGGAGCCGCTGCACCGCGTCCATCACTCCCTGTTGCTGGGCGAGGAAGGCGTCGCCGAGCTGCTGGGTCCAGTCCAGCTTGTCGTTCATCATCGCCAGCGTGTCGGGGAAGGAGCAGAGCGACTTCACGCTCGCGTCCCAGCTTTGCTTCTGCATCGCGTCCTCGAGCTCCTTCCCCTGCACCTTGGGGTTGGCCTTGGACCAGCGAGCTGCCTCGACCACCTCGAGAGGGTAGGTCGAGGCCATCAGCACCTGAGCGAGCAGCGGGTCGGGGTAGAGCGCGATCGGTGAGACGAGCGACTCGAGCTGCTCGGGCTTGAGGGCCGGCTTCTGGCTGGCGGGGGGCTGGGCCGGTGGAGGAGCGGGGGCGGTACCCTGCGCCCGGATGACGAAAGGCAGACAGAGCAGAGGCACGACGACAATCCAGCAAGGCCGAGCGCAAGGACGAGGACTCATCGACCTGCTCCTCCCCGGGGACAGGCCCGAGGGCAGCGGACCATACCACCGCGACTCGGGGGACCGCGCAGTCGGATGTTCGAAAGCCGCCGGAGAACAATCTGGGTTCGGTATCCGAAAGGGGTACCGGCCAGGCGGACGCTGCGGGGGTGCCCTGGAGGGGGACACGCTCGCTCGCGCGACGGCGCTGGTGCAGGCGGTTCTCTTCGTCGTCGTCACAACGTCGAACCTGCTGGGCGAAGCGTCGTCAGCTCACACCGCGAGGTGCCGCCGGACCTGCGCCGGATCGAGCTCGGCGATGCGCCCCCGGAGGACGATCTCCCCCCGGGACAGGACCGCGCAGTGCTCGGCGAGCTCCAGAGCGAAGTCCAGGTACTGCTCGACCAGCACGATGGTGATGCCCCGGTCCCGAAGAGCCCGGAGCACCCGGCCGATCTCCTTGATCGTGGAAGGCTGAATGCCTTCGGTGGGCTCGTCCAGGAGCAGGACGCGAGGGCGCGAGATGAGCGCCCGGGCGATCGCCAGCTGCTGCTGCTGGCCGCCGGAGAGGTCCCCGCCGCGCCGGGTCCGCATCGTCCGGAGGATGGGGAACAGCTCCTCCAGCTCGTCGCGGGGAATGGTCGCGCCGTCCTGCGCTGCCGCCTCGCCCACGCTCAGGTTCTCCGCCACCGTCAGCCGCGAGAAGATCTCGCGGCCCTGGGGCACGTAGCCCATGCCCAGGCGAGCCCGCTCGTACGAGGGCAGGGGAGTGACGTCCTTCCCCCCGAGCTGCACCGTGCCCCGCTTCACTGGAAGCTCGCCCATCAGGCACCGGAGCAACGTTGTCTTCCCCACGCCGTTCCGCCCCAGCAGGGCGGTGCAGGTCCCGGACGGGACCTCCAGGTCGATGGCCCGTAGCGTGTGGCTGCCTCCGTAGTACTGGTCCAGTCCGCGCACGCTCAGCATCAGCGCCCCAGGTAGACGTCGATGACGCGAGGCTCGTTCCGGATGACGTCCATCGGCCCCTCCGCCAGGACCCGGCCCTCGTGCAGCACGGTCACCTTGCTGGCGATGCTGTCGACGAAGTGCATGTCGTGCTCCACCACCACCAGCGAGTGCTTTCCGGCCAGCGAGCGCAGCAGCTCTCCGGTCCGGGCGGTCTCCTCGTCGCTCATTCCCGCGACAGGCTCGTCGAGGAGCAGCAGCCCCGGCTCCTGGACCAGGAGCATGCCGATCTCCAGCCACTGCTTCTCCCCGTGGGAGAGGAGGTCGGCGAGCGTGCGCGCCTTGCCCCGGAGCCCGATGAGCCCGAGCACCTCGTCGATGCGCGCCTCCTGCGCCGACGTGCGACGGGCCCGCAGCGTCGGCAGTACCCGCTTGTCCATCTTCAGCGCCAGCTCCAGATTCTCGAAGACGGTGTGGGCCCGGAAGATGGTGGGCTTCTGGAACTTGCGGCCGATGCCGGCGTGGACGATCTCCGGCTCGGACATCCGGGTGAGATCGTTGGCCTCGCCGTACTGGACATCGCCCACGTCGGGGCGCGTCCGGCCGGTGATGACGTCCATCAGGGTGGTCTTGCCCGCGCCGTTGGGCCCGATGACGCAGCGGAGCTCGCCGGGCTCGACCAGAAGGCTCAGCGAGTCGAGCGCCCGGAAGCCGTCGAAGCTGACGGTGACCCCGCTCAGGTAGAGGACCGGCCCCCGAGGGGTGTCGAGGTTCACGAGCGCCCCTCCGGCCAGAGGAGCCCGAGCACGCCGCGCGGCAGCCAGCGGGTCACCACGATGAACGCGAGGCCCAGGACGAAGAGCCACGCCTGGGGAAAGGCGACGGTCAGGACACTCTTCGCGCCGTGGAGCAGCCCCGCACCGAGGATGGGTCCGAGCAAGGTGCCGCGTCCGCCAAGAGCGACCGCGATGGCGATCTCCACCGAGTTGGCAGGCGACATCTCGCTCGGGTTGATGATCCCGACCTGCGGAACGTAGAGGGCGCCGGCGATGCCGCAGAGCACCGCGGAGAGCGTCCAGACGAAGAGCTTGAACGACACCGGGTCGTAGCCGCAGAACCGGACCCGGTCCTCGGTGTCGCGGATGGCGGTGAGCACCCGGCCCAGCTTGGAGCGCACCAGCGCCCGGCAGAGCACCAGGACCGAGAGCAAGAGCGTCGCCGAGAGCACCAGCAGCACCACCCGCGTCCGCGCGCTGGCCAGCGGGAAGCCGAGGATGCGCTTGAAGTCGGTGAAGCCGTTGTTCCCCCCGAACCCGGTCTGGTTCCGGAAGAAGAGCAGCATCGCCGCGTAGGTGAGCGCCTGGGTGATGATCGAGAAGTAGACGCCGCGGATCCGCGAGCGGAAGGCAAACCACCCGAACACGAAGGCCAGGAGGCCGGGAACCAGCACCACCAGCAGCGCCTGCTGTAGGAATCGCTCGGAGCCGAGCCAGTACCAGGGCAGCTCCTTCCAGTCGAGGAACACCATGAAGTCGGGCAGTAGCGGATCGCCGTAGACCCCGTCCCGGCCGATGGCCCGCATCAGGTACATGCCCATCGCGTAGCCACCGAGGGCGAAGAACAGCCCATGGCCCAGCGAGAGGATGCCGGTGTAGCCCCACACCAGATCCATCGCGAGGGCCACCGTGGCGTAGCAGAGGATCTTCCCCACCAGCGTGACCGTGTAGTCGGAGAGGTGGAGCGGCGAGCTCGACGGCACCGCCAGGTGCAGCAGTGGGATCGCGACCACCAGCACGCCGTAGACCGCGAGGATGACCGCCCAGACAGTCCGTGGGTAGAGCCGCCGCCCGGGGCTCGTGGGCGCGACGATCGCCGGACCGAGGGTGACGGTGGCGGTGCTCACCCGTCCTCCAGTGCTCGCCCGCGCAGCGCGAACAGCCCCTGGGGGCGCCGCTGGATGAAGAGGATGACGAAGACCAGGACGGCGATCTTCGCCATGACCGCCCCGGCCCACGGCTCGAGCAGCTTGTTCACGACTCCGAGGCTCGCCGCGGCGATGGTGGTGCCCGCGAGCTGGCCCACCCCTCCCAGCACCACGACCGTGAACGAGTCGACGAGGAAGCCCTGCCCGAGCTCCGGCCCCACGTTGCCGATCTGCGACAGCGCGCACCCTCCGAGCCCGGCGATGCCCGAGCCCACCGCGAAGGCGAGGAGGTCCACCCGCGGCGTGCGGACACCGAGCCCCCGTGCGCGCTGCCGGTCCTGCGTCACCGCGCGGACCAGGAGCCCGAGCCGGGTCCGTTTCAGGAGGAGCCAGACCCCGAGGAGGACCGCCGCGGAGAAGAGGAGGATGACGATCCGGTTCCAGGGCAGGACCAGATCCGGGAGCAGGGCGACCCCTCCGGACATCCAGCTCGGGTTCGACACCTCGACGTTCTGCGCGCCGAAGGTGACGCGCACCGCCTGGATGATCAGCAGGCTCGCGCCCCAGGTGGCGAGGAGCGTCTCGAGCGGACGACCGTAGAGCCTCCGCACCACGGTGATCTCCAGCAAGGCGCCCACCGCCGCCGCGGCCAGGAACGACGCCGGAAGGGCGGCGAGCAGGTACCAGTCGAAGTGGCGCGAGCCGCGGAAGGCGAGCTGCACCAGCCAGGTGGCGTAGGCGCCGACCATCAGGAGCTCGCCGTGGGCCATGTTGATGACGCCCATCAATCCAAACGTGATGGCCAGGCCCAGCGCGGCGAGGAGCAGGATGCTGCCCAGGCTCAGCCCGGAAAAGAGGAGCCCGACCATCGCCGCGCGCTCCAGCGCGAGGTCCACGTCCCGGATCGCGCCCTCGAGCGCGGCGACCACCGCGGGATCCTTCTCCACCTCGAGCTGCTGCAGCAGCCGGCGCTTCGCGTGTGCCTTGCGCAGCTCGTCGATCGCCTGCAGGCGCTGTCCGGGGTCGGGGCTGGCCAGGGCCAGCATCGCCGCGGTCGCGCGGAGGACCTCCTGCACTCCCCGGTCACGCTCCTGCGAGAGCGCCTTCTGGACGGCAGGAAGCACCTCGGGGCCCGGGTTGTCCTGAAGGACTCGCGCCGAGGTGAGCCGCGCGGACGCCGAGCCCTCGAGCAGCGAGAGCGCTGCCACCGCCCGCTCCAGCGTCCGGCGCAGGCGGTTGTTGATGATCACCTGCTCCAGCTGGTCTCGGTCGACCGATGCCGGAGCACCGGTGAGCGCATCCTCGAGCGCGCCGTCCTCGTCGACCAGCACCGACGTCGGGCCGAGGTAGAGGTTTCCCTCGAGGAGCGCACGGAGGACCGGCAGAGCGTGCACGTCGGTCGCCTCCACCAGGGAAGTGATGGTCTCGTCACGGGACTCGGGGTTGACCAACCTGTCCAGGGTGGCGGCATCCAGGGTCGTGGGTGGGCGCGCCTCGGGCGGGGCGGCCTCGCCAGCGCGGGCCGCCGTCGCGAGGAGCAGCGTGAGCAGTGCGAGCAGACGCTCAGCGCGAGGCACGCTTCTCATTGCCGGGGATGTACGGACTCCAGGGCTGTGCTCGGATGGGCTTGGAGGTCTTCCAGACCACCGAGAACTGACCGTTGGCCTGAACCTCGCCGATCATCACCGGCTTCCACAGGTGGTGGTTGGTCTCGTCCATCTTCAGCGTGAACCCGGAGGGGGCGGTGAAGGTCTGGCCGCCCATCGCCGTGCGCACCGCGTCCACCTTCGTGGTCCCGGCCTTCTTCACCGCCTGGGCCCACATGTGCATGCCGACGTAGGTGGCCTCCATCGGATCGTTGGTCACCCGCGAGTCGCCACCGGGGAGGTTGTTCTTCTGCACGTACGCCTTCCACTGCTTGATGAAGGCGGTGTTCGCCGGGTTCTTCACCGACATGAAGTAGTTCCACGCCGCGAGGTGGCCCACGAGCGGCTTGGTGTCGATGCCCCGCAGCTCCTCCTCGCCCACGCTGAACGCCACCACCGGAATGTCGGTCGCCTTCAGTCCCTGGTTGCCGAGCTCCTTGTAGAAGGGAACGTTCGAGTCGCCGTTGATGGTGGAGATGACCGCGGTGTGCCCGCCGGCCCCGAACGCTTTGATCTGCGCGACGATGGTCTGGTAGTCGCTGTGCCCGAAGGGCGTGTACGTCTCCTGGATGTCCTTGTCCGTGACGCCCTTGGAGTGGAGGAACGCCCGGAGGATCTTGTTGGTGGTCCGCGGGTAGACGTAGTCGGTGCCGAGCAGGAAGAAGCGGGTCGCCCCGCCCCCCTCCTTGGACATCAGGTATTCCACCGCCGGGATGGCCTGCTGGTTCGGCGCGGCGCCGGTGTAGAAGACGTTCTGGCTCAGCTCCTCGCCCTCGTACTGCACGGGATAGAAGAGGAGCCCGTTGAGCTCCTCGAAGACGGGGAGGACCGACTTCCGCGAGACCGAGGTCCAGCAGCCGAAGACCGCCGCCACCTTGTCCTTGGTCAGGAGCTGGCGGGCCTTCTCGGCGAACAGCGGCCAGTTGGAGGCCGGGTCGACCATCACTGGCTCGATCTTCTTCCCCAGAACTCCTCCCTGGGCGTTGATCTCCGCGATGGTCATCAGCGCCACGTCCTTCAGCGAGGTCTCGCTGATGGCCATGGTTCCCGACAGCGAGTGGAGGATGCCGACCTTGATCGTCTCCTCCGCGCGCGCGTCGACCGCGGCGAGGGTGAGAGCACATGACAGCGCTGCGAGCCCGAGGCCTCTGTTCATCGTCGCTCGTCTCCTTCGGCCCACCGCGGGCCGGCAGTGGAGGCTGCAAGCGATGGACCACGCCCGGGCGACTGCGGCTCCCTCGGGGGTCCCCCGGACTGACATCGAGACCGGACGACGAAATTGTCAGAACTGATCCGGATGCCGACAATTTCGTTTGTCCCCGCAGACCGGTCAGTGCGAGCGCATGCCGGGGCGAGCAGCGCGACCCGGACCGTGACGCGACCCGCCAGACAAAAATGTCGAACTCGCACGGATCGGTGACGAATTTGTCATGACCGGCGCGGGCCGGCCCGAAAGGCACTCCGGGGCGGCTGCCGCGCGCTGCAGGTCCGCTGGACGCGAAGCACGGGTTCGCCCTCAGCGGGGAATCGTCATGTCGGTCACGATCTCCGCCCCGGACAGTGCGCGGTTGAAGATGTGCACCTCGTCGATCACGCCGAGGAAGTTGAAGAGCTCCGGCGAGCCGGCCCGTTGCCCGACGTTCGCGTTCAGCGGGCTGTTGCCCTGGGAGGCGGGGATGGTCCCGGCGAGAGTTCCGTTGTTGAGCGCGCCATTGAGGTAGACCGACAGGGTTCGCGCCGAGGCGTCGTACACGCCCGCGACGTGGTACCAGGTCCCGGTGACCAGCACCGTTGCGCCGTAGCGCTGGACGACGTCTCCTCCGGGGCCACTGATCTGGATCCCCAGCGTGCGCGAGCCCGTATCGGCAGTGGTCTTGAGCTGCCAGCCGGTGTCACCCAGCTTGGAGACGATCGAGGCGTCGTCGACCGGATTGCTGCTGGTCCGGATCCACGCGGTGAGGGTCATGCTGCCGGTCATCTGCAGCTGCGCGGGATTCGCAAGATTGATGAAGTCATCACCGGTGAAGGAGAGCCCTCCTCCGTACTGCCCCGTGGTCCAGGCAGGCCCGTTGGTCAGCGTCCCGGTGATCCCGTTGCCGGAGAAATCGGCGGTGGTCGTGCCCGCGCCCTCGCTGAAGCGGTATCCGGCGACGAGCCCGGCGGGCAGGGGATTCTGCTGGATGGTGTAGGTCGCGACGTACGACTGGGGCGTTGCCGGGACCGTGATCACGTGCTGCTGGGCCGCGCCATCGGACCAGGAGCCGAACGTGTAGACGTTCTGTCCCACGGTCTGGTTCGACGCGATGATGGTGTGGCGGAAGCCGATCAGACTGTCGTGAACGAACGGCGTCGGTCGCGGAATGCCATCGAGGGTGATGTCGAGCCCGCTCGGAACCGTGTCGAAGGTCAGGTTCACCTTCTCCGGGAAGACCACCACCGAGGTCGAGGCCTGGAGCCCGTCGGAATCGGTGACGGTGAGCGTGAACCGGTAGCGGGTATCGCCGCTGAAGTCGTGGCCCTCCAGGGGAATCGTGAAGGTCCCCGAGGTGACGCCGGTCTGGGGCAGAGCAGGGTGGACGTGCCCCCCGTGGAGGAAATCGATCGACCAGCTGAATGCGCTCGCAGGCAAAGCTCCGTCCTCCACGTCGGTGGCGGTCCCGGAGAAGGTGATGACGTTGCCCGCGCGGAAGAGAGAGCCGTTTCCGGGCGCGACGATCGTCGGCGCGGGCCGGTTCCCGACGTTGAGAGAGATCGGCGTCGAGAGGGTGGTGTTCACCCCATCGGAGACGGCGAGCTGGGCGGTGTACCTGCCGCTGACGGCATAGGTGTGGACCGGGTTGGGAACGGTGGACGTGTCCCCGTCACCGAAGGTCCAGAGGTAGCTCAGCGAAGCTCCCTCGGGGTCGGATGTCCCGGCGCTGGAGAAGGTGACCGCCAGCGGGGGAGGCCCGTCCGTGGGCTGGGCGCTGGCAACCGCCACCGGCGGCTGGTTGGCGGCGCCGACGAAGCGGATCCGGCGAACCTTGGCCACGCCGACCTCGCTGGTCGTGTCCGAGTAGCCGAGGTCGACGTAGTAGAGAGCGCCATCCGGGCCCTCGCTCAGATAGACGATGTCTCCGAAGGGCCCGTCGGGTGCGCCGTTGGGCGGCTCGAAGTTGAACACACCGGTGACGTTCCCGCTCGCGTCCAGGGTCAGTCGCTTGATCCAGTTCTGAGCGTAGTCGGCGAAGAAGTAGCTCCCCCGGTACTCGGACGGGAACTGGGTTCCGCGGTAGACGAACCCGCCGGTGATCGCCGAATCCCGGCCGTTGTGAGCGTAGGCGTAGATCGGGCTGGTGAAGGTGGGATTGGATCCACAGGAGAAGCCCTCGCAGATCGGCCAGCCGAAGTTCGCCCCTCGCGCCGCAACGTGAACTTCCTCCTGCGCGGTGGAGTTGACGTTTCCGCCGACGTCTCCGATGTAGAGCCGGCCGGTCGGCGCATCGTACGAGGCCCGGAAGGGATTCCGGAGTCCGAGTGCCCAGATCGCATCGACGTTCGGTCCCGCCCCGTCGTGGAACGGGTTGTCGGTGGGAATCGTCCCGTCGGGGTTGAAGCGCAGCAGCTTCCCGCGGGAGCTGGTCAGCAACTGTGCGAGGTTGGGATTGAAGTGCTCGCCGGTGGTGACGTAGAGCTTGCCGTCGTTGCCGAAGTTGAGCGCACCGCCGTGATGCTCGATGTCGGCCGTATCGGGGTCCTGGTAGATGACGAGCTCGGACCCGGGGACGGTCCCGGAGAGATCCGCGGTGGCAGTGAACCGCGAGGCCCGGTCGCGGTTCGGCGTACCGAGCGTGTAGAACACGTAATAGAAGCGGTTGGTGGCGAAGTTCGGATCGAGGACCAGGTCCATCAGCCCCTGCTGCCCGTTCTGCGTGCCGATGTTGGCCAGGGTGAGGAAGTTCGTGGGCTGGATCGTCCAGGTCGCGGTGTTGACCCTGCGGATCCGGCCGCCCAGCTCGAGCACCAGCATGTCCCCGTTGGGGAGGAACTTGATCGCCGTGGGCAGGTTCAGCCCGCTGCCGATGAGGATCTCGTTCTGGAACGTCCCGCTCGTCCCGCCCGAGAGAGTGCTGAAGACGTTGTCCCCGGAGGCGATGGAGTTCGCGGCCGCGTCTCTGGAGATCACCCGGTAGTGATAGGTCGTGTTCGGCGAGAGGCCGGCGAGAGTGACCGAGTGGCTGGTGGTCAGGCTCGCGTCGAGCGATGTGACGCTTCCGTACGACGTCGTCGGCCCGTACTCCACCTGCGAGGTGGTGAGCTGATCGGTCGTCCAGAGGATGATCGCGCTGCTGGAGGTGATCGTCTCCGCCCGCACCGCGCTGATGGCGAAGGCCGGCGTGGTGATGGCCACCGGCGGCGAGGACTGCGCCGACACGTTCCCGGCGGCGTCCCGCGCCGCGACGGTGTACGAGTAGCTCGTCGCCCGGGACAGTCCGGTGTCGGAGAACGACGTCCCGGTCGGAGTGCCAACCTGAGCTCCGTTCCGGAACACGATGTAGCCCGTCACGCCGACGTTGTCCGTGGAGGCGTTCCAGGTGAGGTTCACCTGCATCGGTGAGGCCGCGACGGCCGCCAGGCCGGTCGGGATGCTCGGTGGGGTGATGTCCGCCCCGGCGGCCGTGGTGAACGTGCCGTTGCTGCCCACTCGCTCGTTGCCCGCGGCGTCGATCGACCGGACCCGGTACCGGTACGTGGTCGACGGGGCCAGCCCGCTCACCGTGACCGCATGGGCGGTGACCAGATTCGAATCGAGCGGGGTGGACGAGCCGAACGACGTCGTCAGGCCGTACTCCACCCGCGACGTCGACGGCTCGCTGGTGGTCCAGGTGATGCTGGCGGAGCTGCTGGTGATGCCCGAGGCGGCCACCGAGGAGATGGTCGGCGCGGTGGTATCGAGCACGATGTTGTCAGTGAACGAGCCCGACCAGTTCCCGGCCGCATCCCGGAACTGCACGGAGACGGTCTTGGTCCCCGCGCCGGTGGTCAGGGTCCAGGTCTTCGTCGTGGCGTAGGCCTCCGGCGTCGAGAACGAGCTGCCGGTGTTCGAGAACCGCATCTGGGCCACCGCGCCCTGGTTGTCGGTCGCGGAGAGGGTCAGGGTGGCGGTCCTGCTGTTGGTGGCCGCGGCACCCCCGTTGATCACGATCGTCCCCGTCGGGGGCTGGGTATCGACGGTGTTGTTGACGGTGACGCTGACCGTGGACGAGGTCTGGGTGTTTCCCGCCGGGTCCCGCGCCCTCGCCGACAGGACGTGCGTCCCGGGGCTCGCGGTGGTTGTGTTCCAGGTGACCGAGTAGGGCGCGGTCGTGTCCTCAGCCCCCAGGTTCGCCCCGTCGAGGAGGAACTGAACTCCGGCGACCGCGACGTTGTCGGTGGCGCTGGCGGTCACCGCGACCGAACCGGAGACGGTCGCGCCACTCGCCGGCGCGGTGACGCTGACGTTCGGTGGCGTGGTGTCCGGCGTCCCGGTGCCGCTGCCGACCGGAGAGCTCAGGTCCGCCGCGATCTCGCCGGGCGCGAGAGCGCGAGCGTAGATGCGGACGTCGTCGACGATCCCCTGGATGTGGAAGTCACCTGTTCGACGTCCGATGTTGACGTTCACCGGGCCGCCGCGAATCGCGGCAGGGATGGTCCCGGAGAGGACGCCGTTGTCCTGGACGCCGTTGACGTAGATGTCGAGCGTCCGGGCGGTCGCGTCGAAGACTCCGGCGACGTGGTACCAGGTGTTCAGGGCCCGGACGGTTCTGCTGTAGCGCTGGACGGGGTTGCCGCCGGCGTCACTGACTGCCACGGCGAAGGTCCGCACCCCGGTGTCGGGGCTGGACTTGAGCTGCCAGCCCGAGCTGCCGTCGGACTTGGCCACGATCTGCCCGTCGTCGCCGACGTTCGCCGTCTCGAAGACCCAGGCCGACAGCGTCATGCTCCCGCTGAACTGCAGTCCGACCGGATTGCCGAGGTCGACGTAGGTGCTGGATCCGTTGAACGAGAGGCCGGTTCCGTTCTTCCCGGCGACCCAACCCGGCGAGCCAACCAGGGTTCCGCTGAACCCGTTCGGAGATGCGTCGGCAGTGGTGGTTCCCCCGCCCTCGCCGAAGCCGTAGCCCGCGAGCAGGTTGGGAGAATCCAGCGCAGCCGGGGTGACCTGGGGGGGTGCGTCCTTCGCCCCACAACCCACGTCGAGGACCGCGATGAGGAGCAGGAGGCAGAGACCTCCTCGACGTGTCGGGGCCAAGAAGGAGACCGCCATCACACGCCTCCCGGAACATGAACCGCGGGTCTGCCGGGGTGCGAGGAACCCGGTGCGGGCGGGACATCCACCCCCGGGCTCCAGGTGTCAAGCAGTCAGATTGCATCAACACCGCGGCGCCGGTGAACGGGAATTCCAGGGAAACCCGCGGGCGCGCAGGTCAGCGGTAGAAGTACGGGTCCAGCACCCGGACCTCGGTGATCGAGTCGACCGGGAGCCGGTTCCGGGTGGCCGTCCGCCGGATCGCCTCGGGAGACGGCCCGTCGTAGATGCAGAACGACGTCCGCCGGTCCGTGCTGACGTACGAGTGGAGCCAGGTCACCGAATCATCGGTGTTGGTCTGCACGATGCTCCGGAGCTGGGTCTCACCGTACGCGTCCAGGGGAATGTCCAGACCCGCAGGAAAGCTGCGCTGGACCAGGTATCGGGGCATCGCTCGACCTCCGGAGATGACGACGAGCATGGATGTGTGCGCACCGTAGGAGTAGCGCCGGCATCGCTCCATGGGGATCGTTCCCCATTTTCCGCTCTGTGCCGCGCCGTTGCGCCCGCGATGTGTCATGTGGGGGCACTTCTCGTCGATAGGATCGCCCACCCTGCTGCTCGAGCGCGCAGAGCTGCTGGAGCGTCTCCACGTCGCTGCCGAGGCGGCAGCGGCCCGGCATGGTCGTGTCGTCCTGATCGGCGGTGAGGCGGGTTCTGGGAAGACGGCGCTGGTGGAAGCCTTCCGCGCGGCGAGCGGAACTCCCCGGCGCCTGCTGCGTGGAGTCTGCGACGCGTATGCCACGCCCCGCCCGCTCGGTCCGCTCCTCGACGTGGCACACGAGCTGGGCGGCGAGCTCCTGAACGCCCTGGCGGAGGGACCTCGGGAGGCGGCCTTCCGCGCGCTCCTCGAGGCGCTCGACGCGCATCCGCAGTGCACCGTGCTTGTCTTCGAGGACGCGCACCTCGCGGATGAGGCGACGCTCGACCTCGTGCGCTTCCTGTCGCGGCGGCTGGAGGGCCGCAAGGCGCTCCTGGTGCTCACCTTCCGCGAGGAGGAGCTCGGCCCGCGTCACCCCTTGCGGGTGCTGATCGGCGACGTGGCCACCGCTCCGATCGGGCGGCTCACGGTCCCGCCGCTCAGCCCCGCGGCGGTCCAGCGCCTCGCAGAGGGCAGCGGCCTCGACCCCGACGCGCTCCACCGGCGAACCGGAGGAAACCCGTTCTTCCTGAGCGAGATCCTGGCCAACGGGGGGACGGGGATCCCGGCGAGCGTCCGCGACGCGATCCTCGCGCGCGTCGCCCGGCTCGACCCGGAGGCTCGTGGCGCCCTGGAGCTGGCGGCCGTCGCCGGAGAGCGGGTCTCGCCGGAGCTGCTCGCCGCCCTCACCTCGTCCAGCGCCATCGACGCCTGCGTGGCCAGCGGGATGCTCCGCGCCGAGCCGGGCGAGATGGTCTTTCGCCATGCGCTGGTGCGGGACGCGGTGCTGGAGATCATCCCCGGACACCGGCTCCGGGCGCTGCACGCTGCGGTGCTCGCTGGCAGGTGCACCCGTGGCGAGTGCACGGACGAGCTTGCGGTCCTGGCGCACCATGCCGAGGGTGCCCAGGACGCGGCAGCGGTTCTGGAGTACGCCACGGCCGCCGCGAGGCGCGCGAGCGGGCTCGGATCCCACCGTGAGGCCGCAGCGCAGTACGCACGTGCACTGCGCTTCGCCGGGAGGCTCCCCGCGGAGCTTGCCGCGCCCCTCCACGAGGCGCGGGCCCACGCATGCTTCCTGACCCAGCAGATCGACGCGGCCATCGTCGCGCGCGAGCACGCAGTGAAGCTCTGGCGGTCGGTGGGCGACCTCCGCCGCGAGGGAGAGAACGTCGGATGGCTCGCGCGCCTCTGTCACTATGCCTGCCGTCCGGAGGGCGAGCGTCACTGCCGCGAGGCGGTCGAGCTCCTCGCGCCGCTCGGCTCCACGCGCGAGCTGGGGATGGCCGAGGCGCACCTCGCCGAGCTCCACGTCTTGCGCTCGGAGCTCCCGGCAGCCCGGATGCACGCCGCACGGGCGCTGGCGCTGGCACGGAGGACCCGGGCGGCGGACGTCATCGTCCACGCAAGGACGAGCATCGGAACCTGCCTGGAACGCGTCGGCGATCCTCGTGGCGCGCCCTACCTCGACAAGGCGCTGAGGCTGGCACGGCGAGAGCGGCTGGACGAGGCAGTGGCCCGCATCCTCACCAACTGCGGAAGCGTCGCCGTCCGTCATCACGAACATGCCCAGGCCGAGCGGTCGCTCGCCGACGCGATCCGCTTCGCGGAGCGGCATGACCTCGACGTCTGGAGGCTCTTCGCGCTCGGGTGGAAGGCCGTGCTGCTCTGCGACGAGGGCCGCTTTGGCGAGGCGGCCGACGTCGCGGACTGCCTGCTCCGCGGGCCCGAGCTGATGGCCATCAGCCGGGTGATGCCGCTGGTGGTGCTTGGCCTGGTGCGAGCGCGGCGGGGCGACCCCGGCGTCGCGCCGCCGCTGGACGATGCGCTGGCCCAGGCGTTGCCGATGCAGGAGATCCTCCGCGTTGGCCCGGTCCGGGCGGCCCGTGCCGAGGCGGCCTGGCTCTCGGGGGAGGAGAGGGTGGCGCTCGACGAGGCCCGCGAGGCTGGTGAAGCCGCAGCGCGCTTCCGTCATCCTTGGCTCGCCGGGGATCTCGCCGTCTGGGTCTGGCGCGCGGGCGGTGGCCCTCCGTGCTTCGCGGTTCCCGCTCCCTACGCTCTGCAGTTCTCCGGGGACTGGGCCGCCGCGAGCGATGCGTGGCGGGCGATGGGCTGCCCGTACCAGGCTGCCTGCGCCCTGCTCGACGCCGTCGAGGAGACGCCGCTCCGGCAAGCCTGGGTCGAGCTCGACGCGCTCGGTGCCCGGGCGACCGCCGCCGTCGCCGCGCAGCGACTGCGCGAGCTCGGGGCGAAGAACGTCCCTCAGGGTCACCGCCGGAGCACGCTCGCCCATCCGGCTCTCCTGACCACCCGCGAGCGGGAGGTTCTGGAGCTGGTCGGCGCCGGGCTCCGCAACGCCGAGATCGCGCGTCGGCTGTTCATCTCCGCCAAGACCGTCGACCACCACGTCTCGAATCTCCTCTCCAAGCTCGGGGCACGCAGCCGGCTGGAGGCCGTGCGGGAGGCGGCGCGCCTGACCGGGGCGACTGCTGCATCGGCCGACGCGCCTCCCACGAACGGCCGCGCTCCTACGGGCAGGTGATGTCTGGATTGTGGTCGTCGAACACGCCGTTGGAGCTCTGCTTCCAGACCCAGACGTGGAGGATCCACAGCCCGAGCTCGTCCTCCGAGTGCATCTTCCGCCCGAAGATCGACGGGGGCTCGGGGAAGGCGTCCTTCGGGGCGATCCACTCGGGGCTGTTGAGGTCCCCATCCTTCGTGTACATCAGGACCGAGGGATGGCGGATGTCCGTCGTTCCGACCAGGTCGTCCTTGATGAAGTGGTAGCCTTGGCCGGGTTCGCACGGCAGGCCCGAGTCGTGATACCCGGCCGCGAGCGCGGCCTCGATCCGGCGGAAGTGACAGATGGACCGGTGAGCAATCTCCAGCTGCTCCTCGATCTCTGCGGGCTGACCGAAGTCGACGTGCCCGCAATTCAGATGTGACTTTGATTCGGTCTTGGCATCGCTGGAGAGCGCGGCTGGCGAGGTCGAGCTTCCTTCCTGTCCGGTGCCGCAAGCTGCGACGAGCGCGAGCAGTATGGAGATCGCGTGGAACGACGACATCATTTTCATGGTTCTCCCATCCCTTGGTGTGCGCGGTCCGGGCGAAGGAGCCCGGGCGACGAACACCGTACGGGCACAGGGAGCACGGCCACATCGGGAGCCCTCCCCATTCTGGGAGAAGCGACTCCCCATTTTTTGGGGCCGAGGGGGCGGCGTCGATGGTTGCGGCGCTCCGAGAGTCGCCCGCGGCGCCGAGGAGGTGCTCCCCGGCGCCGGTCACGAGTGGGAGATCAGAGCGTCTTGCGGATCCAGCCGTACCGGGTGGTCCTCGGCTCCACGCCCAGCGCCAGGTACCGCTCGCGGTACACATTGAAGGCGTCCCGCTTCGCCTCGAGGTTGGGGGTGTTGTCGTAGGGTGGCATCTCCCAGAGGCGCTTCTGCTCGTCGGTGATGCGACTGGCGTAGTCGCTCGGCAGGGGCTTGTAGGCCGCGCCGCTGCGCGGATGGAGCCCGTACAGCTTCGCCGAGTTGCGCCCCAGGATGTCCCGCTTCGACTCCTTGTCGAGCTCGGGATAGTCGTACTTCTCGCGAATGCTGTCGGGGATCTTGAACCGATAGAACGCCTCGATCTGCCACTGCGGGCTGCCGTACCAGAGCGAGTCCGTGCCGAAGACGATGTGCTTCGACCCCTTGTAGCGCAGGAGCTGTCCGAGGATGTGCGCAGTCACCGTCGGGAACGTCACCACCGAGGACGCGAAGGTGGTCCCGATCTCGGCGTAGGAGTTCTTGAACGGTCCGGTCAGCTGCGCATAGGGCGTAACCCAGTCGATGTTCGGCACCCCGTTTAGCAGCGGCCGTGTCCCCGCCTCGGTGGCACGGATCTCCGCCAGGGCCTGGTCGTCGAAGAAGCTGTCCTGGATGCACGAGTGATAGGTGATGAAGTTCAGGTTGGGCCAGTCGGTCAGCGCCTTGGGTAGGTCGGACGGGTATCCGTTCTCGGGAGTCGCCGGCATCCCGCGGGCCAACCCCTTGTGCACCGCGATGATGTTGCCGCCGGTCCCGAGCTTGCCCTGGGCGACGTTCTTCGTGATCAGCTCGAAGGTGGGGTAGGCCACGTTCTCGTCGTCGTGGCGCCACTGCTTCATCGGGCCCGAGTCCACCTTGGCGGCATTGGAGATGTTGTAGCCCTTCCAGGCGTCCGGATGATGGTTGTCGACTTGGTACTGGATGTAGTCCAGGTTTCCGCGGCCGACGTAGAGCAGACCATGAGCCATTGCCCGGCGCGCGCCGGCCAGCTCGTTGATGAAGTCCCGACCCGCCGCAGTCTGCTTCGCCGTCAGGATTTCTCCGGTTCGCGCATCGTCGACGTTGAGGGGCGGCGTCCCGGGATTCTGGCCGCTTGGTCCAGAGACGAAGGCGGTGACGTTGCTGATCAGCCCCACCGTGACCTGGCTGTCGAAATAGACGCTCCGGATGAACTGGACGATCCCGAACATGTCGTCGGTCACCGGCATCCCGATCAGGGCGGGATTCCACACGCCCCACGGGTTGCCGAACTCGTCGCCGACGTTGTTCGGATTGAACGGGTTCTGGGTGAAGCCGGGTGTTGTCGGACCTTGAGCGATCGCCCGCAGCACGACCGGCCCTGGGGCCTGCGTCCCGCGCACGAAGTGGAGCTGGTCGTCCACCACGAAGAGGTTGTCTGGCGGCCCGTGCTTCTCGCGTGCCCCGCGCTCGAACAGCTCGTCCTTGTCCACGGCGAAGAACTCTCCGAAGACATCGTTCATCGCCATGAACGCCGCGGCGGTTCCACCACTGGTCCCGAGGAACTGCCGTCGCGTCAGACCGAGCTTCTTCGCCGCGCCGTCGGCCAACTCCTTGATCCGTGCCTCCACCTGCTTCTGCAGCGCGCTTTGTGGTGGCGGCATGTACTCGCCGTTCGACACCACCCGAGTCGGCACCGGCGAGGGAAAGTCGGGGTCCTCCGCGTCATAAGCCCGGCTCAGCTTCGCCAGCTGGGCCTCGCTGAGGAGAGTGTGGTCCGGCTCCCAGGTGCCTCCAGTCTCCTTCCATCGATTCGACATGACGACCCCCTTCGTGGATGGCCGCCGGTAGCCCCCGTAGCTACGGGCGTCAACGACGGAAGGAGCGAATGCTTCGGTACTCGGGCGCAGAGCGAGGCGTCGAGCGAGACAGGTCGCAAGATCTTGATAGCAGGAGCAAGAAAGTGGGCCTCTCATGGATCGAATACGTCCGGGAGGAGCCCACCTGGATCTTCCGCGCTGGCACCTCGTCTGTGAGGGCTGGTTCTCACCAGCCGCGGTGAGCTGCGGCGAAGGCGCGGTCGATCTCCTTGGCCGCTCGGTGCGCGGAGAGCTCCTTCACCGCCGGTGGCATGGCGGGGAGTGGGGGCCGATCGCCTCCTTCGGAGTCCCCGTAGCCGGCGGCGTCCCGCTGGAGTGGCCAGTGTCCGCGTGCAGCACCGGCCCGGACGAGATCCAGATCGTTGCCCGCGGAGCGGAAGGCGAGCTGCTCCACGCGCGCCTGAGAAATCCGGAGGGGATCGGATTCGAGTGCATCGGATGCCCTGCTGGGATCGAGGGCACGCCCATGGGGTTGGCCGGTGCGCCGTCCGCCTGTAGCCGAGAGCGCGGAAGAATGGATGTCTTTGCCACCGGGTCCGCCGGTGCGCTGCTTCACGCCACATGGGACGAGGGCGGGTTCGGTGAGTTCGAGTCGCTCGGGGGCATCGACACCGCGCAGGGGAGGATCGAACCGGTCGCAAGCGCGATCGCTGCATGCGCGTGTGGCCCTCGGGCGATGGGGGTGCTGACCCGTGGCCCGGGCGGAGACGTGCTCCTCAAATGGTGGAACGGCACGCGCTGGAGTGGATTCGAGTCACTCGGCGCCCCGCAGGAGCCGGACGCGACTTATCCGGCGGTGCAGCGCGCAGTGCGTCTGGCCAGCGCACCGATCGGGTGTGGCCTGCCCGCGCCGCGGCTTGACGTCTTCGCGCGTGGCCCTCGCGGCGATCTCCTGCACACATGGTGGGAAGGTACCGGCTGGAGCGGATTCCGTTCGCTGGGTTGGCCCTCGTCCGCCCATACCGGCGCAAGGATTCCGCTAACCGGGATCTCGATGACCTGCGCCTGGGCCGAGGACCGCCTTCACGTTCTTGCCCGTGGGGCCGACGGGAATCTTCACGGGATCTCGCTTCCCGGCCACGCGCCTCTCGGGGCCACGGGGTGACGCCACGCCGCCGTCCCGATCGCGGCTGTGATCAGGATCTCCCTGTTCGCGATCCCGAAGGGGCGCTCCTCGACAGATAGCGCCAGACCGCGAGGGCGACCCCGGCGACGGTGAGCGCCACGCCGATGGGGCGGAGCCAGACGACGTAGCTCGCGGCGGCTCCGACGAAGGAGAGGTACGCCGCCAGGCACATGGGGCACTTCGGCACCAGCACCGCGAGGAGGGCACCGGCGGCGGCGAGCCCCAGCGGCCGACTCGCGTGGCCGGGTCCATCACTGGTCATACTGGTCTCTCCTCCGGAGCCAGCTCATCGCCTCGGCCGTCTCGTCACGCCCGTCCTTGGTTCGTGCGACGCTCATCGTTGTCTCCTTGTCGGTCGTCATCGACCTCGCCAGGATGAGCGACGGGCTGGCCCGACCGGGAGTAACAAGGACGACGGGGTTTCGATCGCGCGATGGACTCTTCGATCACCGCGGCGGCACGCGCGCTGCGTACGGGTGATCCGCTGGGCGCTCTCAAGCGGGTCGCGCTCCGGGACGACCCGGCGGCCCTCGCGCTCCGCGGGATCGCGATGGCCCAGCTCGGCGATCTGCCGAAGGCGCGGGAGCTGCTGCGGCGAGCCGCGCGCGCGTTCGGTCCGCGGGAGAGCGTCGACCGGGCCCGGGCTCTCACCGCCGAGGCGGAGGTGGCCCTGGCGGCGCGAGACCTCACCGGGCCCTCACGCCCCCTGGCGGAGGCGCTGCGGACGTTCGAGGCCCACGGAGATCGGGAGAACGCGGCCCACGCCCGGCTGCTCCAGATCCGGCGGCTACTCCTGCTCGGGCGGGTGGACGAGGCGGCCGGTGCGCTCGGGACGCTCCAGTCCCGCCTCCCGGCACGACTCGCCGCCATCGCCGCCCTGGTCGCCTTCGAGATCGCCCTTCGCCGGGGACGCCCCGAGCTTGCGCGGGCGGCGCTCGAGCGGGCGCGGGAGGCAGCCCTCGGCTCGGGGATCGCGTCGCTCGCCGCCGAGGTCGACCACGCGGGGCAGGCCCTGGTCCTGCCCGCGGCGCGCCTCTTCGTCGCGGGGGAGGGGAGGCCGGTGACGCTGGCCGAGGTGGCAGCGGTGCTCGCCACACCGGACCTGATCGTCGATGGCTGCCGGCGGGCGGTGCGGCGCGAGGAACGGCTCGTTCGGCTCTCCCGGCGCCCGGTGCTGTTCGCTCTGATGCGGAAGCTCGCCGAGGTCTGGCCGGCAGATGCCTCACGCTCGGCGCTGATCGAGCGGGCCTTCGAGACGCGCCGGCCAAACGCCTCCCACCGGGCCCGGCTCCGGGTGGAGATGGGGCGCCTTCGTCAGGAGCTGCGGCCCCTGGCCGAGGTGCGCGCCACCGCCGATGGATTCACGCTCGTCCCCCGCGGATCAGGCGTCGTCCGGCTGCTGGCCCCGCCCATCGAGAGCCCCGATGCCGAAGTCCTGGCCCTGCTCGCCGATGGCGAGGCGTGGTCGACGTCGGCGCTGGCGCTGGCGCTCGGGTCCAGCCAGCGGACCGTGCAGCGGGCGCTCCGGACCCTGGAGGAGGCGGGGCAGGTCCGGTCGCTCGGCCGCGGGCGCTCGCAGCGCTGGCTCTCCGCGCCCATCGCCGGATTCGCGACGACCTTGTTGCTCCCCGGGGCCGAGGCGTTCGGCTAGGAGTGCCACAATGCCGAACAACGACCAGCCAGCGGAGATCGTCCGGGAGTACGGGCCCTTTCCCGGAAACCCCGACGTCCACGGAGTGACCTTCGACGGGCGCGAGGTCTGGTTCGGCGCCGGCGAGACGATCCAATCCTTGGACCCCGCGACCGGGAAGATCGGCCGCTCGCTCGACGTCGCGGCCGATGCCGGTACCGCGTTCGACGGGCGCTACCTCTACCAGATCGCCGACGACCGCATTCAGAAGGTCGACCCGGCCACTGGACAGGTGGTCTCCAGCATTCCCGCTCCCGGGCACGGAGGGGACTCCGGGCTCGCCTGGGCGGAAGGGACGCTCTGGGTCGGACAGCACCGGGAGCGGAAGATCCACCAGATCGATCCCGAGACGGGGAAGGTCCTCCGCACCCTCGAGTCCAATCGCTTCGTCACCGGCGTCACCTGGGTGGACGGCGAGCTGTGGCACGGAACCTGGGAGGGTTCAGAGTCCGAGATCCGCCGGATCGACCCGAAGACCGGGGAGGTGCTCACCCGGCTCACGATGCCCGAGGGGACCATGGTCAGCGGCCTGGAGTCGGACCGGCGCGGCCTCCTCTACGCCGGAGGCGGGTCGAGCGGCCGGATCCGTGCCGTGCGGCGTCCCTCGAAACGCTGATAGACAGGCCTCGATGATCGAGGCCGGTCCGGTGGAGCGGGAGGAGGAGCTGGAGCAGATCCTGGCGCTGCAGCGCACGAATCTGCCCGCTCAGCTGAGCGCCGAGGAGCTCGCGGCGGATGGGTTCGTCACCGTCGAGCACACGCTCGATCTGCTGAAGCGAATGCACGCGATGGTACCGAGCATCGTCGCCCGGGACGGCCCAAGCCTCGCCGGTTACGCGCTGGTGATGCCGGTCGAGTGCCGACTCTTCATCCCCATCCTCGAGCCGATGTTCGCCCGTCTCGACTCGCTCGGGGTGGCTCGCCAGCGGTTCTACGTGATGGGGCAGGTCTGCGTCGGCAAGCGCTGGCGGGGAATGGGCGTGTTCGACCTTCTCTATCAGGCGCACCGGCGACATCTGCGGAGCAGGTTCGACTGCGTGGTGACCGAGGTCGCGATGCGGAACATCCGCTCCATGCGCGCCCACGAGCGGGTTGGGTTCACCGTCATCGATCGCTACCGCGACGCGACTGACGACTGGGCGGTCATCCGGTGGGACTGGTCGGAGCCGCCGCGCCGCTGACTCGCGGAGCCCGAGAAGAGGTAAGCCACGCGTCGAGGCTGGCTCGAACGCGTGGCGGGCCCGGGCGGGTGGCGTCGGGCCGAGGAACCTACTTGCTGGCGCTCACGCGGATCGGCTGGAGCGCCTTGGCCGTCGCCCGGCCGACGCTGCGGCCCGACGGGAGCGAACTGCGATGATCGAGCAGACCGCCGAGATCCAGGCGTCCGGGCTCGGTCACGGCGCTGGTCGCGGCCGAGGGCTTGCGTCCGGGGTGACGAGGTCGATCAGCTCCACTCCCTGCAGCTCGAGGCCCGCTTCGTGGAGCACCTGGCCGAGGGACTGCCTCGCGGGGCCCGTGTCGGGCTGCGGCAGCTCGGACAGTCTCCAGAGACCGTTCCCTCGGCTCAGGCGATGCCGGAGGTCGGGGAAGACGTTCTCCTGCGCACCGAATGCGCCCGGCATGGAAGGCCCGATCGAGGCGAACGGCGCCCCGGTACGGGCATCCAGGAGCACCACTCCGATCGCCTCGTAGTCGAGAACGAGCGCCGAATCGTCCGCCGCCCAGAAGAGCTGCGCCTCGAAGAAGGACTTCTTGCGCGTCGACCAGAGGCGGCGAAGACCGTCCAGCGACCAAACCTCGACCGTACCGGTCGTGACCACTCCCAGTCGCCGGCCATCGTTGCTACCCGAGAGGTGAAGGATCTGATCCCCGAAATCGAGAGTCCGGTCGGGGGATCCGTCGTCGGGGTGGATGAACAGACGGGCCCCGCGTGTCCACAGGACGCTCCGGCCGTCCTCCGAGAGCACGTGGGGGCCCCGGGCCGGTCCCAGGCGCTCTGTCTCGCTCCAGATCTTCCGCTGGGCCCCGACATCCCAGAGGTCGAGTCTGCTCTGCGCCCGGGTGATCACTCGCTCGCCGTCCCGCGAGGGCTCGGCCCGATAGCAGGTGTCACAGGGCAGCTCGGCCACCAGTGCGCCGGTATCCGTGCGCCACACCTGGACCACGCTGGGTCTGACCGCTCCGACCCGCGTTCCATCCCCGGAGAGCAAGACGTTCCTCGCGTCCGGGACCTCCCAGGTGCGAACGACGCCACCGGAGACGTGGCGGAGCTCCAGCCGGCTCTTCCCCGCTTCGTAGTGGAAGAGAAGAAATCGCCGGCCGTCGGCCGTGACCCGGTAGATGATCAATCGACTGCCACCCGACTGGACATCCTCCGCTCCGGGCGGCCGGATCTGCCATCCGATCACCGTCGAGCCGCCGAGCAGCGAAGAGACGATGAGTCGATTCCCGTCCGGCGAGAATGAGAATCTGGGCCGTCCTTCCGGGAAGGTGACTGAGGCGAAGACCGCGCGCGTCCGGAGGTCGATCAGCTCGGCCTGGTTCGACGTCGGGTTCGTGATCGCCAGGAGGTGACCGTCGGGTGAGACGGCGTCACCTTTCCAGCTCTGCGGATCGTGAGGTGTCGCGATCCGACCCGGGAGGTCCACGGTGAAGTCGCCTTCCGGGCTGCCGAACAGCTGCACCGACCGGGAGCGGACCACCGCCACTCCATGACCCGTGAAGAGCAGACGTCCGGCATCGGGAGCGGGGCGGGTCGCCAGCTCCTCGCCGCGCGGGAGGTCCCAGAGGTGGACCACCCCATCGAAGTCGAGGAAGGCGAGCCGCTGTCCGTCGTCGGACACGACGCAGATCGGGCGAGACCCGATCCTGAGCGTTTCCGAACCGGGGATGGGCCGTTCGAGCTTCCAGAACCCCTCCACGCCGGTGACCAGAGCGCGACGGGTGGGAGGTCCCCAGAGACACGGGCGGCCCCTCTCGCTCCCGTACGGGAAGTGCTCCACCTCCCGCCCGGTGTTCGCGTCCAGGTACCGAGCGCCCTGCGTGCTCAGGAGCGCGACGTGCTGGGTGCCGAGGTACACCTCCGAAGGAGGGCCCTCGAAGCGCCAGAGTTGCTCTCCGGTCTGCAGGACGCGAGCGACGATTGCCGAGCCTTCCTCTCCGATGGTCCGGATCCGTCCGTCGGGAAGGAATTCGGCATCGAGGTAGGACCGGGCGGGGCCCTGCCTCACCAGGTCCCGGCGCGAGATGCGCGTCCGCGCGAGCGCCGAGCCCCACTGTGCCTCGGGCGAATCGTGCTCGACGCGCGACGCCGCGTAGTACCCGGCAGCACGCCCCCAGTCGGAGGCTCGCTCGGCAACCCGGGCACGCTCGAGGAACGCCGAGGCGAGGTTCAGCCGAGCGACGTAGAGCTGGTAGCTGATGACCACTGCGGATCCGAGGAGGACGGCAAGCGCCGCTGCGCCCATGATCGAGAGCGCCCGGTTCCGCGCCACGAACTTCCGGACCAGCTCCCAGGAGCCGTACTCGTACGCCTGCACTCGGTGCCCGGCGCGGTAGGCCAGCAGGTCGCTCGCCAGAGCATTCGCGCTCGGGTAACGCTTTTCCGGAGAGCGGGCCAGCGCACGTTCGGCGATCGCCGCCAGCTCGGGCGGTGCATCGGAGCACACCACCCGCACCGGATAGAACTTGCCGGTGACCACCTTCTCGAGCACCTGCAGGGTGTCGATGCCAGAGAACGGCACCCGCCCCGTGAGCAGCTCGTAGAGAATCGCTCCGAGGCTGAACACGTCGCTCCGCTCGTCGATGTGCTCGATCTCCCCACGGGCCTGCTCCGGGCTCATGTACAGCGGTGTGCCGAGCGTCAGGCCGGCGACCGTGAGCTCCGGCTCCGGGCTCGGCGTGGCGGATGACGTCGCGGGAGCTTCCTCCTTCTCGCGCCGGCTCTTCGCCAGTCCCCAGTCGACGACCACGGTCTCACCGAAGGCGCCGACCATGATGTTCGAGGGCTTGAGGTCCCGGTGGATGACCCCGCGAGAGTGGGCGTAGGCCACGGCATGACAGGAATCGATGAGGTGGGGCAGCAGCTCGAGCCTTTCCTGCAGCCCCGCGCACCTGGCCAGCCTGGTCCTGAAGGTCTCTCCCTGGATGAGCTTCTGCGCACAGAACAGGGTCCCGTCGGGACGGTGGGCCACCTCGTGGACCGGGGCGATACCCGGGTGGTCGAGTCGAGCGGTCAGCCGGGCTTCTCGAAGGAAGCGCGCCCGGGCCTCGGTGGCCACCGGGCTCGCCTCCTGAGGGGAGGACGTCCCGGCGGGGTGGAGTTCCTTGAGCGCAACCTCTCGCCCGAAGAGCTCGTCTCTCGCGCGGAAGACGATCGACTGGGCGCCTCGCCCCAGCTCGTCCAGCCGGGTGTACTGGCCCGCTCGCTCGGGAGGAATTGGACGCTCGCCGTCGACTGGAGGAGGGCCGGCCTCGACTCCGAGAGCCCGGCGCACGGCCGGAACGCCTCCCAGCGACGCGAGGAGCCGCTCCGGATCCACCTCTGCATGGGCGAGGGAGTCGGACGCGAGGCTCTCCAGGGCGCTCCGGTCGGACTGCGTGAGGGCACCCGATTCGACGAGGTGATCGAGCAGCGTCCGCCGGTCCCGGGTGCTCAAGCGGGCCGAGACGGCGGCCACGACCTGCTCCGGCATCACCAGGCCAGTTCGCGCCGCGAGGATGGCCAGGATGAGGTCCCGGTCATGCATCGGGCGGGACTGTGACACACCGCGCTGCGCCTCCCAATTGCGAAGGGGACAGCGGCCCCGCGACCGGGCGCCGGGCCGTACCGAGAGGCCCGCGGGCCGGGAGGCTCAGGGGCCCCGGGTGTCCGGGAGCGTGAAGTGGAAGGTCGCGCCCTGGGCCTTCTGCTCGGCCCACAGCCGCCCCCCGTGCGACTCGACGATGCACCGGCTGATGCTGAGGCCGATGCCGGTCCCCTGGCACTTGGTCGTGAAGAACGCCTCGAAGATCGCCTCGCCCCCGCTCGAGGGGAGCCCGACGCCGGTGTCGCTGATCGAGAGCAGCACCCCGCTTCCCACGCGCTCCGAACTGACCCTCAGCTCCCCGCCCGTCTCCTGCATCGCCTCGATGGCGTTGCGCACGAGGTTCACGAAGACTTGCTGAAGCTGGACCCGGTCCCCCGCGATGGTCGGAAGGTCGAGGGCCAGCTCCACCCCGATCGACACCGAGTGACGCTCGGCCTCCGAACCGAGGTCGGCCAGCGTCTCACGCGCGACCTCGTTGACGTCGACGGGTTCGCGTCGATGCCCGGCTCGCCGGAACAGCGAGCTCATCCGGTCGACGATCTCCAGCGCCCGGTCCATGTCCTTGATGATCCGCTCGGCGGAGGCGCGCGCCTCCGACAGATTCGGCTGGTCTCTCGCCAGCCAGCGGGAGCAGGCCATCGCGTTGGTGGTGGCCGCGGCGAGAGGTTGCTTGATCTCGTGGGAGATCGCCGCCAGCTGCCCCATGGTGCCGAGGCAGCACGGGCGCGTCGGCTCGGGCCGCGCCAGCGCCACACGGTCGGGCCACGCCGTCCGGGTTCCGGAGACGAGCGTCCAGACCCTGCGAAGTGCGGCGACCGCGCGCACCGCCGCCGAGAGGACTCCCAGGTCCGGTCCCACTTCCGAAGCTCGAAGACAGATCACCGCGGTCCTCCGATCAGCTCCCCGGGGGGAGCATCGCGTGGGCTGGGGTCCTCCCCCTCGGCCGCGCGCAGCGAGAAGTACGTTGGACTGCAGCGGGTTGCTTGGACGACCGTGCGTCGGCTGGAAGCGCGGTGCGACCGGCGCGTGACACACCACTCTCACAGCCCCGCAGTGTCGATGGGGAAGGCCCGGCACTTCGACGGCCTGGCAGTCCGGAGGGGTTCTCACCGGTTCTGCCCAGGGCAGGGCCTGGCATGGGGAGTGCTCCACAGTCCGTCTCTCCGAACTCCCCGAGGACATCATGCATGTTCGACCCGGCCCGCTCGCACGGCCCACGGAGCTCCGCGCCGCCCTCGAATCCTCTCCCGGCGGTTGCTCTGCCACGGTTCGCCTCACGTCCTGGCCGGAGTTGCAGTTCCTGGAGGCGACTGTCGACTCGCCCGGGGCCTGCCGGGTCCCTCCGATGGCCTTCCACACGGTCACCGTGCCGAGTGAGCCGGACTCCTTCTGCATCGAGGTGGGAGCGGGGCCGGGTGGCTCGCCGGTTCGCCTGAGCGGTCCCACCGCCGTCGTCCCCGCTCGCGTCGAGGCGCGGTACGTCTGTCTCGCCCCATCCCAGCTGCGAGTCGCCTGCGTGGACCCGGCCGTCCTGACCAGAGCGGCGGAGGAGACGGGGATCGCGATCCCCTCTCAGCCGGTGTTGCCGTACGCGTCGAGCCAGCCGGACCCCTCGCTCCAGGGGTTGCTCCAGGTCCTCGAGGCCGAGGCCGCGCTCGGGGCTCACTCGGTGCAGCGGCTGATCATCCAGCAGCTCGCGTCGGCGATTGCCTGTCGCCTCCTGCTTCGGTTGAACGGCCCGGCGGCGCAGGTTCCCAGCCATCCGGGTGCCCTGGGCGGACCGGCCTTCACCCGGGTCCGCGCGTTCGTGGAGGGCAATCTCGATCAGGACTTCTCGCTCGAGGACCTCGCCCGGGTCGCCGGAGTGAGCCGCTTCCACTTCGCTCGGCAGTTCCGGCTGAGGACCGGCGACAGTCCCATGCGCTACGTCCTTCGAACGCGCGTGGAGCGGGCAAAGATGCTGCTGCGGAACTCGGGATCCACCGTGTCGGAGATCGCCCTCGAGCTGGGGTTCGCCGACCAGAGCCACCTGACCCGGACCTTCCGTCACTTCGTCGGTGTGCCGCCCGGTGTGTACGCGCGTCACCACCGCGCAGCCAGGAGCGCCTGAAGGCCCGGGCGCGATGGAGGGGGGATTTCGCATGGGCTCCATCACCACGCGAGATGGAACGCGGATCCACTTCAAGGACTGGGGCGAGGGTCGTCCCGTCGTCTTCAGCCATCCCTGGCCACTGAATGCGGACGTCTGGGACGAGCAGCTCTTTCTCCTGGCCTCCGAGGGATTCCGGGCCATCGCCCACGACCGGCGAGGGCACGGCCGTTCCGATCAGTCGTGGAGCGGCAATGACATGGACACTCACGCCGACGATCTGGCCGCCCTGATCGAGGCCCTGTCGCTCGAGGATGCGGTGCTGGTGGGACATGCGACAGGCGGAGGCGAGGTGACCCGATACGTCGCGCGCCACGGGACATCGCGAGTCTCGGGAGTGGTCCTGGTCTCGGCCATCCCACCGCTGGTGCTCAAGACGCCGAGGAACCCCGGGGGCACTCCGGTCGAGATCTTCGAGCGGCTCCGCCACGGCCTGACCCGTGACCGCGCTCAGCTCTACCGGGACCTGAGCGCCCCGTACTACGGCGCCAACCGGCCCGGGACCCGCGTCTCACAATGCGTTCTGGACGCGTTCTGGAGCATGGCGATGAGCACCGGGCTCAAGGGCGCCTACGACGGAATCCGCGTTCTATCCGAGACGGATCTGACCGGGGATCTCGGGCACATCGACATTCCCGCGCTGATCATCCACGGGGACGAGGATCAGGTCGTTCCCATCGGGGCGTCGGCGCTGCGCGCGGCGAAGATGATCAAGAACGCGGCACTGGAGATCTATGCCGGAGGTCCGCATGGCCTCACCGTCACTCATCGAGATCGCTTCCACGCCGACCTCCTCGAGTTCCTTCACAACTGAACGCCCGGTCACCCAGGCTCCGCCAGGCGGAGGCCAACGCGCTATGACGCGCCTGATGCCCTTCCGAGGGGACACGCTTTCGCAGGGTCAGGTGGCGCGGGTCCGCACCCTGGACCGCGAGCCCTGTCTCTTCCTCGAGGTGGAATGCGATCGCCCACTGGCGGGACCGGCCAGATATCGCCTGGGTGGGCACGACCACGTCTTGCTCAGCCGGGCCGAGGGTCGCTCCGCACGGCTCGAGGGTGAGCACCCGGTGATCGAGATCCCGGACGCCACGATCTCTGTCGAGCACGCCGATCTCCAGAAGGCCAACGGCCAGTGGGTGCTGACCGATCGGGGGTCGCGGAACGGCACCTTCGTGGACGGAAAGCGCATCGAGAAGGCGGTGCTCGCGGATCGGGCGCTGATCCGGGTCGGTCGAACGTTCCTTCGCTTCCACACCTCCTTCGAGGTGGACGGACCGGCCGCCCTCGACTTCGCCGGGTTGAGCCCGGGACGTACCGGGTTGCTCACTCTCTCGCCCGCGTTCGGGCTGGCGCTCAAGCGAGCGGAGGCGGTGGCGGGCACGCGAGTGCCGGTGCTGCTGCGTGGTGAGAGCGGAACCGGCAAGGAGCTGCTCGCCAGGGCGATCCACGAAATGTCGGGGCGCCGCGGAGCCTTCGTGGCGGTGAACGCGGGCGCAATCCCCCCCAACCTCGTCGAGGGCGAGCTGTTCGGTTACCGGAAGGGAGCGTTCACCGGCGCCGATCGCGACCATCCGGGACTGCTCCGCGCTTCCGAAGGCGGCACGCTGTTCCTCGACGAGATCGGGGACCTTCCCACCGCCGCGCAGGCCGCGCTCTTGCGAGTGCTTCAGGAATCGGAGGTGCTCCAGGTCGGCTCGACCCGTCCGCAGCCGCTGGACCTTCGGGTGGTGGCCGCGACTCACCGCGACCTGGAGCAGCTGGTGGCCAGTCGGGTCTTCCGGCACGATCTCCTGGCGAGGATCGATGGCCTGACGCTCGTCATCCCCCCGTTGCGCCGGCGGGTGGAGGACGTCCCGCTCCTCATCACGGTGCTGCTCGCGCGACTGGCGCTTGCGCAGCAGGGAGTCCGGCTCTCTCCGGAGGCGGCGGAGGCGCTTCTCTCCTACGACTGGCCCCTGAACGTGAGACAGCTGGAGCAAGCCCTGGCCAGCGCGGTGGCGCTGGCAGGCGGCGGACCGATCGAGGTCGAGCATCTCCCGCGGGGGATCACCGGGCCCCCGGTCGAGCTCGACCAGGAGCAGGAAGATCATCGGCAGGAGCTGGTGGCCTTGCTCCGGGAGCATCACGGGAACCTCAGCGCCGTCGCCCGCGTGCTGGGGAAGGGCAGGACCCAGGTGGTCCGGTGGATCGAGCGTTATCGGCTCGACCTCGGGCTGTTCCGCGGGGACTGACGCCGCGCCGGCCCCCGACGATCGAGCTCCGTACAGCTGATCGCGGCTGATCGGCGGCCCGTCGTTCCGATGGCCCCGGACGCCTGGAGCACGGGCCGTCGGGCGACGGTGCACTGGCGCGTCCGCTGCAGGGACTCGCTGGGAGCCAGGTCTCTCGGCCGTGTCGTCGCGCGGTCGAACAGGAGAAATCACATGATCATCAGTCGTGGAGCGAGGACGGTGGCGTGCTCGGTCTTGTTCTTATCCGCGTCGCTGATTGCAACCCGGGTGCACGCGCAGCCGGCTCCGGTGAAGAACATCGTGCTCGTCCACGGTGCATGGGCTGATGGATCGGGGTGGAAGGGCGTCTACGAGATCCTCTCCCGGGGCGGCTACAACGTCACGATCGTCCAGGAGCCAGAGACCTCGTTCAAGGACGACGTCGAGGCGGTCCGGCGGATCCTTTCGCTCCAGGAAGGGAAGGTGATCCTCGTGGCACACAGCTACGGCGGGGCGGTGATCACCGAGGCCGGAACTCATCCGGCAGTCGCCGGTCTGGTCTACGTCGCCGCACACATGCCCGACGCCGGGGAGAACGAGTCCGACGACGGGAAGCGCTTCCCGAGTGACCTGAGCAAGGCGAACGTGATCAGGACGACGCCGGACGGATTCACCTTTCTCGATCCGGAGAAGTTCCACGAGTACTTCGCGGCGGATCTCCCGGCATCGGAGGCGGCCTTCATGGCGCGGTCGCAGGTGCTGAACAAGGCGGCGAACTTCAAGGGCGTCATCACCGTCCCGGCGTGGAGGAGCAAGCCGAGCTGGATGGTGGTGGCCGGATCGGACCGGACCATCAACCCCGAGCTGGAGCGCTGGTACGCGAAGCGGGCAAACAGCCGGACCGTCGAAGTGCCGGGCGCGAGCCACTGCGTCTACGTGTCCCGGGCGAAGGAAGTCGCGGCGCTGATCGAGCGGGCGGCGAAGGAAGTCGGCGAGCGTTCCGCCGCACGGCAGTGAGCTTCGAGTCATTGCTCACGCTTGGGCCGCGGTGTCGTCGAAGCGCCTGGTGGTCTGAAGATTGTGACAGCGGAGCGCGATCGGCTGCACCCGGATGAACGTCGGCGGCGATCACGCAACACTTCCCTTCGCGCCGATGTCTTCCAGATAGCGCGGGACCTCGCCGCTTGAGAGGAGGCGGCACGAGGTCCCGGGTTGTCGCGCCTGGTGGATCGTCGTCCTCCACCCTCCGTCACGCTGATCGAGCGAAGCGAGCTCGGCCCCTGTCCGCCGGCAGCCGTGGTGGCCCTGGTCGGGTGGCTTCTTCGCCGTGAGCTCGAGGCACGGCCCACGGCCGCGCTCGAGGGAGCGGTGCGTGAGTGGGCAGCGCAACTCCGGGCGCGGGTGAGCGCCGGCGTTTCGCCGGGGAGATCGACGCATCTCGAGGGAGGAGGAACGATCCGTGAGATCCTCTGGTAGGGGGCGGGTTGGCCCCTGGTTGCTCGCCGCGACGCTTCTTCCATCGCTGGTGCTGGCGCAGGGAGCGACCTCGGTCCTGACCGGCAATGTGGTGGATGCCGCCACCAAAGCGCCGGTTCCCGACGTCGTTGTGACGGCCACGTCGCCGAGTCTGCAGGGCGAGCAGGTGGTGGTGACCGATGCCACCGGTCTTTATCGCGTGCCCCAGCTGCCACCGGGGACGTACACCCTTCGCTTCGAGAAGGAGTCGTACCGCCCCTACAGCCGGGAGCAGATCGACGTGGCCGCGGACCGTACCCTCCGCCTCAACGTCGAGCTGCTCCCGGAGGTCGCCGGAGCCGAGACGGTGACGGTGATCGGGACGGCGCCCACGATCGACGTGGGGTCCAGCGCCACCGGAACCACGATCAGCCAGGAGTTCGTGAAGAATCTGGCCGTCGCTCGGCCGGGGGGGCTTGGTGGGGCGAATCGCTCCTTCGATTCGCTGGCGCAGACCGCGCCGCAGGCCAATCCTGACGTGTACGGCGTGGGCATCAACGGCGCCACATCACCCGAGAACCTCTACCTCATCGACGGATTGTCGGTGAACAACCCCGGCTACGGCACCCTGGGGACGCCGCTCACCGCGGAGTTCATGGACGAGGTGAACGTGGTCACCGGCGGATACATGCCCGAATACGGTCGGACGACGGGCGGAGCGATCAGCGCGGTGACCAAGTCGGGCGGCAACGAGTTCCACGGCTCGGTGTTCGGAACCTTCAGCCCCGGCTCGTTGACTGGATCCTCGGGGCAGATCCCCGGGAACTCTCCGGTGATCAGCTCCCGGAGGGACATCGGAAACATCGGGGACGTGGGGGCCACGCTCGGCGGCTACTTCATCCCCGACCGTCTGTGGTTCTTCGCCGGGTTCCAGTACGCGAAGCAGCGCTACATCTACTACCGCTCGTTCAACCAGCTGCAGGGCACCACCGTGCTGCCCATCGAGAACTCGGAGCAGCGACGCTTCGGCGACGAGTGGAGCATCAACTACATCGGAAAGCTGACCTATCTGGCCAGCTCCGATCATCGGCTCAGCCTCACCATCACCGGAACGCCCACGAAGGGTGGTGGTGAAGCGTCCTTTCCCTTGCGAACGCGATCCACGCAGCGAGGGATCTTCGCTGGAGGCAACTGGGCCTCGGGCACCTTCAACGCCTTCCACATCGAGTCCGACTTCGAGAGCATGGACATCACCGGCGAGCTCCACAGCTCGTTCCTGGACAAGAAGCTGCTCCTCGACATCCGCCTGGGGTGGCACCACCAGAACGACTCAGGGCTCCCCGGCGATGGCAGTGGGCTCGACGTCGACAACCGGGGCACCCTCGCGGGTACGCCCGCGGTTCGCTCGCCAGCCCTGGTCAACACCAATGTGGCGACGCTGGACGATCAGGTCCCGGCGAGTGTGAAGGCGATCTGCAACGACACCAACTGCGGGGTGACTGCCTTCCAGTTCGGCGGCCCCACGCCCCTCCTCGAGATCCAGAAATTCGACAGCTATCAGGGTCGAGCGGTGATCACTTACCTTCTGACCGCCCTCGGCCATCACGTGCTGAAGGCTGGCTTCGACGGGCAGATCAACAAGTACTCACACGAGCAGGCCTACTCCGGCGGGGTGGCCTACCGTTCGGGGCAGGATCTGGGCCTGCCCCCGGGAACGGTCTTCGACTACCGGCGCTTCGGAAGCCTCTCTGGCGCCGACACCATCGTCGATGCGCCGCACCCGACCTACGACGTCGACTCGGTGATCCTGGGGGGATTCGTCCAGGACAGCTGGAGCATCCTGGACAAGGTCACCCTCAACATCGGGCTTCGCTACGACGCGCTCACCATCAAGGGTCCCAACGGGGTGACCGGGATCTCCCTCACCGATCAGATCAGCCCACGGATCGGAGTGGTCTGGGACCCCACCCAGCAGGGACGGGCAAAGCTGTTTGCCAACTATGGCCGCTACTACGAGTACATCCCCCTGGACATCGCGTCCCGCTCGCTCGCCGGGGAGACACAGATTTCCGGGACTCACAACTGCGACCCCCTGGTCGCGGGCCGGCATGGATGCGACGCCAATACACGCTTCGACGGCTACGTGAACATCGCCGGCGGGGCCAACGGCCGGATCGGGGCGTTCCGCCAGTGGACGTTCATCTCCGGTGGGCCATTCGCGTCCAGCGTCGACCCGGATCTCAAGTCACCGGCCAACGACGAGATCGTCGTGGGAGGGGAGTACGAGCTGATCCCCAACGCTCGCGCCGCTGTCACCTACACCTACCGGAACCTGGTTCGGACCGTGGAGGACATGTCGCTGAACGACGGCGTGACCTACTTCATCGGTAATCCGGGTGATGGGATCGGCGACACCTTCCCGAAGGCGAAGCGCACCTACCACGGGGTGACGGTGAGCTTCAGCAAGACCTTTTCCGATCTCTGGCTGGCCCAGGCCAGCTACACCTGGTCGCAGCTGCGGGGGAATTACGACGGGCTCTACAATCCACAGGTCTTCAATCCCCAGGGAGACAACCAGCTCGATCCCAACATCAACTCGAGCTTCGACCTGCGGACCCTGCTCCCCAACCAGGACGGATCGCTCAGCGCGGACATCACCCATTTCATCAAGCTCTACGCGGCGAAGGAGTTCCTCCTCGCGCCCACGGTGAGCTTGACGCTGGGCGCTTCCTTCAACGCCAACTCCGGCCCACCGATCAACGCGCTGGGCGGCCACCCCATCTATGGGGCGGGACAGTCGTTCATCCTGGTCCGTGGGTCGGCGGGGCGCCTGCCCTGGGTGACCTCGCTGGATGCCAAGCTGGGGATCAGCTACCGCTTCACCAAGGATGTGGTGCTGACCGGTGCGGTCGAGGCATTCAACATCTTCAACTCCCAGCGGCCACTGCGGGTCAGCGAGAACTACACCAACGCCACGGTGACCCCGATTCTCGGGGCCACCCAGGGAACGATTCCCTCCGACTTCGCTGGGCTCTGCGGACCGGCGCCAGCGACCGCGTCGAGCTGCGTTCCGGGGAATGGGTCGCTGCCCCGCCCGCGAGTGGACCCGGCCTCGCCGAACGCGGCCAACATCCGGGTGGGCCTCCCCAACCGGGTGGGTGCACTCGCTCCGGCATTGACCCTGACCAACTGGGGACGACCGACCGCCTACCAGGGTGTGCGGCAGTTCCGCTTCAGCCTGCGGATGACCTTCTAGCCATGGAAACGACCCGGAACGCCGCGGTGGTGTTGGCAGTGGCCGGAGCCCTGATGGTGAGCGGCTGCCCCTCGGCGGAGCTCGCCCCGTGCCAGACCCTTCCCTCGGTTCAGGGCGGGTACGTGGTGAAGATGGTCCGTCGGGGGGCTGCGCCGACGGGGTGCACCGAGGCCGAGACACCAGCAGAGTTCAGCGACGTTTGGGCCTTCGACACGGTGACCGAGCGGAACATCGTGGGGAGCTCGGTGACGCTGCCTCTTCCGGACACGGGGCCGCTCCCCGAGAACCGGCTCTTCAAGGGTCAGTTCACGCAGGAGCGGTCCGACGCAAACAACTCCTGCACCATTCCGGAGCTGAGCACGATCTCCGATACCGTGGACGGAGCCTTGCTCTCCTACGCGGTGACGGACATGACCTTCCTGAGCGGCGCGGCGTACCAGGGAGCGGAGTTCACGGCGGTGGTCGCGTTCTCCCGCGGGACCTGCACCGCCACCTACGATGCGCTGGCGCTGTCGCCGGCGGTGGGGTGCGAGACCAACGCCGACTGCGATCCGTTCAAGACGCCGTTCTCCTCGGGCATCTTCAGCGTGTTCGACCAGGGGTGCCATCTCGAGGCGAGCGAGCCCTGGACGGCGGGAGTCGTGGCGTTCCTGGGGAATCCTCCGGGAGTGTGCTTCCTGAACCAGGCGTACCCATCCCTGGGCGGATTCACTCCGTAAGAGGGTGCACAGCAAACCGCGCTGACCGGCGAGGCCAACCGCCGCGCCCGTCGGCCACGAGGACGCCCCAGCACGGCACTCCCCGGTCGGGTCCTTCCGCTCAGGCTGGCTGGGCAGCACCCGGAGTATGGCTTGACGGGCATATGCCGAGATGGTTATATACCTTTCGTGGAATCATCGTTCGCCATCGTCGCCGAGCCCAACCGAAGAGCCATCCTGAGCCTGCTGCTCTCGTCCGAGCGGTCCGTCGGAGAGATCGAGCGCGAGCTTCGACTGTCGCAGCCGTCGGTCTCCAAGCACCTGCGCGTCCTTCGCGAGGCTGGTTTCGTGGAATCACGAATCGAAGCGCAGCGGCGTCTCTACCGACTGCGACCGGAGCCGCTCATGGAGCTCGACGAATGGCTCGTTCCCTTCCGCCGCTTCTGGACGAAGCACGTCGATGCGCTGGAGCGACACCTGGACAAGATGGAGAAGATGCCCGCCGTGAAAGGAAAGAGGACATGAGCAGCCGTGAGCCATACGTGCCGGGTGCCGCTTCTGGCGCTCGGATTCAAAAAGACGCGGAGACGTGGACGCTGGTTCTCGTCCGCGACCTCTCCCATCCTCCTGCCAAGGTCTGGACCGCGATCACGGAGCCCGAGCACCTCCGCGAGTGGGCTCCGTTCGATTCCGACCGGAGCCTCGGTGCGGTCGGCGCCGCAAAGCTCTCGACGGTGGGAGCGCCAACGCCGCTGGTGAGCGAGACCCAGGTGAAGCGGGCGGACGCGCCGAAGGCGCTCGAATACAGCTGGGGTGGCGGCGACATCCGCTGGGAGCTCGAGCCGCTGGCAGGAGGGGGGACTCGCCTCACGCTCTGGCACAACATCAACCGGAACTACATCTCGATGGGCGCTGCCGGGTGGCACGTCTGCTTCGATGTCCTGGAGCGGCTCCTCGCCGGTCAGCCCATTGGACGCATCGTCGGCGCCGACGCCCTGAAGTTCGACGGGTGGCAGCGACTGAACGCCGAATACGCGAAGCAGTTCGGCGTCGAGACCCCCCGCTGACCCTCTCGGCCAAGGAACTGAACATGCCCCGCTCCAAAGGAATCGTCGTCGGCTTCTGGCTCGCCACCGCGCTCTTCTGCCTGCAGATGAGCTTCACCGCCTACGCGCAGCTCCGCCTGCCTCAGGTGGCGGAGGCGTTCAGCCATCTGGGGTTCCCCTCCTACTTCAGGGTGGAGCTCTCGCTCGCCAAGCTGCTCGGCGTGATGCTGCTGCTTGCGCCCGTCCCGGCGCGACTCAAGGAGTGGGCCTATGCCGGCTTCGCCATCGATCTCGGCTCGGCGCTCATTGCCCATCTCTCGATGGGCGACGGCCCGGAGGCGTGGGGCTGGGCGGTGGCCAGCGGCGCGCTCGGGGGACTCTCGTACTTTTTCTGGCGCCGTCTCCAGGCCACGCCGGCGAGTGTCGCGCCGCGTGCTGAGCATCGCCTTCCTGGGGCTGGCGTGCCAGCGGAAGCTCTAGGATGAGAGCATGAAGAAGGCGGACGCGACCCAGGGACAGGCGGCATCGGAGCTCATCTCGAAGAGAATCGCCGAGCTCGGGGACTGGCGAGGGGAAACCCTCGGCAGGATGCGCAGGCTCATCAGGGAAGCCGACCCCGACGTCGTCGAGGAGTGGAAGTGGATGGGCACTCCAGTCTGGTCGCACGACGGCATCATCTGCACCGGTGAGTCCTACAAGAACGTGGTGAAGCTCACCTTCGCCAAGGGTGCGTCTCTCGACGATCCCAGCCGTCTCTTCAACTCGAGCCTCGAAGGAAACACACGCCGGGCGATCGACATCCGCGAGGGAGAGGACGTCGACGCGTCCGCCTTCAAGGCGCTCGTTCGCCGGGCGGTGACGCTCAACCTCTCCGGCAAGAAGCCTTCGAAGAAGGCCAAGCCCGCGGCCCGCGGCTGACCGGAAGCGCCTCAGGCGCTGGAGATCGACTTCGTCGCTCAGGGGCCAATGGCGATCCCTTGCACCTCGGAATTGACGGGGATCGTGCCAACCAGCGTGGCCGCACCGGTCGTGAGATTCACGGTGTAGAAGGAAGACACGCCATTGTCGGCGAGGGACGCGTACGCGCCTCCGTCGCTGGGATCGATGTCGAACCCGATGCACGGAACGGTGTTGGTGCCAAGTGCACCGACGGTCGTGAGCTGCCCGCTGTTGGGTGAGGCGAGCATCACCAGCGAGTCGGTATTGGAGTCGATGCCGTAGAGCACCGTGGTGGTCGCGCCGGGCACGCTGTTGGTGTACGCGAGCCCGCCGATGGCTGGATTGACGCCCTCGTTCACATCGCCGATCGCGTACGCAAATGGGGTGTCCTGCGCGACCAGGGTTCCGTCAGCTGGATTGATGCGGAGACTCTGTTCCGTCTCGACGCTCCCGACCCGGAGCCGGTCCACCATCGGATTGAAGTCGACGCCGAAATGCTCGCCATCGAGCGCGACCGAGAAGGGTGCCTGAGAAACGGGGGTCGCCGCCGCTGTCGTGAGATTGAGGGTATAGAGCCGCGAATCGGTTCCGACGCCGTAGAGCAGGTGATCCACTGGGCGGAAATCGGCCGCCACGATCCGTTGCCCGGCGTCCAGGCCGGAAATCGGCATGGTCCGCACCAGGGTGCCCGGAGCCCCGCTCCCGAAGAAGAGGAGCCGGTTGTCGAAGGTGACGGCGTACACGGGACGGCCGTTGAGCATGGTGCCCCCGTCCGGAGGAGGGCTGGAATTGTCGCCACCGCAGGAGAGGCCGAGCACGAGCACGGCGGTGAATGGTCCCAAGTGAGTGCCTCGAGAGGTGGGGTTCTGGGATGGCATGGGGTCCTCCAGCAGGTTCCTTGGAGACAGGCGACGGGGGGACCGAACATTCGACGACGCCTGGCGCGCGCGACTATCGACCCAAGGGGCATGCAGCTGCATCAGCGCCCCGCCGGGTTCACTCCCATTGAGCGCACGTCATCCTTCTGGTTGCAGTGACCTCGGAGATGACGCGCGCTGCCACTCCTCGCGAGGCATGGCGCCTGCGAGCAGCAGCACGACCCCGCAGAACATGAGTGTGTCCGCCATGTAGTTCAGGCCGTTTCCAAGGCTCGCGCGTTCCACCACCGCGATCGGTACGTAGACGACCAGCACGACCAGGAGCACCGTCAAGCCGAGCCAGCTCGCGGCTGCGCGGGTCCTTCTGCCGGCGACGAGGAAGGCACTCGCGAGGACGTAAACCAGGCCCGTCAGATACGTCCAGATCCCGTGCCCGTAGACATAGTCGGGAGTGAGCCTGTTCAGCGGCACGCCAGGAACGTGATCTCCGTGCATGAGCTGCTGGACGCCAAAGACCAGAACGGGAATTGCGACGAAGTATCGGGCGATCGTCGCAAGGATGCGCGCACGTCGCTCCTGCTCTCGTGGGACCAGGCTTGCTGCCAGCGCCAGAGCTCCGCCGCTGAACGCGACCTGACGCAGGGCGAGGGTGAGCGCGAACCTGTCTCGCGGGTCCTGTGCCCAGGCTGGAACATCCATCAGCAACACGAAGAGAAGGAACGTCAAGGCGAGCAAGCTCGCAGCGAGACGCGCCTGAATCCTCGTCACCAGGCTCAGCGCTGCTGCGATGAAGCAAGCACCGACGACGTAGGTCAACAGCCGATGCCATGGGATCCACGCCGGGATGAGCGATGCGACGATGTCGGTCAGCGTGAAGTGCTCGGTGCCAAATGCGGCGAGTGGTGCTGCGTAGAAGAGTGGGCCGAGCAGAAGCAGCTTGTCGAAGCCTCGCGCCCTGGACCAATCGTCCCGAAGAGCGATCAGCCCGATGGCAAGAACGGCTCCGCCGACGGAGTAGGACCAGATCACGATCCCGGGAATTGCGCCGAGAACGATGGGTGCCGATGAGTTCAGCAAGCTGCTGCTCACGACGACTCCTTCGAGTCCTTCACGCCCCAGCCGGTGTCATGTCACCGGAGGCCCGCTCGAGTACCACGGGGGGCGCAGCCCCTTCCGGCGTCGTCGACGGTTCCCTTCGAGAATGCCGCGAGCGGGGCTCGGACCGCCGGGAATGGCGCGGAGCGCCGTGGACTGCTCATGGGGTCAGGCATCGAGAGAGGGAACAGATGCACGCCTCGGTGCTGCGGATTCAAGGCCGTCTGGCGCCCAGCCGTCTGTCCGATTGCTGCCATGACGGCTGGCGCAAGCCTGCCGCGCAGTTATACGTGCCCGACCCTGCTCGTCGACAAACAGGAGGACCAATGCCCACGACCTCGAGCGCCAGCAATATCTCCGCTCCGACTCTTTCCCTCCAGGCGAACGGTCAGCGCTATGCGTACCGGCGCTTCGGAAGGAAGGGAGCGTTTCCCCCTCTGCTGTTCCTGCAGCACTTTACCGGCACGCTCGACAACTGGGATCCCGCCGTCACGGACGTCCTCGCGAAAGACAGAGAGGTCATCCTCTACGACAATGCAGGCATCGGAGGCTCGAGCGGCGCGGTGCCAGGCACCATCGCGGAGATGGCAAAGCACGCGTTCGCTTTTCTCGATGGGCTTGGGGTGACGACGTGCGACGTCCTCGGGTTCTCGCTCGGAGGAATGATTGCGCAGCAGATGGTTCGGGACCGTCCTTCCATCTTTCGAAGGATGATCCTGGTCGCGACGGCTCCCCGTGGCGGTGAGGACATCATGCACCTCGAGAAGCCAAGCCTGGCGAAACCTCTCCAGGACCCGAAGAATCAGGGCCTCGTCGTTCTACAGAAGATCTTCTTCACCCCCACCGACGCTGGCCAGGCTGCGGGCAAGGCATTCATCGGGAGATTGGCGCAGCGAACGGGCGACCGGGAGCCTGCCAGCGGGCCGGATGTGGCCAAGGCGCAGATGGCGGCTTTCCGCGACTGGGAACGCTTCGAAGGCGCACGCTTCGCCGACTTGAAAGACATCCACCACCCAACGCTCGTCGTGAATGGCGTCCACGACGAGATGATCCCCGTCTTCAACTCGTACTGGCTGAGCGAGAACCTCCCCAACGCCGTGCTTCTGACGTATCCCGATGCCGGCCACGGATCGCTCTTCCAGTATCACGAGTCCTTCACCCGAAATGTGGTGGCATTTCTGGCATCGGACTCTGCGTCTGCCGTCTACTGACAAGGCGAGCCTCGAGAGCCCACGAACCGTGTCGACCGTCATCGAGATCGACTGAAGGAGACGACGGCTCGTCGAGGAACCACCGACCGAGCCTCGGATAAAGCGAGTTGCTGCGTCCGGTAAGGGGCGCGCATCTTGCTTGGTTCGGTACGCAAATCGAGGTCGAGGCCGCAGCGACCCTCACGCTGTTGCGGCCGAGACCACGCCCATGCGGCGTTCGTAGCCTTCTTCGCAACAAGAGGGGGGCCCGAAGGCGCGTCATCCGCGCTGCTCTCGCTGGTGCTTGATTTGCAGCAGCCGGTCGAACGGCGGCGGCGAGCGCACGGTCCAGCCGTCGACGGCAATACGCCCTC
>Ga0081540_1000370_pt1 | contig 45002 bp, 44 predicted proteins | sample TabmetS2T1R1_FD_71024 | JGI IMG/M metagenome (GOLD analysis project Ga0081540, IMG submission 71024) | Tabebuia heterophylla rhizosphere microbial communities from the University of Puerto Rico - S2T1R1 | ecosystem: Host-associated > Plants > Roots > Rhizosphere ...
AAGTGGCTGCGAGCGTCAGCGCGTCGGCACTGGCGCTGCACCTCGATTGCAGCAGGGCCTACATCGGCAAGCTCGAAGCGGAAGGCGTGATCCAGCGCCAAAGTGATGGCTTCCCGCTCGACCCGAGCCGCATTGCCTACCTGCGATACTTGCGGCGCGAGAGGCGGCATTCGCCGCGCAATGAGGCCGTCGCTGATCACGGCAAAGTCAAAAACCGACATGCTGAAATCTATTATCGAAGGCACTTCACTTTTGCACGTCTATAAGTTGGGTTATATTGTCAATTCTACTTCAAAGTAGAGGCTTCTTCGAGGGAAGGTGCATTATGGCGATGACAATTAGCTCCTAGTCCTCTCGTCACTCCCGTTTCCGGGACACCCCTTAAACGAGCTAGGCTTTGTGGCGTCCCGCACATGTTCGGGAATGACGCTGGTCTGAAAGCGGCAAGTCCAAGCGTTGTGAACGCGTAAGCCGCGCACTTACCGAGAAGAGACCGCCATTTGTATGTTCTACTTCACGATGCGGATCTGCAGGTATCAAGACAACAACAATAGTGCCTCCGAGTGACACCCAATCGGTGGGCGCTCGGGTTCAATTGGGAACGGTTCTCTGTCGTACTGGTAGCCAAGCGCATGATGATCGAGCACGTCTGCTGGTGTGCGATCAGCCCACTCCATCAGACCATCGTTGAGACCGACACCCAATTCGCTCGCAATGAATGGCACGCCGGGATGCGTGGCTTGCCATTGCGCCCACAACAGGTCGATCCAGCAGTAGTGCAGGTAGAAGACCGGATCGCGCGGCTCTGAGGGGGTGTTCATGACGCCACCGACCCAGACGCGTACCCTATTGCTTATGGGATCTTCCAGCTCTGGCCAGAAGGTGTTGTAAGTGCGACGCCTTTGATTCGTCTCGACCTCCTCCGGTGTCGACAGCAGGCCCGAGCCGAGCTTCCGTCCGAGATCCCAAGCTGAATTGAACTGGCCCAGGAAGCTGTCGGCCCACAAAGGATCAGACGGGCTACAGTCGACCGTCGCGTCCCAATAGGGAATCGTGATGCCGGGTCCACACCTTTGCAGTTCACGCTCGAAGCGGAGGAGCGCTTCCCTGTGCCACGGCAGGAACTGCGAGCTCCGATGTATGCCCGGGTGGGAGTGCGCCGTGTTTATTGAGGCAAAGCGGTCGACGACGCCTTTCGTCTTGAGGAGCGCCTTAACGAAGCGTTCGCGCTCGGTAGCCGTGAGGTTACGGTAGTTCTTGCGGATGTCCATATCAGCTTAGATCCTCACCGGGTCCGCCTCTGTGGGCCACTGCACCGACCTCGCAGCCCTCTGCCACTCACTTATGGACGTACAGACGTTCAATCACACTCCACTCTTGTAAACTGTCCGGCAGAGCAGCATCAACACGCATCCCGTTACTCATCGAGCAGAGCGCCGTTGCTAACATCTCTTTCTGCACGCTGGGATGGGCTTGAAACCAACGTTCGAAGGGAGGCTGAAGGCCATCGACCGTCTTCAAAGCGATGAAAATCCCACCGGTCTCTATTGGACCAGCCTGCGTGACCTCGCATGTTCTCCAGGCCATTGCCGGTACCTCCCCTCCACCTCTAATTGGACTATGCAATCCGTACCAAGGCGGAGATCGCTGACCAATTGAGGCGCATAACTAGTTGGCGCTAGCTATTGAAGAGCACTGATTTCCGAGTTGCTAATTCTCTGTCTCCGGGCAACGAAGCGGGAAAAGCCACCGTCAAGCCTAAACCAAGGGTTGCGGAGTTCAAGACAGGGGAGCTGCCCCAATTAGCAACGACTCTCACAATTGCTAAGCTGCTCGCATATGCCGGTGATCCTAACGACCGATGAAGAGCGCGACGTGTGGATGCGTGCGCCGTGGGATGAAGCGAAGGCGCTGCAGCGACCGTTGCCGGATGACGCGCTGAGGATTGTCATGCGCGGCGAGGACAAGGAAGACAAAGCGGCGGCATAGGTCGCGGTTCGTCTGCAAGGCGTACGCCAAGCTCGGCGCCGACGTGCGGCCGTGTTTCGAGCCGGCGAGGATGGGAAAATGGCATGGACCGTCTCAGCCTAGGTCGTATTGATCTCCCGCTTGAGCCGCGCTTGGATCTGCGCAGGACGGAGGTTCCGCAGGCTCCGTAACGCGCTCCTTGACTGCATCCACAAGGGTGGCCAGGGTGTTGTGGCGATATCGTTCCAACCGCCTCCAGGTTCTCCCACCTAGCCGAATCATTTTAGGAGGCAGTGCCACGCTAGGCAGGAGATAGTAGTCCATCGGCTCATGATCGACTTTCCGAGTTCTGATCGCCACCACATAGTCTGAACGACAAGTTCCTCTATTGCAGAGCAGCCATTGAGGCGATTTTCCAGTCTTGTGGAAGGTGCTTCTCACGACCGTGATCGCGACGAAATAGCTGCCGCTAACAAGGAATGTCCTCCATTTCCAATGGACCGCACTCACTCCCACCGCATTGAGTTCGGTGATGATTTGAGCAACGAAACACGTAAACTTGCCGCGTAGTGATCGCCTCAGTGCGTGGTGATCGAAGACGGGAGGCAGGTGGAAGCCGGCCATTTCATACGCCGCCCGCATATTTCCAAATCGCTTCCTGATCAAAGAGGAAATGGGCAGGTTAGATGCCTTGTCTATTATCCTGCAGGTAAGTCGCCCTTCTTTGGCTAATAGTATTTTGAGGCGTCGGACTATTTCTGCCACCGGCATTTCTGAAATGCGCGGCGCTTGATCGAGCCGGATGGCTGCGGACAGGAGCGCCTGATCAACGATGGGCGCAAATGCGTTCGGTGTACGAATCCACGCTTCGGGAGCATTCCTCTTCGGCGTTCCGTTCAATTTGCGCGACACGCGACCATAAACATTGTGACCCGCGTATTTCTCACTGATCAGCATGTGGCGCACCGCTACGTGGTTCCACGGGCGGTCATCAATGTAGGTAACGCCATCAGCATTCAGTTCTCGAGCTATCTGTAGATATGTCTTTCGCTCTTTCACGAACGCATTAAAGACCCGCCGCACGATTCTGATTTCATCGGGGGGACCTGGTACGAGAATGACGCGATCTGATTGGATGTTCTTCCTCTCGCCGGGGGCCAGAATCCCCTTGGGCGATCCGTTCGCACCGACCAGATACCTGCGCAGGCCGTAACCTGGAGACGCTCCTTGCCAGAACCCCCTGCGAACCAGATTGCAATGACCCACGAAGACTTTTGCCGAAAGCTCCCGGCTATACTCACCCGCCATTGCCCGCTTTAAGCTTTTGATCAGGGCCGATATCAGGCTGTCGTCGTTCTCGAACGTCTCCGCGCAATAGATGACTTTGATCCCGGCACGCTTGCAGATTTGCTCGTAGTATGCGCTCTCGTCGATGTCCTGAAACCGTCCCCATCGGCTCACGTCGTAGACAAGAATAACGTCAAAGTCCGCCACGCCACTTTGCACATCATTTAGCAATCGTGTGAGCGCAGGCCGGTCGTCGAGCCGCAATCCGCTGCGCCCTTCATCGGCATAACTTCTAACAATCGTGCTGTTTCGGCTAAAGGCATAGGCAGCGATCGATTCCATCTGGTTCGTGATAGAGTATTGTTGAAGATCCGTTGACACGCGCACATACTGCGCCGCCCGGATCGGCGCCCGCGCGATCGGGACGGGTTGAATGATCCCGGTATTCGGTTCGTCTTGCATCCGCGGGTCCCCTCGCTCGCACAAGAGCCTATTCAAAAGAGGCGCGCCATGTCGCCCACGAACATGGACCGACGTTTTCAGTCCCTTCTGGGAAAAACTCTTCGGCCGGAAAGAGAAAGCTTCTCACCGGTAAGGTTCGCCGAATTGGTCGCGGAGGCGCTCCACCGCGATTTTGGCGGCACACATCGCGCTGTGAAAACAATTTGCTCGCTCACCGGCGCCAACGAACGCGCGGTTAAGAACTGGTTCGAGGCCAAAAATGGCCCAGCTGGATACCACCTTATCGCTTTGATGAGCGCTTCTGATGCGGTTTTCGAGGCGGTCGTTATCGCCGCCGGCCGGCGTGACTTTTTTGTTGGAAAGAAGCTCGTCGATTGCAAGCGCGAGCTTATGGCGATGCTCTGGGCCATCCTCGATCTAGAGTATGGTCGGATGAGTGCGGTCTATCCGGATCGCGTTTCGATTGCGGGCATGCTACCTTTGCCGCAGGAGGCATCGATGCTAGACCCTGCAGACGTTATCAAAACCGCCATTCATTCGGCTTTTGTAAAATACCGTATGGAAGACGATCCGGATCCTAACCCGCACTGGATCGCTCCTGAGGAGTGCGCCCACCTGGCGAAGGTGATCCTGCTCGAGTTGGAAGCGAACGGGCTCCAGATCGTCAAGAAGCCAGGCTGACCCGCGATGGTTATCTGCCTGCACCGGCTTCGGTAATTGAACGCAGAAGTCGTTCGGCATTGGCTGGGCTTTCTAGGAGGTGAACAGTTTCCAGGGACCCTCGTATTCTTCGGCCGACATCAGCACCACGTTGCGGGCCTTTCGGCGAACTATTAGGAGGGGCTCTCGATCGTCGCACACCTTGTCCATGTTAGACTCCGGGTTCTTGCGAAACCGGCTGTAAGACATCTGTGGCATTCGCGTTACTCGGTCAGTTCAGCTTGGACGCACCTACCGGATTAGGTTGCGGCTGCTCAAGCATTTTCAGCGAGGCGTCGATCGCATTTCTTAGGTGTACGGCCGCGGCCGCGCTGCAGCGCAGCCTACCACATGAGACAAACCGGACGTCCACGGTGTCGTCCTGGTGTGGCACCAAAATGCGTGCGCCTAACTCGACCTGAACGATCCCGCTCATGACGCCGTAAGCCGGAGCGATATCGAAATAGATCGTTGGAACGTCGTTGTGGTTCTCAAACGTCGGCACTTGGCCTTTGCCGGGCGGATCCATGTCTGGCGGATTTGGCACTCTCTGCTCCTGTGATTGAGAATGGCTTGCCGGCGTGAAGTACACGAGAGTCAACGTAGATTCCGCGCGCATAAGGGTCAACGATAACATGGTCGGTTATGTTGGCGGCCACGATCAGGGGCCTGGTTACTCGAAATTCACCGGCCGAGGTGCCGAAGCGGGCACATTCGCCGACGCTGCGCAGGCCTATGGCGGGGCGAACCTGACCGCTTCACAAGCGGTCTCTACATTCACTGACGCAGGGCGGAACGAGCACGGCGTTTGCCACGGTGCCTCCGCTGATCGTCTGCAACTACATCATTCGGATCATCTGCCGCGCGAGCAGACGTAGTAGATTTCGTTGTTCAGAAGCGTACCGAACAGCGAGAACGGCAAGCATTTGGACTGCCGTACCTTGAACCCGGCGGCTTCCATCTGCTCACGAAATCGGTTGTGGTTGAAGCCGGTGTGGCTCCCGAACCACTCAACATCGGTAACGGTGCGGTCTGTCGGCCGCCCCAACAGCGACTTGAAAGCCGCGGCTATTCCCGTTGCCTAGTGCCCGTGGGCAGTCCGATACAGCGCTTTCAGAAATCCGCTCAAGCCCGTTTCGATCGGGACGCCAAAAACAATCCTCGCGTGCGGCGCGGCGAGCGTGCTGATGTTCGAAAGCAACTCTTGCAGCGCCTTGTCGGTAAGATGCTCGCAAACCTCCATGCACACGATTAACGAAAAGCGGCGCTTCCCTAGGAGGCCGTCCAGATTGTCGAAGGTTTGGACTTTGCCGCGAAGTTCCGGGGCGACTTGGGCAATCATTTTGGGGTCAGGATCATATCCGACCCGCTCTTTCACTGCGCCAAGGACCGAAAACAAATGAGCGTCGGCGCATCCGTAATCCAGAACCGTATCTGTCGGCAGGGCGCCGATAATTCTGACTGCCTGGCGGAACCGCCTCGAATGAGCAAAGGCTTTGATCGGTTCCGCAGTTTGCCGCGTATAGCTTGCATATGAACCCATAGTCCCCCCGCGTCAGCGGCCAAATCTCTGCGCAACCCGCCTATCAGCACAACCTAACCGCTACAAGTGGAACTTACACCGCCCAACCCTCTGAGGCGGTTTTTCATTGGGCAATGTCAATGAAGCTTCGACTTATCGAGAACTAGCAAACCGAGCTGCATCGGTTTTGGAGCATTCGGCTTTACTCGCGTTCGGCGCCTTTACCGGCGTGGCCTCGGTAAGCGACATCAGGACAATCACCAGCCCAGCTTCGCCAACCACGGTAATGCGGTTGCGGCCAGCGCGCAAATTAGGCCGAGCCAATAGAAAGGTCGGCCCCGAACAGCATTGAGCGAGCGCAGGTACAGGAACGCCCCGAGGATCATTCCGTAGTTTTTCTTGAAGTCGCCGTTGCGCTTCGCGATCTCAACCAGGTCTGACGATTGCCCGGTCTGTTCCATGGGGCGCTCCCTCCATTTCGGTTTTTTGGAAGGCTAGCCTTTAATCACTGATTTGCCCGACGAGTCAAGCCATTTTTCTTTTTAACGGAAATTTTATCGCTAAGGCGCGGCAGGCCTTGATTGCACCGCAAGGTTGTTGTTGGATACCTGCCGGGGCTTGGGGATTCTGTAGGATGAGGGGTGCCATCGCGTGGACATTGATTGCGGTTTTGCTGATAGCCTTTATCGCTTCGTTTTCCGAACTACAGCGGATGAGGAAGCGATTTGGCGAAGTCGCTCGACATACATTTCACGATCACGCCGACATCAGGCTAACAGTGATCAAAAGCGCTCTCGCTCAAGAACAAGGTCCCATCGTTCTTTTAGGTGACAGCGTGGCCGAAATGGGTCGCCTGCCAAGCCAGCTCTGCGGTAGACCCGTAGTTAACGCGGGCATTGGCGGGGCAACGCTCAGTGAGCTTGGCCGCATAGCCAAAGAGTTCGACAGCGCTTCACTCGTGATAGTCGTCGCCGGATCAAATGACATAGGCTCAACGAGATTTGAGCAGGATTATTCTCAGTTGCTCGATGCCCTCCAGCGACCTTCGATTGCCGTACCAGCAACAGCGTCCGAGGCGACAAACGCTAGGATCATTTCAGCGGCAAAAGGAAGTAAAAAGCGCGTTCTTGATGTAGGATTTTCCGAGTTCAACGGGCTTCATCCCACGCCAAAGGCTTATCGCGAGTGGGGCGGGAAGATGGTTGACACGATTTCAGGCGAATGCGCCAAGTGATCCAAAGCGACGTGTGGTTGCACGCGCCCAGGGGCGAGGCGAGCGCTGCAGCGAATCGCTGCCAGACGACGCGTTGACGATTGTGATGCGCGGCCCGGACAAGGAAGACAAGGTCGTCGCGTGATCAGGGTTTCCAGAGCCGGCAGTATGCGGTCACCCGTTATTGTGGTTGGAACGTTTGCCTTCAAGTTCGCGCGGAACGGGCGGGGACGCGCCAGCAATATCTACGAAGCTCAGCTGTATCGGAGCGCGAACGAAACGCGCCGTGCGTTACTTTGCCCGGCGTTGTGGGTTTCTTCCGAAGGGACTGTCCTAATTATGCGGGCAGCCCGACGGCTGGGGCGAAAGCTGAGCCTTTACGAATATTCTGCACTTTGCGAGATTTGGAACTATATGCCTGGCGAGGATGGTTGCCCGTTCGAGCGGAAGGAGAGCGATTGGGGATTGTTCAAAGGGCGGTTAGTTGCCCTTGATTACTCGACCCCTGCGTGGGTGCACGATGAAGACGAATAGACGCTTGACCAGCTCGTTGCAGTTTCATCGGCGTTGATCCGACGGTCGGGTGCCGGGTCGGATTCGGATATGAGAATTTATGACATAAGTCGGTCAATGAACCACCGACGAATAAGCGTTTGCTTCTTTGCTTATCAGTTCGCGAACGGACCCTATTTGTCTTTGCTGATGTCGATCAACTGGCTGCTTTCTTGCTCTTGCACAACAATTTGCATTGAAGCGTTCGATCCATCGCAAATCAAACAAGCCAAGTCCCGATATCTGGTCACGATATGCGCCAGTAAGTTTGGCCAAATGTCTCCTCTCCCTATGTTGAAGGGGTTAATCACTTCCTCCGGAGAGTTGCCCGACGTGACCCACGTGAGCGGCTGCGAGTTGATAATTGGCTGATGGACTAGACCTGTCAATTTCTCCTTGCGCTCTCACTTAACTAGCCGCAACGTAGCGCAAGCTGTGCGCTCGCGTAGATTGGAATAGGTCATGTCTGCTGCACCTTGGATCAAATCATATCCGCCCGGCGTTCGGTGGGATGCCGACTTAGAGACGATACCGGTTTCGCAGATCTTGGAGCGATCAATCGCAAAGTGGCCAGACAACCCGGCGCTCGATTTCATGGACAGGAAAATCTCCTATCGAGAACTCGGCGGTCTTTCCGATCGGGCAGCCAAAGGATTTCAGCAATTGGGTGTGCGCCCCGGCGTTCATGTGGGGCTATACTTGCCCAACACGCCACACTACGTCATCGCTTTCTTTGGCGTGATGAAGGCGGGTGGCACCGTAGTCAATTACTCGCCCCTGGATGCGGAAAAGGTACTTGAGCACAAGGTTGATGACAGTGAGACCGACATCCTCGTGACGCTCGACCTCAAGGCGCTTTACCCGCAAATGGATCGTCTGCTCGGGACAACAAGGCTCAGAACCCTCGTTGTCGGCAACGTAGCGGAGATGTCCAGCGCGCCTGAGGCGCTGCGCGATCACATGCTGAAGACCGGCGAAATCGTTCCTGTCCCCCACGACAGCAGGCACGTTGCGTTTGATGTGCTTCTCAACAACGATGGTCGGTATACCGCGCATCCGCTCGCTGACCTGCGTGAGTCCGTGGCGGTCCTTCAATACACCGGAGGGACGACCGGGCTTCCAAAGGGCGCGATGCTCACGCACGCCAATTTATCGTCCGCGACGGCGCAATATGTCGAGACGACACATACCCGGCCTCCGCTCCTCGATGAGGGCCACGAACGAATTCTCGCCGTCCTGCCGCCGTTCCACATTTACGCGTTGACGGTCAACATGCTGCTGGGCCTGCGGATTGGTGCAGAGCTGATCTTGCACACTCGGTTCGACGCCGCCGCGGCAGTGAAGGACATCTGCGAGAAGAAAGTTACTGTCTTTCCAGGCGTGCCGACGATGTATGTTGCGATCATCAACTATCCTGGCGTCGAAGATCTCGATCTGTCTTCGATCAAATGGTGCGCATCGGGTGGGGCGCCTCTTCCTCTGGAGGTACAGAAGCGGTTTCAGGACATTTCCGGCTGCCGGTTGGCAGAGGGTTGGGGAATGACCGAGACATCACCTACCGGTACGTTTACACCGTTGCAAGGCGCGGTAAAGGCCGGGTCGTGCGGCATCCCCATCCCCGGCATCACGATCAAGTTTGCCGATGTCGACAATCCATCTCGCTATGTTGCCTTGGGCGAGAAGGGCGAGATTTGCATCGGCGGGCCCAACGTCATGAAGGGATATTGGAAGCGTGCGGACGCTACGAAGGAGACGATGACCGAGGACGGCTTTCTTCGAACCGGCGACGTCGGATACATGGACCAAGATGGATACGTCTTTATTGTCGACCGAACCAAAGACATGTTGCTTTGCGGCGGATTCAACGTCTACCCGCGCATCATCGAAGAGGCGATTTATCAGCATCCAAGTATCGAAGAAGTCATTGTGATTGGAATCCACGATGAATATCGAGGCCAATCGCCCAAGGCTTTTGTAAAGCTCAAGGCCAACTCCAACGCGCTCAACTTCGAGCAGATGAAAGAATTTCTCAAAGACAAATTGGGAAAGCACGAAATGATCAGCGCAATGGAGGTTCGCGATAGCTTGCCAAGGACAGCCGTCGGCAAGTTTTCCAAAAAGGAGCTCTACGACGAAGAGGACCGGAAACGCGGATCTCAAGAACGAGCGCGCTGAATGTTTCTGCAGACACGAACTGCAGTGGCCGTTGCGAAACCGACCGATGCGCAACCAATCGGCTCGCGTAGCTCTCTGGGATCCCAGCTTGCTTCCGTCGACCTTGATTGAAATTCCGACCGTTCAAACACTGGTTCAAATTAATCGCTTGCGGCCCACACGGTATTGGACAACACTCTCGAAAAAGGAGGCGTTCGCATTCGTCTTCCGGTCTGCGTTTTTGCGGTTGGCGATTGCGATACGCCTTCAAAAAAGAGCGACCAATAGGGAGGAATGCCATGCGTCAGTGGATGATATTTGCCTTGCTGCCGATGCTCGGCGGGACGGCGCTTGCGCAAGAGACGGTCAAAATCGGCTACATCGATCCGCTCTCGGGCGGTGGTGCCAGCATCGGAGAGGTCGGGCTCAAGACCTTTCAGTTCATCGCCGACGAATTGAATGCCAAGGGTGGAATTCTCGGCAAGAAGGTCGAGATCGTTCCCTTCGACAACAAGACTAACCCCCAGGAAAGCCTGATCCAGGCGCAGAAGGCGATCGACGCCGGCGTTCGCTACATCACGCAGGGCAACGGGTCCTCGGTTGCGGGCGCACTGACGGATTTCGTGACCAAGTACAATGAACGCAATCCCGGCAAGGAAATCCTCTACTTCAACTATGCCGCCGTCGATCCGGTCCTGACCAACGCGAAATGCAGCTTCTGGCATTTCCGCTGGGATGCGAATTCCGACATCAAGATGGAAGCGCTGTCCAACTACATGAAGACCGCTTCAGGCATCAAGAAGCTCTATTTGATCAACCAGGACTACTCCTTTGGCGAGTCGGTACGCTCCGCGGCAAAGACCATGCTGAAGGCCAAGCGACCCGACATCGAGATCGTCGGCGACGAACTGCATCCCTTGCTGAAGATCACCGACTTCGCGCCGTACATTGCCAAGATCAAGGCCTCGGGTGCTGACAGTGTCATCACCGGCAATTGGGGCCAGGACTTTGCGCTGCTGCTCAAGGCGTCCGCTGACGCCGGCCTGAAGGTCAACTGGTACACCTATTATGCCGGCGGTACCGGCGGGCCCACGGCAATCAAGCAGGCCAACCTCAATCACCAGGTGTTCCAGATTGCGGAAGGCATTCCGAATCTTGGCTATGCGCCGGCTGACACCTTCGAGAAGGCGCTGCGCGCCAAATACGACTTCAGCCTGTTCTATCCGCGCGCCGTCAACCAGATGCGGATGTTCGCGGCCGCCGCTGACAAGGCGAAATCGCTCGATCCGGTCAAGGTCGCCGCAGCGCTGGAAGGCATGCAATTCGACGTCTATGACGGCGGCAAGGGCACGATGCGAAAGGACGACCACCAGTTCTTCCAGCCCATGTATATCGCCTCGTTCGGCGAGCGCACCGAGAAGGAGCCGTTCGACGAGGAGAAGACCGGCTGGGGCTGGCGGCAAGCCGCCAAGATCGAGTCCGATCAAACCGTGCTTCCCACCACCTGCAAGATGGAGCGCCCGAACTAGCGGGCGTGACGATTTGAACCAGTTTCGCCCTGGCACGCGCCGGGGCGAAGGGCAACTCATCTCTTGGGGGTGCGTGTCGTGCTCGAACTCGTCGTCATCTCCACGCTGAACGGCATCCTGTTCGGCATGCTGCTGTTCCTGATGGCCAGCGGCCTGACCGTCATTTTCAGCATGCTCGGCGTTCTCAACTTCGCTCACGCGAGCTTCTACATGCTGGGCGCCTTTTTCGGCTTCCAGATCAGCCGATGGGTTGGCTTCTGGCCCGCCCTCATTATCGCGCCGATCCTTGCCGGCGCGCTCGGCGCGGCGGTCGAACGATTTGGCCTGCGTCGCGTGCACCGGAACGGACATGTCGCCGAGCTCCTGTTCACGTTTGGCCTCGCCTTCGTGATCGAGGAGATCGTGCAAATCATCTGGGGCAAGAGCCCGGTCGATTTCCGCATTCCGCCGATTCTGGATTTTTCGGCCTTCACGATCTTCTCGACCAACTACCCCGCCTACAAGATGTTCATGCTGCTGGTGTCGGTCGCGATTTTCGTCGCGCTTCTGGTGGTGCTGAAGAAGACGCGGGTCGGCCTGATCGTGCAGGCCGCGCTCACTCATCCGCACATGGTTGGCCATCTCGGCCACAATGTCGGGCGCATCTTCATGATGGTGTTCGGCGTAGGCACGGCGCTCGCCGCCGTCGCCGGCGTGATCGCCGGTCCCGCGCTAGTGACGCAGTCGAACATGGCGGCCCTGCTCGGGCCGATCCTGTTCGTGGTTGTCGTTGTGGGCGGGCTCGGCTCGTTGCCGGGCGCCTTTGTCGGCTCGCTCCTGATCGGGCTCGTTCAGACGTTTGCAGTTTCGATGAACGGGTCGCTCGCTGGCGCATTCGGCCCGCTCAGTCCGGACTATGCGCAAACCTGGCTCGCGGACATCTGGGGCGTCACGGTCGCGCAGATCGCACCGATCATGCCCTATGTGCTGCTGGTGCTGATCCTGATCTTCCGCCCGATGGGGCTGTTGGGGACTCGCGAAACATGACCGAACTCACCTCAAGCGTCGCCCCACCCCAGCCCGCCCTGGGCGAGAAGCTGAAATTCTATGGCCTGTGGGTCGCCACGGGCCTCGTCCTGCTCGTGCTGCCAAAAGTCTTCGGATCCGGCGGCGCGCTGACCATGTTCAGCCTGATCGGTATCTCCATCATCTTTTCGCTGTCCTACAACATCCTGCTGGGCCAGACCGGATTGCTATCGTTCGGCCATGCGGTTTATTACGGCCTCGGTGGCTTCCTGGTCATCCATGCCATCAACATCTTCGGCGCCAACAAGCTCCCGATCCCCCTGCCGCTCGTTCCCCTGGTCGGCGGCCTCACCGGCCTGTTTTTCGCGGCATTGCTCGGATGGGTCTCGACCCAGCGCAGCGGCACCGCGTTTGCGATGATCTCGCTCGGCGTCGCCGAGCTGGTCGCCTCCTCCGCGCTGATCCTTCGCACGTTCTTTGGCGGCGAGGCCGGCATTTCGGCGAACAGGACAAAACTGTTCCGCCTGTTCGACTGGAGCTTTGGGCCCCAAATCCAGATCTACTACCTGGTCGCGGCGTGGACGCTTATTGCCGTCGTCGCCATGTACGCGCTGACCCGCACACCGCTCGGCCGCATGTGCAACGCGGTGCGCGACAATCCGGAGCGCGTGCAATTCGTCGGCTACGATCCCCACGTCGTGCGCTACATCGCGTTCTGCTTCGCGGGCTTCTTTGCCGGCATCGCCGGCGGGCTTGCCGCGATCAATTTCGAGATCGCCAATTCTGCCTATCTCGGCGCCGTGCAGTCCGGCACAGTGCTGTTCTCCACCTATATCGGCGGCGTCGGCTACTTCATCGGCCCGATCGTCGGCGCCATCTTCGTGACCGTGCTGTCGCTGAATTTGAGCGATCTGACCCCGGTCTGGCAGCTCTATTTCGGCCTGTTCTTCATCGCGGTCGTCACCTTCGCGCCCGGCGGCATCACCGGGCTGTTGATGATGCACCGTCCGCTGGTCCGTGGCGGCACTATCGGCAGGGTATTGCCGTATTATCTGGTCGCGCTGGTGCCCACGCTTGCCATGGTGGCCGGGCTCGTCCTCACAATCGAGACCATCGTGCATCACACGGTCAATCCTGGTGAGGACCCGAACATCAAGGCGTTCGGCATGAGCTTTAATGCCTCCAGCCCGATCACATGGGTGCTTGCCCTGTTCCTGGTCGTTGCCGGCTACTTCGTCGCACGAAAGACCTGGAGCTGGCTTGCCAGGGCATGGGATGAGGCCCTGACAGCGGCACGTGACAAGGGGTATCACGTATGAGCACGCCCGCTATCGAGATCAAGGATGTTCAAAAGAGCTTTGGCAACATTTCGATCATCCGCGACCTCAGCCTGACCGTGAACCAGGGCGAACGGCATGCCCTGATCGGTCCGAACGGCGCTGGCAAATCGACCACGTTCAATCTGATCAGCGGCTACATCAAGCCGACGGCCGGAACGGTCAGGCTCCGGGGCGAGGAGATCTCCGGCCTGCCGCCCTACCAGATCAACCGCCGCGGCCTGTCGCGCAGCTTCCAGGTCACCAACGTGTTCGCCAACATGAGTGTGTGGGAAAACTTGCGCTGCGCGGTGCTGTGGACCGCCCGGCACCACTACGCGTTCTGGAAGAACGTCGACAATCTGCCCGAGGTTCGCGAGCGCACGGCAGAGGTGCTCTCCGACATCGGGCTAGCGTCGCGCCGAGATGTCCCGGCCGGTCTACTGACCTATGCCGAGCAGCGTGCGCTGGAGATCGGAATCACGATTGCCGGCGGCGCAAACGTGATCCTGCTCGACGAGCCGACGGCTGGAATGAGCCATGCGGAGACCGAGCGCGCCGTCACACTGATTCGCCGCCTTACCGAAGGACGCACGCTGATGATCGTGGAGCACGACATGAGCGTCGTGTTCGGTCTTGCCGATCGGATATCGGTGCTTGTCTACGGTCATGTGATCGCAACTGGGACGCCGGAGCAGATCCGCGCCGATCCGAAGGTCAAGGAAGCCTATCTTGGCGAGGAGGCAGCCTGATGCTCGAGGTCAACGATCTCCACGCCTTCTATGGCAAGAGCCACATTCTCCAGGGCGTCGACATGAACATCGCAGCGGGAGAGGTCGTCAGCCTGCTTGGCCGCAATGGCGTCGGCCGTTCCACCACGGTGAAGGCCATCATGGGCGAAGTGCCGCCGCTGGGCACTATCAGGTTCAAGGGCACCGACATTGCGGGGATGCCGAGCTACCGCATCGCCCATCTCGGCCTCGGCTACGTGCCCGAGCATCGTGACATATTCCCGGGGCTCACCGTGCGGCAGAATCTAATGCTCGGCATCAAGGATCCGAAGAAGCCCGGCAAATGGAAGCTCGAGGACATGCTGCAGATGTTCCCGAACCTCGCGGCGCGGGCCGACACCGCGGCCGGCGTGATGTCGGGCGGCGAGAAGCAGATGCTGACCATGTGCCGTACCTTGATGGGCGATCCCGAACTGATCATGATCGATGAGCCGACCGAAGGGCTCGCCCCGCTGATCGTGCATCAGGTCGGCGACCTCATTGCGGAAATCGCGCGGCGCGGCGTCGCCATCCTGCTCGTCGAGCAGAAGCTATCGATCGCGATGCGGATTTCGCACCGGGTCTATGTGATGGGGCATGGCCGCATCGTCTTTGAAGGCTCGCCCGCGGGACTGACTGGTAATGCCGCAGTCCGAAAGGAGTGGCTCGAAGTGTAAGCCCGGCGTTTGTCGTCCCAGCCGGGCATGAGTAGGGCCGGTTGATCCCGGTCCGACGGGAATGGACGGGAGGTTGCGATGGAAAGACTGTCAGCGCTTGACGCCAGCTTTCTCTACGGTGAAACGCCGGAATCGCCGATGCACGTGGCGGGGCTTGCGATCTTTGAGCCGCCGCCTGCGGGTACCGACGTGTTCGCCGCCTTCCGCGATCACCTCGCTAGCCGGCTGCACCTCGTGCCGTTTTTCCAGCGCAAGCTGGTGCTGACGCCGATCCAGCTCGATCATCCCGTGTGGGTAGCCGACAACGACCTCGATTTCGACTACCACTTCCGCCATCTCTCGCTACCGAATCCCGGCACGCGCGAACAGCTCGAGACGCTGGTCGCGCGGTTGCATATGATCCTGCTCGATCGCACGCGGCCGCTCTGGCAGTACTACGTGATCGAAGGCCTTGAGGGCGGCCGCTTTGCCGTCTACATCAAGATGCACCATGCCGGAATCGACGGCGGTGCAGGCATGGCCGCGCTGCCGATCATCTTCTCGACCACGGCCGATCCCGAGCCGGTGGCGCCTCCGGCGCCGAGTAAGGAAACGCACGCGCCCGAGATCTTCGAGCTGATCAGCGACTCCTACGCAAAATTCTTCACGCAGCAGCGCGAGTTCTACCGGTCCTGGCCGGACATCGGCAAAGCGATCGCCAAGGTCGGACAGCGCGTCACGGAAGACCTCGCCAATCCGCCAAAAATGCTGCCGATGGCGCCGAAGACGCTGTTCAATGCCTCCCTGTCCAGTCAACGCTCGTTCGCTACCGGCAGCATCCCGCTTGGCGAAGCCAAGGCGGTGGCGAAGCTGACCAAATCCAAGCTCAACGACGTCGTGATGACTATCAGCGCCGGCGCACTGCGGCGCTATCTGGAAATGCGCGGCGGACTGCCCGAGGGTCCACTGATCGCCGCGATCCCGGTCTCGCTGCGTAAGGCAGGCAACGCCGACATGAACAACCAGGTGACGACGATGCTCTGCAGCCTGGCGACCGATATTGCCGACCCGATCCGCCGCCTCGAGGCGATCGTCGTCTCCTCCACCGATTCCAAGAAGCGGCTCGAAGATGTCCGCGACGTGCTTCCGACCGACATGACCTGGATCGGCGCGCCGATCATCATCACTGGCCTCGCTCGCCTGATGAACCAGACCAAGATCGCGGACCGGCTGCCGGCGATTGTCAACGTGCTGATCTCCAACGTGCCGGGACCAAAACAGCCGCTGTACTGCGCGGGCGCGAAGATGGTTCACTATTTCCCGGTTTCTATCCCTTCGAACGGCAGCGTCCTCAACATCACCGTCCAAAGCTATCTGGACAATCTCGACTTCGGGCTCATTGCGTGCCGCAGCGCGGTTCCCGACATCGAGCGGTTGATCGAATTCCTGATCGACGAGTTCGCTCAGCTGAAACGGGAGGCGGATGGGGCGCAGGCATCAAAGCCAAAAAAAATCGAAATAAGGGAAGCAAAGGCCGCGCGGCGATCCGCCTAAGGTCGGCGGAAGCTCGGATTAGCCCGGGAGTTAGTCAGCAACGGAGGAAAGTTATGGCGGACAGCGTCTACAAGGTCATCGAAATCGTTGGCACCAGTACCGAGTCCTGGGAGAAGGCCGCGCGCACCGCGGTCGAGCGCGCCTCGCAGAGCCTCCGAGACCTTCGCGTTGCCGAGGTGGTCGAACTCGACATCCAGCTCAACGACGGCAAGGTTGAAGCCTATCGCGCCAAGATCAAAGTTTCCTTCAAGTTCGAAGGCGCCGCATAGCACGCTTCAGGCTTGCTGCAGCGTCGGCCACGAAAAGGACAGCGAGTGTTGGCTCGCTGTCGATGACAGGCTCTCACGACGCGTCCTTTACCTACGAAGGGATGAAAGTGAGCAATCGATGAAGAAGAAGGATGTGCTGAAGCAGTATACGACGCCCATCGCCGCGCCGGCGTTCGTGCAAGGTCCGCATCGGTTCAGGCGACGGGAATATCTGAACATCACCTACCGGACCGACCGAGAAGCGCTTGAAAAACTGGTGCCGGAGCCACTCGAAATCGACCAGCCGCTGGTTCGGTTCGAGGTGATGAAGATGCCCGACACGACCGGCTACGGTGCCTATGTCGAGTGCGGCCAGGCCGCCGTCGTGCGCCTGGGCGAAGAGCAAGGCGAATTTCTGCTCGCTATGTATCTGGACAACCTGCCGGCGATCGCCGCCGGCCGGGAACTTAGTGCATTTCCGAAAAAGTTGGGCGCGGCGAAGCTCTTTGTCGACTCCGACACACTGGTAGGCACGCTGGATTATGGCGTTATAAGGGTTGCCACCGCCACCATGGGATACAAGCACAAGCCGCTTGATCTCGAAAAAGCGCGGCAGGAAGTCGGCGTTCCCACATTCATGCTGAAGATCCTGCCGGGCTACTCGGGACGGCCGCGAATCTGCGAATTGGTGCGCACCCAGATCACCAACGTCACCGTCAAGGGCGCCTGGATCGGCCCTGCCCGCCTGCAGTTCTTCGAGCACGCACTGGCGCCATTTGCCGATCTTCCCGTGCGCGAGATCATATCGGCCAGCCACATCCTGACCGATCTCACGCTGTCACCGGCAACACTCGTCTGCGATTATCTCGCAGAGCAAGACGACCAGCCCAATGAACCGAGATGAGCGAGCGGGGCCATGAATGAAAAAGCTTCATCCGACGTGCTTGAGCGTTACTCGAAAGTGGCTGTCGTCGGCGCCGGTGTAATCGGAGCATCGTGGACCGCGGTATTCCTCGCGCATGGTCTGACGGTTGTCGTCAATGATCCGCGCGATGACGTTGAAGCAGTTGTGGAAGGCTATATTCGAAAGGCTTCCGCAACGCTCAACGCGCTGAACCTCCCTACCCAAAACCTGACGAGGAAGCTGCATTTCGAACCCGACCTTGATCGCGCGGTGACCGGTGTCGATGTCGTTCAGGAAAACGGTCCCGAACGCGTGGAGTTCAAGCAGGATTTGTGGGCCCGCATCGAGCCTCATGTCCCTGCGCATGCCTTGCTGCTGTCGTCGAGCTCAGCGAGAACGGCGAGCGAACAGTCACTTAAGATGAAAAACGCCAGGCGGCTTCTGATCGGCCACCCGTTCAACCCGCCACACCTGATCCCGTTGGTGGAAGTCGTTCCGGGAGACCACACAGAGCCGAGCGCCGTCGAAGACGCCGTCGCGTTCTACCAGGCGCTAGGCAAGGTCCCGCGTGTCCTTCGCAAGGAGATCCAGGGCTTTGTCGCCAACCGGCTGCAGCGGGCGATTTTCCGCGAATGCTGCCACTTGGTGCTGGAAGGAGTGGTCACGGTGGACGAACTCGACGACATAGTGACCAGCTCGATCGGCCTGCGTTGGGCGGCGGACGGGCCGTTCCGCTCATTTCACCTTGGCGGCGGCCCCGGCGGCTTCGCTGCGTTCTTCAAGCAATTTGCCCCGGGGATGGAAGCGGCGTGGAAGAGCCAGGCGGCGGTGACGCTGGATGCCAAATCGCAGAAGACCATTATCGACCAGGCGCAGGCGTCGTTCGCGGCAACGCCTCCCGAGCAACTCGAGGCAGAGCGCGACGCAAAGCAGCGAGCAATCCTCAACGCTCTTGCTTCTGTCAAGGGCGGCGGCTGAGCGTCGGAAAGGCTCGAGGTTTTCGCGATGGGAGTGCACCAATGGCGCAGCTGATGTTCGAAGGCTTGAAGGTTCTCGATTGCAGCAGTTTCATCGCCGCGCCAGCTGCGGCAACTATCCTTTCGGATTTCGGCGCCGACGTGATCAAAATCGAGCCGCCTGGCGCGGGCGACCCTTACCGGGCTGTTCCGTCGCTGCCCACCATGCCACAGGCCACTGAGAACTACGCTTGGTTGCTGGCATCGCGCAACAAGCGTGGGCTTGCTCTCAATCTGGCGCAGCCTGCGGCGCAGGAAGTTGCACGTCGCCTAGTTACCCAAGCCGACGTCTTCATCACCAACTTTCCGTTCGTCGTACGCAAGAAGCTTGGCCTCAGATATGAAGACCTTGCACCGCTTAACGATCGCCTGATCTACGCCTCTTTCACCGGCTACGGCGAGCAGGGCGAGGAGGCCGCCAAGCCTGGTTTTGACATCACCGCATGGTGGGCAAGATCCGGCCTGATGGACGGGGTGCGCACCGAGGCGACGGCGCCGCCGGCGAGATCCCTGACAGGCATGGGCGATCACCCATCCGGAATCTCGCTCTATGCCAGCATCGTCATGGGGCTGTATCAACGTCAACTCACCGGCAAGGGTACGCATGTGGGAACGTCCTTGTTGGCCAACGGGATCTGGTGCAACGGAGTCATGGCACAGGCGGCGCTGTGCGGTGCCCGATTCGTCGATCGTCCGCCGCGCGAACAGGCGCTCAATGCCTTCACCAACTACTATCGGTGCCGCGACGGGCGGTGGCTGATCCTCACGATTCTCAACGAGGAACGACAGTGGCCGGCGTTCATCAAATGTCTCGAGCGGAATGACCTACAAAACGATCCCCGCTTTGCCACCAGCCGCGATCGCATGAAGAACGCCGTGGCGTTGACCGCAGTGCTCGACCAGGCATTTGCAACCAAAGACCGATCCGAATGGCGCGAAATTCTCGCCGCCGGCGCGATCGTGTTCGACGTTGTCGCCTCTGCACAGGATATTCCCAACGACAGCCAGATCATGGCCAACGACATCCTGGTCCCGTTCGACAACGACACCGTGCTGACGATCGCAAGTCCGATTTCCGTTTCGGGTCAGGACAAGACGCGGCCTCGCCGTCCACCCGCGGTCGGCCAGCACAGCGACGAGATATTGCGCGAAGCCGGCTATGACGATGAATCGATCAAACAGCTTCGGCAAACTGGTGCGATTGCTTGAACTGGTCATTAAGCTCTCTGGAGCGCAACATGAAAATCGAAGAACTGTTCAGCGTACGCGGCAAGACGGCCCTGATCACCGGGGGAAGTCGCGGCATCGGCGAGATGATCGCCCGGGCCTATGTTGAGAATGGTGTCAAGGTTTACATCACCGCCCGCAAGGCGGAAGCCTGCGACGCTCTCGCCAAGGAGCTGTCGAAATTCGGCGAGTGCATCTCTATCCCGGGCGACATTTCCCGGATCGAGGAAATCGACCGGCTCGGCAGGGAAATCGAGCAGCGCGAGAGCAAGCTCGACATACTCGTCAACAATGCCGGTGCCAGCTGGGGCGCCGATTTTATGACATTTCCGGAGTCTGGCTGGGACAAGGTGATGGATCTCAATGTCAAGTCGGTGTTCTTTCTGACCCAGCGACTGATCAGGCTTCTTGAAGCTGCAGGGTCGCCGCAATCGTATTCCCGCGTTATCAATATTGGATCGATCGAGGGCATTCGAACGACCCATCTCGAGGCCTATTCCTATGCTGCCTCGAAGGCAGGCGTGAACCACCTCACCCGCATCATGGCAAAATTCCTGGCGCCGAGGCATGTGGCAGTCAATGCGATCGCTCCGGGATACTTCCCCTCGAAGATGACTGCGGCGATTGACGAGGAAGGGTCGCAGCAAGTCATCGATGATGCACCGATGAAGCGGATGGGAAATCCGGACGATATGGCCGGGATCGCTCTTTATCTCGCATCAAAGGCGAGCGGTTTTGTTTGTGGAGCGGTTATTCCAGTAGATGGGGGACTTGCAACGACCGCCTGAGGGGACGCGTCAAAAGGTTTTCGGGAGTAAGCCATGCTTGTAAATCAGTACTTCGCGAAAGACCTCTATCGAGGCAAGACCGTCTTCGTCACCGGCGGCGGCAGCGGCATCAATTTGGGCGTAGCGAAGAACTTTGCCGCTTTGGGCGCCAACGTCGCCATTTGCGGCCGCACCCAGGAAAAGCTGGATGCGGCCGCGGTGGAGTTGCGCGTGCTCGGCGCCAAGGTTTGTCCGGTGGCAGCTGACGTGCGTGACATCGCTGCCCTGGATGCCGCCTTCGCGCGCAGCCGAGCCGAGCTTGGCTCGATGGACGTACTGGTGTGCGGCGCAGCCGGCAATTTCCTGGCGCCAGCGGAGAAGCTGTCGGCCAACGGCTTCAAGACGGTAATCGATATCGACCTGCTTGGCTCCTTCAATGCCTCGCGAGCCGCGTTCGAGCAACTCAAGGAGAGAAAGGGCGCGCTAATCTTTATCTCCGCCGGGATGGCGTACATGCCGCATGCATTCCAGGTGCATGTCGGAGCGGCAAAGGCGGGCATCAACATGATGATGATGAACCTGGCGATCGAGTGGGGCCGCTATGGCATTCGCGTCAACAGTATCGTACCCGGACCGATCGAAGGGACTGAAGGGTTGAAACGCCTTTCCAGTGCCGAGGCAAAGCAAAAGCTTGTCGATGCCGTGCCGATGCGCCGCATGGGTACGGTCGACGATATCGGCCAGACCGCCGCCTTCCTCGCCTCGCCGCTGGCAACCTACATTTCCGGCTGTGTTGTTGTTTGCGATGGCGGATCAAATTTGGCCGGCTCGGGACGCTTCAACGCGAATGCCGAGCAAATGCTGAAAGCTCAGGCAACGTGCTAAACGTTCTCACATTTGAGCAATGCGGATGCCCCGTCACGAGCTTCATCGGAAGCGGACTTTCCCTTCATCCGATGGCAGCCTGCAACCGCCGAGGTCAGATTCGCAAATCAGATGTTATGACATAAGCAGGCCACTGGCCGAGCCGCGCATCCCGCACGGACTAAGGGACGTCGCCGCGACTCCCACCGATGGTGTGGGGCTTGTCGAGAAAATAATGGCGATTGCCTGTCGCAGCCTCAGCGTACTGATCGATGGCGACGATGACCGCCTGGACGTGCAGGAAGCAATAGCCCTGCCGCGGTGCCATGCGGCGGACTTCGGCAAGCAGCTTCAGCCAGGCAGATGGATCGGGTTCATCCGAAAAATACTTTGGATGCCCGCTCACGAAGACGGACCTCGCACGCGCCTGACTATGGGCGCTCCCGGAAGGTCGGCCTTCAGCCGCTCGCGCTCCGCACAGAGCGTGTCGATCTTGTCGAGCATTCGTTGCAGCAGCGCTTCCGCCGCGGCCGTCGAAATGCCGGCTTTCTGCAGCTGCAAAATCTCTCTGCGCTGCCGGCCGACCTGAACGCGCATGCGTTCGATCTCTGACCGGACAAACCCGAGGTCTAGCATCGATCAGCCTCTGGCAAAGCGAGGCTTTCGAAGATCTCGGGCTCCGATCGGGGCGTTGTCGCCGATGCGAATTCTGAGCTTGGCCAATTCCGCGACCTCGGCGCGCAAGCTCATCAGGCGCAAGGCCGTCGCCGAGCAATCGAGGTCGCGGGCGATCTCGGCGCGCATCGCGGCCTCGACCCGGCCCATCTCTGACCTTAACTCACTGATTTTTCGTCGATTTTCGTTTACGCTGTTGTCCATGGCCGTGCCCTTGCGCTTTCTCCCACATAAGAACAAATAAAGAACATCTGCGCAAGTCGTCAACAGTCGAATTTGGAGTTTTCGGATGTCCTACCTCACCCTGCCCGACCGGCTGGATGCGCCCATGACGAGGAACCAGGCCGAGATGCTGCGGTCGTTGTCGATCGAGGCGTATCAACCCAAGCAATTCGCCGAAGATCTTTCGGCCGCTGAGGCGGCGCGACGAATCGAAGCCCTTCGGCGTGAGATCGCGCTCGCCGATTCGTTCTGAAGAGAGAGCGAACGTCAACACAACGTCGGCCTCAAGCAAGTTCGAACTCCCCGTTAGGGATGTACGACATCTGTCATTGCGAGCGCGTCTGAATTGTCAGAGCGTTGTGTCGATGTGGGGGATGATTCGTGCTCGCGACTACCGGCAACTACCTGGAAAGTCTCAACACAGAACAGCGCCGCGCCGTGGAGCACGGCGTCGGGGCAGATGGAACAGTCGGCTCGCCTCTTCTTGTCATCGCCGGCGCCGGATCCGGCAAGACCAATACGCTCGCCCACCGCGTCGCGCACCTCATCATTAGGGGTGCCGATCCGCGCAAAATGCTCTTGATGACGTTTTCGCGGCGCGCCGCCTCCGAAATGACAGGGCGTGTTGAGCGCATCGCACGTCGAGTTTTGGGCGACAAGGCAAGCGTGATGACCGACGCCTTGACCTGGGCCGGGACGTTTCATGGGATCGGAGCGCGGTTTTTGCGGGAATACGCCGAGCGCATCGGCTTTGATCCAGCCTTCACCATTCACGACCGGGAAGACTCAGCGGACCTCTTGAATCTCGTGCGCCACGAGCTTGGGTTTTCCAAGACCGAAAGCCGCTTTCCCACGAAAGGCACTTGTCTTGCTATCTATTCCCGCTGTGTGAATGCGGAGATGCCGATCGAGACAGTGCTTGGTCAGCATTACCCGTGGTGCTCGGGCTGGGCCAGCGAGCTCAAACAGCTGTTCGCAGGCTATGTCGAGGCCAAGCAGAAGCAGAATGTGCTCGACTACGACGATCTGCTGCTGTGGTGGGCGCAGATGATGTCCGAGCCTGCAATCGCCGAAGAGATCGGCGGACGCTTCGATCACATCATGGTCGATGAATATCAGGATACGAACCGCCTGCAGGCAACGATCCTCCTTGCGCTAAAGCCAAACGGCCATGGGCTTACGGTGGTCGGGGATGACGCACAGTCGATCTATTCCTTTCGAGCGGCCACCGTCAGAAACATTCTGGACTTCCCCGATCATTTCAGCCCGAGAGCGGAAATCGTCACGCTCGATCGCAACTACCGTTCTACCCAACCGGTGCTCGCGGCCGCCAATGGCGTGATCGGACTTGCGCGAGAGCGGTTCACGAAAAACCTCTGGACGGAACGCAGTTCGGCGCAACTTCCCCGCCTGGTCACCGTACGGGACGAAGCGGACCAAGCGCGCTATGTCGTCGAGCAAGTGCTGGCTAGCCGTGAGGAAGGTTCGCTCCTTAAGCAGCAGGCGGTTCTGTTCAGGACGTCATCGCACAGCGGTCCGTTGGAAGTTGAGCTGACGCGCCGCAACATCCCCTTCGTGAAATTCGGCGGCTTGAAGTTCTTAGATGCGGCGCATGTCAAGGATGTGCTCGCGCTTCTTAAGTTTGTCGAGAATCCGCGCGACCGGGTGGCAGGCTTCCGGATACTTCATTTGTTGCCTGGCATTGGGCCGGCATCAGCGCAACGCGTCCTGGACCAAATAGCCGTTGCGGCCGATCCCATTTCGGCGCTTGCCGGCCTCCCCGTTCCGCCGCGCGCCGGCAACGACTGGAGAGGTTTCGTTCAAACCGTCATGAGCCTCGGCTATTCAGAATGGCCTGCTGACATTGAAAGGTCGCGGCTTTGGTACATGCCGCATCTTGAGCGCATCCACGAGGATGCGGAAGTCCGGCTCGCCGATCTACTGCAGCTTGAACAGATTGCTGCCGGGTATCCTTCGCGAGAGCGCTTCCTGACCGAACTCACCCTGGATCCACCGGAAGCAACCAGCGACCGGTCAGGCCCGCCGCTGCGCGACGAGGACTATCTGATCCTTTCCACGATACATTCTGCCAAAGGCCAGGAATGGAAGTCTGTTTATGCGTTGAACGTCGTCGATGGCTGTATGCCATCCGATCTCGGCGCCGGCACAACGGCTGAGCTGGAAGAAGAGCGGCGGCTTCTCTATGTCGCCATGACGCGAGCCAAGGACAATCTTCACTTGATCGTCCCGCAGCGCTTCTTCGTGCATGGTCAACATTCGCGCGGCGATCGTCATGTCTACGCCTCGCGCACGCGTTTCATTCCAGATCACCTTCTGAAGCTCTTTGAACGCCAGGTATGGCCAGGAGCGCCAAACGCGTCGAAGAGGAAAGGCCCCGGACAACTTCCGCAGATGGATATCCGCGAGCGCATGCGCGGAATGTGGCGATGAGCACACTCAACTGCGGCAGGTCACTACGCTTTTCACCTTCGAGGTTCATTCGCGTCGACTTGCCTCGGGTCGTCTGTGTCCTGTGTCGCCCAAACAGTCGACGCGATAGAGGCCCGCGCTAACCCCTAATCCCTCGTCGCCATGGCGGTAAGCTTTTCCATATAGGTTCACGTACGTTCTAATTTGACGATACTTTTAGCTTCTCTAGTGTTCGGTTGAATGTATTCAACCTTTGGTTCAGCACACAGCATGGTTAGAAAGAAAGCTCCGCGTCCTGAAATAAAGTGTCAGGCTTGTAACGGTACCGGGTTTCCGCCCGCGATTCAGCCCGCCCGACCAGGCCGCAGAATCTATCCGCCGCTGTGCAAAGTCTGTGCTGGGAAAGGGCGCATCATGAGTTCAGCGATTGAACAAAACGACACTCGACGCAATTAGATCGCCGTGCCCAGCGGCAAATCCAAAGAAGCGGACAATTAAACGTACGTTCGAGTTCGGTCAATTGTAGACATGCCCAGCCAAGACGGCATGTCCGCTGCTCCCTGAAAGGCCGACATCACGGCCAGTGGCCAGCTCATCCGCTGTGGGCCATAAACCGACATCGTCACTCTGATGAGCCGTGGTCTGCTGTGCCCCACGAAGCAGACATCGCTTGATCATTAGCAGAAGCTGTGAAAGCGCTTTAGGAAATAGTCAAGGCATGTAACCCCTTAAGCCACAATGGCGAGACTATCGACCTTCGACATCCAAGCCGGTTTCGGTCCGCTTCCGTAATAGGCGTCCAATCGATTTCTGTTTAGTTGCCTCTTCCTCAAACCAAGAAACATTGCCGCGTTTACTCCGAAAAAGCGATCGCTGAGTTTGCCGTCTGCTCCCAAGTTCAGTTGGTCCAGCGACTCGAAAATTGCTTCAAACCGTTCAAGATACCGATCGGACGTTCGGCCCTCCCGGACGATCATTTCCCAGTCGGTTCCGTACATCAGGCGTTGAGCCAACGCGGCGTCACCATGACCGCTAGAGTATCGAAGGATCGATATTAGATAATCCCGCAGTTGGGGCTGCTGAGTTAGAGCATCAGTCATATATGCCGAGTCCGCATACAGAAATTGCCCGCTTGGTCGATTCATGTAGTCAGAGAAAAGCTTTTCTTGTCGGTCGTGGCCGAGGCTGGTGTAACCGAAGTGACCGAAGTTCACTCTAATTCCGGGAAAATTTGCTGGTACGGGTTCCCAATGCTTCGCGAGCGTAAGTTTTGAAAAAACATTGTGAAGCCCGCTGCAAATATTTGGTGGCCCGTCACATGGTCCGTTAGATGGACTGGAGTGACCCATGATGGGTACCCCATTCGACAGACACCACGTATACAGCGCGCGCAAAGCCCCATCCATGCGCGTGCCTAAATCGCTTACCTGCAAGGCCTGAGGAATCCAACGTCGGTTCCAAAACCCGGTGCCGTCCAATGACGCATTGTCCAATGGCAAAAAGCCCATTGGAGGATAGAGCTTTACCCCAATAAATCCATGCTTAGTGATTGCGTCTATGACGAGTTGAAGCGATGACTCCGTAGTTAGACCCAAACCATGCGCTACTTCTTTCATGGGATCAAAAGGGGCAAAGCATAGCACGCGGCCGCCAGCCAGTTGTGAAATGCGCTCCATGACTGTGACTTGGTCGCGTAGGCTCGTAGGAGTCGCGGCTCCATTGCCAATTGGCCAGTCATAGTCGACAAGGTGGGCGACAAGCAGATCAATTCGGCGGGATCTGCTCCGCGAATACTTAAGCAAGTAGTCATAAACGTTGACATAGCGATATTGGAAATTGCGGAGAATGAAATCGATATCACCGTCTGTGACATTCTCGGATGACAGTAGCCTTGGCCTGCGCCGACGCAAAGTTTGGTATTCTGCGTAAGATTCTGGGAGGTCGCGGATTGCTCTCTCGATTTTTGATGAGCGCGCGAAGCTTTGGGCGCCGCGCCTCGTTTGAACGTTTTTTACTGCCGTTTGAAGAGCCTCCTTACCCCGACTGTAGCGCTCCTGTGCAAAGGTCTGCAAAATTTGCGATGATGTACGAGTGTCGCAGACTCGAGTAGCAGACTCGATCTGTTGCAGGGCTTCCATTTCTTCAGCAGCTGTCGGTGCAAAATCTCTACCAAGCTCCTGAAGGATGGCTCCCAGCTCAGACGAGCCGTTGTTCAGTACGACCCAATTAAAAAAGCCCTGTACTTGCAGGTCTGAACCGTTGAATACGTGAGTGTGGATATCGATTGTCAGAGGTGCGGATGGATCGCTTATCGTGGGGTCGGTCGGACAGAATGGCGTTATCGGGAAAGTGCATGCCGACAATCCAATTTGGGCTCCCAAGCCTGCAATGCAGGTTACCGCTTGTCGGCGTGTAATATCAATCATCGCCACCTCCGGGGTAGTTTGCAGCCGAACCTTCTGCGATTTGGAATTGGTGAACCGAGGAAATTTCTCTGATCGGAGCTTAGCTGGGCAGAACAAGTAAGAGGTAGCTACACTAAGAACCGCTGCGATTGCCCAGACGGCAAGATCAAAGCTGCTGTCGGTTGGCCGAGCGTACATCGGATGACACGACGCGCTGCTTGGCTCATTGAATGGGTACGAGCTGTTTCCCACTCGGCTGCAAGATCCCTGATCCGCTCGAATTCCAGCGTGGCTCGCTTGCCCTTTCGAACTATTCTTACGCCCTTCCGCTCGTCGGGCGGCAAGATCATCGGTCTCGCCACCGCGGCGCGTAACTTCATTGTGCCGTGATTTGTCAGGGTAACTAGCTCTTCGGGGTCAAAGGCCATTTTGCGCGCCATCCCTCACGGCCGGCTCAATAGGCCAGCTCAGACGCCCCCGATTGCCCAACAAGGACCTTAATCAAAGGCGGTTAAGGCTTGGTTGAAGCGAGCAACGGCTGTCGGCGGGCCTTCAGTCCCGGCAGTACACAAGCGTCGCGTCCTGTTCGCAAAGCGTCTGCATATCACCTGATAGCTGCGGAATAGCGGACATCCTTTAATTTCCGCTTCGCGCTTCCAGCGATCCCATAACTCCGTCTTCTCGGCCGCCGTAAACCCTCGACGAAATCTCCGTTCCATCGCCACGCTCCATCTCTTTAAGATAAAGTGTTGCGTCGACCGGTTGAGACCACCCCGCCACAGCGAACATTCGCCGACACGTTCGCCATGGGCCACACGCGAAATCAAGCGTAGCTGCGTCTTTACGTTGCTTTATACTGGGAGAGCAAAAAGGGCAGTGAGACGCACGATGAAACATCTGAAGGAGCTCGTTCGCAGCCAGGAATCCGTCAAAATCTACCTGCCTCGGTGGATCGAACGCCTGGCGGACCTGGGCATCACGTCGAAGGATCCGCAGGTGATACGATTGCAGCGGCTTACGAATATCTTCTCGTATGCCTCCGCGTTTTGCGCCGGTTCACAGTTGATAGTCGGTGGCCTTCAGGAGTTCACAGCTTTCATCATCCTGCATAGCATTCTTGCAGCGACAGCCATTGTATTGCTTTTCATCCACCGTCTGCACCGGTATGGGCCTAATCTGGGCGCTCATGTGCTGGTGGCGATTGATCTTTCCTGCATCTTCGTGATGAACTGGGGCTTCGGAAGCGACAGCAAAGTCTACGTCTATTACACGCTTGCCGGCGGCGTCCTGATCTTCATTTTTGGAATGGAGCACTGGCGCACCTATGCGGGTTGGCTCGCCGTCGCCGTAGCCTGTATGCTGGTATCGATGAAATTTGCGCCAAAGGAGGGACTATTCCTTCCCGAGAATCATGCGGTGCGCGAACTCATCGCGGCGCATGCTTTCCTCAATACGCTGACTGTCATGGCGTTTATGGTGTTCTTTGCAGTAGCGACCCTGCGCAAGGTGGAGAATGGGCTACAGGCTCAGCATGTCCGCTCGTCTGCTTTGATAAACACGGTGTTTCCTCCCTCGATCGTCGCTCGGCTGACCTCGGGCCAGGAGGACCGGATCGCCGATCGAATCGAGGGGCTAACGGTTCTGTTCGCCGATGTCGCCGGATTTACGAAAGCGGCGCACGATCTGCCGCCAGAAGAAATCATCGGCTATCTCGACGGTATGGTACGCTGCTTTGATCGACTTTGCGCCGAAAACAACGTTGAGAAGATCAAGACTATCGGCGATCGCTACATGGCGGTGGGCGGCCTAACCGGCGACTCGCGCGGTCAGGCCATCGCGACCGGGAAGCTCGCCCTCGCGATGCTGCGATCCCAATCGGATCTCCCTACACTGGGCGGCAAGCATCTCGCGTTGCGGATCGGCCTTCACACTGGCAGCGCCACAGCAGGCATCATCGGTGACACCCGATTCACCTATGACGTCTGGGGCGATGCCGTAAACGTGGCCTCGCGTATGGAGTCGGACGGCGTGCCAGGCCGTGTTCAGGTCTCCAATGCGTTTCGATCCATCGTCCAAGACGCGTTTTGTTTCGACGAGCGCGGCATCGTTGAGATCCGTGGCATCGGCCATATGCGAACCTGGTTTCTTGAACATGCACGATCGGCAATATCAAGTATACCGATATCTGCTTCGGAACATCGTCCACTTAACCCGCAACAGGAAACCTGATCGATCACCACGGTCGCTCTTCGCCGCGGTCTACCTGCCGCCATCCGCAGGAACAGGACATTGACGCAATATGCTCGCATGACCGCCCGCGGAAAGGTCGCCCTCATCGCCCGCGCCCGAAAGCCCCTGAGCTAGGGGCAACACCTTCGTCGAGCGTGGAACGGCCGCGAAAAGCGATCTATTGCCTAAATGGTTGTTGCTACTCGCTCCTTTGGTCTTCAGCAAAGTCGAGTAGCATCCTGCCCTCGTCCGCTCCTCCGACGTTTCGTCGAACGCCGATTCCTGAGTAGCGAAGGCGAGCCAAGCCGTGCAGTATCGGCGCGATTGGCAATCATCACGGCGGCGGACCATCACGTGCTCTCAAACCACGAACGCAGGTTCCTGCTGACGCGACCGGTCGGACATCTTGCGACGGCCGATAGCCGGGCCATTCCGCACGTCGTGCCGGTGTGCTTTACGATTTCGCAAGGCACCCTTTACATCACCATCGACGAGAAGCCGAAGCGCGTGGCTGGACCAGCACTCAAGCGCGTCCGCAACATCGAGCGCAACCCGATGGTCGCTATCGTGGTTGATCGGTACGACGAAGACTGGACCCGGCTTGGCTGGGTGATGCTGCGTGGACGGGCTGAGATCCTACGCGCCGGGACGGAGCACGATCGCGCGCAGGAGCTGCTACGCTCTAGGTACCGCCAGTTGGCGGCGATGCAGATCGCCGAACGGCCCGTCATCGCGGTGCGCCTGGAGCGGGTGACGAGCTGGGGCAACCTATCCGTGGGCGCGGACGAGGCCGACCATGATGGTCAAGCCTAGAGGCTGTTGCGACCTCAATGGCCTAAGTCCCGTTCGTCGCACCCCGAGATCCTGTAGTCCCGCTCGATGCGCGAAGCTCGACAACCCGTCGCTGCGATGGCTTTGCGACAAACAACGGTACGTCCGCTCATTTCTCTGATAGGGTTGAGAAGGACATTGGGTCGCGCCCCTGATGTGTGCGACCATCGCGTGCGGTCGCGTGTGATGGAGCCTGGCCGCAATCGAGGAGCACTGAACATGCATGTCGGGCTTACGATGTTTCCGACGGATTACTCGATTCCACCGCACGACCTTGCCGTGGCGGCGGAGGCGCGAGGTTACGAGTCATTGTGGTTGCCGGAGCACAGTCACATTCCCACCAGTCGCAAATCGCCGTGGCCCGGCGGTGCTGAGCTGCCGAAGTACTATTACGATAGCTACGATCCGTTCGCTTCGCTAGCAGCTGCCGCCGCGGTAACGAAAACCATCAAGCTTGCGACGGGGATCTGTCTTGTCGTCGAGCGTGATCCAATCCACACCGCCAAGGAGGTATCGACCGTCGACCAGCTTTCCTCGGGCCGGTTCATTTTCGGCGTTGGCGGGGGTTGGAACGAGGAGGAGATGGCCAATCACGGCACTGTGTTTGCAACCCGCTTCAAGTTGATGCGTGAGCGGATCCAGGCAATGAAGCAAATTTGGACCCAGTCGACGGCGGCATTCGACGGCGAATTCGTCAAGTTCGAACCCATGATGCAGTGGCCCAAACCGGTTCAAAAACCTTACCCGCCCATCGTTGTTGGGGGCGCCTTCCCCCACGCGGCAAGACGGGCGATCGCCTACGGCGACGGCTGGATTCCGATCGGCGGCCGCGCCGTCGATCCGCTCGAGGTGCTGCCGCAATTCCGTCAAATGGCAAAGGACGCTGGCCGCGATCCCGCGTCGCTCTCCTTCGACGTCTTCGGGGCGCCCCGAGACTTAGAGGTACTAAAACGCTACCGTGACGCCGGCGTTGATCGGGTCGTCCTGATGCTTCCGCCCAAGCCCCGAGACGCGATTTTGCCCATGCTGGATGAAAGCGCGGCACTCGTGACGGCGCTCTAAAGAGCCTGTGAGCCCATCACCCGACGGAACCAAAGCTCGGGACTGCAGTGGCCGCCACCCCCGCAATGGCTGCGCTGCAGAGAAATATACCGGTGATTCCGTTGCTGGTACGCGGCGCGTCAGTGCCTTGCGAGAATGACTGCCCGCCAGCCTCGCTCAGTTGCTTTTCGCAATGGCATCGCGGTGTGGCCCGATCCCGACTTCCACCGTGATATGGTTCGCCTCATCGCCGGTCTCGAAGGCCATTTGTCCCGACGGTGGAGAATCAGGCCGCTCGACTGCTCTCGTCGAACGGCGGAATCGAAAACGCGAACGCAAGCCTCTTGATCAGACGGCGGCGATCGTCTGCACTTCAACCAGGAAAGCTTCCTTGACCAGCCGGTCGACCATGAGAAGCGTGTTCGGCGGATACTTGCCGTCTGGAAACATCTTTGGAAACTCGCGCACCCGAAACTCCATGAACCTTGGGATGTCCTGCGAATGGACGAGGTATGTCGTGAACTGTACGACGTTGGCCCAGGATGCTCCGGCTGATTTCAGTGCCGCCTCGATATTGCGAAAGACCTGCGCAGTCTGAACGTCGAATTCGCCCTCGCCGATAATATTGCCTGCGGCGTCGCCCGACAGCATTCCCGCGATAAACAGAAATTCGTTCGCCTTTACGCGCGTCACATGGGTGTACTGTCCCATGGGAGGACCAAGTTCCTTGGGATTGTAAATGTTAATTTCTGCTGGCATCGCCTTTCCTTTCTGCCCTACCCAACCCCAGCGACCGTAACAATACTCGTGGGACTTCGTAAGCGTCGGCGCCGGATATTTGCGTAAATCCGGCGGATGTCTGTTGTGGATCGCCGTCATTAATCGACATTCGGCCTGCCGAAGTGATGGGCAGAGCGATGGATCTAATCATTAAGACGAGCCGTGATTCCCGGGTTCAAGCGTTCGCGTAAGGCTTGATGATCTCCTCGCCGAAGCGGGCCAGCGTCGTTTCGAGATCGTGCAGGAACGCGGTCACCGGCAGCGCAAGGCGGCCCGCGCCGCGCTCAATGCGTTCCTCAACGGCCGCGCGCGGGTCGGATCCTGAATTCGGTAGCGCACCGGGACAGCCGAGGATCAATTCCACCTTTGCGGAATCGCGGCCGGCCTGCTCCGCCGAACGGCGCACGACGTCGAGCAACGGCATGGTGTCGACTTGGGCACCGATCGAAGGGAAGAAGCCATCGCCCAGGCGGCCGGCGCGGCGGGCGGCGGCTTCCGAGTGGCCACCGATGACGATCGGCACCGATTTCGCGACTGGTTTCGGATTGCAACTGACTTTGTCGAATTTTACAAATTCGCCCGCGAAGCTGGCGCCATCGCTCGCCCATAACGCGCGCATGGCCGCGACATATTCATCGGCCCGCTTGCCGCGCCCCTCGAAGGGGATGCCGAGCGCCTCGAATTCCTCCTTGAGCCACCCTACCCCGATGCCGAGTTCGATCCGGCCGCCGCTGAGATAGTCGAGCGTGGCGACCTCCTTGGCCAGCACCAGCGGGTTGCGTTGCGGCAGGATCATCACTGCCGTCATGAAGCGCAACCGCATGGTTGCCGCGGCGACCCATGTCAACCAGATCAGCGGATCGGGAAATTTCATCGAAGGACCGCCCGGCAATCGGCCGCCCGGCGCATAGGGATAGACACTCGTGTAGTTGTCGGGAAACACGACGTGCTCGACAGCGAACACGGAATCGAAGCCGGCCGCCTCTGCCAGCCGCACCAGACGGCGCGCGCCTTCGGGATCTGAGAACGCGATGTTGCCGAAGTGCAGGGCGAATTTCATAGTGGCAGTTCCTTCCCGCATCGAGCGGCGCGTTCGATCGGCGCCTTCCAAACGCCATCATGGCATGGGGCAAGGTGATCGGCCAGCCACCGTTCATGGCGCCTCTCGCACGCGCCGACACCTGTTCAAGCGACCCGACGCTTCGTATCCTTGGGTCACGGAGAACATGGCGATGAAGCTTGGTCTGGCAATCGGCTATTCGGGCGCGCATATGGACCTACCGATCGCACTTGTGCAGCGCGCAGAAGAGCTTGGCTACGACTCGGTCTGGTCGGCCGAAGCCTATGGCTCCGACGCGATCACGCCGCTCGCCTTCCTCGCCGCCAAAACGGGCCGCATCAAGCTCGGCACCGGCATCACGCAGTTGGCCGCGCGTACGCCGGCCAACGCAGCCATGTCGGCGGCCAGCATTGACGCGATGGCCGGCGGCGGCCGCTTCATCACAGGCCTGGGTGTCTCGGGACCGCAAATCGTCGAAGGCTGGTACGGCCAGCCCTGGGGGCAAACCCTATTATCGCATCAAGGACTGCGTCGCGATCATGCGCAAAATCCTCAAGCGCGAAGGCCTTGTAACCCACGAAGGCCGCAGCCTGCCCTACAAGGGCGTGGGCTCCGCCGGACTGGCCAAACCGCTGAAGTCGATCCTGCACATGAACCCTGACATCCCGATCTATCTCGCCACCGGCGGCGAGGCGATGGTCAAGCTGACGGCCGAAATCGCCGACGGCTGGCTGCCGATGGGGTTCGTGCCCGGCGCCATGGAGGAATACAGGCCGTGGCTGGAGGAAGGCTTCCGCCGCGCCGGCAACGGCAAGAGCCTGAAGGATTTCACTATCCAGGCCTCCGTCCATGTCGAGGTCGACAACGACGTGAAAGGGGCGCTGACGCGGCTGAAGCCGGAGGTGGCTCTCTATGTGGGCGGCATGGGTCACCGGATCAAGAATTTTCACAATGACATCATGGTCCGGCGCGGCTTCGGTGACGCCGCAAAGCGCATTCAGGAACTGTACCTCGCGGGCCACAAGGACGAAGCCATCGCCGCCGTGCCCGATGAGTGGGTCGATCTGAAATCGCTGGTCGGCCCGCCGGCGCGCATCCGCAAGCGCTACCGCGCTTGGGAGGACAGCGGCGCGGATTCGCTCAGCGTGCGATCGCGCCAGCCCGAGGCCATCGAGGTGATGGCCAAAGCCGCGCGGCTGAACTGAGACCCTGATCGGCGGAGAACAAGCCTCATGCGTCCACCCCTTCGCATCGGCACCGTCTACGATTTCCGCAACACGCAAGAATCGGGCATGGACATGCCGAGCCTGTACGCCGCGATCATGGACCAGGTGGTCGTGCTCGACGGGCTCGGACTCGATCTCGTGTGGTTCACCGAGCACCACTTCCTCGATGACGGCTACCTGCCCTCGTGGGTGCCGATGGCGGGCGCGATCGCCGCGCGTACCAAGCGAGTGCGGCTATCGAGCGACGTCTGCCTTCTGCCGTTCAACCATCCCCTGCGGCTGGCCGAGGATCTCGCAGTGCTCGACAACATCAGCAATGGCCGGATCGAGGTCGGCGTCGGCATGGGCTACGCGCCGCACGAGTTTCGCGGCTTCGGTCTGCCCGTCTCGCGCCGCGTGTCGCTGACGGACGAAGGCATCGAGGTACTGCGCCATTGTTTCACCGGCGAGAAGTTCAGTTTCCACGGCAGGCGCTACGATTTCGACGACGTGGTGATTAGGCCGCGTTACGTGCAACCGGGAGGCCCGCCGCTCTGGATCGCCGCGATGTCGGAGCCCGGCGCGCAGCGGGCGGCACGCAATGACAGCAACTTCCTGCCGCAGGGTGCGCGGGACAAAGTGCTCGATCCGTGGCGCGCGACGCTGAAGGCGTCGGGCCGCGACCCCGACAGCTATCGCGTCGGCATTATCCGCTCCTGCCTCGTTACCGACCACGCCGAACGCGACTGGCCGGCCGTGCGCGCCGCCGAGCGCTATCGCGGCCGGATCTATCGCAGCTTCAACAAGGACGAGAGCGCCGCCGGCGGCGTTTCGGGCAACACCCGGGAGGCCAGCATCCCGCAGACATGGGTGGTCGGCAACGTCGAGCACTGCGTGAAGGAGCTGACATCCTTCGTGCGCGAGTACGGCATCACCGACCTTGTCACCTGGGCAGTGCCGCCGGGCATGCGGCCCGAGCAGATGAACGGCAGCCTCGAACGCTTCGTGCGCGACGTCGCGCCGCGCGTCAAGGCCGCAGCGACCTAGGGCGGGAGGGCGACGCATGGGTGTCGGAATCGGGCTGGGCTGTGCGGAGTTTCCGTTTTCCGGCGCGACCGCGTACTGGCGCTGGATCGACATGTGCGAGGCTGGCGGCGTGGATTCGATCTGGCAGACCGACCGGATCGTCAGCCGCCAGCCGTTCCTGGAATCGATGGCGACGATGGCGGCCTTGGCAGGACGGACGCGGCGCATGAAGTTCGGCATGAACGTTGTGTCGCTGGCGTTCCGTGATCCCGTGCTGCTGGCCAAGCAGTGCGCTACCATCGACGTGTTGTCGAACGGCCGCCTGCTTCCGGCCTTTGGCATTGGCAGCCCGCGGGGGCCCGAATGGGAAGCTCTCGGGGTGGATACGAAGACGCGCGGCCGCAAGACCGACGAGTGCCTCGAGATCATCCGCCGCCTCTGGCGAGAGGACCAGGTCGACTTCAGCGGCGCCTTTTACAAGCTGAAGGCCGCAACCATCCTGCCGAAGCCCGTGCAGCAGGACCTTCCGATGTGGATCGGCGGCTCGACCGACGCCGCGATCCGGCGCACTGCACGCATCGGCACCGGCTGGCAGGCTGGCGGCGACCCGCCGGCCGAGGCCGGTCGCGTTGTGGCCGCGATCAAGGCCGCTACCATCGAAGCTTGCCGATCGATCGACGAGGATCATTACGGCGCCGGCTTCGCATTCCACTTCGGCAGCCACGACGCCCCGGCCGTGGGCAGGGCGATGGATGCCTACGCCAAACGCACCGGACGGGACGCCACGCATGCGTTCGCGATCGGCGACACCGACACGATCCTCGCGCGCCTCGCCGAATACATCGATGTTGGCGTGTCGAAGTTCATCTTGCGGCCGCTCGGCGCCGATGACGACGCTATCCTGGCCCAAACCCGTCTTTTGATCGAGGAGGTGCTGCCGCGCGCGGAGGCGCGGTGGCCGAGACGTCCGAAGGTCGCCGATAGATAACAACACGAAATCGGTCGCCGGCCATCTGGTCCGCGAGCGACACACGAGGGAGAAAACGATGCGCATCGGCGGGCAAATGTTTTTCACGGACTACTCGATGACGCCGACCGAACTGGCGCGGGCGCTGGAGGAACGCGGCTTCGACTCGCTCTGGGTGCCCGAACACTCCCACATTCCATTGACGCGCAAGTCGCCCTTCCCCAGCGGCGGCGATCTTCCGAAGAAGTATTACGACGTGATGGACCCGTTCGTGGTGCTGAGTGCGGCCGCGGCGGTCACCACAACGCTGCTGCTCGGGACCGGCATTTGCCTGATCGCTCAGCGCGACCCGATCCAGACCGCCAAGCAGGTCGCTTCGATCGACCAGGTCTCGGGCGGCCGTTTCCTGTTCGGTATCGGCAATGGCTGGAACGAGGACGAGATGGCCAACCACGGCACTGTTTTCGCGAGCCGCCACAAGCTGGCGCGCGAGCGCGTCGAGGCCATGAAGGTGATCTGGACGAAATCGAAGGCCGAGTATCACGGCGAGTTCGTGAACTTCGACCCGATGATGACCTGGCCGAAACCGGTTCAGAAGCCGCATCCGCCGATCTTGGTCGGCGGCGCGTTCCCGTACGGCGCGCGGCGGGCCCTGGCCTACGGCAACGGCTGGATGCCTCATCGCACGCGCACCCAGTATGCCGATGTGCAGGCTTTGCTGCCGAAGTTCCGCGAGATGGCGACCGAGGCAGGCCGCGATCTCGCCTCGGTGCCGATCACGATCTGGGGCGCGAAGGAGAATCTCGACCTGCTCAAGCGCGACCGCGACGACGGCGTTTCACGCGTGGTCGTCAGTCTCGATTCTGCCAAGGCCGACAAGATCCTGCCCGAGCTCGATCGCTGGGCGAATTTGATCCGGCAGCTTGGCAGCTGATACGGCTATACGAGCGGCAACACCTCGACCCTGAATTTCTGCATGGCCACTAGGACTTCCTCGGCCGTCGAACCGCCGAATCCGAAATCCAAGCAGCCGACGCCCATGTCGCGCAGCGCCCGGATGTCGGCGGCGACGAGCGCTGGCGGACCCGCAAACAGGCGATGTTCGCCGTCACTGGCCTGCGGTGGCGCCGTCTCGCCGAACACCGTGACGCGCAAGCTCAGTCCGACGGCCTTGGGATCGCGCCCTGCTTCAGCGACCATCTTGTGCAGGCGCGCCGCCTGGGTCTTGAAACGCGTCAGGCTATCGAGCGGATTCTGCGGGTTGGTCCCGATCGGATACCAGGCATCGCCGATGCGGGCCGTTCGCCGCAGCGCCGGGCCGCTCTCGCCTCCGACCCAGATCGGCGGATGCGGCTTCTGCACTGGCTTGGGATCGAATCCGATATTGGAGAACCGGACATGCTTGCCTTCGAACTTCGGCGCATCCTTGGTCCAGAGTTCGACGAAGGCACGCACATATTCGTCGGTCACGCTTCCACGCGCATCGAAGTCCGGCGCGTCAATCGCCTCGAACTCCTCGCGCATCCAGCCCGCACCGACACCCAGCGTCAGCCGGCCACCCGAGAGAACGTCGATGGTCGAGAGGATTTTGGCGGTCAGCACGGCCGGTCGGTGCGGCACCACCATGACGGAGGTCACGAGACGCAGGCGCGTCGTTTTCGCGGCGATCCAGGCGATCTCCGTTAGCTGTTCGTGCCGCTCGCCACGGGTGCCGCTGGGGAACTCCCCGGAGGCGCTGTAGGGATATTCGGCCGCGATCGACGTCGGAATCACGACGTGGTCGCTGAAGGTCGCGTAGTCGAAGCCCATCGCCTCGCCGCCAACCACGACCTTGGCAAGGTTATTCGCGACCGACAGGGGTCCGGCGGTCGGTGCGTTAAAGCCAATCAGCATATGTTGCGTCCTTCCCTGCATTGCATCGCCCGCGTCGATGGGACACCATGCTGCCGCCAGCGGGTGGCGGCAAGCGCATCCCGCGATGACATGCGACCCCCTGCGGGCGGAGACGACGAATTATGACGACGGCCGATAGGCAGGCGACGCGGCAGCGGTTCGAGACCCCTCTGGCCGAACTGATGGCGGAAGCCGCGGCCTCGCGCGATTCCGCGCACGGCCGGCTGATCTCCTACTCGCGCAAGGTCTTCATTCCGCTTACCAAGCTCTGCCGCGACGTTTGTCACTACTGCACATTCGCGCAAGTGCCGCGCGCGGGCAAGCCCGTCTACCTCTCGCCCGACGAGGTGCTCGCCATTGCGCGCGCCGGCGCGGCCGCAGGTTGCACCGAAGCGCTGTTCACGCTTGGCGACAAGCCGGAGCTGCGGTACCAGGCTGCGCGCGATGCATTGAAGGCGCTCGGCCACGAAACGACAATCTCCTATTTGACCGCGATGTGTGGGATTGTGCTGCGCGAGACCGGATTGCTGCCGCATGCCAATCCCGGCGCCATGACGCGCGAGGAGATCGCTGGTCTGCGCGAGGTGACGGCCAGCCAGGGCATCATGCTGGAGTCCACGAGCGAACGGCTCTGCAGGCAGGGCGGAGTTCACTACGGCTCTCCCGACAAACATCCTGCAGTCAGGCTGGAAACCCTGCGTCTGGCCGGCGAACTGAAGGTACCCTTCACGACCGGCATCCTGATCGGCATCGGCGAGACACGGCAAGAACGGATCGACGCGTTAGAGGCGATTGCCGATCTGCACGCCGCCCATGGTCATATCCAGGAAGTCATCGTCCAGAATTTCCGGGCCAAGCCCGACACCAGGCTCGCCGAGTCCGAGGAACCCGATCTTGACGACCTGCTGTGGACCATCGCGACGGCGCGTCTGATCCTCGGGCCCGACATGAACATCCAGGCGCCGCCAAATCTGTCGCCCGGAGTTTATCAAAGGCTGATCGACGCAGGGCTCAACGATTGGGGTGGTATCTCACCCGTCACGCCGGATCACGTGAACCCCGAAGCGCCGTGGCCTGCCATCGCCGAACTCGCCCGCAAGAGCGCGGAGGCCGGCAAGCTGCTGGTGAACCGCCTGCCCGTCTACCCCGCCTATGTGCGCTCTGCCGGCACGTGGCTGGCAACCGACATCGCCACTCGCGTGCGGCGCATGAGCGACGCTGAAGGCTTTGCGCGCGAGGACGACTGGGCGCCGGGCAACACCAAGCCACCGCCGGCGCCGCTGTTGCTCGCCCGCGGCGTCGACGCTGCAATCGCCGGAATCGTCGAGCGCGCAACAGCGAGCGAACGGCTCGCCGCGAACGACATTGTGCGCCTGTTCGCGGCGCGCGACGCCGACTACCGCTATGTCACGCAAGCCGCCGACGCGCTGCGACGCACGGTCAGCGGCGACGTCGTGCGTTACGTCGTGAATCGCAACATCAACTACACGAACATCTGCTACTTCCGGTGCAAGTTCTGCGCCTTTTCGAAAGGCCGCACGCACGAGGATCTGCGCGGCTCACCCTATGATCTCGACATCGAGGAAATTACGCGTCGCGCGATCGAGGCGTGGGATCGCGGGGCGACGGAAGTGTGCCTCCAGGGCGGCATCCATCCCGACTACACCGGCGCCACCTATGAAGCGATCTGCCGGGCGATCAAGGCGGCCGTCCCCGGGATGCACACCCACGCGTTCTCGGCTCTGGAGGTGACGCAAGGCGCGGCCACGCTTGACCTGGCGATCCCCGAGTTCCTCGCGAGGCTGAAGGCGGCCGGTCTAGGCACCCTGCCCGGAACGGCGGCCGAAATCCTTGACGATGAGGTACGTAGCGTCATCTGCCCCGACAAGATCAACACCAGGCAATGGCTCGACGTGCAGCGCGCCGCCCACCATGCGGGACTGCGCACAACCTCGACCATCATGTATGGGCACGTCGAGACCTCGGATTCGTGGGCCAAACATCTGCTCGCGCTGCGCGACCTGCAAGCCGACACCGGCGGCTTTACCGAATTCGTGCCGCTTCCCTTCGTCCATATGGAAGCGCCGATGTACCGCCTCGGCATGGCGCGCCCCGGCCCGACGTTTCGCGAGGCCGTGCTGATGCATTCAGTCGGAAGGCTGGCCTTACATCCGCTTATCCCCAATATCCAGACCTCGTGGGTGAAGATGGGGCCGGAGGGCGCCGCAGTCTGCCTGAAATCTGGCGCCAACGATCTCGGCGGCACGCTGATGAACGAGAGCATCTCGCGCGCCGCCGGCACCCAGCACGGTCAGGAGCTTCCGCCTCACGACATGGAAGCGCTCATCCGCTCGATTGGCCGCGAACCGATGCAACGCGACACTCTTTATCGGCCCGTACCGGAAGATCGTCGAGCGACATCCATGATCGCGGCTGATCTGGAGCCGATCGTGCTGACACCGCCACGCAGGAAAGCGGCGATCGGTTAGGCGATGCCTCGCTCAGCCAACCGCGTAGGTACGCCAAGCTCGTCGAGCAGCGCGCGGGTACGCGTGCCCACTGATTGCGGGATGCGCAGGAAAAGCGCCAGATCGAGCGGATGGTCGATATCCATCGCGATTCCGGGTTGACGGATCACACTCGGCTCGATGCCGTGACGACGGGCAACGTCGAGGTGCGGGAAGTAGCTGTTATCGCCGAAGCGGAGTGGCACCACTTCCGGCGGCGAGCAGACGACGGCATTGGATCCGAGATCGTCATGCGCCGGTGAGATCGTGAAGGAAGGCGCTGCGAGATGCCCAGATAATACCGCGTCGATCTCGCCTGCACGCGTGGCTGGAATGTCGCCGGGAATCGTGATCATGCCGCCGCGCCCTTCGCGCGCAAGAATCCGGCGGCCGGCGTTCACGCTGCCGGTATGTCCGTCCCGCGCGCCCTCGGTCACGATCCGCGCACCGATCTTTTCGCCAAGAGCCGTCGCGTGTGGATCGATCGTGACGATCATCACGCCGGCGAGACGCCGGCAACCGGCGACCGCGCCGAGCATGTCAATCAGCATGGTCTCGGCGAGACGACGGCGTTCCGGCGGCGACAGCAGGTCCGACAGCCGATGCTTGGCGCCGTCGAACTCCTTGACCGGAATGACCGCCCAGATGTCGCTCATCGCGGCGAGGCCAGTGCGTCCGCCGCATCGAGCGTCACGCGCGCCAGCGTCTCCCGGTCATGCAGGCTCGTCATCAGGGTTCTGGCGATCGTGACCCGCGCGCCGATATTGCCGACCCCATCCGCGTCGGCGTGGTCGGCGATATAACCATCGAGCAGGTCGCCGTAGCGTGCGGCGACGCCGGCGGCACTGGCCTCCAGACCGAGTTCGCGCATCATCTTCGTGGTCGGGCCCTTGATGGCCCGCCCGCCGATGATGGGCGAAACCGCGACGACCGGTGCGCCACTTGCCTTGATTGCGTCGCGCATGCCTGACATCGCCAGGATTGGCTCAATGCTAATGAAGGGATTGGACGGGCAGAAGATCACGGCCCGCACATCGCCCGAGCGCAGCGCCGCCAGGATGTCGGCGTGCGGCCGCGCCTGCGTTGCGCCCTCGAAAGCCACCTCATGAACGACCGGCCGGCACCGCTGGCGCACGAAGTAGTCCTGGAAGTCGATCCAGCCCGCATCGCCGCGCACGCGGGTACGCACGCGGTCGTCGCTCATTGGCACCACGCGGGTACCGATGCCGAGGCGCCGGCAAATGTCTGATGTCACTTCGGACAGTGTCTGCCCCAGGCGCAGGCGACGAGTACGCTCGACATGCAGCGCGAGATCGCGATCGCCGAGCCGAAACCAGTCCTCCCCGCCGAGCGCGCCAATGCTGTCCATGAACGACCACGTCTCGTCACGCCGGCCCCAGCCGGTGACGGGATTGTCGAGCCCCGCGAGAACATAGGTCAGCGTGTCGATGTCCGGCGAGATGCTCAATCCGAGATGTTCGAAATCGTCGCCGGTGTTGGCGACCACAAGCAGTTCTTCGGCCGGCAAGACGCGGCTCAGACCGAGCGCCAGTTTGGCGCCGCCTATCCCGCCGGACAGCGCCACGACAAGCCGTTTACTCATCGGAACATGTCCTCGGCGGCCGGGCGCACCAGCTCGGACGCAGCATTGTCGGAACCGCGCCAGGCCAGACCGCGCACGACTACGACAGGTTGGCCTTCGGCGCCCTGCCCCATCACGAGCGACGCTGCGGCAGCGACCTCGTCCGCATAACCGGTGATGCTAACCTGTAGATCGCGGCCGAACAGATCGGGCAAACCGCGCAGATCCATCAGCGATGGGAGGCCGGCGGCACCGATCGCGACGCCGCAGGTCCCGCGACGCCAGGCACGGCCAAAGCTGTCGCTGATGATCACCGCCACCGGCACGCCGAACTTTTCCGACAGGCGCCTCCTCAATATCGCGGCGCTGCCGTCCGGATCGACCGGCAACAGCAGTGCGCGCTGGGCGTCATCGGGCGAAGCCACGTTGGACTGGTCGACGCCCGCATTGGCCATCACAAAGCCCAGCCGGTGCTCGACGATCAGGACGCCTGGCCTCGCCCGCACGACGCGCACCGATTCCGACAGGATAAGTTCGACGAGGCGCGGATCTTTCTGGACGTTGCGGGCGAGTGCGATCGCCTCAGTCGAGGGTTCAACGGTTGCGAGATCAACCATGCGGCCTTCGGCCTTGGACACGATCTTCTGCGTCAGCACGAAGACGTCGCCGCCAAACGGCACGATGCCATCGCGCGCCAGTCCCTGTTCGATCAATGCGACGAGATCGTCGTTCTTGCGCACCAGCGGAATGCCGGGGACGGCGAACATCTCGACTGCGTTGCTGCGTGTCATCTGCCGATCCCGCGCACTCATCCGAAACGCTTACGCAGCCGCGGCAGCACGTGCTCGCCGTAGAGTTTCAGGAAGCGCGCCTGGTCCGATCCCGGCGCGTGGAACACCAGATTCCGGAAGCCGAGACCGACATAGTAACCGACCCGCTCGACATGCTCTTCGGCGTCGCTGGACACGATCCATCGGCTGGCGGCGCGCTCCAGCGGCAGCGAGTCGGCAAGGCGCTGCATCTCGACGGGATCCTCGACCGTCATCTTCTCCTCTGGCGTCAGCGCCAGCGCCGCCCAGTGGCGCGTGTCCTCGAGCGCACGCGCCTTGTCGGTATCGAACGACACCTTGACCTCGATCATGCGATCGTAGGGCCGCGACGGATCCTCCGACGCCGCGATTCCCTCGGCAACCTTCGGCAACAGCGTCTCCGTGTATAGCTCCGTCTTCTTGCCGCTGGTGCAGATGAACCCTTCCGCGGAGCGGCCGGCGTAACGCGCCACGAGGGCGCCTGCGGCTGCGACATAGATCGGGACCGGCGTATCGGGGCGGTCGTAGATCGTCGCCTTCTCGGTCTTGTAGTACTGGCCTTCGAAGCTGACCCGCTCCTGAGTCCAGAGTGCCCGGATCAGCGTGACGGACTCGCGCAGGCGGGCGAAGCGCTCCTTGAATTCCGGCCATGGCTGACCGGTCGAGGGCACTTCGTTGAGTCCCTCGCCGGTGCCGATGCCGAGCACGACGCGTCCCGGGAACATCGCGCCCATCGTGCCGAACGCCTGGGCGACGATGGAAGGATGGTAGCGGAACGTCGGCGTCAGCACGCTGGTCCCCATGACCACGCGCGACGTTCTGGCGCCCAGTGCGCCCAGCCACGTCAGCGAGAACGGCGCATGGCCGTCGACGTGCTTCCACGGCTGAAAGTGGTCGCTGATGAAGACCGAGTCGAAGCCGACTTCTTCGGCAAGGCACGAGAAGCCCAGCAACTTGCCCGGCGCGAACTGCTCCGCCGAGGCCTTGTATCCGAGCTTGATCACCGCACCTCCCCCTGGCTGGCGCCGGTCGATGCCGATGCCGTGGTACCCATCGTGGAAATCTATAGACTAGTGGCAAACCAGCAACCAGCCAAAGCGAGGAACGATCATGCATCTCGGACTTGCCCTGCCTTTCGGCGACATCGGCGGCGATGGCCCGATCGTGCGCGAATTCGCCGAGCTCGCCGAGGCCGAAGGTTATGATGGCCTGACGCTGGCGGACCATGTGCTGGGCGGCAACCCGGCGAATCCTGCCAGCGGCCGCGCGGGTGGGCTCGGCCTGTTTCACGACCCGTTCGTCGCATTCGGCTTCATCGCTGCCTGCACGAAAACGGTCGAACTCTCGACCCAGGTGCTGATTCTCGCGCAGCGTCAGACGGTGCTGGTTGCCAAGCAGGCAGCCAGCCTCGACGTGCTCAGTGGCGGCCGTTTCCGGTTCGGCGTCGGCGTCGGCTGGAACGAGATCGAGTTCGTCGGCCTCAATGAGAATTTCCACAACAGGGGCAAGCGGTCCGAGGAACAGGTCCAGGTGATGAAAGCGCTGTGGGCCGACCCCTACATCACGTTCGAGGGAAAGTGGCACCGCCTCCCCGACGCCGGCATCAATCCCCGGCCACCAAGCCGCA
>Ga0081540_1000371_pt1 | contig 44977 bp, 36 predicted proteins | sample TabmetS2T1R1_FD_71024 | JGI IMG/M metagenome (GOLD analysis project Ga0081540, IMG submission 71024) | Tabebuia heterophylla rhizosphere microbial communities from the University of Puerto Rico - S2T1R1 | ecosystem: Host-associated > Plants > Roots > Rhizosphere ...
CAGGTCGAGCTCTACGAAAGCAGCGGCGGCACCAAGGGCACCACGCTGCGCGATACCGGCTTGCCGGTAATCCTGGTCACGCACACCGGCAACAAGACCGGCGCCATTCGCAAGACGCCGCTGATGCGCGTCAAGGACGGCGACAGCTACGTCCTCGTCGGCTCGCAAGGCGGCGCCCCCAATGATCCGGTCTGGGTCCACAACCTGCGCGCCAATCCGAACATCGAACTGCGCGACGAGACCGTGGCGCGGAAAATGCACGTGCGCGAGGTCGCCGACGCCAACGAACGCGCACGGCTTTGGAACCTCGCCGTGGCGGCCTTCCCGCCCTATGCGGAGTACCAAACCAAGACGACGCGGCAAATCCCGCTGTTCGTCGCCACGCCCTAAGGGCTTCCTCGCCACGCCCTGACGGGCTAGGGCATCGTCCTCGGCTGCGCGTGCGCCGCGATTTGAGCGGCGGTCGCGGCAGCGGGCGCTGGCGGTTGCGGCCGGCAGCGCTTTTTGTTGTGTTGCACGATCCTTTAAGGGGTCGGATCCGGAAAGGGGGAAAAATCTTGAGCGAGACCTTGGATGGTGCCTTCGACGTCGTGGTAGCGGGTGGGGGTTCGGCCGGCTGCGTGCTGGCAACGCGGCTAACGGAGAACCCCGCCATCAACGTGTGCCTGATCGAGGCGGGCAACCGCGATCGCAATCCCTGGATCCATATTCCCTTGGGCTTTGGCAAGCTGGTGCCCAACGCGGCCGTCAATTGGGGCTATGAGACCGAGCCCGAACCCCAGCTCAATGGCCGCCGGCTCAGCTGGCCGCGGGGCAAGGTGCTCGGCGGCTCGGGGTCGATCAACGGCCTCGTTTTCCTGCGGGGCGCGCCCAGCGACTACGACGCCTGGGAAGCCCTCGGCGCCAAGGGCTGGGGTTACAAGCACGTGCTGCCCTACTTCAAGCGCATGGAACACAACGTCGCCGGCGCCGACGGCTACCGCGGCCAGGGCGGTCCCATGACCATCTCCAACATCAAGAACCCCTCGGCCAACGCCCGCGCCTTCGTCGAGACCTGTACGCGCCTGCAGCATCCCTTTAACCGCGACTTCAATGGGGAGCGCATCGATGGGGTCGGCATCGTGCAGCTCAACGTGCGCAACGGCTGGCGCTGCTCGACGGCGGCGGGCTACCTCAAACCCAACCTCAAGCGCAAGAACCTCAAGCTCATGACGCAGAGCTTGGTGCGGCGTATCCTGTTCGAAGGCCGGCGCGCCGTCGGTGTCGAGGTCGAGGCCCACGGCGTCATCAAGCAGATCAGGGCGCGGCGCGAGGTCATCGTCTCGGCGGGCGCCATCAATTCGCCGGTGCTGCTGATGAACTCAGGGGTAGGCCCGGCCGCCGAACTCAGCCAGTTCGGCATCGAAATCACCCATGATCTGCCGGGCGTGGGCAAGAACTTGCAGGACCACGTGCAGGCCCGCTTCACCTTCCTGACCCGGACGCCGGGCACGCTGAACGAGATCTTGACCTCCAGGCAGCAACAGGCGCGCATGGCCTGGGAGTGGCTGACGGCGTCCTCCGGCCAGCTCGCGGTCGGCGCCACCGAGGCAACGCTATTTGCCAAATCCAGCCCGAGCGAGCCGGTACCGGACCTGCAGTTCCAGAGCACCAACTTTTCGACCGAACACCTGACCTTGGGGCTCGATCGCTGGCCCGGCTTCGGTTTCAACTTTTGCGTCTGCCGGCCCAAGAGCCGCGGCCAGATCAAGCTTGCCGACGGCACCCGCCGCTCCAAGCCCAAGATCTTTGCCAACTACTTCAGCGATGCCGAGGACGAGGACATGCGCCGCTCGGTGGCCGCCTTTCACATCGGCCGGCAGATCATCGCCACCGAACCCTACCGCTCCTTGATTTTCTGCGAAGTGCGGCCGGGCGCGCAGGTGGTCGACGATCAGGACATCCGCGGCTTTATCCGGCAGGTCGCCGGCACGGTCTATCATCCCTGTGGCACCTGCCGCATGGGTGAGGATGAGGCCGCGGTGGTCGATAGCGAGCTCAAGCTGCACGGCCTTGAAGGCCTGCGCGTGGTCGATGCCTCGGTGATGCCGGCGATCCCCTCGCCCAACATTCACCCGGCCACCATCATGATTGCGGAAAAGGGCTCCGACGCGATTGCCCGCTCGTTGGCGGCATAGGGCGGGGCGTGCGCGGCCTGCCGCAAGCGAGCCAAACGCCGCCGCGCGTCAAGCCGGCCTCAGACCTCGAGCCATTCGTGGCGCACTTTATGATTGGCCTTGAGATCGGCCGGCGTGCCCTCGAAGACGATGCGCCCATGGCCCATGACATAGACCCGCTGCGAAATGTCGAGCGCGATCGACAGCTTCTGCTCCACCAGCAAAATCGCCAGGCCGCGGCGGGCGATTTCCGAAATCAGCGCCCCCACCTGCTTGACGATCAGCGGCGCCAGCCCCTCGGTCGGCTCGTCGATCATAATGAGCTCGGGATCCCCCATCAGCGTGCGGCACATGGTCAGCATCTGCTTTTCGCCGCCCGATAGCACGCCCGCGGGCGTGTCGACGCGGGCCTGCAAATTGGGAAACATGTCGAGCATGTCCTTGAGGCGCCAGCGTCCCTGGCGGCGCGGGTCCTTCTGGCCAAGCGCCAAGTTTTGCGCAACCGTGAGGGTTGGGAAGATGTCGCGGTTCTCCGGCACATAGCCGAGCCCCAGGCGGGCGATGCGGTAGCTCGGCAGCCCGGCGATGTTGCGACCCTTGAAGCGGATGCTGCCGGCCGGGGAAATTTCACCCATGATGGCCTTGACCGTGGTGGAGCGGCCGACCCCGTTGCGGCCGAGCAGGCTCACCACCTCGCCGGCGGCAACGTCGAGGTTGACGCCCTGCAGGATGTGGCTCTTGCCGTAGTAGGCATTGAGGTCGCGGACCTCCAGCATCAGTGCGCCTCCTCGCCGAGATAGGCTTCCTTGACCTTGGCGTTGCCGCGGATCTCGGCCGGGGTGCCGCTGGCGATGATCTCGCCGTAGACCAGCACCGAAATGCGGTCGGCCAGGCCGAACACGACGCTCATGTCGTGCTCGACGATCAGGAGCGTGCGTCCTTCGCTGATGCGCCGGATCAAATCGACGGCGCGCTCGGTCTCGGCGTGGCTCATGCCGGCGGTCGGCTCGTCGAGCAGGATGACGCTGGCACCCCCCGCCATGGTGATGCCGATCTCGAGCGCGCGCTGCTCGGCATAGGTGAGCACGCCGGCCGGCAGATCCTTGCGCGCGATCAGATTGATTTCGCTCAAGACCTGCTGGGTGCGCTGGGCGATCTCGGGGTTGGCTTCGACCGAGCGCCAGAAGGCGTATTTCTCGCCCCTCGACCACAGCACCGCGCAGCGCACGTTCTCCCAGACGCTGAGCTTGGGGAAAATGTTGGTGACCTGAAAGGAGCGCGACAGCCCGCGGCGATTGATCTTGTAGGCCGGCAGCCCGCCGACCGGCGCCCCGTCCAGGCGGATTTCGCCGGCGCTCGGCAGCAACAGCCCGCTGATCAGGTTGAACAAGGTCGATTTGCCGGCACCGTTGGGGCCGATCACGGCATGGCGCTCGCCCCTAGGGATGGTCAGGTCGACGCCGCGAATGATCTCGGCCGCACCAAAGCTCTTGCGTAGCGCGCGCGTTTCCAAGGCGGGTGTCCGCGCGGCGCTCATAGGGCGAGCCCCTTGTCGCGCGCTTTTGCCTGGGCCTCGTCCCAGGCGGCGGCAACGCGACGCCAGCCGAGCCGCGACAGCGCGCCGCCCGCGGCGATGAGGGCCAGCGCCAGCAGCCACGGCAGCGCGCTCTTGGCGTCAAAGCTGACGCCGAGCATTTTCATGGTCGTGCCTTCCGCCGCCTTGACGCCCAGATGCGTCATCATCTCGATCACCAGGATGGCGCCCACCGCCACGGCGGCGATCGGCACCAGCATCAGCGCATAAGCGGCCAGCAGTCGCGCCAGCGCCCCGGCCCGCCAGATCGGCCCATGCATCATGATGAGGCCGGCAAGGCCGCCGGGCGCATACATGACGGTGGCAATAAACATCAAGCCGAAATAGAGCTGCCAGACCTCGGTCACATCGCTCAGCATGTTTTGCAGGTAGGTGACGAGCACGGCGCCCAGGATCGGGCCGACGAAGTGGCCGGCGCCGCCGATGAAAGTGGCAAGCAGCACGTTGCCCGATTGCACGGCGCTGAACAGCGCCGAATTGGCGAGCTCGAAATTGATCGAGGTCAGGCCGCCGGCGACGCCGGCAAACAGGCCGGAGAGGCAAAAGGCCAGGTAGCGCACCACCTGCGGATTGTAGCCCACGAACTGCGCCCGCTCGGAATTGTCGCGCACGGCATTGCACATGCGGCCAAACGGCGTGCGCGTCAGCGCATACATCAAGGCGATGCACAGCAGGCACCAGGCGGCGATCAGATAGTAGACCTGGATCTGTGGACCGAAATTCCAGTCGAACAGGCGCACGAGCTTGGTGCGGTTGGTGGTGACGCCTTCCTCGCCGCCGAAGAACGAGCGCAGGATCAGCGAGCTCGAGCCGACCAACTCGGCAAGCCCCAGCGAAATCATGGCGAACGCCGTACCGCTGCGCTTGGTCGACACCCAGCCAAAAATAATGGCGAACAGCAGGCCGGCGAGGCCGCCGGCGAGCGGCATGACCAGAAGCGGGATCGGCAGGGCGGCGGCGATCGCCCAATTGATGGCGTGCACCGTGAAGTAGGCGCCAAGCCCGTAGTAGACGGCATGCCCAAAGGAGAGCATGCCGGTCTGCCCGAGCAGCATGTTGTAGGAGAGGGCAAAGATGATGGCGATGCCCATCAGGCTCAGCATGGTGAGCGCCGTGCCCGAACGGAAGACCAGGGGCAGGGCGGCCAGCAGCGCCGCCGCCGCGATCCAGGCGCCATAAGGTGCCAGGCGGCCGATGCCGGTTTGGGCTGCCGCCGCGGAGGCGCTCCTCAGGATCGCATCGCTCATGTTTCTCGGTTCCCGAACAAGCCGGTGGGCTTGAAGATCAAGACGAGAATCAGCAGGACGTAGGGCAGGATCGGTGCGATCTGGGCCACCGTTACGCGCCACAAATCGCCCAACAGGGTGTTGGGCTCGGGCCTGAAGCCGGAGCCGGCGAGGATGTCGGACAGCGACAGGTTGATGGAAATGGCAAAGGTCTGCAGCAGGCCGATCAACAAGGAGGCAAACAGGGCCCCCTGCAGGGAGCCGAGGCCGCCGACGACCACGACCACGAACAGGATCGGCCCCAGCAGCGCCGCCATGCTCGATTGCGTCACCAGCGCCGGCCCGGCGATGACGCCGGCGATGCCGGCGAGCGCCGCCCCGACGCCGAACACCGACATGAAGACGAAGGGCACGTTGTGGCCGAGGTGGGCAACCATGTGCGGATGGGAGAGCGCGGCCTGCACGATGAGACCGACGCGCGTCCGCGTCAGCATGACGAACAAGCCGACGAAGATGGCGATCGAAATCACCAGCATGAACAGCTTGTAGGCGGGGTAGTTGGTGGCAAACACCGTGAAGGCTGGAAAGTCGAGCAGCGCCGGGGTGCGAAAGTCGACCGGTGACTTGCCCCACACGATCTGCACCAGCTCTTCGATGACGAAGGCGAGGCCGAAGGTGAAGAGCAGCTCGGCCACGTGACCGTGCTTGTGCACGTTGCGCAGGCCGAAGCGCTCGACCATGGCGCCGGCCAGGCCGACCAGCACCGGGGCCAGGATCAGGGCCGGCCAGAAGCCCGCCCAGCGGCTGATCTGGAAGCCCAGGAAGGCCCCCAGCATGTAGAAGCTGGCATGGGCGAAGTTGAGCACGCCCATCATGGAGAAGATCAGGGTGAGGCCGCTCGCCATCAAAAACAGCAAGAGGCCGTAGAGGACGCCGTTGAGGGTCGAGATCAGGATCAGTTCCGCCACTGGGCGCCCTCCCGTGCGCGAGGGCCGCCGACTTCTAGCGGTGCGGCGGCCCTGAGCTGTGCCGTCAGCTCGGACGGTTCATTTTGCAGCTGGTTGGCAGCACCGTGTCCTTGGCGTCGAGGCGGGCGATGGTGCGCCAGCCCCAGCCGGTCTTCTCCTCGTCGAAGGGCTCCTTCGGGCCAATGTCGCCCAGCGACACGATGTACATGGGCTGGAAGAACTGGTGGTCGTCCTTGCGCATGAAGCCCTCGCCGCCGTTGAAGACCTCAAACTTCATGTCCTCGAGCGCCAGCCCGATCTTGGTGGGATCGGTGGAGTTGGCCTTGTTGATGGCGGTGGCAAGCATCCGCATCTGGTTGAAGGCGCGCGGATAAAAGTTCGACACGCCGAACTTTTCGCGGAAGGCCTTCTCGGTTGCCTGCGAGGCGGCATGGTCGACGTTGGCCGAGCCTTCCTGGATGGCAAAGACGCGATGGTTGAGACCCGTCTGCTTGACGGAGGTCGGCCCACCGGTGCCGCCGGCATAGTAGGTGTACCAGTTCACCTGCAGGCCGGCGTCGGCCGCCGCCTTTAGCAACAGGGCGAAGTCCTGGCTCCAATTGCCGGTGATCACCGTGTCGGCGCCGGAGGCCTTGATCTTGGCGATGTAGGGGGCGAAGTCCGTCACCTTGAGCAGCGGGTGCAGCTCGTCGCCGACCACCTGGATGTCCGGCCGCTTGGCCTTGAGCATCTCGGTGGCGGCCTTGCGCACGGCCTGGCCAAACGAGTAGTCCTGATTGATCAGGTAAACCTTTTTGATGTCCTTTTGGCCCTTCATGTAGTTGGTGAGGGCCTCCATTTTGATGTCGGAGTTGGCGTCCCAGCGGAAATGCGAAAACGTGCACTTGTCGTTGGTGAGCACCGGATCGACGGCGGCATAGTTGAGATAGATCAGTTCCTTGCCGGGGTTGCGCTCGTTGTATTTGGCGATCCAATCCGACAGCGCGGCGGCAACGGAGGAGCCGTTGCCCTGGGTGATGATGCGCGCGCCTTGATCGACGGCCTTTTGCACCTGCACCAGGCTTTCCTGCGGATTGGTCTTGTTGTCGAAGGGCAGGATCTCGAACTTCTTGCCGGCGGCGCCGCCCTTGGCGTTGAGCTCATCGGCCAGGAACTGAAAGGTCTTGAGCCCGACCTCGCCGACGGTGGCGCCCGGACCCGAGAGCGGATCGATGTAGGCGATCTTGATGGTGTCCTGCGCCACGGCCGATGAGCCGGCGAGCACGCCTGTTGCAACAAACGCCGCAACGAACGAACGGGATATCATGAAGCCTCCGAAAGCCTAGCCAAGGGTTGGTTCCGCTCCGCACGCGGAATGAGCACTTGCCGGCCGCGCGGGCACGCGCTCGCTCCGTGAGACGCACCCCGCACCAAGCCCGGCTTGAGACGCCTTCTTATGGCAAACCGCGGCGCGGCTCCAGACATTAGATGACCCAAGGCGCTGGGCGGAGCCGAGGGGGCCAAGCGCTGCGTGAGGGGCCTGGCATCCCAGCCTGGCGGCGTCGCGCCGGCTGCGCCAACGCTGCCAGCGGGCCCTATCAGGCTTTAAGTGCTTGCCCGAATTGGCAGGGCTCGGACCACCCACGCCCCGCGTGGCCGCCTGGCCGCCACCCCATTGCGACAACGGACCCGGCACGGCCTTGGCGCCTCCGCGATGCCGGCGTGCTCAAAGCTTGTGGCGCCCCTCCAGCACGATCACGGCGTTGCCGGAAAGTTCAATCTGGGCCCCCAAGTCCTCGCAATGGACGAGACCGCCGCGTTGCGAGAGCTGGCATCCGGTGCGCTGGCGCTTGCCCAGCCGTTCGCTCCCGTAGGGCCCCAGGCACAAATGCGCGACCCCCGACACCGGATCCTCCGGCACGCCGTTGGCGGGGCGACGATCGCCGCGCTTTTGGGCTCGCGCGCCGCAGCCGCCGGGGCGCGGCGCCTTCGCCGGGGCCGAGCTAACGCACGTGCACGCTGAGCGGCATGCCGCCCGCCGGGCGGAGCGTGACACGGCTGATGGGCTCGGGATCCAATCCCGGCTCACAGGCAAAGCGCGCCGCCCGCGCCAGCGTCGCCAGGATGGCGATGCCCTCGATCAGGGCAAAGGCCATGCCGATGCAAATGCGCGGTCCCGCGCCAAACGGCATGTACTGATAGCGCGGGATCTGCGCCTCGAGCTCCGGCGCAAATCGGCCGGGCTCGAAGTGGTCGGGATTGCTCCAGCGCCGCCGGTGCCGCTGAATGGCATAAATCGGGATTATGACCTGGGTGCCCGTCTTGATGGGCACGCCGGCGAGCTCGCTATCGACGGAGGCCTGCCGCGACATGATCGGTGCCGGTGGATAAAGGCGCATGCTCTCCTTCAGCACCTGGGTCGTGATCACGAGTTTGTCGATATGCTCGGGGCGGAGCGGGCCGTCGCCGGCGACGCGGCGCACCTCCTCGGCGATGCGCTGGCCCCAATGGGGGGCGCGCGCCAAAAGATAAAGCGTCCAGGTCAGCGCCTTCGCCGTGGTCTCGTGACCGGCCATGAAGAAGGTGAGCAGATTGTCGATCAACAGCTGGTCGGGCATTTGCGCGCCGGTCTCAGGGTTCTTGGCATTGGCCAGGCGCTGCAGGAGATCGTCTTTAGCGCTCGGCGTGGCGCGGCGCTCGGCAACCAGCGAGGCCACGGCCGAGCGCAGCTGGCGGCGCGCCATTTGCATCGTGAGCCAACCCGGGTGCGGCACCCAGGCCGGGATGCCGAAGTTGGCATAGGCCATCTGCCAGCCGAGCGGCTTTTGATAATCGACGTTGGCGCGGCCAATCAGCGGCGCCACGTGCGATTGCCCGCCCGGCAGCAGCGTGTGGGAGATCACATCGAAGGTGACGAGCGTCATGTCCCGGTCGATATTGCGGGTGGCGCCATGGTCTTGCCGCCAATCGGCGAGCAAGCGCTCGGCGGCCTCGGCCATGACGGGGACGAAACTTAACAGGTCCTGGTGGCGAAACACCGGCGCCGCCGTCTGGCGCTGCCACTTCCAATCGGCCCCATCGGCGGTCAAGACGCCGTTGCCGAGCAGCGGCCCCAGCAGGCGCTGGGTCACGGATGTGCGCTCGAAGACGTCGCGCTGGTCGAGCAATACGGTCTTGATGAGGCCCGGCTCGGTGATCCAGCACACCGACCGTTTCGCCCGGTCGGCCCAAACGATGTCTTCCTCGTAGGTCGCGGCCGGCAGAATGCGGAGCGGGTTCTTGAGCAGTCTGGTAAAAAAGGAAAAACTGCCGAGCGGGCCCTCGAGCGGTTCGACGCGCGGCACGTAGAGCCCCGCGGTGATCTCGGCGGCGAGATTGGGCGAGGCAAACGATCTACCGAGCGAGCCGACCGCGGTCATGTCCGATCCTCCTTGCCGGGCGCGGCGTCGTTTTAAGATCGCGCGCGCCGTCCGGCGCCGCGCGCAGTCTAGCACAGGCCGCGGCCACCGATCACGAGGCAAACGCTTTTGCCTCACCGTCTCGGCACCTTGAGCAGCGCGAACGGCAGTGCGCGGGCCGCAAGCCCGATCGGCGTTGGCGCTGCCAGCGCAGGCAGGCCGCGGCGAGCGGCCGCAAGGGCCCAAGATCAAGGTTGCACGAGATCAAATCAAGGTTGCCCAGATCAAGGTTGAACGGTGGCGCGAAAGCGCGCAGTCTGCCGGCGCTCCGCCGCCACAGGATTGCGCCATGGCCGAAGAACCGCTGATCGCGCTCAGCGCCCTGACCTGGATCGGCGAGAACCTCAAACGTCCGGAATGCGTGCTCACCACCGCCAAGGGCGAGGTCTTTGCCGGCGATCACGACGCCGGCATCGCCGAAATCGGCACGCCGAGGCGCCAGCTCGTTGGGGCACCGCCGGGCTTCTTGCCCAATGGCGTTGCCATGCTGCCGACGCGCGAGTTCCTGATCGCCAATTTGGGACCCGGCGGCGGCGTGTGGCGGCTCGATCGCGACTGGCGGCTCACGCCACACCTGTTCGAGGCCGATAACGAGCTGCTGCGGGTGTGCAATTTCGTCGGCATTGATGCTGAGGGCACGGAATGGATCTCCGTGTCGACCCGAACCTATCCCCGCGAACGATCGTTCCGTCCGCAGCATGCCGATGGCTTTGTTGTGCGGCGTGACCGAAATGGTGCCCACATTGTCGCCGACGGCATCGGCTTTACCAATGAATGCCGCGTCGATCCGACGGGCGCCTGGCTGTACGTGATCGAGACCTGCGCCAAGCGGCTTTCGCGCTTTGCCATCAGGGGCGACAGGCTTGGTCAGCGCGAGACCGTGCACGCCTTTGGCGCCGGCGAATTCCCGGACGGCTTTGCCTTCGACCGTGAGGGCGGGGTTTGGGTCGCCTGCGTCAATGCCAATCGCCTCATCCGCATCGAGACGAGCGGGCGGCGCAGCCTGATGCTCGACGGCTCGCTGCCCGAGCTGATCGCCGAAGGCGAGGCCTTCTTTGGCGCCGACAAAGGTGGCCGGCACCATGTCGAGCTGGGGGCGAGGTCCCCCTTGAAGAACATCGCCAGCGTCGCCTTCGGCGGCGCCGATCTTAGGACCGTCTATCTCGGCAATTTGGCCGGCGACAAGATTGCCTGCTTTCGCTCACCGATTGCCGGCGCCGAACCGGTGCAGTGGCGGTTTTAGCAAAGCCTGGCGCCGCGCCGGCGCTCGGTGCGCGGAGCGTTAGGCGTTTCTGACCGCCGGGTCGCCGAGCCAGCGCAGGCCAAGGCCAAGCATCGGCACCACCAGCATGCAGGCGGCAATGAACCAGGCCTGCCACATGCCGAAGCTCGAAGCGCACATGGTTGTGACGCAAACAAAGGCCGCTGCCGCGAAATCCTGACCCGGGCGCGCCAAGGTCCACAGCCAACTTTGGATCAAGATGCCCATGCCGAACAGGAGGGCCGCGCCGACGGCACCGAGCTCGTACCAGGTCTGCAAAAAGATATTGTGCCCGTGCGAGCCCGTCCATTGCGGCCAGACTTGACCGGGAAGCACTTCGGCGCGCCGGCCCGACTCGCTTTCGGCGCGCGTGGTCTGGGCGCCGACGCCGAGTATGGGGGCTTTCCACATTTGCCGCGCCGTATAGGCCCACAGTGTAACGCGGGCGCGGGCGCTTTCTTGCAGCCAGCTGGCCGTCTGCAGATCGTTATTGTAGGCGAGCAGCACCGCCGGGCGCACCAGCAGGACGGCGGCGATCCAGCCAATCATGACCAGGACGCGGGCAGCGCGCGGGACAAGGCGATAGAGCACAAAGGTGAGGCCGCTGGCGACAAGCGCCAGCATCGAGGTCTGGTGGTCGGAGCCGAAGGTCGCGACCACAACCAGCGCCAGGAGGCCGATGGGCAGCAGCGCCGTGCGCCAATCGACCACCCGTTTGGCCAGCACCAGGAGGGCGGGCCACACCATCAAATTGAGCAACGCCACGTTACGGTTGAAGTAGGGGAGCCCGACAAAGTCCAAGCCCGTGCTATCGAGCCGAACCCAGTCCCTGTCCGTCGGCGCCAGCGCCGGGAAGACGGCGCAGATCGCCTTGTGCAGGGCGCCGTGGGAATAAATCGTGATCGCAACCAGCGCCGCGCCGGTGGCGACCGCGACCACAAAGTAGCTGCCAAGGCGCTCGATCACGCTGGTTTCGGCCTCGAGCACGCCGACAAAGGCAAGGCGCGCGCATATCAAAAACACGCCAAACAGTAGGCCCGCGACCAGGGCCGAGCGCGGATCGCTGCCCCAGAGCGCACTCAGCATCACGTAAAGCGCAAAGATGCTGGGCAGCACCCACACCGCGCGCCAGGAAAATGGCAGGCTGCCCCAGTGCGGGCGCAAAAAGGCCGCGTACAGGGCAAACGCCGGCAAGAGCAGGGCGGCGAGGTGGGGCTGAAAGGCAATGCCGACCACGAGCGCGGCAAAAAATGCTGCCCCTCCGGCCGCCAGCAACGGCGACCACTGCATTGCACCGCCTACCTCGGCGCTTGCGTCCGAAAGCCTACCCGCCAGCCTTGCCATAATCGTCGCTGCCTGTGCTTAAGACCGCGGCTTTGGGCTCGAAAAGGCGCCGGTTTCTAACGCGCTAACCCGCGAAACCCGTCGCCGTTTTTCCCACTCCAGTCCGGGCCATCACGATGAAAGAATGACAACAAGAACAACCCTTGAGCCCTCACAAAACGAGGCGCCCCCTTGCGCGCGTCGCTTCCACCTCAAGCTCCTCAAGGTCGAGCACAACCACGCCGACAGTACTTCATCATGGCCGCGATTTCGGCGATAGTACATGCATCTTTGCGCTCTCCACACATTTGATTTTCGGCGCATTTTCTGCGCGTTTTCCCCGGACGCAACGCTCAGGTTATGGCCGCGTCCGCACGGCAAAGGCTTTAAAGCAGATTTACTGGTGCCCGAATGTCGCGGGCGTGACACTTGGGTGACGTTTTCCGTGCGGGACGATCTTGCGCGTTGACAAACCATCGCCCGCCGCCGTGACTGCCTCGACACGTCGCCCCTGAGCCCCACCCAACCCTGGCAAGCCCCCGTGAGCACGCGCGCCACCTGCCGCAAGGTTGCCCTCCTGATCACCGAGGACTGGTTCGCCCTGTCGCATTTTCGGCCGCTGATTTCGCTGCTGGCGGACACGGCCGGGTCCGTGCTGGTCGTCACGCGCTCGTCGGGCCGGCTCGCCGAGATCGAGGCCCTGGGGGCGCGCACCGTGGACTTCGATTTTCGCCGCGGCTCCAACAATCAGGCCCTGGCGGCGCAGGTGGCCTTGCGGCTCGCCCGCCTCATCAATCGCGAGCGGCCCGACGTCGTGCACCTGATCGCCATGAAGCCGATTGTCCTCGGCGGCTTGGCCCTGCGCCTCACCGCCGTGCCGCAGGTGGTCGTGCACATCACGGGCCAGGGGCTCGCCGGAATTGCCAGCGATCCGCTAGTGCGCCTCTACCGCTTCGGCATGCTGCGGGTGCTGGCCTCCCTGGTGCGCAAGCCCAACGCCTTTCTTTTGGTGGAAAATCCCGACGACCTTGCCATGGTGCGCAAACTTGCACCCAAGCTCGGCGCCCGCTTTGCCATTCTCGGCGGCGCCGGTGTCAACCCCGACGCCTTCCCAGCGCTGCCGCCGCCCCGGCACGCCGTGCCCGTCGCCGCCCACGTTGGCCGCATGATCCGGTCGAAGGGCATCGATGTTCTCATGCAAGCCTACGAACGGCTGCTGGCCGACGGCGTCCGCCTGCGGCTTGAGCTTTATGGCAGCAGCGATGCCGACAACCCCGAGGCCGTGCCGCCGCGGGAGATCCAGGCCTGGTGTGAAAAAACCGGAGCCCGCTGGCACGGGGCGGTCACGGACGTCGCCGCCGTGTGGAAGAGCGCGGACATGTTCGTGCTGGCCTCACGCGGTGGCGAAGGCCTGCCGCGGGCGCTGCTCGAGGCGGCGTCCTCCGCCCGCCCCCTGATCGTCACCGACGTCCCCGGCAACCGCCACTTCGTCCGCCACGGCGTCGAGGGCCTGCTCGTGCCACCGGCTGACGCCGCCGCGCTCAGCGCCGCGCTCGCAAGCTTGGCGGGCGATTCGGACCGGCGCTGCCAGATGGGTCAGGCGGCGCGGCGACGCCTGCTCGAGGGCTTTACCGAAGAGCACGTGCGGCGCACCTTGCGCGCGAGCTATGCTGCCATGCTGGCGGACGACGCTGGAGATTGACGCTTGAGGCCACCGACGCCGCAAACCGTCGGCTACAGTCGCAAACCGTGGCCCTCCGCTTCGCGACTGGGGGCAGAGCGGGGAGAGACGGGGAGACCCACGAACATGGGACCTGACGGACATGCCCTGCGGCGGGCGGCTGCCGCCCCGAGCTCGGTCGGGCGAGGCTGACCGTGGCAATGGCACTAAAGCGAGCCTTCGACCTCGTCGCGGCGGCCTTCGGCCTGCTGCTGCTGGCGCCCGTCGTTGCCGTCTGCGCCCTCCTCATTCGCCTCACCTCTAAAGGCCCCGTCATCTTTCGCCAGACCCGCGTCGGCAAAGACGAGCGCCCCTTCACCTGCTACAAACTGCGAACGATGCTGACGGAAACCGCCCACGTCCCCACGCATCAAATGGCGGCTGCCGCCGTCACGCCGATCGGCCGGCACCTCAGGCGCCTCAAGCTCGACGAGCTACCCCAACTTTGGAACGTGCTCAAAGGTGAGATGAGCTTTGTTGGGCCACGCCCTTGCCTGCCCACGCAAGTGGAGCTGATTTTGGCGCGACGCCGGCTGGGGTTGGCGGGACTGCTGCCCGGCATTACCGGCATCTCGCAAGTCGCCGGCATCGACATGTCCGACCCGGAACGCTTGGCTTTAAGCGACGCGCGCTATCTCGAGGCCATGTCCTTTGCCGCCGACGTGTCGCTGATATGGCAGGCCGTGGCCGGTGCCGGCCGCGGCGATCGCGTGCGGGCCTGATTGAGCTTGCCGCCGCCGTCAGGCCGCAATGGCACCGCTGTCGGCGACCTCCGCGTCGGCCACGTCATATTGCGCCGGGCGATAATTCTCCACCACCCGGCCCAGCGTCGCCTTGATCGCGTCCACGCAATCCTGCTCCATGGCGGCGGCGAGCTCGGCCAGCATCGGCTCGAGTTTGGCCTTGGGCACGAACGGTTCCTGGCTGCGCAGAATACGGGAATGCTCGGTTGGAATGACGTTTTCGCCGATCAGCAGCTCCTCGTACAGCTTTTCGCCGTCGCGCGGGCCGACGTACTCGATGGAAATGTCCCCGTCCGGGTTCGCCTCATCGCGCACCTCGCGCCCCATCAGGCGGATCATGACCCGCGCCAGGTCGTCGATCTTGACCGGCTCTCCCATGTCGAGCACGAACACGTCCCCACCGGCGGCCAGGGCACCGGCTTGGATCACCAGCGCCGCCGCCTCGGGGATCGACATGAAATAGCGGATCATGCCGGGGTGCGTGACGGTAACGGGACCGCCGGCTTCCACCTGCCGCCGAAAGCGCTGCACCACCGAACCGGAGCTATCGAGCACATTGCCGAAGCGCACCATGGTGAAAACGGTGCGGCCGCGGCCCTCGGCGGCGCGCGCCTGCAGGATCATTTCGGCCAGCCGTTTGCTGGCCCCCATAACGCTGGTCGGCCGCACCGCCTTGTCGGTCGACACCAAAACGAAGCGCTCAACCCCACAAGCGGCGGCGGCGTCGGCCAGTGTGGCGGTGCCGAAGGTATTGTTGCGCAGGCCGGCGACCGGGTTGTGCTCGACCAGCGGCACGTGTTTGAAGGCGGCCGCGTGATAGATGGTCTCCACCGCATTCTCGGTGATGACGCGGCGCACCGTCGCCGCATCGAGCACCGAGGCGAGCACGGCCACGATCTTGGGCGGCTCCTCACCGCGCGAGCGGGCGGCCTCAATGAGCGTTTCGGCCTGCTGATCGATCTGGTAGAGCTGACTTTCAGCGTTTTCCAACAGCACCAGCCGCTTCGGCTTGAGCTCGATGATCTGGCGCACCAGCTCCGATCCGATCGAGCCGCCGGCGCCCGTGACCATCACCGATTTGCCGGTGATGTTGCGGGCGAGCAGCGTCGGATCGGGACGCACGGGGTCGCGGCCCAATAGATCGTCGGCCTCCACGGGCCTCAGATCGCTGACGGCCACGCGCCCGGTCGCCAAATCCTCGATGGCCGGTAGCGTGCGGACCCGAACCTTCAGCTGCTCCAGCTGCTGCAGGGCGGCGCGCCGCTCGCGCCGCTGCGCCCGCGGCATCGCCAGCAGCACTTCTTCGACCGCATGGTCACGGATGATGGCGGCCATGCGCTCGGGCGATGACACTCTGAGACCGGCCACGTATTGGCGTGCGAGGGTGCGACGCTGGTCAATGAAACCAACGGCACGGTAGCCACCGGTGCTCCTGAGCGCCTCGAGCAGCTGCACGCCGGTGGTGCCGGCGCCGTAAATCAAGACCGCGCAGTCCTTGCCGGCGGCCTGGGAGGGGATTTCCACGCCGCCGCGCCGCAGCAGCGAGGTTGCCGCCTGCCGGCTCAACCAGATCAGCACCGTCGCCAGCACCGGATAAAGAATGATCACCGAGCGCGGGATGCTGTAGATGCCGGACAGATAAAGGAGCAGGCTCCAATAGAGCGCCGAAAGCCCCACGGCGCCGGCCGCCAGCGTAAAGCCGCGCGGGCCGATAAAGCGGGTAACCATGCGGTAGACGCCCAACTGGAAGCAGGTCGCCACGCCGATCAAGGGCGCCGCCGTCAAAACCGCAAACACGCCCGCGCTGGTGGGCACGAACACCTCGCCGAGCCGCAGCGACATGGCCAGCCAAAGCGCCAGGTTGAAGAGAATGAGGTCGGTGGCAGCGAGGATGGCGCGCTTGGGATAGCGATCGAGTTCCACCAACCGGAAGGCAAGCCAACGCACCCACTTCTGGGCGGCCGCGTCCGGTTTGAGCCTGGTCAGTCCAGGCGTCACCTGTGACACGCCTGCCATGGACCCCCGTTGCATTTCTGTTCCCTCACCCCCGAACCGACCGCCGCGGCGTTAGCCACGGGCCTGGTCGCGTGCCGGAAGCGCTAAGGCAATGTGATGCTCATCCAAATCAACGCACGCTGTCGGCACAGAGGCGAAAAACGCATGGGGTGTAAAGTACCCGTCGCCACGACGTGCGGCCCCAAGCAAAGCTTAGCACATCGCCCGGGCGACACCAGAACCCGAAGATGTAAATGCACTTTCTTGGTTCCGACGTGGCCGTCCCGCCGCTGGCGCGGCCAGGGCGTCAAGGGCGTTATCCCCTGCTTTTTTCGGGCGCTGTGGCCCTCTTTTCACGTTCGGAGCGAGGCTCCGGCGACGCCGGCAGCGAGGAAGGCGACCGCGAGCCGATAAAAAGGCACCGCCCCTCGCAGAGCGGTGCTTAAAGATCTAAGCCCGCAGAAGGGTTAGGGAAGCGCTGCGGGTCGTCCGCCCCTTAACACGAGTCGCGCGTCCCCAGAGTGTTACCGGGCCGCAACGCTTGCCGCGACGCCGGGTTGGCCCACCATCGCCGACGGGCATTGCCGCCGCCGGGCGCGGCCGGATCGGTCGGTGGCAAGCGGTCGCGACCTCTGGGGAGGCCTCAGAGCGGCCAGCCGTCCCGAGGAGGGGAGCAACAGGGTTGGGCGCGGGACTACTTGAGGCCGTAAAAGGCAATGGCGACCGAGACGCTCACCAACAAAAAGATCGAGGCAGCGCGCAGGGTACTGCGCCAGGTCGGCTGCGGTTTGCCATGGCCCAAATCCGCATCCTCGCCGCTCGGCATGGCGTTCCTTTCGGCCGCCATCGCCCCAGCAACGTGGCGGCTCACCTCTAGCCCCGGCGGCGGACCCGCGTGACGGTGTGGGGTTACCTTTCCGCCGGTGCCATCCACGCTAAACCAGAACCGTGGACCGCGCCAACGCACATTTTGGCTTTTCCTCGCCCCGGACCGTGCCTATGATCAGCACGCGTTGCATTGCCGCGTTTTTGCGAGACCGACAATGCCCGATGACCTTTCGCGACAGATCGAGGCCTGCAAATCGCGCATCGCCAGCGTGCGCTCCCTGATCGGCGCCATGCAGGCGGCCGGAGAGATCACCGCGGAGGTCGAACAGCAATTGGCGCGCGAGGTTGCCTTCCTGCGCACGCTCGAGGACATTCTGAGCGAAAGGGAACTGAGCGCCGAGACCGAAGCGGGCGCCGCCGAAACGTTAGGCGCGCGCCCGAGGTCGCTGCAATAGCAACCGCCAAAGGCGCAAGCGGAAAGGGCAAAGGGGAAAGAGGCACCCCCGACAACGGCGGCCATGTCCTCGCGCGCGGCCATCGCCGGCGCGCCGACGCGGCTAACCCCCTCTCCTCAGGCGCGGTGGTGCAGCCTTACGAGCAGTTGCACAACTCGGGCGAATGGCTGGCGCCGGCGTCAGATTTCTCGGCGCATGCCTGGCAGCGCCCGGTGATCGCGAGGACCTCCCGCTCGCCCGCCTTGGCCGCAGCCCCACAGTCCGAGCACCGGACTTCCAAGCTGCGGGCCTTCGCTTTCCAATCCTCCCAGGACATGATTTCGCCGAATCTGGCTTGGGCCACTTTCGTTTCTCCGTCTCTTGTGTGCGGTGGTCACGCAAAACCCAACGCCAATCACGGGGTGCGATGGATACGACGATACTGAGCGCCCCCTCGTCCGCGGACTGGGAAAGACCCCATGGGCAGCAAACGCAGGCAGCACGCGTGAGGGGTACTCGGGAGTACGGGAGGGGGCGGGCTACTGGGGCGATGCGAAAACTTGGGGCGCGCGCGCGCGCGCCCACCCGCGCGCCCGGACAACGTCACTGACAACGCCAGGATTGGCGAAGTATTCCCGCGGCGCGTGCGGGTGCTATCGAAGCGCACGCGGGTCCCGGGCCGCGGGCCGCGGCCGAGACGGCGCCGCCGCCTTGTTTGAGGTTGCCCGTCAGCCGTAGGTTGGGCGCTGCGGCCAGCCGCGCGGCGAGGCCTCGAAGTCCTCTTGCCGCCCATAGGGGGTGAGATCGAGCAACGCGTAGCCGTCCGTGCGCGATTCGGTGCCGCGCGCGTAGGCCGAATAGGTGTGAAACACGTCATCCTCGAGGCGGAAGAAGACGCTGAGGCCGTGGGCCTCGCCCCCGCTGGGCGCACGCCCCTCCTTGGCCTCAAACTCGGCTTTGCCGCGGTAGTTGTAGGCGAACGGGGCCACCGCCTCGTCGTTGCTGACGTGAAAGTCATAGTTGAAGTCGCTGCCGAACGAGGACAGCCACGGCCAGCTCCAGCCCTTCCGCGCCCTGTAGGCCTCGAGTTTGGACAACGGCGCCCGCGAGATGAGGGCAAAATGCGTGTCGCGCTCGGCCAACAGCGACAGGTCACCCAAGGTGTTCACATAACGCGTGCACCCCGGACATCCCTTTTCCCAGGCCGGATCAAACATAAAGTGATAGACGATGAGCTGGCGCCGGCCCGCGAACAGCTCGGCAAGCCGCGTCTTCCCCGTCGGCCCATCGAAGAGGTAGGTCTTTTCCAGTTTCACCATGGGCAGGCGGCGGCGCTGGGCATTGATGCGGTCGCCATTCCTGGTCAGCGCCTTTTCCTCGGCCAACAGCGCCTGGCGCCGAGCGAGCCAGTCTTGGCGCGAAACGATGGGCGGATGTGGAACGGTCATTCTCCCTGCCTCCGTTTTTGAGCTCGCAGTTTGCCGATCGGCGGCGGCCGCAGGCTGCCCTTGGGGTCCGCAGCGTTGCCTCTCACCTCGGGCCGGCTCACGCCGTCTCCAATCCCGTTTGCCCGCGCGCCTTGGCCCTGCGTGCTTTGGCCCGCGTGCCTTGGTTTGCGTGCCTTGGTTTGCCTGCCTTGACCTCATACCGCCGGGGCATGCGCCGGCCGCCAACGGCTTCACCCCCCAAGACGCTCGGGCGCCGGCAAAGGATCCGCGGGCTCAAAAAATTTCTGCATCCTTTGCCGGCCTCGGATCGTCGTTAGGGCACGTTGAGCCCGTACCCAGGAGCAAGCAGCCATGAAACGCATTGTCGTGCGCTACAAGACCAAACCCGAGGCCGCCGCAGCCAACGCCGAGCTGATCGCCCAGGTCTTTGCCGAGCTCAAGCAGAAGGCTCCGGCCGGCGTGCGCTACTTGGTGCTCCGATTGCAGGACGATACCTTCCTCCATGTCAGCCTGTGGGAGAGCGAGGATGGACCGAGCCCGATCCCGGAATTGGCGGCCTTTCGCGCCTTTGAGAGCGGCCTCAAGGAGCGGTGCTTGGAGCCGCCGCAGCCCAGCAACGCCACGCTGATCGGCTCTTATCGCGTCTTTGGCGAGGCCTGAAAGCGGAAAGGGCAAGCATGAGCGCTGATGAGGGCGGCGTAAGGGACGGCGCGGCGGCCTTTCATCGCCTGCTCGGCGACCTGCGGCCCAAACTGCATCGCTACTGCGCGCGCATGACCGGGTCGGTGATCGACGGTGAGGACGTGGTCCAGGAGGCGCTGATGAAGGCGCTAAAGGCCTATCCCGAAAGCGAACCGATCGAGGACGTCGAAGGCTGGCTGTTCCGCATCGCCCACAATGCCGCCTTGGACTTCTTGCGCCGCCGCGCCCGGCACGACGCCGCCCATTCCGGCGAGGATCCGGACCTGATGGTCGACCCAAGCAGCAGCGCCGAGGATCGCCAAGTCGCGGCCGCGAGCCTGCGCACCTTCATGCGCCTGCCCGCCGCCCAGCGCAGCACGGTGATCCTCAAGGATGTGCTGGGCTACTCGCTTGCGGAAATCGGCCGCGTCATGGCGATCAGCCTGCCGGCGCTGAAGGCGCACCTCCACCGCGGCCGCAGCCGTTTGCGGCACCTTGCGCGTGAAGGCGAAGACGCGCCAATTCCGGTCTTGGCCGAGCCCGAGCGCCGGCGCCTTGCCAGCTACGTTGACCGCTTCAATGCGCGCGACTTTGATGCCATCCGCAACCTGCTCGCCGACGAGGTGCGCCTAGAGGTCGTCAACCGCACGCGCATGCAAGGGCGCCGCGAGGTCGACAAGTATTTTCACAACTACGGCCTGACGCACGATTGGCACCTCGATACGGCGCTGGTGGATGGGCGCCCGGCGCTGGCCGTGCGCGATCCCAACGACCCCCTGGCCAGGGTCGCCTATTTCATCTTGTTGGAGTGGAGGGGAGACCGCCTGGTTGCGATCCGCGATTTTCGCTACGCCCGCTACGTCGCCGACGATGCGGAGATCATCATCCCACCCGCTTCCTAGAGCGCATGCAGCAAGCCGCGCCGCGGGCGCTTGGCCGCGCAAAAACCATTGCAGATCGGCGCCAAAGCCCTCGCACTGCGGACGCCACCGCGCCAAGCCGCGGCCTGGCGAAAACGGCGCCGAGCAAAGGATGGGAAGAGCTAAGGGCCCAGGCCAATGCAGTGCGGGAGAATGGCCTGAGCCCCTGGGGATTGCGCGCGCTGGCTAAGACTGCAGTAGACAGACCTTATCGTGATTCGCGCCGTTTGCCGGGCATCAAAGCAGCCGGCGTCAAGCCCTGTCATGGGAAAGCAACACTGTTCGCCGGCATCTGTACGTACCCTTCTAAGCCGCACACCCAGCAGCACAATTGCCGGGCCTCCAGAATGCGCTGCTGCCACCGGGCGACCCGAACAAAGAGCTCATTCGATGAACTTGACCATCCGAAGCCCTGCGACGGCGCCCCTCGCGTGGGGCCATCGCTGGGCTGGGCGCCAATTCAGATTGCGGATCAAGGCAGGGCACCTGGCGGGCGAGAACCGCGGCCTTTCGGAGCGCGGCGCCGCCGTTATCAGACGGAAAGGCTGGCAGCCTCACCTTGCCGCTGCACGCGCTGCGAGTGAGCACTCTTGCCGGCGGGACTGTGTGTCTCGGCCGGCGCGGCAGCATCGCCGCTCCTGCCTGCATAGAGGAGACGCTCGGCCCTTTATGGCCGAAGAAGAGGCTCGATAGCCCATCGCATCCCAGCCCTCGCCGAGCGGCGACATTTCGGTCGGTCCGCTTGTTGGCGCTAGGGCTTCGCTTGAAGGCTGCATCGGGCGGCGCAGATATGAATTGCGATGGGAAGTGGCTCGCTGTGCCGGATTTGCGGGAGCTCTGCTTGAGCAGTGCCGTGGCGTGAATGTTCGTATTTTCTTGCACCGCCGATGGGTGGATCGCTTTTTTTCGCAGGGCGGGCTGACGCTGGAGAATAGGCGCTGTCAACGGCGTGCTACGGCGCAGAATTTGAGCCAGCGAGGTTTACCAAAAGCGGCGTTTTCCGTGTGTCCGGGGTGGGCCGTGGACTACAAACAAAACCCGATCGACAAGGTAGCTTTCCAGCCCCAGTCTCCGTAGTTCTGCAGTTGTCGGTGGGTGGAAATTTGAACACCGCAGACACACACCGGGGGGCGGATCGATATCTGCTGGGTCCTGCCGCTGGGGGGTGGATACCCATCTTTGCGGCGACGGCCGTAGTCGCGATTGTCTACCTCCTCGCTGCCCGTTTGGGGCTAGCTTTGCGCTCGGCACACTCGGACGTTGCGATATTTTGGCCAGCGTCAGGCCTCGCGGCGGGGATTTTGATCACCTTTGCGCCGCTTGCCCGTCCGGCGCTGGTCATTGGGGTGGTTGTCGGCACCGTCGCTGCCGGCCTGATGAGCGACAGGAGCCTTCTTACTGCACTATTCAATGGTTCCTTGAATGCTGGCGAGGCCTTTCTAGTGGCCTGGTTGCTGGAGTGGTGGTTCGGCCAGTGCTTCGCCTTTGTTGACTTACGTCGCGTGGTTGGCTTTCTCGTCGCCGCCTGCCTCGCCAGCGCGATCTCCGGGATCGGTGGCGCGGCCACCATGACCCTCCTGCATCCCGAAACAGCTGCGCAATATTGGGATGTTTGGCGCGAATGGTTTCTTTCGAGTTGGGTCGGACTGGTCGTCGTCGCGCCGCTGGTGATTGGAATTGCCCAGACGTGGCGCACGCCACCGTCCCAGGAAGAGTGGCTCGAGGGGATCGCGGCGCTCAGCCTTACGGTCGTGGCTTGCGCCTACACCATGGCACAGAAGACCGGCTCCTGGCTTTCATTTGCTCCAGGAGCACTCGTGCTACCGCTGCTCTTGTGGCTGACAGCCCGCTGCCAGCCCGCCTTCGGCATCGCTGGGGCATTTCTCGCGTGTGTCGCGATCATCTGCGCAACAACCTTCGGCATAGGCCGCTTTGGAGATGCGGCAGTGCCGATCATGCAACGTGTGACTGGCGCCCAATTGGCGATGATGACGCTCACTCTCTCCACCCTCGTGCTGGCTGTGTTGTTCGCCCAGCGCAAGCGGGCGGAGGAAGACCTTCGCCAGAGTGAAGGGCAACTGGCGAAGGAGCGCACCATGCTGGCCCGCCTGCACGAGGTTGGATCGCGCCTGTGGCTCAAACGTGATCTGCGCCAAGCCCTCGACGAAATCCTCGCGGGTGCGATCGAGTTGCTGAAGGCTGATATGGGCACCATTCGGATTTTGGACGGCACGCGGGGCGTGCTGAAGATCGAGGCGCAGCGTGGGTTCACGCAGGAATTTCTCGATGGCTTCGGAGAGCTATCGGTAGATGGTGATTCACCGTGTTGCAGAGCGTTGCGCTCGGCCGAGCGCCTAATGATCACAGATATCGGGGCAGACGAGATTTTCGCCCCACACCGTGCCAGTGCAGGCGCAGCTGGGTACAGCGCGGTCCAGTCAACGCCAATCATGAGCCGCGACGGAGTACTGTTGGGCACGCTAGCGACCCATTTTCGTGCAGCGCAAAAACCCCCCGACCAAGATCTGCGCCTGCTCGACCTCTATGTACGACAGGCCGCTGATATCATCGAGCATCACCGGGCGGATGACGCGCTCCGCGCAAGCGAGGAACGGCTGCGTCTGGCGCAGCTAAAGACGGGCATTGGCCTGTGGGATTGGGACCTACGCACGGGCCTGGTTACGTTTACTCCCGAGCTCGAGGCCATCTTTGGGCTCGAGCCCGGAACCGTAAAATGTTACGCGGATTTTCACCACCGAGCCCATCCCGATGACATCGAGAGGGTCGAAGCCGAGCGGGACGCTGCCATCCGTGAGCGCGAACAATTCAATCTCGAGTCTCGCATCATCCGTTCCGACGGGGAGGTTCGATGGCTCGTGTCCATGGGCGGCGCCGTTTACGACCCGGTGAGCGGCGAACCGATCCGCATTCTCGGCAATACCATCGACATCACTGAGCGCAAGGAAGCCGAACTGGCGTTAGCCGAGCGCAACACCCAGCTTGAACTCGCCAGTAAGACCGCTCGGGTTGGAAGCTACGCCATCGACTTTCGAACAGGGCTGGTCACTCTGTCTCCGGGCTGCGCAAGCATTCTTGGTTTGCCTGAGGGCACCATTGAGATGCGCCGTGATCGCGGCCGCAAACTTGTGCATTCAGAGGATTTGGTGCGCTTTGATGCAGCCCTCGAACAGGCGTCTCGTAAGAGGCAGCACGAATTTCTTGCGCAATTTCGCATCATCCGCGCCGACAACGGCGAAGTTAGATGGATCGAAGCGCGCAGCATGATTTTCTATGACGAAGACGGTCAACTGTTGCGCCTGATCGCCGTGATCATCGATTTCACCGAGCGCAAGCTCGCGGATCTGGTCCTGGCTGAGCGGAATGCGCAGCTGGCCCTGGCGGCAAAAGCCGCGCGTGTCGGGTGCTATGCAAACAATCTCGAGACGGGCCTAATAACCGTCTCCGAGGGCTATGCGGCTATCCACGGGTTGCCTGAGGGAACTACCCAGACGACGCTCAACCATTGGCGACCCAGAGTGCACCCAGATGACCTTGCGCAATTTGATGAGCTTCGCCAGCAAATCTTCGGCAATCTACGCCACGACTACACCTTTGATTATCGCCTAATTGGGGCCGACGGCCAAATCCGATGGATCGAATCGCGCGGGTGCGTTTCATACCGTGAGGATGGGCAGCCGCAACGATGTATTGGCATCAATATCGACGTCACAGAACGCAAACAGACGGAGGCCCGCCTATCTGATGCTTTGGCGGCCGGTCGTGTGGTCGCGTTCGAGTGGGATGCGGTTACCGGCCGATCGCGACGCAGCGGCAACGCCGAGCAGATCCTGGGGATCGTGCAAGACGGTGGCTTTATCAGGCAAATACATTCCGCCGATCGCAGGACTATCAGCGCCCTTTTGCGCAAGCTTTCTCCCAGCAATCCTTGGTATGCTTCGACCTTCCGCTTTGCCCGCTCGGATAACCGGGACGTGTGGCTGGAGGAGGAGGCAAGAGGCGAATTTGATACCACGGGGAAACTGTTGCGCGTCAAAGGGCTGACGCGCGACATAACGGAGCGAAGAGAGCTGGAAGATCACAAGAGAGCGCTCGTCTCTGAACTCGACCATCGCGTGAAGAATGTGCTTGCAACTGTTTCCGCGGTTGCCTCTCGCACGCAAGAGACCAGCGGCTCGATGGTCGAATTCGTCACTGCTCTCGACGGCCGCATCAAATCGATGGCAATCACGCACGAGCTGCTGAGCTCCCGACATTGGCAAGGCATCCCGCTGGCGGAACTCCTGCATCGCGAGCTGGCGCCCTACACCACTGCCAGCAATGCGCACATCGACGGACCGGACGTCGTGCTGAGTGCCGAGGCAGGTCAGACGCTCGCGATGGTCTTTCACGAGCTCACCACCAATGCCGCGAAGTTCGGCGCCATATCCGCCAAATCGGGACGCGTGTCGGTGCGTTGGAGATTGAGGCGCAACGGATGTGCGGAGCGCTGGCTTAGCATTCGGTGGATGGAGAGCGGGGGCCCACCAGTGGCGCAGCCGACCCAATCGGGATTCGGCACCAGCATGGTCCGCGAGCTAGTCCCCTATGAGCTGGGCGGCACAGTTGAGCTCAGTTACCTCCCGGACGGTGTCCGCTGCAATCTGACTATTCCCGCCTACTGGGTCGGTGCTAGCGCCGACCCGAGCGCATAGACATTCGTATTGGCGGGATTGAAATTCCTGGTGATCAAGGCGCGACGAGCACCCAGCCTGAATGAACCTATCCCCCCGATCCTGAAACTGCTTCCAAGCCTCAAGGCTTTTCCCCTGAAATTAAGGGGAGAACCCACCACGGTCCCTGGGCGCCGGTGCGCGCGATGGCTGGGTCGAGCCACGGGGAAGTGGGTTTTGCCGCGCGCATGGGTTAGCCTCGGTCCCGTTCACACCTTCACGTCTCGGCCTAGCAATGGAGAGGAGCATGGGAGCTGAGAGGCATCGGCCCTCCCGCCGCGCGGTTCTTCTGAACGGTGCCGCAGCCCTGGCCGCCGCGGGTGGCGCGCTGGCGACCCGCGTTTTGGCGCAAGCGCCCGCCGCCGAAGCGATCAGCCCGCAGTTGCTCGAGGCGGCCAAGAAGGAGGGCAAGATTTCCTTTTATACCGCCATGGACATCCCCGTGGCGGAGCGCCTCGCCAAGGCCTTTGAGGCAAGATTTCCCGGGGTTGGCGTGCGGGTCGAACGCTCGGGCTCGGAGCGCATCTATCAGCGCATCGAGCAGGAGCGCTCAAGCAACATCTTTGCCGTCGACGTGGTCAATAGCGCGGACGCCGCCCACTTTATTGTCTGGAAGCGCAACGCCTGGCTCGCCGCCTACCTGCCCGAGGAGGCCGCGCGCCAATTCCCGGCGGAGTATCGCGACCCCGATGGCATGCACATTACCACGCGCATCTGGCTGTCCTCGCTCGGCTACAACACCAACCTCGTGAAGGCCGAGGAGGCACCCAAGAGTTACGCCGACCTGCTCGAGGCGAAGTGGATGGGCAGGATCATCAAGGCGCATCCCGCCTACGCCGGCAGCATCATGACCGCCACCTTCCAGATCGCGCGTGAGCTTGGCTGGGGCTACTTCGAGGCCTTGGCCAAGCAAAAAATCCTGCAGGTCCAGTCCTCTACCGATCCACCCAAAAAGCTGGCGCTCGGCGAGCGCGCCATCATGGCCGATGGCAACGACTACAATTTGATCCAGCTCAAGGAGCAGGGAGCCCCGGTGGAAGTGGTCTATGCCAGCGAGGGCACACCCCTGATCAGTGCCCCCACCGGCATCATGCGCCAAGCGCCCAATCCCAATGCCGCCCGCTTGTTCTACAGTTGGCTGCATGGCCTCGAGGCCCAGCAGCTCTTGATCGATTTTGCCTGCCAGCACTCCGTGCACGCGCAAGCCAAGGCAAAGCCTGGGCGGCGCCAGCTTTCCGAAATCAAACTGATGCGGGAGGACCCGGCCGGCGTCGAGCGGACCGCCGACGAGATCAAGGCGCGCTACGCTCAAATCTTCAAGGTGTGAGCCAGACAGTGGCCGGCCATGCCGGTCGGCGCGGCGCTTGGCGTTCCGCTCAGTTGGCGAATTGCGGTGGCGGCGTGAAGCCACCGAACTCCCGCTCGATCAGTTCGGCGAAGGCCAGCGTCGTGCGGTCCTCGAGGTAAGGTCCCATGATTTGCACGCCGATCGGCAGGCCCGTGTCGGAGCGATCGATCGGTGCCGCGGTCGCGGGCAGCCCCGGTGTGGTTGCCAGCCCCGGCCAGACCAGCTGGTCGAAATACGGATAGTCCTTGCCATCGATGGCAATGCGCCGGGCATAATCGGGCGAGGAATGATCGTGCGGGTAGGCCGGCGTCGGCATGACCGGGGTGACCACGACATCCCATTGCCGGAACAGCTCACGCCATTGCGCCTGCAGCCGGCTGCGCGCCACATCGGCGGCGAGCCACTCGCGATGGCTCAGCACCGCGCCGCGGCTGCGCTCGGCGTTGAGGCTCTTGTCGTCCGCGGCAAGACCCTCGGCGAGGGTCTGCGTGCGACGATAAACCTCGAGCGGCCAGTTCGCCGCGAGCAGCGACAGCAAGAGACGCATGTAAAGCCGCGCCGAGTCCGCCAGGTCGGGAAGCAGCGGTTCGCTATGGCCGACCTTGACGCCGGCCTTGCCGAGCCGCTCGGACCAGCGGCCGAGCGCGTTTTTGATGACGCCGGCGGTCGGCAACAACGGGTGCTCGTCGATGACCAGGACGCGGAAGTCTTTCAGCGCGTCGTGCCGGGGAGCCGGCAAGGCCAGGCGGTAGCCGACGCCTGCGCGCTCCTCGTCGGGGCCGGCAATCACCTCCATGGCGAGCGCCAGATCGCCGGCGCTCCTCGCCATCGGGCCAACCACGACCAGGTCGACGTCGAGCGTCAAGGGTTTACCTCCCGGCGGACTGTGTCCCCGCGCCGGCACCAGACCCCAGGTCGGCTTGTGGGCATAGATGCCACAATAGTGGGCTGGCGCCCGCAGCGAGCCGCCGATGTCGGAACCGAGCGACAGCGGACCAAAGCCGGCGGCCAACGCCGCCGCCGAGCCGCCCGAGGATCCCCCCGGCGTGCGGCCAAGGTCCCAAGGATTGTTGGTGGTGCCGTAGATTTCGTTGTAGCTCTGCCAGTCGCCCAACACGATTGGCACGTTGGTCTTGCCGAAGACGACGGCGCCCGCGGCCTTCACCCGAGAGACGATGAGGGCATCTTCCTCGGCAATAAAGTCCTTGAATCTTGGAATGCCCCAGGTCGTCGGCAGGCCGGCGACGTTGAAGGATTCCTTGATCGTCATGGGAATGCCCGTCAGCGCCCGCCCCTCGCCGCGCCCGAGCGCCAGATCGGCCGCTTTGGCGGCCGCACGCGCCCGCTCGAAGTCGCGCACCACCACGGCGTTGAGCCGCCCATCCAAGGCCTCGACGCGGGCAATGACCTGCTCGAGCAGCTCGACGGCGGAAAGCTCGCGCTTTTTGAGGGCGGCGGCCAAGTCCTTGGCGCTGCGGTAGCTCCAGCCGGAGTGGCCCGCAGCCGGCGCCTGTTGCGCCAAGGCGCCGCGCCAAGGGCCAACGGCGCCGGCGATCATCATCGCCCCGCCCGCACTCAGAACCTGTCGTCGGCTTGGCCTCATCAGCTCTCTCCTAACACGGGAACTGAGGCGACGTTCACTGCAGCCGGCGCAACGCCGCCGGGTCCAAGCCCCACGGCCCACGGCCGGCCTGTCATCTATTGCTAGGGCCGCCGTCTTGCAAGGCAATGACAGGCTGGCCGGGACTTGGGCAGTCCATGGCGTCCATTGCTAGTCACCATCGACGCCCACAGCCTCGGCCGGGAAGCCTTGGATCGCCCTCCAGGCGCGCGCTGGAGTACATGCTGGATCATGAAGAGCCGTACGAGGTGCCCTGCAGCGGGCACGGCAACAACAAGAGTAAGCCCATAGCCGAATCTTACGACAACCCGCATCGCGATCCACAACCGCGATTAAAGGCTCCAGCCGTGATTGTCAGCATGATTTGGCTCACGGTAGCGGGAGAGAACCTGGCCCATTCGTGGGCTGTAAGCCTGTCCAATCGTTTTCCTGATTCCGTCAGGAAACTCTTCCTTCGTCGTACCTCGATCGCAGTTCGCCTCAGCTCGATGCACGCAACTTTGGCGCCACCGTGATGGCTTCCTGAGGGCGTCAGCGCCGTGTTGGACATCGCCGCCGAGGGCTTACATGTGCCCGTTAGCTCTTGCTGTCGTGCGATGCCTCTAAAAGCACAATCAATCGGTCAAGCTTCTTGTCCATCTGACCGAGATGATAAGCAATGTATGCGGCGGCGTTGACCATGCGCCTATCCGCTTGGCTTAGCGGCAAGCAACGACGCTGAGCGCGTGCCGAGAGGCCACGGACAGGAACCCGGTCACTTGCGCCGACGTTTGGCAGCCTGGGTGGCGGCTGCTTTGGCTTGTTCGACCTCAGTGCGCTTGATGTCCCGCCGCATGCGATCGTAGCCCATTCGCATCTTATCACGTGCAGTGTTGATTTGTTTGGCGGGTTTGGCGGTGAAAGGTGTCTGTGGGCGAGCCATCTTGATTCCAAACCTTTGGCGGTAAACTCTACTGACGCCAGCCGCAGGGTGAATACCGCCTCGCGCCTCTCCTGCTCTCGTTCGTTTATATGGTGATGAAGCACCCGTCTCACCAGTGCAGCTCGTCGAATGCTTCGCCACTTCATTCTAGGGCCCATGAAGGGCGAGTACCGCGGCCGGCCAGGTGAATACCCTTCCATCCGTTGGCGGTCCGCTATGCCAAACCTCCGTTTTTCCGGCTGGCGAACACAGGATCATTAACGCCGACCACGAGCTGCGTGCGATCAAACGGTACCTGGCGACGCGCACCGACAGCTGCCCTGGTCGAAACTCAGCTCACGAGAGAGGCCGTCAATTGCATCGTGCGCCTCGCCGGCGAGAAGGCCAAGCTCGGCGGCTCTGGCCCCATTTGCTCCGGCATTCATGCGGCATCATACGCGCGTTGCCGGGCATCGATCGAGGGCTTTGGCGATAGGGGTCGCATGCCATTGCACTTCTTGTGGCGGCCTGACTGAGATTGGCTCAGCAGCAGGGACTTGTAGCTCTCTTCCCGTTACCCCACATGCAGTTTCTCCTTCACGCCCGACCAGGAGTACAAGTGGGAAAGCGAATTTATGTCTATCGCAGCGGCGCGACGGATAACTGCGCGCTTACAGGGACAAAGAACGACCCGCGTTTGCCACCTGCTTCCGCGCCGGACAATTGGCGGTTTTGGATGCAGATTGGTCCTCTCCAGGCGCAAGGCGGCCGATGTGGTTTTGACGTCCGAGCCGCTGTGCATGGCATCAGAACGCAGGGCTACTACCTTTTCAAGGGGTCCAGAACGCTCCTGCGCGAGCGCCCCGCCGCGACATCCAGGCTTGTCTCTCAAGGCGGGAGGTCACATGCCTAACACCTCCCGCACCGCGTACGTCTGCCGCTGCATCGGCGGCGCGGTCACGGAAACCCGAAGCCGAGGTTGTGTCTGAAAAAAGCTGGCGCTACGGCTTATGTAGCTGATCGCGGGGTACATCCGGCACGATACCCTGTCCGCCCTTGCTGTTGAGAATGATCTTGTCGGTGCCGCCCAGAACGCGCTCCATGGTCTCCAGATACATGCGCTTGCGGGTTACCTCAGGCGCTTTCTTGTATTGCTCGTAGATCTTTAGGAAACGGGAGCTCTGCCCTGTCGCCTCGGCGACGGTTTGCTCCTTGTAGGCCCGAGCGGCTTGCAGGATACGCTCGACTTCGCCGCGCGCCTCCGGAACAACTTTGTTGGCATAGGAGCCAGCTTCGTTCTGCAGGCGCTCTTTGTCGGCGCGCGCTGATTGTACGTCTCGGAAAGCGTCTATGACCTGGGTCGGGGGATCGACCTTCTGCAACTGGACTTGGTCGATACCGACACCGGCGCCATAAGAATCGAGCACATCCTGCATCAGTTTGTGAACCGCCTGCTCCGTCTTTTGCCGCTCGGTGGTCAGAAGCGCCTGGATTTTCGATTGGCCGACGATGTCGCGCATGGCACTTTCGGCCACCTCCTTCACGGTGACGTCGGGGTTCTGAATGTTGAAGAGATATTTCTGAGCGTCATTAATGCGCCAGAATACGACGAAACTAATGTCGACGATGTTCTCATCGCCTGTGAGCATGCGACTTTCCTCCGGCACCGGTCGCACTGCCCTTGCCACCTCACTTGAGCGCATGCCGATCTCGATGATGTTTTGTCGGGTGACCTTAGGCAGTCGCACCTCTTCGATCGGGTAGGGTAGGCGGAAATGAAGACCTGGCGGCTCGGTCCGAACGGGTTTGCCGAATAACATGACCACAGCAAGCTCATCTGGATCGACGCGGAAGGCGAAGGCGTAGAAGGCTATGATGGCCGCGATCGCCACGGTGATCAGGAGCAAGAGAGAACCCGGGAGGCCGGTGCCGCCCGGTATCACCTGCTTGAGCTTGTCCTGGCGGTCAGGATGCAGCGGGGGGCGACCGTTTCTGTTACCGCCGCCATTACTCAAAGGCATGATCTTATGCTTTCGGTGTGTAGGGCGTCGGCGCGGTGAGCGCTATCGTGCCTGCACTGACCGCGTGGATGTCCTGGCGGATCAGTCCCGTATATCCGCATGTCCGGCGCGACCTCATCGTGCGCGGTCGTTGCAGGTAAAAGGATAGCGCTGGCTCTCATAAAGGGCACGAATTTGCCTAACATTGGAAAGCTTATCGTTGACTTCGACGACGTGCCCGGGAGCACTTTCGGTGGGAGTTTTTTGATCGCGCACCTGACCGCTTCGGTGGCCCGAGCAAAGCGCAGATACCGCAATCCGATACGGCCTTTTGCCGCGAACAACTCGGCGGCTGCCGTGTAGTCGAAGGTGGACATGAGGCCAACATAGATCTTTTTCGGAAGCGGCGTCCCATCTAAAGAGCATCACTAGATCCAACGACTGCCGGGGCCTCGACTCTGGCCCTCATGGTCAAGGGGCCATGCGACGGAAGCGGTGGGGGATTACGATTTATGGTTCGCCTTGAGTTGAGGATCCAGGCACCTGCCGCTGTGTCGTGCTAGCGGCGCACATATCGCCGCTTCACGCGGTTCCGGTGACTGTCGGCGCTTCAACGACAATATCATGGGTGAAAATTGCCGGCGATGGTTAAGACGTCATCTGATGGGTGGCACCGATCAGTTGGGTGATCGTTGCGCTGGAACAGACAGGGAGCAAAAGAGAGTAGGATTGTCACATGGCTCGCGTGACCGTCGAGGACCGCATCGAGAAGTTAGCAGACAGGTTCGAGCTGGTACGTCCGGCAGCACACCGGGCTCGGTCGCTCGCGCGCGGATCGCACCTAGGTGGACCGTGAGAACATCAAGAATGCGGTCACCTCTCCGCGCGAGATTGCTGCAGAGACGGTAGCTCGCGGTGACATGAGCGAGGGAATAATCCACGCGATGCAGTATAATGCGAGGTCGACAAGCCGGTATCGACGGTCGCTCTGACACAACGAGCACCATACAATGGATGTGCGCGACGATTGGTCTACCGATACGGTGATCGGCGCGGTGACGGAAGATCGAGGGACTGGCGAAACCGACGCCAATGGGGCCATCCAGCGGTGGCGGTACGGGCAGCGAGGGATAGGCGAGCCAGTCGAGAATCGTAACCCGATAGGATTTCGGGGAGTTGGAGGGTTTGTTGCGTTGTACATCGAGTATCATCGGACGGTCGGGTAGCTTCCGGGCCCACATCGACGGGAAAAACCATATTTTCTCAGATGTGCGGGCGCCGTTTTGGGAACCGCTGCGGCAATGATGCGCACGGTTCAATCGCCGAACATGGACGAGGCTGCCGTGGATGAGCGCGAAAAGACGGTTAACAGGATCGATAATGGCGATGCCGGCGGCCGTGCGGTAGCGATCGTCACACCCGTTTCCGCGATCACGCAGGCGCCTACCGAGCGCACAGACGATCCCGTTCGCATGTACCTGCGCGACTTGGGCTCGGTCAAGCTGCTCTCGCGTGAGGGCGAAATCGCCATTGCCAAGCGCATCGAGGCCGGCCGCGAGGCGATGATCGCGGGCCTGTGCGAGAGCCCGCTGACCTTCCAAGCAATCATCATTTGGCGCGATGAGTTGATGAGCGCCAAGATCCTGCTGCGCGACATCATCGACTTGGGGGCGACCTACGAAGGGCCGGAGGCCGAGGCGGCGACAGGGGTGGTCGCGGCCGTCGGCGTGGCTCCGCCCCTGGCGGCCCCCGCTGAACCTGCAGTCGGTGCCGAGGATGGGGGCGAAGGCCGCGTCGAAGGCGAGCTCGACGACGAGGATGACTACGAGAATGCCATCTCGCTCGCCGCCATGGAGGCCGAGCTCAAGCCGAAGGTGCTCGAGACCTTCGACAACATTGCCGCCGCGTACAAGAAACTGCGCAAGTTGGAGGATAAGAAGGTTGAGATGCAGGTGGCTAGCGAGCAATTCAATCGCTCGCAACAGCGTGGCTACGACAAGCTGCGCGACGAGATCATCGGCTACGTTAAGGGCCTGTCGCTTAACAACGCCCGCATCGAGAGCCTGGTCGAGCAGCTATACTCCATCAACAAGCGTCTTGTCACGCACGAGAGCCGCCTGATGCGATTGGCCGACAGTTTCGGTGTACGGCGCCAGCATTTCATCGACGAGTACTTTGGCAACGAGCTCGATCAGACCTGGCTCGACCGCATGGCGACATGTGGCAACAAGAAATGGGTCCAGTTCATCAACCACGAGCGCAAGCAAATCGGCAAGATTCGCGCCGACATTCACGCGCTGGCTTCGGAAACGGGGCTTGAGATCACCGACTACCGCCGCATCGTCAAGGCCGTGCAGAAGGGAGAGCGCGAGGCCCGTCAGGCCAAGAAGGAAATGGTGGAAGCCAACCTTCGCCTGGTGATCTCCATTGCCAAGAAATACAGCAACCGCGGCCTGCAGTTCCTGGATTTGATCCAGGAGGGGAACATCGGCCTGATGAAGGCTGTCGACAAGTTCGAGTACCGGCGCGGTTACAAGTTTTCGACCTACGCGACGTGGTGGATCCGACAGGCCGTCTCCCGCTCGATTGCGGACCAGGCCCGCACCATCCGCATCCCCGTGCACATGATCGACGCCATCAACAAGATCGTGCGCACCTCGCGGCAGATGCTGCACGAGATCGGCCGCGAACCAACGCCGGAGGAGCTTTCTGAAAAGCTGGCCATGCCACTTGAGAAGGTGCGCAAGGTGCTGAAGATCGCCAAGGAGCCGATCAGCCTGGAAACCCCGATCGGCGACGAGGAAGACAGTAATCTCAGCGATTACATCGAGGATCGCGATGCCGTGCTGCCGATCGATGCGGCGGTCCAGTCGAACTTGCGCGAGGCGACAACGCGCGCGCTAGCCTCCCTCACCCCTCGCGAGGAGCGGGTGCTGCGCATGCGTTTTGGTATCGGTATGAATACCGACCACACGCTCGAGGAGGTCGGCCAGCAGTTCAGCGTCACGCGCGAGCGCATTCGGCAAATCGAGGCCAAGGCCCTGCGCAAGCTGAAGCACCCGAGCCGAAGCCGCCAACTGCGCAGTTTCCTCGACAATTGAGAATTGTTTCACTCATTGCTACGCATCGAAAGTCTGACGGCACCTTGATCCCAACTGGATTTCATCGGCCGCACCGCGCGCTGGCGCTGCTGGCGTCCCATCTCGTTGTGCGCTCGGGGGGAGATAGCCCGCGTACCGACTTCGGCAGCTGTTATGCGGTCACTTCCCCACCGGGGAAGCCGCATCAAACGGTATTTTAAACGTTTGATTGCGGACAAATTTGTCCTTCTGTAGGTTCGCGATGGGCGCTCTCAGGACTTTCTAATGGCCTCGTTACGGACGGTCGCCCGTCACGGTGGCGCTTATTGGTGGACCGACAAGTCACGGGAACTTCAATGCTTGGCTGGCTCGTTGGGCGCACCCTAAGACGGAATGCCCTCAGAGACGTGGATACTGCGAGGAATGTAATGTCGCCCGACGCGCGCTTGGCGGTAGCAAGGCGCGTGATTGCCCAAATGGCTCTTATTGAGCGCCAGCGTAGCGCTGCGAATGGCGCCATCGATTTGCAGAAGGCGGTACTGCGGCAAGCCACCGCGGACAAGCGCAGAGCGGGGGTTCAGAAGGCTCGGCGCTCGGATCCGGCCCGGATGGCGGCGTCCTTGCTCGAAAGCTGGGTCGGTGCGAGGTTGGCTGCAACACAGCGCAAGATCTCCATGCGTGCCTATGAAAGGATTGACGCCGTGATCTGGCAATTCATCGCGGACACGATCGATCCGGCCGAAATCCAGATCCTGCTTGGAGCACAAGCACAGTGACGCGCGAGATAGGCGCCTGCCTAGTCAAACTTCCGCAAATGCCAGCGTTAACCACCGGTTGTCACGTTCCAAGCAGCAAACACGACCCGCTCATGCTTCTCCGGGCACAGGCGTTTGCTGCCGCGCTCCGCCTGGTGGAGATACATACGTTGAGCTTCACTGCGCGAAGACAGAGCCGCGGTGCACGCTCGACCGTCGTGAAAATAACGACTACTTAGGCCAACTCAATCTGCGCCGCCTGCTTGCTGCGGCCTTTTCGGTCATCGTTCCAGGACGAACGTGACTTTATCCCCGGTCAAACGGGATATCTGATCAAGCCGGGCCCGTGCAGGGTAGTTTCAAAAACTCTCGGCAGCCCTGGAAGCGGCAACGACGGCTTAGATCACGCTCGAATTCATCCCAAGTGTTGCGAGGTGGAGCCGGCATCTACGTGGCGCTTGCGCACGCGGCCATCTTGGGCGGTGATGCAGTGGAAGCGCAGAACTATTACCAATTTTAGGATCGGACTTGAGGGATCAACGGCGACGCGATTGCCGCAGAATGAGCACAAGGCCGCGTCGCAATATTGGCCCTGGTCGATGAACGTCACTTCCTCATAGACCGTTGCCTCGATTGCGCCCCCAAGGCACATTTCGGAACAGCGCGACCGCTTTCGCTTGTTGCTCAGCGCTTGGGGCATAGCTTGATCGGTTGGGATCATCCTGAGCACCCCTCTCGGGCATGGAGGCCTCCAATCAAGGTGGGGCAGATTTGTATGCGCGCTGACAGTTGCGCAGCGTTGAAAGTTGCCACGAACAGTGTCACGCTTTGTTCATGAGCGGTCAGGCTTTCGGCTGGATCGTAGAGGTTACCGACCACTCGGGAACCAAGCGATACCACGTTGCCGTAAGGAACAGAGTGGAAGCAGCAAACGCGGTTAGGCGGCGCGTTGTTGGCGCCGCCCAAGCACACGTTGAAGCTGTGACCATGCTTTCTCAGCGGGCTGTAACTGTTCTACTTCGCTTGAAGCCTGGAGAGGTAGCGCAGGTTAAATAGGCTTCAAGGAAGCGCCTTCGCGGGCTATTGGGCAGTTTGGATCGTGAACGCTCTTGACTTGGTGGGATGAAATAGCGCAACTGACGCATCATGACCGACAAAGCATCGCCCGCAGGTTGGGTAGTACAGCTAACGATCCCAGTCCAGGCTTCTGAGAATGCGCAGTCCCGATGGGTGGGCCGCCCGGGCTTGGGCCCGCCGTTATTTCGATACTTCAATGTGGCCATCCCGGTACCACTCAAGGCCATAGAGGCGACAAGAGAGCACTTGGCCGGGACCGAGGACAAAGACCGGGAGATGTCGGTTGTCAGAGGCCTCTCCGAACCAGAGATCCTGGCACTTAGCCTTAATGTTGGAGACGTGAAGCCAGCTTGAGGATGTGACCGGCCTTCCAGACTACAGAGCTCCATAAAACGAGCCGGAGTGCGCCCCAGCCCCTCGACCAGCACGCCCGGCCGCGGCGCCGCGGGCGCCGCCTGGTAGGCCAGAAATCCCCCGCAACCGCAAACCTCTATCCCAGTATTGGAGCTCTTGCCTCAGGATGGCCGAGCCTCCCAACGATAGCTAGGGCCGCTTGCCCCCCGCGCCTTTCCGCCCGCGACGCCCAGCGAGCGCCGGCGCCTCCCAGCAGCCTCAAGGGGGGTGCGTGCCCCCCGCCAGTTTCAGGATTTCCCCGGATATGGTGGCGCCGTTTCCCGGCGATGCTTGGATGGTCGGTTGGACGCCCCCCGCGCACCTGGAGCCGTCGCATGCGTATTTGGCATTTGGCGCTGCCGTTTGTGATCATGGCCTGCCCCTTGGCGGCGCACGCCCAATCGGCCGCCCAGCCAAAGAGCGAGCCGGCGACGGGCACGGTGCCCAAGGCCGATTGCCGCGGTACGCCCGAGACCATCCGCGCCTGCGGCGAAGCCTGGTTTAAGGATTGCTTGAAGGATTGGGACAGCGCCACCCACATGACCAAAAGCGACTACGCGAAGACCTGCCGACGCGTGGTCGACAGCCGGGTCAAGGCCCTGACCGAACAGGGCAGAGCCGACGACGGTGGCAAGCGCAAATCGGCGGTGGGTCGACCCTAACAAGGGGCCCGCACCGATAATCCGTGCGAAGAACGCGCGCACGCCGCTGTTCTTTTGCTAGAGTTGCCGCGGCCGTCGCTCCAAAGCACGGGGAGGGCGCACATGCGCGGGACATCAGCAACCCCCGCGTGTCTTCGGACGCATCGGCCAACAAAAACATCAAGGAGGAAATTAGCGATGCGACGATCCATTCTCGCAAGTTCGATCCTGATTGCCTTGGGCGGTACCGCGTCCGCGCAATTTTTGCCCGGCCCGGCCGCAGACAAACCCTATAGCGAAAACTGGGCCCCCTCGAAGTGGGGCAAGGACGACCGCGCCGGCTCCGCCAACCACTCGAAGAGTTCCGACAACGTCAAGCGCGCGCTCGGCACGGTCAAGCAGTTCAAGTCGGTCACGGTTGGCAAATACTATCATCGCGAAATCCCGACCTTTGGGCCGCGGCTGTGGAATATGGTGCTGCCGGGCACGCCGCAAGGCGGCCCGTTCGGCAAGAACGCGCTCGTCTATCACGATGAATACGTGACGACCGAGCTCGGGCAGATCGGCACGCAATTCGATGGACCCGGCCACATCGGCGTCAACACCTCCAAGGGCATGTTCTTCTATAACGGCAACCTGTTCCCACAGTCCTATGAGCGCGGCGAGGGCGGGCGCGCCGTCGGCATGGGCCCCAATGGCGTCGAACACGTGGGTGAATTGGGATTTGTTTGCCGCCTGGTGGTGTTGGATGCCGTCGCCTACCGCAAATCCCAGGGACGGATCCCGGCCACCGCCGAAATGCTGCCGATTCCCAAGCAGCCCGGCGAGCCCGGCATCATCACCGGTGAGGATGTACAGGCCATCGTCAAAATGCAGGGCCTCGCCGAGATCGGCGCCGGCGACTGCGTCGCCCTGCACACCGGTCAGGGCAACACCTGGAGCAACGACCGCTACAAATCGATGACCTCGGCCGAGCGCAAGGCGGCCCGGGACCTGTTCGCCCAGGGCGAACCGGGCTTCGGCATCAGCGCCTGCGAGTATATGGCCTCGCGCGACATCGCGCTCATGATGGGCGATACCTCGGCGAATGACGCCCAGCCGGCCGGCGAACAGGGCACCGATTTCGCCGTGCCCTGCCACACCGAAATGCAGACGCGCCGCGGCATCTGGAACCTCGAAAACGTCGACACCAAATCGCTGATCGACGCCAAGATCTACGAGGGTGCCTTCATTTGGGCGCCGCTGCGGATCGTGGGCGGCACCGGTTCACCGGCAAACCCGGTCGTCCTCTACTAGGCCGAGCCGAGGGTCGCAAAGAACGGCGGTGCGCCGACAGCACCGCCGTTCGTTTGCAGTCTGGCCGCGCAGCGCCCGGTCCACGCCGCCGGCGCGCTCAAGGGTGCTGCTGGGGGGTGCTGCGTGGCAGTGCTGCGGGGGGTGCTGCGTGGCAATGAAAGCATGCCTCGCCATGCCGACGCCCAACCTTATTGCACCGCGCTGCCGCTTGCGGTGCCCGGGCGGCGATTGCAGGCCATGCCCGCACACTCAGGCCCAGGCCTTTGAACCGGGAGCGGCTGCCGTCGGCGACCGTCGACGGCGCGCGCCAAGCGTTCGAGGACGGTCACCGTCGTGTCCCAGTCGAGGCACGCATCGGTGATGCTGCGACCATAAACGAGTGGCGCTCCCGCGATCAGGTCCTGGCGACCGCCCAGCAGATTGCTCTCCAGCATCATCCCGATGATGCGCTGCTCGCCGGCCTCAATCTGGGCGGAGACGTCCTCCACCACCGACGGTTGCTGCTCCGGCTGCTTGCCGCTGTTGGCGTGGCTTGCATCGATCATGACCGCCGCCGTCACCCCGACGCGGGCGGCAGTCGCGCAGGCAGCCTCGACGGACGCGGCATCATAGTTCGGCGACCTGCCGCCGCGCAGAATAATGTGGCAATCAGGGTTGCCGGTGGTGGCCGCCACCGCCGAGCGACCCGCCTTGGTAACGGCCATGAAATGATGCGGCCGCGACGCCGACAAAGCCGCCTCCGCGGCAACGGTGACGTTGCCGTCCGTGCTGTTCTTGAAACCCACCGGGCAGGACAGCCCAGACGCCATCTCCCGATGCACCTGGCTTTCGGTGGTGCGCGCCCCAATCGCCGCCCAAGCCACCAAATCGGCGATGTATTGCGGGGTCGTTGTGTCAAGGAACTCACACCCCGCGGGGACGCCGGCCTCCGCAATATCGCGCAACAGCCGCCGTGCGATCCTGAGGCCCCGGTCGATATCGAAACTGCCGTCGAGACCGGGATCATTGATCAACCCCTTCCAGCCGACCGTGGTGCGCGGCTTCTCGAAATAGACGCGCATGATGATCTCCAAGCGCGCCTGCAGCCGATCGCGCACTTTTTTGAGGCGCTCGGCATAGTCGAGGGCGGCGGCCGGATCATGCACCGAGCAGGGGCCGACAATGACGAGGAGGCGATCGTCATCGCGCTTCAAGATCCGATGCACGGCCAGGCGGCCAGCCGCAACCGTATCGGCGGCGCGGCTCGTCTGCGGGTGCTCACGGATGACCGCTGCAGGCGGGCTCAGCTCATGCAGCGCTCGGATGCGCAAATCGTCGGTCGGGATCATCACGGGCGTGGTCTCCTAAGGTTGGCCACGCCGGCGGCAACAAAAAAGCCGCCAAGGTGGCTGGCGGCTGTCGGGATTTCTTTTAGGTGGATTGTCAGACCACGCGCGTCCCTCCGTCCGCCGAGATGATCGGAAAGCTAAACCAATAATACTGGGCGGCTGCCGCGTGGATCATGCTCTCTCTATCGACCAGGAGGAATTTTCTGTCAAGCCGGATGCGCGGCCGCACTCGCCGGTCGTTTTGACACTCGCCATTAACCCGGCAGCGCCAAAGAGCCGAACGTCCCCCACCTGTGACACGCGCGGCGCGACGGCATCGGCCTTCGGCGAGCAAGGCCGCACGGGCGCAGCACTTGGGATGCGGTCAGCAGTTCGAATGTTTTGTGACAATCGCGGCGGCCTTATTGAAACAGGTCGCAACGCGAACGCACCGCACGCAATTTGCGGCGCGCGCGAGGAACGGGAACAGCAAAGTGCGCGGCCAGCGCGCAAGTAAAAACGCAGCCCCGCGCGCCGCGCGGAGTTTATTTTTTTGAACGCGCTCCGCGGCTTTCGGCGAACAGTTGCAATGACACCGTCAAAAGCTGGTGCGGCGCGACCACGGTTGGGGAAGAATCGAGCGCCTGACTTGCGATCGACCAAATGTTCACGGACAATGCGCGCAATTTATTTTTTTGGGAGTTGCCGTGTTGAGAGCGCTTTTTGCATTGTGGATTTCGTGCATTGCCGGCGCGGCGCTGCTTGGCTTGGGGCAATCGGCTGAAGCCCAAAGCAAAAGCGAGCTTTTGCGCGGCCTGCGGTTCCAAAAAGGCACCATCACGATCGGCGAGAGCCTCGCTGCCATCGCGCTGACCGACAAGTTCGTCTATCTCGATAGCGAAGATGCAAAAACCTTCCTGACAAAAATTTGGGAGAACCCGCCCGCCGTCGCCGCGCGCACCTTGGGGATGTTGCTGCCAACCGACGCCAACCCGCTGAGTGCCGAGGGGTGGGGCATCATCATTAGCTACGACAAAAGCGGCTATGTCAGCGATGAGGATGCCGAAAAAATTGACTACGCAGAGCTCCTCCGAGACATGCAGGAGGCAACCCGCAGGGTCAGTGCCGAGCGTGCCAAGGAGGGCTATGCCGCCTTCGAACTGATCGGCTGGGCGCGCCAGCCCTACTACGACAAGGCTGAGAAAAAGCTCTATTGGGCAAAGCGGCTCAAGTTCGGCGATGCCGCCGAGGAAACCCTGAACTATGAAATTCGCATCCTCGGCCGCAGGGGCGTTCTCAATCTCAACGTCGTCGCCGAGCTGAGCGCGCTGGCCGAAATCGACCGCGCCGCGCCAAACATTTTGTCAATGGTGTCCTTTCAGCAGGGCAACCTTTATTCGGAGTTCAACCCGAGTCTTGACGAAGCCGCAGCCTACGGCCTGGCCGGCCTGATCGCCGGCGGGCTTTTGACCAAGGTCGGGTTTTTTAAGGGACTGTTCGCCCTGCTGCTTGCCTCTAAAAAGCTCATCGCCATCGGCGCCATCACGCTGGTGGCGGGTCTGTGGGGAGCGATCAAATCGCTGTTTGGGAGAAAGACTGAAGCGTGACACCGTCGTGGGATTTGGCGAGTGGGCTTTTCGGTCCGCCTCGGTATTGCTTTGTTTGCCAACTTCATCGATTTAGCCGGCCGCCTTGCACGGCGGTGGGCGGCGAAAAGCCATTGTTTACGTGGCTCGACACAGACACAGATACCGACACAGAGACAGCTTGGCCCGTGCCGCCTGGCGCGGGCGACGTGAGGGGGTGACGTTCGAGGGGAGGGAATAATGCACATCCTAGTCGCAATTGTCAGCGCACTGGGCGTCATCGGTGTGATCCTCTGGCGCCTCCACATGGCGACCGAGGCCGCCAAGGGTTTAGCCGAAACGGCCAGCGATGCGCGTGGCCTTTTGCGCCGCTGGCGCTGGCAGCGCAAGCTTGCACAAAATCCGCTCGACTTGATCGAGGATCCACGCGAAGCCGCCGTGGCGATGATGGTGGCTGTGGCTCAGTCCGACGGCGCCATGACCGATCGAGAGCGGCAGGTGATTCTGGCGGAGCTCGGCACACGCATCGGGGCAACCGAGCGGCAGGCCGAAGAACTCCTTGCGCATGGCCGCTGGTTGACGCGCGAGGTCCAGGATATCGACTACTGCCTCGACAAGCTGACGCCGCTGATCAAGCGCCAATGCTCGCCCGAGCAAAACCGTGACGTGTTGGACATGCTCTATGCCGTGGCGAGCGTGGAGGGCCGCCCAGGCGAAATTGAAGGCACGGCCCTGGCACGGGTGGCACGGGCGCTGCGAGACTGACTTGCAAAGACGGCCTGCTCCGGGAACCTCGCCCCGCGCTCTCCTGCCTAACCGCTCGCGTAGGCAAAGTGGGTGTCGTGCGCCAAACGTGCTTGGGGCAGACTCGGGGCGCCCGGCAGGCGTCCCTGATCGCACGGGGCAGCTCATTGGCGGACGGGTTTGCGAGGCGGCCACTTGGCTCCCGGCCGCGATCGGTTGCGATCCGTGAGCATCCCGCCGGCAAGCGCGGATTTGAAGGCGTGGCTCAAGCTTCTGGCTGGCCTCGCCATCCCCTTTGCGCTGTTTCAGGGGCTCGCGCAGGCGCTCGGAAGTGACCGCGGCCAGGCCGGGATCGTGGTTGCCGCCGCCGTGATTGCGGCGCTGTTGGCCGTTGAGGGCTTGCTCTTTGGCCAGTCGGCGCGGGCAGCGCTGCGGGCGCTGGGATTTGGCCGACCGGCCGGCCGCGGCCTGATGGTGGCGCTCGGGGTGAGCCTCTTGCTGCTCGGTCTTTTCCCCATCTATGCGGCCATAGGCGGGGCGTCCCTAGCGGCCGATCCGGGTTGGGTGTGGCTGCTGCCCGGCCTCATCGCCCAGGGCGGCGTGGCGGAGGAGGCGCTGTTTCGCGGCTATCTGTTCGGCCACTTGCGTCAGGGTCGCTCGTTCCGGCGCGCCGCCGCGCTGGCGGCACTGCCTTTCGCCCTTGCCCACCTCTACCCGTTGGCGATCTTGCCCTGGCCCGTTGCGATCGCCTCCCTTCTTCTCGCCACCATACCATCTGGCCGCCGGCACTTGTGCATTTCACGGTGCAGGGCGCTATTAAAATCCTGGAGGTGCCGGGAGACACCGTCATGCCGCTGCTCTGGATCGGCGCCAGCGCGCTGATCCCCTACCTCGTTTTTTGCCGCAAGCGCGCGCAACCCTAATGGCCCGGTCGAGCCAAACGCCGGCAGCTCTCCAGCTTCCGGCGGCAGGCAATATGGGGTGATCGCCGCGCGCTTAGTTTGCCGCTCGCTTGCCAACCTGCCGGTCACGCTTGCGGTCGAGCGCACGCAGGACCGCGCGCCACGACCAGTTAAATTGCGTCGAATTGTTGTATTGGCAGGTCCTTGGCCCGCCGCATCATTTCCATGATGTTGATGAACACCGGCACGGTGGTGCTGCGCGCCTGTTGCGGTGCCTCGGCAGTGACGACCTTGGCGCGCAACTCAAGCACCAGCGCCACGGCGAGCGCGGCGACGACAACCATGATGATCGGGCGCATCGGCAAGCTCCAGGGATAACTCCTGTCGGATGTGCTCGGACGCCAACCCTCGCACGCGGCGATGCGCTTGGCGCCACCGGAGAGTTCATTTGCATCGCCTTCATCGCTAGGGCAAATTTGTTTTCAAAATTACAATGATAAGGTCCGCCTAGAGATGCGCAGCCTCAATCTGGATCAGCTGCGAACTCTCACCGAGGTGGTGACCTGCGGCAGCTTCTCGGCCGCCGCGCGTCGCCTCAATCTCACTCAGCCAGCCGTCAGTCTACAGATTCGCGAACTCGAGGCCCGCGTCGGCGTCCGTTTGGTCGAGCGATTTGGCAAACAGGCGCACGCCACGGAGCCGGGCCGCAAGCTCGTGCAAGCCGCACGCCGGCTGCTCGAGGACTGCAACGTCATCGAACAGGAGATGCGCCACTATCGTCAGGACTGGCTCGGCCGTGCGCGACTGGGCACGACGCTGACCACGCTCACCTATCGTTTGCCGCCAATCCTCGGCCGGCTGCGCGAGCGCCACCCGGGCATCGAGCTGAGCGTGAGCAATATGCCGAGCCAGGACAGCGTCGCCAATATTCTGCAAAACAAGCTTGATCTCGCTCTCGTCATTCTGCCCGTCGACAGCCGCAAGCTGCGCATCACCAAACTGTGCGAAGAAACAATGGTGGCGATATTTCCGCCGCGCACCGCCGATGTTCCCGCCGAAATTACCCGCGATTATGCCGCCCGCCAAACCGTGCTGGTCGAACATCTCCGCAGCTCCGCCCACCCACTGGTTTTGCATTGGCTGGGCAATGGACCGTTGGCGCGCAACCCGATACCGATCGGCACGGTCGAGGCCCTGAAAACGGCGGTTGCCTCCAATCTTGGCATGGCGATCGTGCCGCAGGTCGCGGTTGCCAAGCATCGATCCGACTTTATCGTGCGCAGCCTGCGTCCGCCGCTGCTCCGCACCCTTGCCCTTATTGAACATCGCAACAAGGTGAATGACCCGGCCCTCGAAATCGTGCGCAATGAACTGCTGGCGCTGCGGACCGTTGCGGCCAAAGCCGCGGCCGGCGATGCCGGCGCCGAAACGCGCTCGGGCCAACAGCCTCGGCGTCGCGCGCGGGCAAGCGCGCCCGCAGCCGACCTCCTGGCGCGCCGGCGCGCAGCCGAGCAGCGCAAGCCATGAGGTCTGGCGGCGCTGGTCCCGTGTTGGCTGGCGCCTGGGCTTGGAGACGCTCCGAGATAAGACCGTCATGGTCCGGTAAAGCGCAATGCTCAGCCTACGGTGCGCCGGCCGTCCTGGCAGCCGGTGATGGTCGAACCGGGCTCCCCCAGTCCCCAAAGTGCGCGGGAACCAAAGCCGCACATCGCCGTTAGGGGAACGGTCCCGCAATCCTCTTTTCCTCGTCACGGCGGGCCCAGCTAGCTCGAGCGCCGGGTCCGCCAACACCGGCGCTCCCTCGTATTGTCGCGGGGGTGCGAGACAAGGGACCGGGCCAAAAAAAAAACGCGGACAAAAAA